>Ga0209477_1000014_pt1 | contig 84505 bp, 68 predicted proteins | sample KloWWTupernatant_FD_187180 | JGI IMG/M metagenome (GOLD analysis project Ga0209477, IMG submission 187180) | Active sludge microbial communities from Klosterneuburg, Austria, studying microevolution and ecology of nitrifiers - Klosterneuburg... | ecosystem: Engineered > WWTP > Aerobic digester >...
GGTCAGAACATTCCGTAAAAAAAGATTCACTTCCTCCGTCATTCAGCGGCGACAGAAATATTTCGACTTCCATTTATTATATGCTCGAGGGAAATGACACTTCGAAATTTCACAGGATACTTTCTGATGAGCTGTGGCATTTTTATGACGGTGATACTCTCCTTATCTATGAATTTGAGAATGATGGAAAAATGAAAATTCACAGACTTGGATTAGATACTGAAAGCGGTGATCTTCCACAGGCAGTTATAAAAGCGGGAAACTGGATCGGAGCTAAACTTCTGAATCCTGAAACATACTGCCTTGCAGGATGTACTGTTTCTCCAGGATTTGATTTTAATGATTTTGAAATGGCGGATAGGAGTGAACTAATAAAACGATATCCTGATCATTTTGAAATAATAAATCTGCTGACATAAATTGTTTTAAGTTTCTCAAGCAGCACAAGATTTTCTGAGAATGTTAGAACTGCCATTAAAACTCAAAGACTATAAGTTTAAAAGCATTAAAAATAAAAACCTTTGAGCCTTCGGGACTTTGAGGCAGGGTTAAATTTACTGTTTTCGGGCAGTATGGGAACGAGCGAAATAGTAAATTTACTGACGTAATTTTTTCACAAACAATAAAAACAATATCATGAACATTTTCATGAAAGAAGCAATACTCGAAGCGCGGAAGGGTCTTTCTGAAGGCGGCATTCCAATAGGTTCAGTGCTTGTAAAAGACAATAAAATAATCGGCAGAGGTCACAATAAGAGAGTACAGGAAAGTGATCCTGTCATTCATGCCGAGATCGACTGTCTCAGGAATGCAGGCAGGATAGGTGTTTACCGAGACACAGTATTATATTCTACTTTAATGCCGTGTTACCTTTGTGCAGGTGCAAGTGTTCAGTTTGGAATAAAAAAGATCATAGCAGGTGAAGATGAGACTTTCAATGGTGCACGTGAGTTTATGGAATCTCACGGTATCGAAGTCATCAATCTTGATCTTAAAGAATGTAAAGACCTGATGAAGGAGTTCATTGAAAAAAATCCAAAGCTTTGGTTTGAAGATATCGGAGAACTGTGAGAATACATTGGACTTGCCCCGAAGACACAAAGGCTCGAAGGTTTTTAAGTTAATCAATTGAATAAAACAGATTTTTGATTTAGAGTTTGGAAGTAAAATTATGTTATGTTGAATTCCAGTATAATATGGTTTATCAAAGCAGGGTTTTGTATTAGTTTAAAATCACAACCTAAAGGTTGAGGTTACTACTTTTATTTATATAGATTGGTATACAGGATCTTAAATAAATTCCATTGAGTCTTAGAGACTTTGAGGCATGAAGGCAAACTTTATCTATTTCAAATTTCCTTAATAAATTTTAGTTTAAAAAAATTTTATGATCAAATTATATAATACACTTCACAGATTCAAAGAGGAATTTATTTCCATTAAGCCCGGCAAAGTCGCTATGTACAGTTGCGGACCAACTGTATATAATTATCAGCATATTGGGAATTTCAGAACATTTTTTTTCGAAGATATACTGTACAGAGTACTGCTTTATAACGGGTATGATATAAAATATGTGATGAATATAACAGACGTTGGTCATCTCGTTTCTGATCAGGATGAAGGTGATGATAAAATGGAAAAGTCTGCAAAGGAGCTTGGGAAAAGTGTATGGGAGCTTTCGAAATATTACACGGATGTTTTTTTCAAAGACCGTGAACTTCTTAATATTCTCCCGCCGGATATTTATACAAAAGCAACTGACTACATAGAAGAGCAGATCAATATGGTAAAATGTCTTGATGAAAAAGGATTCACTTATAAAACTTCCGATGGAATTTACTTTGACACTTCGCTTTTAAAAGATTATGGTAAGCTTGCGAAGCTTGATATTGAAGGTCTTAAAGAAGGTGCGCGAATTGAATTTTCCAATGAGAAAAAAAATATCACAGATTTTGCTTTATGGAAATTTTCACCGGCTGATGAAAAGCGTCAGATGGAATGGGATTCTCCGTGGGGTACCGGATTTCCGGGCTGGCATATTGAATGTTCGGCAATGAGCAAAGCTGTGCTTGGAACACATTTTGATATTCACTGCGGCGGTATTGACCATATTCCCATTCATCATACCAATGAGATCGCGCAGTCCGAAGCATGCAACGGAGAGAAGTTTGTAAACTACTGGCTGCACGGGGAATTTCTAGATTTAGCAAATGAAAAGATGTCAAAGTCCACAGGAAAATTCATTACTCTGCAAACGCTGATAGACAAAGGATATTCACCGATGGACTACAGATACTTTTTGCTGACGGCACATTATAAAAGAAAACAGAAGTTTACTTTTGAAGCACTCGACTCTGCAAGGAATGGATACAACCATTTAAAGAGTAAAGTAATAAATTTTAAATCTGCTGCTGAAGAAGTCAGAGATGCAACTTCACAGGAGAGGGCTGATTATACAAAAAGTTTTCTTGAGAAAATAAATGATGATCTCAATATGCCTGAAGCAATGGCTGTTCTATGGGAAGTAGTAAAAGATAATTCACTTAACTCTGGAGAAAAGCTTGAGCTGATATATGATCTGGATAAAGTATTCGGTCTGGAGCTTGAAAAAGCTGAGGAAGAAAAGGCTGATGTTATTCCTGATGAAATAAGAGTACTTGCAAATGCAAGATCTGAAGCCAAGTCAAACAAAGATTTTAAAAAAGCTGATGAACTGCGTGAACTTGTAAAACAGAAAGGTTACGATATTGCTGACAGTAAAGTCGGCTTTGAAATAAAAAAGATCTGAATTGTAATGATACGATTTTTTAAAGCAGGAATTATTCTGCCATGTCAGTTGCCTTAGACCATGCTGAGTTAGGCACTAATTTTTCTATCGCAAGATATAAGTTATGTATACCTTCAGAATATTTTTCATTTACATTATTCGGAATTAAAACAATAGGTTTCTTTCCTTTAGTTTTTACACCATTTTCATCCAACTCTTCTTCCTCTTCTTTACCAAGTTTCTTTTTTGTTTCCTGTCTTTCTATATATTCTTCAGTTGGTTCAGAATAAGGCATTGTAATAGTGGCGTTGTACACTGATCCGCCAATGAGGTTTTTATCGGATTTAAGATCTGCCATGCTGACATCCAGCACCTGACTTTTTGTAAGTGCATTATTTAGATTATTTAATCCGGATCTGCTGACATTAAAATCATAATTTGTTGTAAATCCTTTAAAAGTATATTCCAGTACGCCCGTACCGTCAGAATTTATTTTTATGTTATAATTATACTGGTACTCTGGTGAAACGGGACCACTTGAATGAAAGTATGAAATTTGTTCCCAGCGGATCTGAGCTCCTGCATTTACAATTGATATAAAAAGTATTAATATAACTAATAAATTTTTCATGATAAGATTATTTTATAATTCTTAATTTTTGATTTTCAATTCCGTATAAATTTCTTCAGGAACAAGTGATTCGATCCTGTCATAAACGCATTTCATATCTTCTGTATATTTTTTATTCAGATATTCAGGGATTCTAATAATAGGCGGCATTGCATCAAGTTCAGGAGATTGATATAGAGTCACTTCCAATGTTCTGACTGATCCGCCGTCTTTGGGGTCAAGAGATCTCATCTTATCCGGGTCAACTTTAAACACATCACTTCCCTTAAAATATTCGTTAAAATTTTCCAGATCCTCACTGCTTACATTAAAATTCCTTTCTTTATTTCCTTCAGAATTTTTATAGTTCACCATCCCTTCACCGTTTTCATTAAGCAATATCTGATAGCTGTACTGATAATCCGGTGAAACTGTGCCGTTGGAATAATAAAAAGCAAGATTAGTCCAGTGTGTGTCCTGTGAATATAAATTTGATGAAAGTAAAACAATGAAGAGTGTAAAAAATATTTTTATCATTTTTTAAATTTTATTAATATAAAAATTAGAGTTAAAAATTATAATGTTAATTTTTTATCATTACTGTAAATCTTTTTTTCAATTCTGATACTGCTAACTGCCTTAAGTTTAAATTGTTTCGGAATTTTACTCACACTCTTTCTGAAAACTGTGGATTTGCCTCGAAGGCTCTAAGACTCTAAGACTCAAAGTTTAATGTCATTAAAATTATAATGTTATGAGATTTAGAATTTAGTGGCAAGCTAAATATGTTTTACCGCAAAGTCTTAAGACCTGGTAAGTTATATGTTAAGAATTCTTATTTGAAATTTGTAATTCAGAAAGTTCTTCTTTGAGTCTTTGTGACTTTGAGATAAAGCGACATTGTAAAAAGTCAATTTAAATTTTTAAGAATTGAAACTAACAGCTAATTTTTTAAAATTGACACTACTTTGAAAATTACTACATTTAGAAATCTCGGGATCACCAAGCTCTTCAAAGAGTTTTACGAAAGTGAAAAGACTGCCGGAATACTACTGATTATTTGCACGGCAATTTCCATGATCCTTGCAAATTCAGCTTTCGGACCTGAGTATTTAAACTTCTGGCAATATAAGATCGGCTTTACTACAGACGCAGTTAAGCTATACTATCCCGTTTATTACTGGATAAATGACGGGCTGATGGCAATATTTTTTCTTCTGATCGGACTGGAGATCGAACGTGAAGTTTACATCGGTGAGTTATCAAATTTCAACGTTGCCCTTTTTCCTATCATAGCCGCTGCAGGCGGGATCATCGTTCCTTCCCTGATACACCTGTCATTTAATTTCGGTACAGATACACAGAGCGGTATGGCAATTCCGATGGCAACTGACATTGCCTTTGCGCTCGGCATACTTTCACTCCTCGGTGACAAGATCCCTTTCAGAATAAAGGTCTTTCTTACAGCGCTTGCTATCGTAGATGATCTCGGAGCGATTATTATCATAGCAGTATTTTATTCCAAAGGATTCTCGTTATTTTATTTCGGTATGGCAGTAGTTGTTTTTCTAATACTGCTTTTGATGAACAGGAAAAAGGTGAATCTGCTTTATCTCTATCTTATACCCGGAGTTTTCATGTGGTACTTCATGCTGAAATCCGGTGTGCATGCGACAATCGCCGGTGTCGTTCTTGCATTTGTAATTCCTTTCGGCAAAGGTGATAAAGATTCTATTTCATACAAGCTTCAGCACGGACTTCACAAACCGGTTGCATTTCTGATACTGCCGCTGTTTGCTCTCGCAAATACGGGCATTGTTTTTGAAAATGACTGGTACTCGGGACTGCTGTCTATGAACAGTCTCGGCATAATGGCGGGACTAATGCTCGGAAAGCCGATCGGAATTTTTCTGTTCAGCTTTGCTGCGGTGAAGACAGGCATAGTAAAGTCCACTGACAAAATTGTATGGAAAAATATTTTTGGTGTGGGAGTGCTTGCGGGAATCGGATTTACGATGTCGATCTTTATTACGCTGCTTGCATTTGAAAGAGATTCCACTATAATAAATTCAAAGATCGCAATTTTAATGTCATCACTCCTTGCAGGGACAATAGGTTTTTTCCTTTTGAAGATGTTTAATAAAAAGTAGTGTTGATCAGATAACCCCATCTTTCCTAAACTTTTAGCTGCAAAATTCAAGATTCATTTTTTCCTGCTTACTTTTTTTAACGACAAATATAATTAACAAAAAAATCGCCCGCGGTGATAACTTGCCGGAAATTCTATTTAAGTTAACAAATAAAATTAAACCGGGGGTTAGTTCAAACTCAGAGCAATATCACGATCTTCTTTAATGAATAAATTCAGGTCAAAGTTCTGCGATGTCTCCGCATTAATTCTGAGAATCTGCCGGCAGTAAAAATTAAAAATCCATCCTAATTTCAATGGGAATTCCGCCAAATACACTATAATCATTGGATTGAAACTACCTCATTTTATATGTATTTTTACCAACTAAAAATAATAATCCCAGCATAATGAAATTTTCTGTCACCGGTGAAAAACTTGTAGAATATCTTACAAAAGTCAACTCTGTAGTTCCAACCCGGACACCACTTCCAATCTTAGATAATATTTTGTTTCAGCTCGACGGCGACATTCTTCAGATGATATCATCCGATCTGGAGATCTTTATGAAGACCGAACTTGAAGTCAAAGGCGCCGGTAACGGTAGCGTTGCAGTACCTGCGAAAAGACTTTTAGATATCACAAGGACTCTGACTAATGAGAAACTTGAGATCGATGTAAACGATAAAAACCGTGTTACTATAAAATCCAAAAGAGGTAAATTCACACTCGGAGGCGAACCCGCAGACGAATTCCCGATGCCTGAAGAAAAAGAAGATATGAACAGGATCGAGATCAAAGGTCCTACGGTAAAAAGATTTTTGTCAAAGATAATTCATGCAGTCAATACCGATGAGATGCGTCGTAACATGGCAGGAGTGCTGATCGAAGCTTCCACAGACCAGTTGAAAATAGTCGCCACTGACGGATTCAGACTCGGCAAGATCATTAAGACAAATTACGAACACAGTCCAGATGCCGAAGAAAAAATTGTCATTCCCTACAAAACTGCACAGCACATTCTTAGACTAAATAATAATGAAGATACACTGATAGAATATGACGATCATGATCTGAAGATCTCTTTTGATAATGTGATGATCTATTCCAAGCTGATCGATGATACATTTCCGAATTATGAAAATGTAATACCTGCGGACAATGATAAAATTTTACGGATAAAAAAACAGGACTTTTCGGATTCCCTTGTAAGGGCTTTGATATTTGCTGACGTGATCACGAAAAGGGTTCGGCTCGAACTTACTTCATCAACACTGCAGATAAAGGCAGACAATCCTGAGATCGGTTCGGAAGGCGAAGAGATGATAGACTGCAGCTTTAACAGCAAGACGGGCACGGAAGATTTTGACAAGACACCATTTGTAATTGCTTTCAATGCGGGATATTTACTCGACGCAGTATCACAGATGGAAACCGAAGAACTGAATGTCAGTTTTGGAAATCCATCCAAAGCTGCTATAATAACTCCGACCGAACAGAAGAATGATGAGGATTTTATTGAGCTTATTATGCCGGTGAGAGTTGGATAGAAAACAATTAAGAATTAGGAATTAGGAATTAAGAATTGAAAATTGAGAATTTTCTTGTAGTAATTTGTAATTTACTTTAATAGCTAATCTATTACATCTATATTAATCGCAATATGGTAAGAAAATATTCAGTGAATCTTCTTGAGTTAAATATCAAAATTTTTAACAGCACGTTTTAGAATAAATCATAAGTAATTCCTCCTTAAAAAAGGGGAAGCGAAGGGGGTTGTTGCAGAAAGAAACAGCAAAAACTCAACAATGAAAGTAGTGAGGTAAAATTAAACTCAGCTATACAAACCCCTCCCAGCCTCCCCTTTGCACAAAAGGGAGGAGCAATAACAGTTTAATAATGCTTTTTCGTTTCTGGCTATACAAGCGTATTAGTTAGCAGAATATAATTATTAACTATTAACTACTAACTATTAACTATATCGGGTTTTGATCTTAAAGCGCATTGTATTAAAAAATTTCAGAAATTATTCCGGACAGGAAATTAATTTCAACAACAAGTTCAATTTTATTTACGGTAATAACGGACAGGGAAAGACCAACATACTTGAAGCAGTTTCATATTCGACATACGGAAAAAGTTTTCTCGGCTCATCTGAAGCTGACTGTGTAAAATTCGGCGATACTGAATTTTTTGTCGAATCAGATTTTATTAATGACCTTGGCAATAAAGATTTTATAGTAATAAATTATGATTCACATAAAAAGTCCAAGACCATTCACAGAAATAAACAGAAGGTAAATTCATTTTCTGCAGAGGTCTTCGGCAGATTTCCCCTTGTCTTTCTTTCACCAAAAAGTCTGAACATTACTTACGGAAATCCTTCTGACAGAAGAAAATTCTTTGATATACTGATCTCGCAGACCAGTAATCTGTATCTCGATCATCTTAAGGAATTAGCAAAAACTTTGAAACAGAAAAGTGCTTTGCTGAGGGAATATTCATTACACAGAAAACTTACTTTTTCTGAACTGAAAGATTTGCTGAATTCTTATAATGAAAAACTTTCGGATGTTTCATCGAGAGTACTTTTTAAAAGGATAAATTTTCTCAGGGAATTTGAATCTTATTTTGACAGAAATTTTCAGTTCCTTTTGAAACAGGATCACAAGGGAAGTATAACTTACAGTTCGGATATAACAGGTGAAATAATCCCGAAAAATTCTGAGACAGGATTGGATGAGCTGAGATCGCTTACGGATAAAATTCTTTTACAGAAATTTAATGAAGAGATCAAAAGAGCTGTAACGCTTGTCGGACCGCAGAGAGATGAATATGTATTTAAGCTGAGTAAACTAGAAAATGAAGAACCTGTTTCTTTTGATCTGAAAAACTTTGCATCACAGGGAGAGCATAAAACTTTCCTGCTGGCGCTGAAGCTTTCTGAATATGATTTTCTGAAAAACAGCAAGTCAACGAGTCCTGTTCTTTTGCTGGATGACATACTTTCAGAGCTGGATGAAGAAAGGGTGTCAATGATAATTTCACATTTAAAAGACTACGGTCAGATATTTTTGACAACGACAGATAAAGATTATCTGGAGAGATTAAAAACATTTTATACTGATGATGAAATTTCAGAGTTTTATATAGAAGATGGTAATGTAAAATAGATTTATGAAAAAGATCAACACAAATGACCGGTTTAATAAAACAGTCTGTCTCAAGACAGAGATGGACGACTTTATGGAATACATCGGACTTGATGCAAAGTTGCACGAGCTGAAGATATTGAATTTATGGGATGAGTGTGTCGGTGAATCGATCTCGAGATTTTCGAATCCGGTAGAACTCAAGAAGAACAAACTTTTTGTAAAAGCTGAAAATGCTGCTTGGAGATATGAGCTTTCATTAAAAAAAGTAGAAATAATAAATAAGCTGAACGAGAGACTCGGCAAAAAATTAATCAGAGAAATTGTATTTATTTAAAAAAAATTATAACCCTATAAGATTATATGGCAAAAACTAAAGAAGGATCAGAAGAAGTACCAGGCTACGGAGCCGGTGATATTCAAGTATTAAAAGGACTTGAGCATGTAAGGAAAAGACCTGCGATGTATATCGGCGATATTTCGTCGAGAGGACTGCATCATCTTGTTTATGAAGTGATAGACAATGCGATCGACGAAGCACTTGCAGGACATTGTGATAAGATCACGCTGACATTAAATAAGGATGGATCAGTAACGGTAACGGATAACGGTAGAGGAATTCCGACTGATATTCATCCTACTGAAAAAATTTCGGCACTTGAAGTCGTAATGACTCAGCTTAATGCAGGCGGTAAATTTAACAGAGACAGTTACAAGGTTTCAGGCGGTCTGCACGGAGTTGGAGTTTCAGTTGTAAATGCACTGAGTGAATGGCTGGAAGCTGAAGTGGTAAGAGATGGAAAAGTTTATTATCAAAAATATGAAAGAGGTCTTCCAAAAGCTCAGGTGAAATCAACCGGTAATGCAAAGAAGACAGGCACGAAGATCACATTTTATCCTGATCATGAAATATTTAAAAATATTAATTTTAAATTTGAAACTCTTGAAGAGAGATTACGGGAGCTTGCTTATCTGAATAAGGATCTTATAATCATTATAAAAGATGAAAGAGAAGATGGTTCAGGCAAGACTGAAGAATTTCATTTCAAAGGCGGACTTGTAGATTTTGTAAAATATCTTGATGAAACCGAAAAATCAATTTCAGGAAAACCGATCTTTGTTTCAGGTGAGAAAGAAAATGTATTGGTTGAAGTTGCATTTCAATATAATGATTCTTACAACAGCAACATTTATACATTTGTAAATAACATCAATACTCATGAGGGCGGAACTCATCTTGAAGGATTCAAGGCAGCGCTTACGAGGACACTTAATAACTTTGGTACAAAGAACGGTCTGATAAAATCTGATAAAATTACTATGACAGGCGATGACTTCAGGGAAGGACTAACTTGTGTGATCAGCATAAAAGTACCTGAGCCGCAGTTTGAAGGACAAACAAAAACCAAATTAGGAAATAGTGAAGTAAAAGGAATTGTTCAGTCTATCACAGGCGAGCAGCTTGGAAATTTCCTTGAAGAGAATCCTTCAATTTCAAGAAAGATACTTGAGAAATGTCTGAGAGCTGCTGAAGCAAGAGAAGCTGCACGAAAAGCAAGAGAGCTAACGAGAAGAAAAAATGCACTTGAAATCTCAGGTCTTCCGGGAAAACTTGCCGACTGCACTATCAAAGATCCGGCGCAATGCGAGCTGTACCTTGTGGAGGGTGACTCTGCGGGTGGTACTGCAAAGCAGGGAAGGGACAGAAGATTTCAGGCTATACTTCCTTTGAGAGGAAAAATTCTGAATGTAGAGAAAGCAAGAATTAACAGGATACTTGAAAATACAGAGATCAGGTCTATGGTCACTGCAATCGGAGCGGGTCTTGGGAATTCGGATGAATTTGATGAGTCAAAAATAAGATACGATAAAATAATTATTATGTGCGACGCCGACATTGACGGTTCGCATATCAGAACATTATTGCTGACATTTTTTTACAGACACATGAAAGAGATAGTAGATACGGAGAGACTTTATATTGCTCAACCTCCGCTTTATAAGATCAAAAAAGGTAAAACAGAATTGTATGCTTATGATGAAAATGAAAGAGAGGAAATACTTAAATCTTTTAAGGCAGATAAAAATACTCCTGCAGTAAGTGATGATGAGGATGGTGAAGCAGACGAAAAAATAAATTCAGCTACATCTGTTAAAGGTGTTTCAATATCAAGATTTAAAGGTCTTGGAGAAATGAATGCTGAGCAGCTTTGGTCGACTACTATGAATCCTGAGACGAGGACTATTGTACTGGTAACAAATGAAAATGCAGCAGCGGCAGATAAAATATTCAGAGTACTGATGGGTGAAGAGGTCGAGCCTAGAAGAAAGTTCATAGAAGAGAATGCAAGGTATGCTAATCTTGATGTGTAATGGTAGTCAGGATTTTCTTAAGTTAGATTTAATTTTCACATTCGGGAAAACGTTTTTAAGATCTTTTTAAAAAGTATAAATTAAATTTTAACTATAAATATTTTAATCCGGTTTTTTATCAAAACCCCTCCCACCCTTCCCCTTTCCAATGGGAGGGCAAGGGTGGAGTGAAATGAATGAAGAATTGAATTTCAATATTTAGTGTACATTATGTTAGAATTTATTCATTAAAAAATTATTTTAGACAGCACTGTCTATTTTCAATAAAAATTCATTTAAATATAACCTCTTCATATTGCTGAACATGTTTATGTTTTCAGGTAATGAGATCTTTGCCGCTAATGATTCGGCAATGGTACCTTTCAGCATTCAGAACAAAAAAAGTTATTTCACTTCTTTTTCATTTGGCATGGGAATCATTTATTCCAATAATTCTTCATTACAGGATTATATAGAATTTGACGTTGCCGATTACAACTCAATTCCCACTGATGAAAGAATTTCAACCTTCACAAGTGGTATTTCTTTTTTTGGAAGCGCTGAAAGACAGATATTTACTGACTTTTCTTTGAAGGCAGAATATTCATATTTAATAAAAACCACCGACGTCCCTTATAATCCAAACTATCAGTATTCATATTACACTCATCAGCCGATGCTGACAGTAAATTATTTATTACCTCAGAAATTCAGTTATATTAAATTCGGACTCGGGGGTGGCTATTTCTTTTCGGATTTTACAAGACGATATTTAAATAATGAAAGTGATTATAAGTCATCCGGACCTGCAGTAAAGTTTGAAATTGTATTTAATGCTCAGCTTGGAAAAAATGCAGCAACGTACTTCAGCGGATTTATGCAGAAAACATTTATGTCTGATCTGAAGAATTCGAATGGAAATTTTTTGAATGGACGTGACGAAAGTAAAGTAGATATAAGCAGTTTCGGAATGGGAGTTAAGCTCGGATTAGAATTATATTTTTTTTAAATTAAAATCCTGAAAAATTTTAATGGAACAAATTTTTAAAGCAGTAATACTCGGCATTATACAGGGTGCAACGGAATTCATCCCGGTCAGCAGCACTGCGCATCTCAGAGTTATACCCGCACTTCTGGGCTGGAAAGATATTGGCGCAGCTTACAGTGCAGTGATTCAGCTTGGCACACTCATCGCCACTCTGATATATTTCCGCAAAGACATTTCGCAGATCACAAAAGGTTTTTTAAATGCTGTTAAGAAAAGAGATTTCCTCACAAACAGTGATTCAAAGATTTTTATTCTGATCGTAACCGGTACCATTCCTATTGCAGTGATCGGACTTCTTTTCAAGGGATTTATAGAAGGTGATGCCAGAGGATTGTATGTCATAAGTTGCGCTTTGATACTACTTGCAATAGTACTATATATTGCTGAGAAAGTCGGAAAAAGAGATAAGGATATGGAAGACATTACTTTAAAGGACGGCATCATAATCGGCTTCGCACAGGCACTGGCGCTGATACCGGGCAGTTCGAGGAGCGGTGTGACGATTACTGCGGGATTGTTCAGAAGTTTAAAAAGAGAAGCTGCTGCAAGGTATTCATTTCTGCTGAGCATACCGGCTATCGGTCTCAGCGGATTGTATGAACTTTTTAAAGAGAGACATGAACTGCTGAATGAAAATCTGCTGAGTCTTACAATTGCAACTGTTGTATCAGGGATTACGGGATTTCTTGCGATAGCTTTTTTGATTAATTATCTGAAGAAGCACAGCAATATGATCTTTGTTATTTACAGAATTGCACTTGGAATACTAATATTGATTTTGCTTTCAAAGGGTGTGCTGACTAATCTTGAGTGATTTTATTAGAAAATAAATCAAATTAAAAAAATAATTACTTTTATATTCAGTTTGAAATTACAAGAAACATTTAGTATTTTTTACAGTTAACAAAAAACTTGAAATCAAAATTAATTTAATTTAGTATGAAATCAGCAAAGCTATTCATAATCACAGTATTTATTTTAAGCTCAATATCCGTTGCACACTCACAGAATTCAGAAAATTTTGATTCAGGATTAAAGAATGCAAAATCAAGCGGTAAGATGATTCTACTTGATGTTTATTCAGACTCTGACAACTGGAGTAAAAAGATGGATTCAGAAGTACTTTCTACCGATAAAGTAAAATCTGCACTCGGCAGAGTTGTATTCATAAGACTTAATATTGATCAGGCAGGCAATTATAACTACAATGGTAAATCATATTCTTCTTCTGAACTTGCAAAATTATTTGGAGGCACAGGATATCCTTCATTTTCTTTTATGACATCCGATGGTGAAATAATCAAATTCAATTATAACGGTGATGAAGTAAAAAATATTTCCGGGTACTTAAGTGAGGATGATTTTGTAGAAATGATAAATTTCTTTACTGCAGGAAAATACAAAGATACAGATCTCTCAACGATCTTTACAAACTGATCTGCATATTATTTATATCCAAATTTTTTTCTCAGCTTTTGTAATACATAATCGGGTATAAACTCTTTTACATTAGCATCATAAGAAGCCAATTCTCTTACCAATGAAGAATTTAAATAAGTATATTTTTCATTCGGCATTAAAAAAACAGTATTGATCTCAGGGTTTAATTTTTTATTTGTAAGCGACATTTGAAATTCATATTCAAAATCCGATACAGCACGCAGACCTCTTATCATTACATTCGCTTTTAATTTATCTGCATAGCTTACAAGCAATCCTTCGAATGAATCTACCTTAACATTTTTTATATTACCTGTAACTTTAACAAGCATATCCTTTCTTTCATCTGTAGAAAATAAAGGTTTTTTATTTTGATTTACTGCGATGGAAACTATTACTTCATTAAACAGGTCAGATGCTCTTTCAATAATATCAAGATGTCCGTTTGTAACAGGATCGAATGTGCCCGGATATACTGCTGTTATTTTTTTCATTAATTTTTATTAAAATCCAACAAAGTAAAATTTACTGTGCCGATCTTTTTTCTTTTATATAAATAATTTTCATATATGTCATTCAAAACAAAACCTGCTGAATGTTCGAGTACTAAAAACAATCCGCATTTTGAAACCCCATTTATAATATCATCATAACTTTCATAATCATAGGGAGGGTCACAAAATACTACATCAAACTCACTTTTCACCTTCAGTAAATAATTAAGGACATCAGATCTTTCAAATTCACATTTATCATCAACAGATAAATATGCAGCATTTTTTTTTGCAACATCAATATTCATATCAACAAATACACAGCTGTCTGCTCCTCGTGAAATCATTTCAAGTCCAAGCGCACCTGAACCGCAAAAAAGATCGAGACATTTCATGCTTTCAAAGTCCATTAAATTATGCAGAATATTGAACAGAGTTTCTTTTGCCCTGTCTGATGTAGGTCTGATATTTTTTTCATTAAAAGAACTCAGCTTCATCCCTTTATACTTTCCTGAAATAATTCTCATGCTGTTGTATTGCTGCTGACTGCAAGACCGTAAAGAGGTGCATATTTACTTTCGTGTATCTCTGTATCATAAAGTATATCAATATTTCCAACATTAAGATCAGGTATATTCTTTACACTCTCTATCAGGAAATTTTTCAGATCTGTAACTTTTTCTTCACCGTAAATATTGATCTCAACAATTTTAATATTACCGAATCTTTTTAAGAAAAAATTTAATTGTCTGAGAAGAGGCAGTTTAAAAATCTCTCTTTCGGTAATTTCATAATCATAATATTTTAGAACACCATTTACAATAAGACTGAGATCGAGTCTGTTGTTTCTAAAACCTATTATGAGCGACGCTTCAGCAACAGATTTTTTATTTCTAATGTATTTTTCAGTTGCAAACTGATCTATCTCGATTTTTTTGACAATGATGTTACAGTTGTTACATACATTTTTCAGAAAATCAGTTTTAATATTACTTACTGCAATAAGCAATACTTCATCGACTTTTTCACTGACAGGATAATTGTTTAAGCGGAAACATTTTACATTATAATCTTTATATGTTTCAGGAAAATAATTTGATAGATCCCAGTGAATATGCGCATTAATACTTGAGTTTCGGTCGCTGAAATCAACAGGTATGATATTCATGAAAGCAAGTCCAGTATCGATTAAAATATTTGCCTCATATGGTTCGAGCCCGGAAGTATCAAGTATACCGTTTATAATTTCCGAAAATTCTTCAAGGTATTCTTTTCTGTGCTTCTTCAGAAGTTTGTCATTATCAAGATTAAAACTCAAAGTAACTTCTTCCAGTCTGTTCACTTCACCTGTATCGGTGAGTTCCATTATTCTCATATTATTACCACTGAAACCGATGTTGATCTTTTTCAAATTATATTATTCCGCTTTGATATATTTTTTTAACTTTTCAAATTTTTTCTTGCCAATACCTTTGACTTTCATTATTTCATTGATATTTCCAAACCTCTTATTCTTGTCTCTGTATTCTACAATTCTACCTGCAATAGATTCACCAATTCCCGGAAGTTCTGTCAGTTCCGCAATTCCGGCAGTGTTTATATCAATAATAAATTCAGGGATTTCATTATCAGCTTTGATCTTTTCACTGCGTTTTACAGAATCTTCTGCAATCTCAAAATATTTGTACATGCCTGGTTCATCCAGTGCAGAATTTTTATCACTTATTCCTTTTTTATTACCGGCATAGATCTTCAGAGATCTCTCTTTAAAAATACTGTCCGAACGGGAATAATCATAAGCGGTATTTTTATCTTCTGTCATTGACTTATAATATTTCACCGAGTATCCCGCCGCCGTTACTACGGCTATGAAAATAATTACCTGTATTTCATTTTTGGTAAATGATACTGCGTTCTTTAAAACATTTTTTATGTCTTTCATATTTTTTTTCCTCCGTTCAAAAATAACTAATCAATGTTCAATGTGCAATGTTCAATGTTTGATGTGCAAACTGTCCGGGTATATTGTGGTTACCCCGAAGGCTCAAAGACTCTGAGTTCGTGCTCGTTCCCAAACTCCGTTCGGAAATGACGTTGCTTTTGAAACTCTGTTTCAGGAAAGTAAAAAGTTTTTGGGAAACGGAAAAGTTTTAGATAGTGCTCGTTGAAAAAATGCGTTTGGGAATGCCATTCCTTTTGAAGCTCCGTTTCAAAAAAGTGAATCAGAGTATAAAACAAAAGGTATTTACGATTTAATGTAGTTTAATTATCAGGAAAGGAATTCCCTGCAGATATGAAAAGATTTATCTAATTGTAATTTTTTACTTAACCCTTGTGATCAAAAATCCATCACCTATAGCCAGCAAAAATGATTCTACTCTTTTGTCTAGTGACAGCAGGTCATTGGTCTGCTGTATTGCTTTCAGATCAGCATCATCACCGGCATCAAGAACTACACGATTATCTTTTGTCATATTGTCAAAGACCATTACTGTACCGCTGTGAGACAATTTGAGTGATGCTTCAAAATAATTTATGTAATTAACTTTGTCGGCATCAATGAAGATCAGATCGAATTTTTTATTTTCAGTTTCAAGTATTTTAAGCTGATCTATAGCAGGTGAAATTCTCACTTCAGTTTTATCTTTAAGACCGGCCTTCTCAAAATATTTTTCGGCAATTTCACCGTGTTTCTTTTCAAGCTCCAGTGTGATAAGCTTTCCGCCTTCTGGAAGAGCTTTGGCAATATGATATCCACTGAATCCCGTCAGAGTACCGATCTCAAGAGCATTCTTTGCGTTGAGCATTTTTGCAAGCATGTATAAAAACCTACCCTGATCAGGAGATATCTGGATTAGCGGAATTTCAAGTTCTTCGGTCTCCCGGATAATCGCTTCTGTTATTTCATCCTCAGGTACAAATCTGTCGAGTATATAATTGTAAACCTCCTTATTAAGAGGTGATGATTTCATTTCTTTCATAATATTTTGTGATTAAATTATTTTGTAAAAATTTAAAAATTATATTCCCTCAGAGTCACGTGTTTTTCGGACTCTGATCATATTGAGGAAACTGGGTTAAAATTCAGGACTGAATAATCTTTTTATTGAAGTTGCTTTTCCTGATGTACTGTCAATTTCACAAAGCACGCCGGAGAATCTTACGTCTTCTTCTCCTACTTCATATTTCTGAGGAGTTTGATAAATAAATCTTTTTATCGATCCTTCTTTTTTCATTCCGATCACCGAATCATAAGCACCCGTCATTCCCACATCGGTAATGTAAGCAGTACCATCACTTAGTACCCGGCTGTCAGCAGTAGGAATATGTGTATGTGTTCCGACTACCACTGAAGCTCTTCCGTTTGCATACCATCCGAAAGCGATCTTCTCTGCTGTAGCTTCCGCATGAAAATCAACGAAGACAATATTCGTTTCATATTTTATTTTTTCATAGACCCAGTCAAATGTTCGGAACGGGCAGTCGATCGATTTCATAAATACACGACCCTGTAGATTTATAATTCCGATCTTCAGATCAGTACCCGGAATATTATAAATTCCAAAGCCGTGTCCGTAAGCACCTTTCGGATAATTCATAGGTCTCAGAACTCTTTTCTCTTCCATGAGATATTTATGAGCTTGAATTTTATCCATAGTATGATTTCCGCCGGTAAGTACATTGATGTCGAGCTCGAGAAGTTTTTTACCGTCCTTTTCGAGAATGCCTTTACCTTCGGTAATGTTCTCTCCGTTGGCAATTACAAAATCAGTTTTGTATTTGGTAACATAGCCTGGAAGCATTAATTTGGTAAGATTGTAACCCGGATCACCGATAATGTCACCGATGAAAAGAACTTTTATTTTGTCGGACAATTAAATATAACCTCTTTCGATTTTTTTTGGATTATGTTAAAATAAATTTTCGGTTTTTACGCCTTTCCATGCTGCATATTTTTCCAGGTCAGTCTGTACGGATTTGAATACGGCAGCAAACAGAAGTGAGTCATCAGCAAATCCAAGCAGCGGAATTATATCCGGCATTACATCAAATGGATTTACAAAATAAAGTACAGCCGCTGACAAAAGTGCAATCGATCTCCACGGAACATCTGTATAAGCTTTGTTTCTGTAATCTTTTAAAAGATTGAGTAACAATTTTATCTGTTTGATAAATCTCATATATTTCCCAAGATCAAGCTTTGATGTTTTTTTATTTATCTCTTTTTCTTTATTCACAATACGCGTTACGTCATCTTCGTTAATTTCATATGATTCAGTGATGATCTCTTTAATCACCTCTTTTTCCACTTCTTCCATCGGATTATTTTTATTCATATCGATTTTTTATTAATATATTATTAATAGAATAAGATTTCAATTCTTTATAAGAGCTAATATTGAATTTTCAGACCTGAAAAGCTTTGAACTCAATTAATTTTACAATGCTTTTTCAGAAAATTTATTCCTGTTTTACATACTCTTTTAGGTCATTAAGAGGAATACTTATTTCCGTCGGTCCGAAAACATATGCAGCTATTTCGTAATTATTGTAAAAGAATTTTAAAGAATCTTTTGTAACCGCAAAGTTATTATTGAATGTAATTTTATTTTCAAACAGATCACCTTTCTTCTGTAGATCATCAGTCGGCGAGAGACCTTTTTCTTTTCTATAAGCTCCGTCAACAAGTTTATTAAGTAAAGAATCATAACCCGGTTTGAAAAAATTATTGAGTGTAATGATGTTGCCTGTGAGTTTATCAAATACAAAATAGCTCATAAATGAATTTGGATGCGCCCCGCCTGTTGATATGTAGTAGCTGATAGAAACAGTGAAGTCCTTTTCTGTCTCGGAAATTATCTCTGCCTTTTCATCAAGCACAAAAGCAAGATCCTGTACTGATGAAATTCTTTTCATAGTGTCGTATTCAGCAAAGAATGTTGATGCCAGTTCATCGAAATTTTTAAAATTTTTACCTTCGATTGAATAAATACTGTCCCGAAGATATGTGCCGATCGCAGAGTTTACTTTGTCTTTTATATCCGCATTTAGAATCTCAGGGTAGTTGAAGTTAATGTATGAACATCCTTCTGAATTCTGATCGCAGTCTTTGTAAGTCTTTTTGTATTCCTTCATTACAAATTCCACCTTCTCAGCTTTTGGAGCTTTTGTTTCTTTTGAATTTTCAGTATTTGTATCAGACTTATCTTTACCACAGGACGAAATCATAAAACACAGCAGTAAAATGAACAGTAATTTTTTAGACATAATAGTTTATATTTTATTAATTTTTGTAAATATAATTGAAATGACATTTATAATACATTCAGATATAAAAAGGCAGCAGGATTTTTTTACATTCGTAAAAAAGTTTTAGTATAAAATTAAATATTTACAGTTTCTATTGTTCGTTTATATTTGTGATAAGTGTTTTTCACAAACACCGAAAATTACAACTTTGAATATATGATTGTTTATTGTAAATTGCATATGTAATTTTGAATGAATTATTATTTAAATTTAAAATTGAATAAAGTTTAATTCATTGAATCCCCGTTTTAATAAAAGTAAATTGTTTCCATGGAAAATGTAGTAGCAATAGTCGGAAGACCAAATGTAGGAAAATCAACTTTATTCAATCGTCTCGTTGGAAAGAAAACAGCGATCGTACATGAACAAAGCGGCGTGACGAGAGACAGAAATTACGGTGAAGTAGAATGGACGGGAAAGAAATTTTTTCTCATAGACACCGGCGGATATGTACCCCATTCCGAGGAACAGTTTGAAAAAGCCATCCGTGCACAGGTACAGCTGGCAATAGATGAAGCTGATGAAATTCTCTTTGTCGTAGATGCAAAGAATGGTCTGCATCCGGTCGATAAAGTATTGGCTGATATGCTGCGTAAACATACTGAAACAAAAAAGATCATACTTGTAGCAAATAAAATTGACATAGTGGAGAGGACATCAAATGCTCTCGAATTTTATTCACTAGGACTGGGAGAACCTTTTGCCATGTCTGCTATCAACGGATTCAACTCCGGCGATCTGCTTGACATTATTACTGCTGACTTTCCTCTTGCAGGCGAAGAAAAAGAAGACAACGTAATAAAATTTGCCATCATCGGAAAACCTAATGCGGGCAAGTCTTCCATTGCAAATGCTCTTCTCGATGAAGAAAGAAATATCGTTACTGACATTCCGGGTACAACGCGTGATACTATTGACTCCAATATGAAATACTACGGTGACGATGTTTTACTTATCGATACCGCAGGTCTGAGAAAAAAAACCAAGGTAAAAGAATCTATCGAATTTTATTCTACTATAAGAGCTTACAAAGCAATCGAAAGATGCAACGTAGCCATTCTTGTGATCGACGCGACTTTGTTAATAGAGGAGCTTGACAAGTCTTCTGACATGAAACTTGCGACATTCAAGCTTGACAAACAGGACGTAAAAATATTAGAGGAAGTAGTCAGAAGAAGGAAAGGCCTGCTCATTGTTATAAACAAATGGGACCTTGTAGAAAAGGATGCAAACACTGCAAAGATAGTTGAACAAAAAATTACAGAACATTTGAAAAGTTTTACTTATTTAAAATTCGTTTTTATATCTGCTCTGACAAAGCAAAGAATTCATAAAGTATTAGAAGAAGCTGTTTCAATATATAAAGAGCGTGCAAAGAAAGTAAAAACAAGTGAACTCAACGAAGCTCTGTTAAATGACATCAGAGCTACTCCACCTCAGTCACTCAGAGGTAAGGAAATTAAAATCAGTTACATCACTCAGATCAAAGGCTCTCCGCCTGTATTCATATTTTTTGTGAATGATCCTGAGGGTATAAATGATAATTACAAAAGATTTCTCGAGAAAAAACTCCGGGAACATTTTGGATTTAAAGGAATCCCAATAGATATAGCATTTAGAAAAAAGAACGATTAGTCAAAACCCGGTCGGGTTTCAGAAAACAAAATTACATTTCGCATTTCATAAATTAAACTTTTTATCGCCATGATATCAGAAGTTTATACTGCCACTACATATGGGGTCGATGCATATATAGTAAGGGTAGAATCACACATTGAGAACGGACTTTTCAATTTTACGATAGTCGGTCTTCCTGACAATGCAGTCAAGGAATCCCGTGACCGTGTCTCAGCAGCAATAAAAAATTCCATGTTCCATTTTCCTGTAAGAAGATATACTGTAAATCTCGCACCTGCAGATGTAAGAAAAGAAGGTTCGGGATTTGATCTGCCGATCGCAGTCGGACTGATCTGTGAGACATCGCAAGTCTCTCCTGTGAAAGTGAGAGATTATGTATTTATAGGTGAGCTTTCACTTGACGGAAAGCTCAGACCGGTTACGGGAGTTTTACCAATCTCGCTCGAAGCAAAAAAAAATAATTACAAAGGGATAATTCTCCCGACTGACAATGCAAAGGAAGCTGCAATAGTCGAAGGTATTGACGTTCAGCCCTTTGATACTCTGACAGAGGTTGTAGATTTTCTCAATGACGAGATCACGCCGAAGCCGTTTACAATAGATGTAAAAAAATTATTTGAGCTGGAAAAAAATTATCTGCTGGACTTTGCTGATGTCAAAGGACAGGCGGAGGTCAAACGTGCGATGGAAGTCGCAGCAGCCGGTGCGCATAATATTATAATGATTGGACTTCCGGGCTCGGGAAAGACTATGGTAGCAAAAAGACTGCCTACTATACTTCCTCCTCTGTCACTTGAGGAAGCATTAGAAACAACAAAGATACATTCTATTGCAGGACTTTTAACTTCAGGTACTGCGATAATTTCTACAAGACCATTTCGTTCACCGCATCATACAGCAAGTGACGTTTCGCTTGTCGGCGGCGGTCCGAATGCTAAGCCCGGTGAGATCTCATTCGCACATAACGGTGTGCTCTTCCTGGACGAACTTACAGAATTCAAAAAGAATGTACTCGAAGTGATGCGTCAGCCTTTGGAAGACAGAATGGTTACAATTTCAAGATCAAAGATCACAGTTGAGTATCCGTGCAACTTCATGCTCGTAGCCGCTATGAACCCGACTCCCGCCGGCACTGCTAAAGAAACTGACATGTACAATGATTATGATATTCAGAAATTTTTATCAAAAATATCGGGTCCGATTCTCGACCGGATCGATCTTCACATTCACGTCAATCCTGTAAAATATACAGAACTTTCGAGTAAGACCAATCTTGAAAAATCGGAAGCGGTAAGATGCCGTGTAATAGCAGCAAGAAATATTCAGCTCGAAAGATTTAAAGAAAAGAAAGGGATCTATTCTAATGCGGGTATGACTTCAAAGGAGATCAGGGAATATTGCAAAATTGATACTGAATGTGAAAATCTGATGAAGATGGCAATTACAAAACTCGGATTGTCAGCGAGGGCATATGACAGGATATTAAAAGTAAGCAGGACCATTGCAGATCTCGACGCTTCGGAAAATATTTTACCGGCTCATATAAGTGAGGCGATACAGTACAGAAGTCTTGACAGATCCGGATGGGTGTAAATATTATTCAGGGAACTGAAAGCTCTTTTTTTCACCAAAGATCTTCACAGGAGAATAATTCTTTTTTACAAGCTTGTATTTTTCTATTGCAAATTTTTCAATATGCTCAATAGCCTCATCTACTGAGTCTGTCACAATAAAGAGTTTCATATCTTCCGGGCTTATGGTTTTATTTTTCACAAAGTCATCAAGAAGTTCGAGCATATTTTTCCAGTATGCTTTTCCGATAATTACAACGGGAAAGTCTGATATTTTTTTTGTCTGAATAAGTGTGAGGGTTTCAAAAAGTTCATCCATAGTACCTGCACCTCCCGGCATTACAATAAAGGCGTATGAATATTTCAGCAGAAGGACTTTCCTTATAAAGAAATATTTGAATGTAAACCATTTATCCATGTATGGATTCGGATCCTGTTCGAAAGGTAATTCAATGTTACATCCTACTGATTTTCCTCCGGCATCTTTAGCACCGCGGTTAGCAGCTTCCATAATTCCTGGTCCGCCTCCTGTCATTACAGTAAATCCAATATTAACAAGCCGGGCTCCAATGTCACGCGCCATTTTATAATATTCATGGTCTTCCTTAAATCTGGCAGATCCGAATACTGTTACACACGGACCTAAAAAATGAAATATTCTGAAACCTTTTATGAATTCCCAAAATATTTCAATTAAAAAAATAAATTCTCTTTTGCGGGATTTTGGACCCTCAAGAAAAATCTTTTCTTCCTGTGAGACATCTTTAGTTTCTTTCTTGTACTTTGGGTCAGTATCTGATGATTTTATAATTTACCTCCGTTATCGTTTGCTTAAAATAAAATACTTAAGTTTGATAAATATTGTAAGTATAAAAATTTATTTGAATTTTATATCTTTATGAAAATGTATTAACTTAAATTACTGAAGTATCAGTAAGTTTATTTTTAAAAATTAAAACAATATCATGGCAACTATAAAAGTCAGAAATTCAGAAGGATATAAATCCGAGATCTATTCAAAAAGTCACATGTTTTTTTCGGATGAACCGGAAGATCAGGGTGGGACAAATGAAGGCGCAGATCCATACGAACTGCTGCTTTCAGCTCTAGGCTCATGTAAAGCGGTCACAATGCGGATGTATGCTCAGAGAAAAGATTATCCGCTGAATGATATTGAAATTGATCTTTCAAATAAAAAGATTCATGCTGAAGACTGCCGTGACTGTGAAACCAAAGATGGTAAGGTTGATATTATTGATGTCAGTATAAAATTTACAGGTGATCTCAGTGAAGAACAGATCAGCAGACTTCTTGAGATTTCAAAAAAATGTCCTGTCCACAAGACACTTCTTTCTGAAATAAAAATTAACACAAATAAAGAACCGGCTTTGTAAAAGAGATTTTATCTAAATGAATATCTGATCTTTAAAAATAAAAATGAAAATTCCACTGCCATTCATTATTTGACTGGTCAGGTTCTTCGAGTACAAATCTTACCATAAGCTCCGTTTCAAATCCATAGAATGGAAATATTCCCAGACCTGTGCTGATCCGTTTAAGATCATCTCCTTCCAGATCTCTGTTTCTGTCATAATATTCATACTGACCTCTTAGCTCAAGTCCCTGTATAATTATGAAATCAAGTTCACCAAACCAGTAGAGACTTCGCCGCAAAGGTCTGTCAGATTTACTTTCTTCGAAATCAAGTTCGCCAAGTAATGCGACCCTTTCCATTATACCTATCTTACCAAAAGCTCCGTAAGCCTGCTTCAGTGCCGTGATAATGGAAGTAGAAGTTGTGTCCCTTGTATTAAAAGGATTATTTAAAAATGATCCGCCGAAATTAAAAGTATAATCCCAGTTTTCTACACCGAATGTAAAATCCATAGATCCTGTAAACATCTTATGCGGGTCCTGGCTCAGGAAACTTGCATTCATCGGATTGTAAAGACCCACGCTGGCATTGAACCAGTCGGGAGACACGCCAAGCTCAAAACCTGTGTTTGCATCATAAGGGGTATTCAGAATAAGCTGTCTCTGATAGGCTCTGTGCTCAACGATCCTCATGCCATAATTCGGAGCAAATCTTCCGATCTTCATATATGTATTTGCAGGCAGATTTGAGATCAGCCCGTACACTTCATACTCTGTCTGGACACCGGGGATATAAATGCCTGTGGTTGCAAAGACGCTGAGAATTTTATTCAGCTCAGCATTAAAATAAATGTCACCTTGCATTGCAAGAAATGAATTGAAATTATTAGAGCCGTCCACTTCATTGTCAACCTGAGCTACTCTTACATCGCCGCCGAGTGTAATATTTTTAGTGATTTCCGGAGAAAATTTTGTCTTCCCTGCAATCTCTTTAAACATTTTCATCTTCAGATTTTTCTTTGCATAATACGTTCCGCCTTTATTTCTCATAAGTCCGCCAGTGGGATTTACATGGCAGTCCATGCACTTGTTGCCGGTATATGCACCGAATCTTGGATATGAATGGGAATAATCAGCGTAGAAAAAAATAAAAAGAAGAGGTAAAACGATAGTCAATGCGGTTAATTTTTTTTTCATAAATGATTATTAGATTATTTAATAAAAATAAATTACTTAAAATCATTATTACTTACAAAAATCAAAAACAGCTAATTGTAGAATTCAAAACTTAATGCTGAAAGACAAAATAAAAACTTAGATCAGTACTTCGTAATTTTAATTTTTCCAAAAGTTGTATTTCCTCTGAAGATCGAGTATCTCCATTCACCTGAAACGGAATTTGATCCAAGCTCCATATTCCAGAATACATTACTGTCAGCTATTTTAGGATTAGTATTAATAAAAACTGTTTTCTCTACTCTGTTTATATTACCTGAAAAATCATTGCTCATAGATGTGAATCCTGGAAAATCATCTACATAATTTTTTGTGACAAGCAATGTCCCTGTTATGTCTTCATTTACGTAGGTCTTTACTTCTATAATCCCGCTGACAAGTGCTTTACCTGTGCTGTCGGACATTTTGAATCTATATTTTCCTTTTCCGAAATTGAAATCGTCTGACTCCTCACTTGACGAACAGCTTGATGCAGAGATAATTACCATTAGCATTATACCTAAAAAAACATTAGTTAATATTTTAAAAACCATTTTTAATTTTATTAAAATTAAATTTATAAAAGAAGCCTGCATTTAAACGGGCTTTGAAATAAAAATTGTATATGTTTATTTTATTAGGACCATTCTCTTTACTTCTCTGAAGGTGCCTGTGTTTAGTTCATAAAAATAAATTCCGCTGGAGAGATTATAATCTGAAGCGCGGAAGTTCACATCATAAAACCCGGGTAATCTGAATTCTCCCGAGATAAGTACAGCAACTGTTTTACCGCTGATGTCATAAACTTTTAAAGTAACAGTCGCTTCCTCCGGCAGATCAAATTTAATTTTTGTTTCCGGATTAAATGGGTTTGGAGCATTCTGATACAGATCAAAAGTAGAAGGTTGTTCAGATGAATTGGTAACTTGTCCCAGACATCCAGCCTGTGCATATCTCAATCGGATCGTGTCACCCGGAAGCGGACCGAATCCTGAAGTAAAACTAATCCCGCCGCCCTGAGCCGCAGTCCACAAATGGCAGTAGCTCATAATTGTTCCAACTCTTGCTCTTGTCTGATTAAAGCAGTTGCCTTCGGCATTGTAACATGAATCAATAGCTCTGTTAAATCCGCCGTTCACCGGCCAGGTACATGAGTGCGTATGTCTTGATCCCATGCTGTGTCCCATTTCATGAGTAACTACCTGTACGGTCCACGAGAAGGTCGGGTAACTTTGATAATTGTTGTCAATATTACTGAATGCAAATCTTCCGGCAGAATCCTGTGCATTGTAATTTGCGCACATTACTCTTATCCATGCAATTCCGCCGAGTCCGGCATTTCGTGTTGAAAGTAAATGTGCAATGTTTCCCTGAAAATTATCCTGCGTGTTTGCTCCAAATCTAAGCAATACGTCATAAGAATCATTCAGACTGCTGTATGGATCGTTTCCGGTCCAGACTGCAACTGAAGAAACTTCAAACGGAATCTGCTCATTCTGATAAAGTGTTTTGACATTGTTAAACATTGCCGTAATGAAATTTCCTACGTTTGTAGTATTGTTGCCATTATCCTGATACATTTTATTATCAGCTTCAAAATAAACCTTTACCGGCAGTCGGCTTGGATCATCCGTCTGATAGTTATTAACCGTATTCTCATTTACTTTTATAGGTCTGATAAATTTTTCCTCAATACCGTCAACTCCGCATTTGAAATTATTTCTGATATTCATATCAGCGTCATTATAAAAAATGTAATTATCTGAAACTGACTTATCATCATTAGTAATACTGCCGAGGACGTAGTTACCGTTTTCATCAGAGATCAATGCAATCACCATATTTTCAAAGATGCTAAGTGATGCCAGTGAATTTTCATTCCCTTTTATAAGTCCGTTATAATGTAGACCCTGTGTGTAAGGAACGACCTTATCACCATTTCCCGATTTTTCAATAAGTTTAAAATCATCTGATTCCGGCTGAGTGCGTGTCAACTCGAGAACAGTATTTTCATTTTCAGTTAAAGGGATCCTGAATTCAATATTCTCCTTATTTAGCCGGATCAGGTCTTTTAATCTTGAAGTGTTGAGTTTAAGAATTGTCGCCTTATTTACAAAAGAAGATGTATTGTCGTTTTGACCGGTATTTTTATTAAACTCAAAAACATTTACATCTGTGAAATTATATGACATTTTTTTTTCGCGGATAACATCATTTACTTTTTTGACTGTAGGTGTAATTTGCTTTATACCGTCAGAGGAAATTTTATTTACTTCTGAGGATTCTGAACCTATAAAAAATGAAACAATAATAATTATTAGTGGAGAGAATAGTAATTTTTTCATGAGTTATCTACTTTCGTCAGATGAGTTAATAAAATTATTCGATTTATTCAAAGGTGCATTAATAACAGGATCAGAAGCTGTGACAACTCTCTGATATTTCAGATTTCTATCTACATTTGAACCAGAGAGCAAGAGTTCCTGATTATTATTTGAGTATTCCATATTATAGGAAATAGAAGTCTGAGTATAAGTAAGCACATTGCTCACTACTTCAAAATTTCTTGTAATGGTGTTTGAGTTTGGACATGTAAGCTGAGCTTGTCCACTGGTCTGAAAGATTACGGTTTCATCCGGACATATATCCTGCAAAGATCCTGTCTGTTCGATAAGTTTCCAGTTGCCGACAATGTCACCGGGTACTTCAGGAACTATAGCATTCAGTGCATCCTGACATTCACTTCCTGTAATTGTCATGTAAATTAAAATTATTCCACATAACAGATAAAGGAATCTGTAAGAAAAGAGTTTAAATTTATTCATAAAAGTTTAATTTTTCTTTAAATTATCAATATTAATTGATAATATCAACAATCAATTATTAATATGAATTAAAATGTTGGAGGAATCGGGGAAAAAATTTACAAAAAAAAAGAAGTAGATTTTTAAAGAAAAAGAAACTATTTTTATCATCAATTTTTTACAAACTAAACTAAAAACGAAATGAAAAAAATTATTTCACTTTTGTTCGTTGCTGTTCTATTTTTAGCAATGGGCAATTTCGCTAATTCACAAGTTGATGTTACCCCAAGTGCAGCAACTTATGCGAATTTAAAAACAGCATTTAATGCTATCAATGCCGGTACACATGGTAACGGCGCAGTTACAGTAACAATCACAGCAAATTTTGCTGAGCCTGATTCTGCTTCATTAAACGGCGGAGTATTTACATCATGTGCTATCAATACAAACGGTGCATTTACAATCGCCGGAAACGTTAATAATGCTGTAGTTATTTTTAACGGAGCTGACAACGTAACAATGGACGGAAGAATCGGCCAGGCAGGTTCTACCAGATCTTTATCCATAACAAATACCAATGTTGGTACAAATAATCAGATTTTCAAATTACAAAACGGTGCTATGAACGACATAGTAAGATATTGTAATATGACCGGTGTAGTTAATAACGGTAGAATGGTTAACATTGGTCAGTCCAATGCAGGTACCGGTGGTAACAATGGTAGTGTATTCGAATTCAACGCCATTACCAATGGAGCAAGAAGTCTTCAGGTTTTTGGTACAGCAAACGGTGCTAGTTCATTTACAAATGATAATACAACTTTCAGAGGTAACCTATGTAAAAATGCTACAGCTATTGGTATTTTCATCGGATCATTAGTAAACGGTGTTGTATGTACTCAAAATGAAGTGTTTTTTGATGCACCAGTAATGACAACACAAGCTTCATTTACAGCTATTCAGGTTCAGGGAGTAGGAACAATTTCAATAACAAAAAATAAGGTTTATAACTTTAATCTTTCAGGAGCACCAAACGCTGCTTACAGAGGATCGATCTCATTACCTGCTTCAGTTGCACCATTAGTAGATCCAGCAACGACCGTCACATATTCAAACAACATGATCTCAATTGTTACTAACTCTACAAATACAGCTGCAGCTTTTAAAGGTGCATGTATTCAGACACAGTTTTCAGCAGCAGCTACTTCAATTGGATACACAGCAAATGTATATAACAACACTATGTTCTTCGGAGGTTCTTCTTCAGTTTTAGCTGCAGATTTATCTGAATCATATGCTGGAAACGTTGTACTTCCTATCGGAGCACAAAGTTATGCTTTAAATTATAAAAACAACATTGCAGTAAACAAAAGAACCGGTGGTTCTGCAGCAGTATTCCATATTGCACAGGGATATGACAGTTCTTCAAACCTGACTGTAAATGCGGATTACAATACTGCATTTGCAAGCGGATCTACAGGATCATGGGCAGTTGCATACGGAGCATTTGTATATCCAAACGGAGCATTAGAAGCATGGAAGTCAAATACTTGTCAGCTTAATTTTGGAACTCATGACATGTTTAAAGATGTAGCTTTTGTATCAGCTTCAGATCTTCATTTAGCTGCAGGCAGAGTCGGCGGCGATCTTAACGGAACACCAATCGCATCAGTTACTGATGATATTGACGGTGCTGCAAAAAACGCAACATATCCTTACAAAGGATGTGACGAAGGTGCTGCATTCAAGATCCTTGATATGGGTGCACAGTTAGAAGGTGTATTAAGTACAGATCAAGTTATAGTTTATTTACAAAATGCTGTTTGTGGAACTTTATCAACAAGTACAGCAGATCTTAACGGCACCGGAAAATTTGCATTTGGTGATTCTATTGCAGTTTCATCTTACACAATAATGGTGGACAGCAGAAATCATATCAGAACAGCCAGTGCAGGTCCTGTATCAATCGGAGCAGGTACCACAGTTTATAATTTCAGATCTGCACAGTCACAGGCATTTGGCAGTAATATGATCTTAGATGGTGGTGTTTGGTCATTCTTTGGTGGTGAAGTCACAGGTGACGGAGTTATTGACCTTGCTGACGGAGCTGCTGTTGATAATGATGCATCCATTTTCCTTTCAGGATGCAGAGTTTTAACTGACGTCAATAATGACGGAGTTGTAGACTTATCTGATGGTGTATTCCCGGACAATAATGCTGCAAACTTTGTTGCAGAGACTTTACCATGTCCTGCACCTACATCCTCATTTAATACAAACACAAATACAGAAAAAGTACAAATAAATACTTTAGACAAAAGCGTTATTAATTCAGAAGTTTCAGGCAACTAAAATCTGAAACATTTCAATTTATTACCCCGGTGGTTTTTAACTACCGGGGTTTTTTATTTTATGATCAGATTTAGATTTAATTATTATCTTGATTTTATTATCTGATATATAAAATTTAGTATTACAAAAAAAAAATATGATTACATTACACAAAATTTTCTTTAGGACAGTTTTGCTTGCTTCAATTATCTCATATTCCTTTCATCCCTTTAATCCTTTTAACCCAAATGACGGAAAGGATGACATAGAAAAATTACGAAATAACAATCTTACTTCATCAGAAATATATCAGCATATAAATTATTTGTCTTCAGATTTACTTGAAGGTAGATTCCCGGGTACAGAAGGTGATGATATGACAACAGATTATTTGTCCAATGAATTTAAAAATTACGGTCTGAAACCTTACGGCGATGAAGGCTACATTCAGAATTTTGAAATGTACACTCATATAAAGCTTTCAGGTGAAAATAAATTTTCTACTACTTCAGACGGATGGGATAATGCATATGTAACCGGATCGGATTATACACCGCTTGGATTTTCTGACAATGGAATTGTATCGGGTCAGCTTGTCTTTGCAGGGTATGGAATTTCTGCACCTGATGAAAATTATGACGACTATAAAAATAAAGATGGAAAAGAAATTGACATAAAAGGTAAAGTAGTTGTGATTATGAAATATTCTCCCGGCGGAAGCAATCCTCACGGTAATCCGTTTGAGAAATATGAACCATTAAGACAGAAGGCTCACATTCCTAAAGAACGCGGCGCAGCAGGAATTATTTTTATTAACGGACCCGGGACTGGGGATGAAGATAAACTTTCAGATTTGAAATTTGACAGAGTACTTCAGACCGCGGGATTGCCTGTAATAAATTGTAAGAGAGAGATCATTGAAAATCTTTTGAACAGAAACGGAATGGATCTGAAAAAAATAACAGAAGGAATTGACGAAAGTAAATCATCAAATTCATTTGAAATAAAAGACGGCTTTGCTGCAATTGAAGTTAATATCGAACCTGTTAAAGTCATCACTGATAATGTCATCGGTTTACTTGAAGGAAATGATCCTGATCTAAAAAATGAAGTGATAGTAATTGGGGCGCACAAAGATCATCTGGGATACGGGTTGTATGGTTCACTTTATACAGGAAACGATAAGCAGATACATAATGGAGCAGATGATAATGCATCAGGAACAGCAGGAGTACTTGAACTTGCTCAGAAATTTTCTTCCGAAAAAATTGATCTGAAAAGAAGTATTCTGTTTATCTGTTTTGGAGCTGAGGAAGCCGGACTTCTCGGATCAGCATATTTTACAGATTCAAAATTATTTGAAGATCTGAATGTAATAGCAATGATAAATATGGATATGGTTGGAAGACTTTCTGATGACAAACTAATTATTTATGGAACAGGTACTTCACCTGTCTGGGATAATATACTGGACGCACATAATACTGATTATAATTTCAAAATAACAAAGACCCCTGACGGACTCGGTCCTTCTGATCATTCGAGTTTTTATTTAAAGAATGTACCTGCACTTCATTTTTTTACAGGCACTCATACAGATTATCATTCACCTCCGGATGATATTGAAAAAATAAATGCTGAAGGCGAACTTCGAATTTTAAATTTTATATATGATATAGTGAATGACCTGGATGATGCAAATGTAAAACCTGAATTCACTAAAGTTGAAATTTCGGAAAACAATGAGAAGAGATCTATGGGCAGCGTAAAGATCTATGTAGGCACGATCCCTGACTATTCGTATTCTGGAGATGGGATGAAAATAGCTGGTGTAAAAGAAGGTGGTCCTGCAGACAAAGGCGGAATGATAGCTGAAGATATAATTGTAAAATTTGGAAATGTAGATGTAAAAAATATTTACGACTATATGTTTGCAATGGGAGAATTTAAACCGGGTGATGAAGCTGAAATTACTGTATTGAGAAATAATGAGCCTGTGGTTTTGAAGGTGACGATGGGAAGCAGGTAAAGAGCAATTAAAAATTAAGAATTAAGAATTAAGAATTAAAAATTTCAGATAACTATTAACTATTAACTATTAACTATTAACTATTAACTATTAACTATTTATTATTTATTATTTATTATTTAAAATTTAATATTGTTAGGAGCTAAAGCGTTTTACGTCTTCGTTTTGAGTAACTTCCTGAACTTTACCAATTAAGTTTTCAACTACCTGGTTGGTTTCATTTTCTACAGATAAATATTCATCAGAATTTCTCAGCCCGTGAACTTTATTCAAGACCGGCAGATCAATTTTATCATCTTTTATTTTTGCTTCAAATTCTTTTCTGAATTTTCTTACAGTCCATTTTACTGGCCATGCTGCTGCATCTCCAAGCGCGCAGATCGTATTTCCTTCTATATTCTCTGCAACTGAAATGAGCAGATCCAGATCGGTATGTCTTCCTGTGCCGTCCATTATTCTGTTGAGAACTTTCAACATCCATCCGCATCCTTCACGACAGGGAGTACATTGTCCGCATGATTCATGATAATAAAACTTTGTGATTCTCTGAAGTACGTGTACAATATCAGTATCTTCATCCATTACCATAATGCCTGCAGTACCGATTGCTGAGCCGACAGCTTTCAGACTTTCGGCATCCATTTTCATATCGAGAGATTCTTCCTTTGTAAGAGGAGGCATTGAAGATCCGCCGGGTATGATCATTTTAAAATCTTTCCCGTCCTTTATTCCACCGCAATGGTCATTTATAATTGTCATAAGCGGAGTGCCAGTCGGAAGTTCATATACGCCCGGTTTATTTACATGACCACTGACTCCGTAAAGCAGAGTTCCCGGATGTTTCGGATCACCGATCTTGCTGAACCATTCGCCGCCTTTGTTTATAATCTCGGGTACATTTGCAAGAGTTTCAATATTATTGATTGTAGTCGGATTTCCCCAGACACCTACAGATGCAGGGAATGGTGGTTTGACTCTTGGATATCCGCGCTTACCTTCGAGTGAATTCATAAGCGAAGATTCTTCTCCGCAGATATAAGCTCCTGCTCCTTTATGTACATACATTTCTACTGAAAAATCTGAATCCATAATATTTTTTCCAATCATTCCCTTTTTATAAGCATCAGCTACACACTCTTCCATAATGTTAATCCATTTCCAGTATTCACCTCTGATATAAACATACACTGCCTGAATTCCCATTGAATATGCAGCTATCAGAGAGCCTTCTATAAACTGATGTGGGTTTTTTTCAAAAATTTCTCTGTCTTTAAAACTGCCGGGTTCACTTTCATCACCGTTGCAACAAAGGAATTTTGGCTTCTCATTTCCTTTAGGCATAAAACCCCACTTCATACCGGTAGGGAAACAGGCGCCGCCTCTTCCTCTGAGACCTGAAGTTTTTACTTCTTCGATCACTTCATCCGGTTTCATTTCCTTCAAAACTTTTTTCCATGCAGTATATCCGCCATTAGCTAAATAAACATCAATCTTATCGAGATCCGGTATATCTTTTAAAATTATCTTTTCCATTGAAATAAATTGTAATTAATTTGAATTTCTTAGTTTCTCAAGAAGCTCATCTACTTTGTTCAGAGTAAGATTTTCATGAAATTCTTTATTGTTGATCTGAAGCATTGGTGCAGTTGCACAGCTTCCGAGACATTCTACTTCTTCGATTGAAAATATTCCATCTGGTGTAATTTCTTTATTCTTAATACCGAGCTTTTCTGAAATATGATTAAAAATTTTATATCCGTCACACAACATACATGAAACGTTTGTGCAGATCTGTAAATGATATTTCCCCATTGGCTTTTTAAAATACATTGAATAAAAAGTCGCAACTCCAAGTACGTGATCCGGCGGAAGACTCAGCAGCTCTCCCACATATCTCATTGACTCAGTGGATATCCATCCGTATTTATCCTGAATCATCCAGAGGACGGGCATTACTGCTGCCATGGGTTTTGGATATTTTGAAATATGAAGCTGTACTGTCTTCATTTCATTTTCGTCAAAGATCGGTGTATAATTTTCTGTGTTCATAAAATTTATTTGAAATATTTATTATATATCATCAGAAATAAATTGATCGTTACTAATTATTAACTTATTAATATATTCTGAATAAAGTGTAAAATTAAAATTACTTATCAGCTTCGCCCATCACAGGATCCACGCTTCCTATTATTACCACCGTGTCAGAGATCAGACATTTTTTCATCATCGGTGCAAGTGCCTGCAGATTACAAAAACTCGGAGACCGAATCTTCATCCTGAAAGGATTACCTGTACCGTCACTTATTATATAAAAGCCAAGCTCCCCTTTTGAAGATTCTATTGCTGAATATGATTCTCTCTTTGGAGGATTTACTCCGAAATTAATTATCATAAAATCATGAATAAGCTCTTCCATCTTAGTATAAACTCTTTCCTTCTGCGGCAATACCTTTTTTGACTGAAGGGCATTGTGTGCACCGGAAGGTATTTTTTCGATACACTGATTTAAAATTTTCACACATTCTATGAGTTCATCCACTCTCACATAATATCTTGAGAGACAATCACTGTCCGTATAAACAGGCACATTGAAATCAAGCTTATCATATACAAGATACGGATTGTCTTTTCTCAGATCCCTGCTGATACCTGCAGCTCTTGTCAAAGGTCCTGTAAGTCCCAGCTCTATGCAATCTTCTTTAGAAAGATATCCGATGTTTTCACATCTGACTATAAAAATTTTGTTCCTTTCGACGAGTGCTCTCATTTCACCAAGATTACTTTCAAATTCATCTATGAATTTTTTTATCCCGGCTAATGCTTCATCAGTTACATCCTGTGCTACTCCGCCAATTCTCGTATAGGAAGTTGTAAATCTCGCGCCGCATATTATATCATAGAGATCCAGTATTTTTTCTCTTTCTCTTATTGCCCATAAGAAAGGAGTTACTGCGCCGACATCCATCAGCAATGCACCTATTGCAAGCAGATGAGACTGGATTCTTGCAAGTTCAGCAATTATAACTCTGATATATTTACCTCTTTCAGGAATTTCTAGATCGATCAATTTTTCGACTGCAAGAGCATATGCAACATTGTTAGCCATTGGAGAAAGATAATCGAGTCTGTCAGTGTGTGGAATGAATTCGTGATAAGTACTTGCTTCAGCAAGCTTTTCATATCCCCTGTGAAGATAGCCAAGTTCAGGAATACATTTCATAACAGTCTCACCGTCAAGACTGACAAGCAGTCTCAGTACTCCGTGAGTGGCCGGATGCTGAGGCCCCATATTCAGAACCATTTCATTATCTAAAGCATCAGAAAACTGAATACTCAGATCTTCTGACTCAAGTGCTTCGAGAATTTTTGTTTTCTTGATTTTAGTATCACCATCTTTAAGATCCTGATATATAGTATGAGACATATTTTTCAGTTTGTGTTTATAATTATTATTACTGATGAAGAAAAAAAATTTTATTTAACAATATGTTTTTTTAATCAATTTAAAATTAACTGATATAAAATCATTTATTTATTTGGCAGCGGAATTGAATCCGGGATACCCATCAGCGGAAAATCCTTTCTCAACGGAAAATATTCAAACTCTTCCGGCATGTACATCCTTCTGAGATCCGGATGATTTCTGAATATTATTCCCATCATGTCAAAAGCTTCTCTCTCGTACCAGTTTGCAGATCCCCAAATTCCGCTAAGTGTTTCCATCTCTGGATTTTTTGAATCTAATTTGATCTTGATAAATAATCTTCTGTTAAAATCAATTGAAACAAGGTTGTAAATCATTTCAAACCTGTTCTTCTTTTCAAACCTGTCAACACTGACAGCATCCACTAAAGAATTATATTTTAATGATTCATCATTCTTTAGAATTTTACATACTTCCAAAACTTCTTTTTCGTTTAGGTAAATTGCAGGAATTCCGTTGACGTCAGTATATTCTATTTGAAAATTTCCCAGAAGGGATTTCAGTAATTCGGTAATTTCTGTATTCATAAATTTATTTAACAAACTTACTTAATAATATTTTCATTTTAAATAACAAAAAACCCGCTAATGCGGGTTCTTTGAATATATATAATTGTTGTTTTTTATTTTATCAACTGCATTTTTTTTGTCTGTGTAAAGGATTCAGTTTCAAGTCTGTAGAAATATGTTCCGCTTGAAAGTGATGATCCGTCAAATGTTGCAGTATAAGAACCTGCAGGCTTCTGACCTTGAAATACATCCATAACTTTCTGACCTAATGAATTGAAAATTACAAGATTTACATTCGAACTCTTTGCAAGATCAAAAGAAATTTTTGTACTTGGGTTAAACGGATTTGGATAATTTTGATTTAATGAAAACTTTGCAGGAATGCTTGTTCCATTTTGTGTAATACCTACTGTTCCTGTTAACTCAATATCATCCAGATATACAAAATATCCGTTTACAGCTACATCCATATTATATCTGAATGCTATATAAATATTTTGTCCTGCAAATGGAGCAAGATCAACAAATTGCTGTTCAAATAATCCGTATGTTGATCCTACCGGATAAAAGAACTGATTTCTGAATCCCTTTGGAGTTGCAAGGAATGAAGCAGGTGTGGAATCACCTGTACTTACCCATACAGAAACACTGTCGCTAAATGTAGCAGATCCGCCTGATACCCAGAAACTAAGCAAAGCATCAGAAGGAACGTTGTTAACTTTTTGTGTAACTAACCATGCATCGCAGATTCCTGATGTTTGGCCAGTCCACCAACTTACTCCGATTGCTTTATCTCCGGTATGGACTACTGATAAAGAAGTGCCTAATCCGGGAACATTAAGTCCTGCAGGTCTTACTGTCCAGTTCCATCCCGGCTCTAATGTATCGGCCGGTGAATTATTCCAGACTGACCAGCCCGGAGGTACATTAGCAGAATCACTGGATTCAAAACCCTGATTCCAGATTACCTGAGAAGTTGAAACTCCTGCAGTAAAAAAGATAATAAATAAAATTGCGTAGATTTTTTTCATGATATTTTTATTTAGGTTTATAAAAAAATTTTAATTTATTGAAAAACTTGCTTCTTCCCCTTTTGAAATTTTTTCCTGAAGTAACATAAGTGCTTTCAGGAGATTGTCGGGTCTTGGAGGACAACCTGCTACATAAACATCAACAGGTAAAAAAAGATCAATTCCCTGAACTACAGAATATGTTCTGTACATTCCTCCGCTTGATGTGCATGCACCCATAGCAATAACCCATTTTGGTTCCGGCATCTGATCATAAATTTTTTTTACAACCTGTGCCATTTTATAAGTAGTAGTACCGGCTACTATCATAACATCAGATTGCCTTGGTGAAAATCTGAATACTTCACTTCCGAATCTTGATATATCAAATCTTGGTCCGGCTGCAGCCATCATTTCAATTGCGCAGCAAGAAATACCCATTGGCATCGGCCACAAAGCATTTTTTCTTGACCATTTTATAAGTTCGTCTATTTTTGAAGTGACGAATCCGTCTTTTGATAATTTCTCTTCTAATCCCATTTTAAAGCTCCTTTTTTAATTACATATATATATCCGATCAACAATATGACAATAAATACTGAAACACTGATAAATGAATACATCATTTTTATACTGTCAAGATTTATAAAAGATACTGCCCACGGATATAAAAAAACTACCTCTATATCAAATAATATAAAAAGAACAGCTACCATATAAAACTTTACAGAGAACCGCTCATGTGCAGTACCGATAGGCTCTACACCGCTTTCATAAGTAGAAAGCTTTTCTTTGTTTGGTCGGTTTGGACCGAATAAAGATGAAAAAAATACATTAACAACTCCAAATATAACTGCAATTGCAAGTATTATAATAATTGGTATATACGATTCTAACATTGGTCAATATAAAATTTTTTTTTTTTAATTTTAATGGAAAAAATTTTAGAAATAATTTATTGATATAAATGTTAAATTATAACATTTTAAATAAATTGAACTAACTCAAGTATAGATAATTATTGTAAACAGCATGATGATCTTTTCAAAACTCTATTCGAAATACAAATTTCAGTTGAAACTCTTTTTCATAAAATAACTTTCAGAAGTATTAATTTGAAAAATTATTATTCGAAACTTCAGTTATTAAAATTATCTCCAATGAATTACATACTAATTTTATTTTAAATAAAAAAAGATTTGACAGAGTTACCTTAAAATATCATTGAATAAGAAGTTCAATAAAGTTAACTTACTCGTTTGAAATTTTGCCGGGGTAGCTCAGCTGGTTAGAGCGTCGGAATCATAATCCGCAGGTCGGGGGTTCAAGTCCCTCTCCCGGTACACCTAATTTTTTATTAAGACTAAATTAATTTTCCTTTATTCAATATTAATTCCCCTGATACTGTTTTAATGTTGATAAATTCTTTCCTGATTTTAAATTTTTCACTTAACTTTTTCAATTTTCAAAATATATCATTAGTTATCTGTATAAAATATTTCAATTGATTAATTTTTATATAAAAGCTATTTTTGTAGTTCACTTTTAAAAAAATTTATAATGGCAGAAATAACATTAAAAGCCCTGAACAGAGATACTTATAAAGAGTTAACTCTTAATCAGCTTAGAGAAAAAGGTATAATTCCGGGCATTTACTATGGACATGGAGTTGAAAACATCAGTTTGGCAGCTACCGAAATAAACCTGAGACCAATAATCTATACTACTGAATCCAGGATCATAAATCTGAAATTTGAAGATGACAGAAGTTTTAACTGTATCCTGAAGGATGTTCAGTTTCATCCTGTATCTGACAAGCCTCTTCATTTTGATCTCATTGCAATTAAAGAAGGAGAGATGATCACAATCGAAGTGTCAGTCCATATCACAGGAAATCCACCCGGTGTTAAAGAGGGCGGAGTTTTACAGCATACACTTCATAAATTACAGATTCAGTGTCTTCCAAAACATATTCCATCACATATTGACGTAGATGTATCAGAGTTAAATGTAAATGACTCAATAAAAATCGGTGATCTTAATATTGAAAATATTACAATATTAAATGACGAAAATGCATCCGTTGTAGCTATTGTTCCTCCGACAGTTGAAAAAGATCCGGAAGAAGCCACTGAAGAGCCTACAGAACCGGAAGTAATTTCCAAATCTAAGAAAGACGAAGAATCTGACGAAGATAAAAAGGATAAAGATTAGTAATCTTTATTTCACATGGTTTAAAAATTTCTCATTGTGAAATTAATAGTTGGATTAGGAAATCCGGGTTCAAAATATACATACACAAGACATAATATTGGATTTATTGTAATAGACCATTTCGCTGAATCAAACGGTGTTTTGTTTATGCCAGGCAAAGGCGATTGGTATGAATGCTCACTGACTGTTAATGATGAAGAAGTTTTTCTTCTTAAACCAGTTACATTTATGAATAACAGTGGTTCTGCAGTTAAGGAATTCTGCAATATACATAATATAAAACCTGAAGATGTACTTGCGATCTATGATGATTTTCAATTACCGATTGGTACTGTAAGAGTAAGAAAGAGAGGAAGTAACGGAGGACACAACGGTATTTCAGATATAATTTATCAAATGAATACTGAAGAGATTCCTAGAATGAGGATAGGTATTGGAAATAACAATGTCTTACAAAAAGATGATTTTATTGATTTTGTTTTAAGTGATTTTACTAAAGATGAAATAAATGATTTCATTAAGATAATGCCTGATCTGGTAAGTTGTATAAAAAGTTTTATTACTGATGAAATTAAAGTCACAATGAATAACTTTAATAAATCTTTTTTACAAAGTACTGAAATCCCGAAAGGAAATTCTGAAAATAACGCTGATAAAAAGCCGGACAATTAACGGCAATATAGAACTTACAACTTATCAATAAGAACTTTTTAAACATAATCAGAAAATCATAATTTAAAAAATGAGGAAATATTTATTAAGTATCCTGCTTGTACTTACAGCACCTGTGCTGGCTTTTGCAAGTGAGGCTGACCTTAAAATTCCTGAACTAAGCGCTGACCAAAATCAGTTGCTGATCTATGGAATTGTAGTTTGTATCCTGGGGATATTCTTCGGGATATATCAGTATTTGGCAGTAAAAAAATTACCTGCGCATAAATCAATGCTTGATGTAGCACAGATAATTTTTGAAACATGTAAAACCTATCTCTTGCAGCAAGGAAAATTCCTGTTCATACTGTTTATATTTATCGGAGCATGTATGACATTTTACTTCGGTGCATTGCAACAACAGTCTGCGGGCGGTGTAATGCTGATTCTTATGTGGACTGTTATCGGTATACTTGGCTCTTATGGTGTAGCATGGTTTGGTATCAGAATGAACACACTTGCAAACAGCAGAATGGCTTTTGCATCACTTGAAAGAAAACCTTTAAAACTTCTTACTATCCCGCTTAATGCAGGGATGAGCATTGGTGTACTTCTGATCTGTGTCGAATTAATTATGATGTTGATCATTTTTCTGTATGTTCCAAGAGAATATGCAGGAGCTAGTTTTATTGGATTTGCAATCGGTGAATCTTTAGGTGCTTCCGCTTTAAGAATTGCAGGAGGTATTTTTACAAAGATCGCAGATATCGGTTCGGATCTGATGAAAGTCGTTTTTAAAATTAAAGAAGACGATCCAAGAAACCCCGGTGTTATTGCAGACTGTACCGGTGATAATGCAGGTGATTCTGTAGGTCCAACAGCTGACGGTTTTGAAACTTACGGTGTTACCGGTGTTGCACTTATCAGTTTTATAGTACTGGCAATCGGTGATATTGCTTTGCAGGCAGATCTGCTGGTTTGGTTATTTGTAATGAGAATTCTAATGATCATTACTTCAATTGTTTCATTCTATATTAACGGAATTGTATCTAAGGCAAAATATTCAAATAAAGATGAGCTGGATTTTGAAGCTCCTCTCACTGCACTTGTCTGGATCACATCTATAATTTCTATTATTGTAACATTCGTAGCTTCTTATTATCTGATAGGTGATCTTCCCGATGATCTTTGGATAACATTATCTTATATAATCAGTTTTGGAACTTTAGGTGCAGCACTTATACCTGAATTCACAAAAATATTTACTTCGCCTAAATCTAAGCATGTACAGGAAATTGTAACTGCATCCAGAGAAGGCGGAGCTTCCCTTACTATTCTGTCAGGACTTGTAGCAGGTAATTTTTCTGCATTCTGGAAAGGTATGGTTTTCTTCGGCTTGATGTTTGGTGCGTATCTCGTATCCAATTCAATCCCTGAAGCAATGATGGACTACAGAGCGATATTTGCTTTTGGTCTTGTGGCTTTTGGTATGCTCGGAATGGGTCCTGTAACTATTGCTGTGGACTCATACGGTCCGGTTACTGACAATGCTCAGTCAATATATGAATTATCCCTTATCGAAGAAAATAAAGAAGAGAAAGAAAAAGAAATTGAAAGAGATTTCGGATTTAAGCCTGACTGGGAAAAAGCTAAACTTTATCTTGAGGAAAATGACGGCGCTGGAAATACATTCAAGGCAACTGCTAAACCGGTTCTTATCGGAACAGCTGTTGTCGGCGCGACAACTATGATATTCTCTCTGATACTTGTTTTGAAAAATGTACTCGGTGTCGAACCTGAGACAATTCTTAACCTGCTGAATCCATATTCAATTTTAGGATTCCTTTGCGGAGGTTCGGTGATATACTGGTTTACAGGTGCTTCTATACAGGCAGTTACAACAGGTGCTTACAGCGCGGTTGAATATATTAAGAAAAATATTAATCTTGATGATGATGCAGATTTAAAAGCTTCGACAGAAAAATCAAAAAAGGTTGTTGAGATCTGTACAAAGTATGCTCAGAAAGGAATGTTCAATATCTTCATAGCAGTATTTTCTTTCGCACTTGCATTTGCATTCTTATCGGCTCCGTCTGGAGGAGACAATGCTCCGGCTTCATTATTTATAAGTTATCTGATCTCGATTGCAGTGTTCGGATTGTTTCAGGCTCTCTTCATGGCTAACGCCGGTGGTGCTTGGGATAATGCTAAGAAAGTAGTGGAAGTGGATCTAAGAGAAAAAGGAACTCCTCTGCATGATGCAACCGTAATTGGAGATACAGTCGGAGATCCTTACAAGGACACTTCTTCTGTTGCGCTGAATCCAATCATTAAATTCACAACATTGTTTGGTCTACTTGCTATGGAGATTGCAATCACAGAAAGTTTCAGAGATTCAGCACCGATCATCGGATGGATATTCTTTGCAATTGCATTATATTTTGTATGGAGATCTTTCTATAAAATGAGAATAATTAAAAACTGACCATTTTAATAAATAGTATTTTAGCATTTCAAAAAGGCATCCATAACAGGATGCCTTTTTTATATTAATTAAGCATGTCAATTTTCCAAATAAAAATTTTTCAAACTTGGAAACTCTAAAGAAATTTATCTCAGACGAACTTCATTCAGATCCGGATTTTTATTTAAGTAATTTTGAAAAATATCAGGACCTCATACTCGACTGGAATAAAAAGATAAATTTAATTTCAAGAAAATCTGAATCTATTGAAGATCATATCTTAAATTCAATTTTTTTTCTTACAAAATTCAAAATTAATAACGGTCAAAAGATTGCTGACATAGGCACAGGAGGTGGATTCCCTGGAATACCTCTGAAAATTCTATATCCTGAAATAGAACTTACCTTAATAGATTCTATTCAAAAAAAAGTAACTGTACTGGAAGATGTCATTATGAAAATGAACTTCAAAGATACTAAAGCCGTATGGGCAAGAGCTGAAGAGCTTTCGATGAATAAAATTTATAGAAACAAATATGATATTGTAATTTCAAAAGCAGTAGCAACACTTGATAAACTATATCTCTGGGGTAAAAATTTTTTAAAGAAAGACGGAAAAATGATCTGTATAAAAGGCGGTGAAATAAATAGTGAAATTGAAACCTTGAATAAATTAAATGAAAAAATTAATATAGAGGAAATTTTATTCAGCTTTGGTCAGGGTTATAATATTGAAGATAAAAAAATTGTTGTTATTCAAAAAAAGCAAACCGTTAAATGAAATTAATCACTATACTTTTTTTAATACTTACCGTTATTGTGTTTTTTACAGGAAATGTATATTCACAGACATATGAAGTAAGCGGTATGATATCAGATTTTAAAACCAATAAGCCGCTTGAATATGTAACTGTAAAATTAGCAGATACGACTTACGGCACCACATCAGAAAAGAACGGAGAGTATTTTATAAGACTTAAGCCGGGAGAATATAATTTAATTTTTTCTTATATCGGATATTTTACTGATACAACTTATATATTAGTAGAGGATAAAGATATTTCAAGAAATATTTTTTTATCACCGTCTGAAATACTTACAGAGTCTATTGAAGTATACGGTGAAGATCCTGCATATGAAATTATCCGCAGGGCGATCAGTTATAAAAAAGAATTCAAAAAAACTCTTAATGAATATGAGTACAGCGCATTTTCAAAATTTGTGATCCGCTCAAATCAAGCCGACGTACCTCCTCCGACTGTCGACGGCAAACCACCGGATAAGGATCAGCTTGGAATATTCGGTATTCTCGAATCTGTAACCAAAGGATATTTCAAAAAGCCTGATCTTCAAAAACAGATCGTGATCTCAAAAAAGGAAACAGCAAATATTACGAGAGGATTTGCATTACCGCTAATTATAAATTTTTATGACGAGGAAATTGATTTCAATGAATTCAGAATTCCTACACCTCTTTCTGATAATGCTTTTGATCATTACGATTATAAGCTTATTGGTACTACTTCGATTGACTCTACACTCATCTACAAAATTAAAGTTATCAACCGGTCAGAAAGTGTACCTCAGTTAAGAGGCACGGTTTATATTGCAGACAGCATTTATTCTCTTATGAGTGTGGATATGTTTAATAACGACGCTGCAAAGCCGCTTGGTATAAATAAAATAAATTTCAAACAAAAATTCTCTCCGTTTGAAGATTCCAAAAATAAGAATGAAAAATTCTGGATGCCGACTGATGTACAGATTTTTGCTGACGGATCTTTTTTAGGTTTATTAAAATTTGAAGCGGAAGTTTTTTCAATAGTATCTAATTATGAATTAAACAAAAAAGCACCACCGGGAATATTTGATGACATTGTTATAAAGATTTTACCTGATGCGGAAAAGGATTCTGCTTACTGGGCAAAAAATGAACTTCTAAAAAATACTCCTGAAGAAAAAAATGCATATAAACAAATTGAAATAGATGATGAAATAAAATCAAGAACACTGAATATTGGACTTAATGCAATTAGTTACGGTAAGAAATTCTCATCCAATCCGGTATCATATTATTTATTCAACAGGGTAGAAGGAAGCGCACTGGCATTTAATTTGAATTACAGAGAACCATTCAGAAGAAGAACAGCCGGAGGATTTTTCCGTTACGGTTTTTCGGATAAAAAATCAAAATACGAATTAAACTATTCACAGAGATTTTTTAATGACAGGAGATTGACATTATATGGATCAGCTTTTCAAAATACAATTATTATGGCTTACAGGGAAACAATTCCCTTTCAGATCTTAGACAATACATTAAAATCATTGTTTGATAAAAAAGATAATTTCGATTATTTCTATTCTACAGGTTATGATATAGGAGCCAATTACAGGTTTATTCCTCAGCTGTCCGCATTACTGGAATACAGACAGGCAAAGCAGACAACAGCATATAAAAATACTAATTACAGCATAAGAAAACAGGATGTAGAATTCATTAATAATCCTCCGATCAATGATGCATTTTTAAGGACAATAGATACAAAATTAATTATTAACCCAAACAAATTCAGAGGAATAGACTGGGGTGACGGAGATATTTCAAGATTCCGTATCTCTAATTTCCCTTTGTTTAGGATTGGGTTTACATATTCAGGAAAGGATCTTGGCAGTACTTATGAATACAGAAAATTTTATGGAAATTTTGGAGGCAAGACTTATATAAATGCTTTTATGAATATAAAGTATGAAATTGGCGGAGAGATCATGACCGGTCAGGTTCCATATCAGTCGCTCGGATATTTCAATTCACGATCGGGTACTATTGATATTGATAATGCTTTTATGGCGACAGATTATAATGAATTTCGCGGTGATCAGTTTTACTATCTGAATTTTCAGAATGATTTTGGTAAACTGTTATGGGGTAGAATTCCAGTACTTAACAATTTTAATCTGATTGGATTTTTTAATGCAGGTAGAAATTTCATAAGTGCTGAGAATTATGAACTTGCAGCCTTTAAGAACTTTACGATCTCCGATGGTATATATATGGAAGCAGGTTTTGGAATAAATCGGATTCTTGATATTTTCAGATTAGACTTTGCATGGAGACTTAATAATCCTTATAAAGATAATAAAAGATTTTATACAAACCTTTCGATCGGGGTATTTTAGAAACGCTTCTTCCATTTTATATAAAGATTAAAGTTGATATTTTCAGACATTGCTGAAAGACATTAAAAATACGATAAGTCAGTCCGCTGTTTACGGACTGAGCAGAGTTGCTACCAAGCTGATCTCATTTATCCTCATACCTTTATATACAGCAAAGTTCTCAGCAGATGCCATCGCTAATCTGAACTTACTCGAATCATTCTGGCAGTACCTTTTTACCATCTGCATGTTTGCTTTCGAAACTGCCATAATCAATTTCTGTACATCCGAAAAAAACATTTCCAAACGTAACAGCATTATTTTCAATTTCTTCTTTCTTACATTAATCAATGCTGCAGTTTTTTATGTAATAAGTCTGTCTTTCTCCGGAGGTATATCTGAGATTGTTTTAAATGAAAATAACAGTACAGTAATTTCTTATTGTTTCCTGATCTCGATCTTTGAGTCTCTGCTGATCATGCCGATGACTATCGCCAGACTTAACAGCAGACCGGGGCTTTATACCATTATCACAATTTCAAATCTCGTGATAAACCTCTCTCTCCAGCTCTATTTCATACTCGGACTCGGGGAAGGTTTTGAGAAAGTATTTTTAGCAAAATGGATTGCGCCTGCGATAGTATTTATAGTTTTCATTCCTTATCTGATAAAAAACCTGAGCATAAATATTGACTTCTCTGAAATAAAAAGAATTCTGTCATTCTCATTTCCTCTGATGCTGGCAATGCTGCTTTCTATTCTACTGAATTCAGTTGATAGATTTTTGCTGAATGACTTTGTCAGCAAACAGCAGGTTGCTGTTTATACCACTGGTTACAGTATCGGAAGTTTTACAAATGCATTTATCATCGCACCGTTTACTCTCGCGATAAATGTGATCTTCTGGAACAAGATAAATGACGACAACTTCAGAAGATTTATGACAAAGTCCTCGACCTATTTATTTTTTGTAATGATACTTACTTCGCTTGTAATAACTTATTTCATAGACTATGCAGTTAAGATCTTTGTAAGAAATCCCGAGCTCTGGTCATGTGTCGAGATCATTCCCATTATTCTTTTTTCAAATTGCTTTGTAGCATTATTTATATTCTCTTCACTCGATTTTTATTATAAAAAAAATACGAAGACGATATTACTTATCATGGCAATTTGTCTCAGCTTCAATCTTATATTTAATTTTATTTTCATAAAATATTTTGGGATCTATGCATCTGCTGTCATCACATTATTATCATATCTGCTGATGACGCTGATCGGCGCTGGACTGACAAAGAAGTTTTCTTTTACAAAATTTGAAAAAGCAAAAGTGATTCTTCTTTCAGTTATGTTTGTCTTATTTTCTTCCTATTCCTATTTTGTCAGCATTGAAAACATATACTTGGATATATCTATTAAACTTGTCTTAATATTATTATTTTTGCTACTTCTTCACATGTTTAAATTTCTTGAACCAATTGAAATTGAAAGTCTGAAAGGATTTGTAAATAAGTATTTTATTAAAAAGCTTAAGCACTGAATATTGTCTGATATTACTTTAAAAGAAAATAAAATTTCTAAAGAAGTTCTCAAAAAAGAGTCATATGACTTTACCGATCTGCCATTCTGGAATACTTATTATTATTCTTCAGGACTTTTGAAAAAAAAGATGGAAGAAAATATTCCTTTATATCTTTCCAAAGGTAAAAAATATAAAGTTCTCGATTACGGATGCGGAGTAAAACCTTATGAATATATCTTTGATGAATTTTCTGAAACTTATACAGGCATTGACGTTGGGGAAAATCATCATGCGGATTTTAAAATTGAACCTGATGAGAAGCTTCCTTTTGGTGACGGTGAGTTTGATGTCGTACTTTCATCACAGGTGCTTGAGCATGTAGAAAATACAAGTCTGTATCTGAATGAATGTAACAGAGTTTTAAAACCGGGAGGTATTCTCTTTCTTTCTACTCATGGAACATGGCAATTCCACTCTGCACCGATAGACGTTCAGAGATGGACTTCGTATGGTTTAAAGAAACATATCAGTGATCACGATTTTGATATTAAAGGATTTGTCCCTGCGCTTGGACAGCTTGCTCTTACTTCCCAGCTTCGTCTGACTTTTTATCATTCATTTGTTACAGAAGTTGCAAAACCGCTTAAGCTGTTTTATTATCCGCTTTCGGTTTTTTATCAGTTTAAGATGATGATAGAAGATGCCATTACTCCGCAGAGAGTGAAGGACAGAGACTCTGCCTATTATCTTGTTACGGCAGTTAAAAAATAATTTTGAAATTAATTTAGTAATATACAGTCATATTTAGAAATGATAAAAAATTTAGCAAAGAGTGTTTTAAAAAGTGATACAGGTTATAAACTTTTCAGGAAGTTTTATTACCTGTCGGTTGAGATGGATCAGATGTTTCCTGATGTCGAAAAGGAATTTCTTGAACTCAAAGCAAAGTGCCAGCCATTCACAATGACAACTGTCGAAAGTCTCTACTATACTTACAGATCTGTAAAGCATGTAGTTGAAAATAATATTCCGGGCGACTTCATCGAGTGCGGTGTCTGGAAAGGCGGAAATACAATGATGGTTGCACTAACTCTCGAGAAGCTTAAAGTTACTGACAGAAAAATTTATCTCTATGATACATTCGAAGGTATGAGCGCTCCGACTGAAAAAGACATTAGTTACAAAGATGAAGATGCAAAAGTCGAATGGTCTGAAAGTCAGAAAGGCGATCACAATGAATGGTGTTATTCTTCGCTCGAAGAAGTAAAGCAGAATCTTTATTCAACAGGCTATCCAAAAGACAATCTTGTTTTTGTAAAAGGGAAGGTCGAAGACACCATTCCCGGAACAATACCAAATGAGATTGCAATTCTCAGACTAGATACTGACTGGTTTGAATCTACTTATCACGAACTCATTCATCTCTACCCATTACTTAATAAAGGCGGATTTTTAATAATAGATGATTACGGATACTGGAAAGGTGCTCGTGAAGCGGTTGATAAATATTTTAAAGATAATGATGTAAAGATATTTATGAACCGACTTGACAATTCTGCAAGAGCGGGTATTAAATTTTAAATTAAAGCTTTGTTCCGAAAAAGATTATTATTTGTAAATCATATTTCAGCAAAGGCAAAATTTGTAACTAATGACAAAGAGATTTTAGAAAAGAAATACAATGTATCCCAATACGAGTCAGACCTATCAAATAATTTTACATTTCTGTTTTCTTTCGTATCACAATTTTTTTATTTACTCACACACATTCACAATTTTGATATAGTCTATATCTGGTTTGCAGATTATCATTCATTCCTGGCTGTATTTTTTTCAAAGTTTTTTAAAAAGAAAAGTTATATAGCTGTCGGAGGATATGATGCGACATACATTCCTGAAATTAATATGGGGCTTTTTACAAAGGGTAGTCTAAAGAAAAGATTCAGATGTTTCTGTGCGACATATTCTCTAAAGAATTGTTCCATGATACTTCCCGTTGATAAGAGCCTGATAGAAAATGAGAATCATTATATCTATTTTGATCAGCCGGGAAAGCCTGTCTTAAAGGACGGCATAAAAAATTTCATCAAAGAAATTCAGACTCCGTTTCATACAATCCGTCTCGGATATGATCCGGAGATTTTTAAACCGGACAGCATTCAAAAAGAAAATGCAATTATAAGTGTGGGTCTGATAGAAAATGAAAATGAATACAGACGGAAAGGTTTTGACATTCTCACAGAGGCAGCAAAGAAAATGCCGGATACGAAATTTATTCTGATAGGATTAAATGAATATTATTTGAAATATCTTAGAAGTCTGAACTTAAAAAACACCGAACTTTACGGAAAGGTCAGTTACGATGAACTTATCAGACATTACAGCCGATCAAAAGTTTACTCGCAGCTTTCTATGTTCGAAGGAATGCCGAGTGCCGTATGCGAGGCAATGCTTTGCGGATGTATTCCCGTCGGTTCGGATGTGAATGGAATTCCTGATATAATCGGAGACTGCGGTATTGTCGTTACAGAAAAAAATGTTGTCACTGCTGTCAAAGCATTTGAGAAAGCACTGAAGTTTGATGATAAGGCATCTGAAAATTCACGAAAGAGAATTATGGAAATGTTTCCAATTCATAAGAGAGAAGAAGAGCTTTTGAAAGTGGTGGAGTAAGTTAATTTTTATACGGTAAAAAATAACTCAGAAAAATTTTTAGATTCAACAGTAATTCTATTTGAAATTCGTAATTGAATAAAAAAATCCCGCAAAGAAAAATTATTCTCTGCGGGATAGTATTTATTATAAATTTCGTATTTGAAATTTGAAATTATTTTATAAGCATCATCCGCTTTATATCAACAAAATTTTCTGATTCAATTCTATAGAAGTACACTCCGCTTGCAAAGTTACTGCCGTTGAAGTTTACATCATAATTACCCGGCTGCTTTATCTCGTTTACAAGTGTCATCACTTCTTTTCCGAGAATGTCATATACTTTCATATTTACAAATCCCTGCTTTGGAATTGAGAAGCTTATCTTTGTTGCAGGGTTGAATGGGTTTGGATAATTTTGTGAAAGTGAATATACTCCAGGTATAGAAACAGTATTTGATTCTACTCCTGTGAGCAGCGAGATATCCATCTGAATATTTGCACGGCTGAAACTCTGTGTCAGACTGGTCGGATACTGCGTGTCACTTTGACCCCGTCTTGAAAGATAAGTCGCAGACGTAGTATATGCATATCTCGGATAAATATTCACATATTTCTGGAAATCTCTGCCGATTGCAATCATTAGATTCTGAGTGCTTGTGATCGCAAATGGTGTTGTAAGCTGAATTTCCATCCAGCCCGGATCTGAAAGACTGTTGATATTTCCCTCAAAAACTAAAGTCATTCCCGTAGTATCCCAAGTTCCTGTAGGCAATGTGATGTCAGTAGTAGTCTTCATAAAAATTCTGACGTTCTCACTTGTGATACCGCCTACATTATTATTCTGAAAAAATTTAATTTTTCTGATCTGACCGGTTGTATTGATTTCCGAACTGAGATAAATTCCCTGCCATCTGAAATAATTATAAAATCTGTTCATCGGATAAGATTCATCAGAAGTACCTGCACCAATGGTAATTGTAGAGACAGGTAATCTTCTTAGAGTAAGATTGTAAGTCTGAGCTGAAGCTGAAGAATCTGCTGCACTGTATCCGTAAACTCTCCACTGCCCTGAAACAGAATCACTTATTCCTGCACCGAGACTTGCTGCAAGTGAATCAAGCTGTGACGTTCTGATACTTGCAGAAGTATCATATCCGCTGTTTCCTGATTCGACAACTATTTTTAAGTTGGCAGCATTAGAAAAATCCGGATATGCAAACATCCATTTATATCTTACTCCTAAACCTGACTTTGTCCACTTTGGAGAAACTATAGAATAATCAGTAGGAGTGGTTTGAATAGTTGTGTTTGTAGGAGGTGAACTTAAATTAAATGCCGCTAGGGATGGAACTCCTCTTGCAAGTGAAACAGACCTCGGACCATTTTGAGCTGATAAAGAATCTACATTTGGTAATTGTCTGTAAGCATTTGCAGTCCACTGACCTGCGTAGGTTTGTCCCTGATTAATTCCGATACCTGCAAGCATATTATCAAGCTGACCTAAAGTAAATGTAATTGAGTTTGTACCTGAAGACATTGAAAATACTCTATTGCTGATAAGCGGAGCTCCAAATATCCATTTATATTCGACACCAGTTGCACATGTATCCCATGTAAAAGTAACAGTTGAAGTAGAATTTGGAAGCGTTGTGATTACCTGACCTGCAGTTGGATTCTGAAGATTGAAATTATTTAAAACCGGTACATTTGTGATCTTAACTTTATTTACAAGTTTATTCACATTCAGTCTTCCGTTGGAAACTGTAATACCTGCCAGTGAAGGAAGAGTATCTACTGTAGATAAAATATATTGTTTAAAAAGTTTTGCAAGTGAATCAGGTCTGGTCCTGCCAAGCTGAGTATAAACTGAACCTGCAGCTGCATGCATCAGCCCGATTGCTCCAGCTATCTGAGGTGTTGCCATTGAAGTACCTGTATTATTACCGTATGTATTTCCAGGCAGAGTTGAAAGTATGCTTGTTCCCGGAGCACCTATATCCATATTAATTGGACCGTATCCTGCTCCTGAATTTTTTGCATCAGTATTCGTAGTATTTGTAACTGCAATTAAATACTGACTCGGACAGGTAGTCGGCATGTCACCGACAATGTCAATGTTCACATTATTATTCGGACCTGCACCGCAGCTTAATATTCCTGCTACTCCAAGTGAATCATAAAATGCACACCATAATGGATAATTGGATGGCTGTGCATTGTCAATTCCCCATGAAGAATTAGTAGAAACTACAAATGCTCCCATTGCTCCGTTTGACTGATTATATATTTTTCTCTGCTTTAGTATATAGCCATATGCTTTTATAGCATTGGCTTCTGTAGCAGACCCGTATACAACAGGCATTGTTTTGACTGTCCAGTTTACTCCTGCTACGCCGATGCCGTTATTTCCTATTGCACCTGCAATTCCTGCGCAATGTGTACCATGAGAATTAGCCGGAATTGTTCCGTTATTTGTGCCTGCATTCCATCCAAAAATATCATCTACATATCCGTTATTATCATCATCAATATTATTCCCGGGAATCTCATAATAATTTACCCATGTGTCAAGGTCGACATGATTAGTCTGCTGACCGCCGTCTACTATAGCAACTACAACAGTATCACCAAGAGAAGTCTTTCCGCCTTTGGAAACTTCCCACGCTTCAGGTGCATCAATGTCTGCATCAGGAGTTCCACCGCTCTGACCTGTATTATTCTTATCCCACTGCTCAGCAAATCTTGTGTCATTGGGAATAATAGGCGGGGGCATTTCCCTTTCCTGAAATCTGTGATTGAATTGTGCGATGGCGACTTTGTCATTTCTCATGACTGACATCAAAGCATCTACCGGCTGAGATCTTGCTACGTCATATCCGAAAAGATATATGTTCATGTCCTTTACGAGTACTTCTTTTACTCTCATTCCGATATCAGAATAATTATTCAAAAAATCCTGAGCATTGACAGACTCTTTGAACATTACTATAATTTCACCTTCTATATAATCCTTATCATTAATATAATTTGTAAGGTCGTCACTGCTGGTAGTATCATCATTCAGAAACAAAGAAAATAATACCATTACTGTAATTGCAAAAAAAAGTATTGATGTTTTCATTTTTTAAAATGTTTTTTAATGTTGGTTAATTTTATAAAGATATAAGTTAATAGTTAATAGTTAATAGTTAATAGTTAATAGTTAATAGTTAATAGTTAATAGTTAATAGTTTGTAATTTGTAATTTGTAATTTGTAATTTGTAATTTGTAATTTGTAATTTGTAATTTGTAATTTGTAGTTTGTAGTTTTTTTGGTTAGTAAAATAAAATTCTTTGAAACTTAATGACTTTGAGGCAAACTAAAAATTCATTTTTGAAAAATCTGTAAATTTTGGAAAACCGGTAATTTATAATTTTAAATTCGTAACTCTGTTTATTAACAACTAACTATTAACTATTAACTATTAACTATTAACTACTAACTATTTTACAAGCATCATAACTTTAGTATCAATAAAATTATGCGCTTTTAACTTTGCATAATAAGTACCTGAAGCAAAATCGGATGCATTCCATTCTACTTCATAAGTGCCCGGCTGTAAATTTCCATTCAGCAGTTTTGCTACTTCTTTACCATTCGTATCATAAACTGTAAGAGTAACATCCGATCTTGAATTATCTGAAATATCAAATTTGATCTTTGTAGTAGGATTAAATGGATTCGGGTAACTATCATAAAGTTTAAATGTATCCGGTTTGATCGTATTTATCTGTTCGACATTTGTAATAAAATCTACAATAGCTGTATAAATGCTCATCGAAGTACCATCAGCTCTTGCCCAAATCGGTCTGACCTTTCCGTCATAAGCTGTAATATTTGTATAGTCACCGAAGAATACTGAAGAACTTGGATTGAACGGAGTTTCGCTTACTTTAAAATTGCTAATAGTTTCACCGCCGTCAGTAGATCTTCCCATATATACATCGGTCTGATTATTTGCATAATTTCTTCTGTCATAAAATACAAAATACAGATTTCCGTTTTTCTGATCGATTGTCAGCCACGTAAAGAACTGCTGCTTGCCCGGCGGATCGTCATTAACTCTTTTCACCTGTCCCCATGTATTTCCACCGTCAGTAGATTTTATTAGAAATACATCCGTGTCAGTAGTACCGTTTCTCTGGTCAGACCAGTTAATATAAATTGTTCCTCTGTCAGGACCATTTGATATATCACAGATCGTAACCGGCAATCCATTTGCTCTGCTGATACCCGGTATAGCATAATCCCATCCACCCGGCTGTGTTGTAACAAAAATTTCTTCGTCGAGCCAGGTAAGTCCTTCATCAGTAGATCTGTCCATTACAATACCCAAAGGTCCGGACCATGCAACATAAATTTCACCATTTGGACCAACAGTCGGCACTGCACCTTCGACTGTATTTCCGTTATCGATACAATTTCCCGCAATTTTATTTATCCTGACAGCATCACTCCAGCTTTCACCACCATTAGTCGATCTTGAAAATAAAATTGCCGAGCTGTCAGAAGGTGATGAACTTCCATAAGCGTCGAACTGTGTCCAGGTCATATAAAGATTATTGTTCCGAGGATCCACACATATCCATTCTTTATCCTGCTGCTTTGGCGGGACATATCCGGTGAATGCTCCGTTGTTCCAGTTCATACCGCCGTTCGTGGATTTCTGAACTACGATCCTGTCTATGAAATAACTTCCCTGTGGATTTGTAAGATGACCATAATAAAAATGGCCGGCTGTATCTACTGCGATAGAAGGATCACCCCAGACACTCAATGTTGATGTCAGGGTAGCACGCGTCCAGTTATATCCTCCGTTTGTAGAGTAGTAATAGAAGTTCAGGTTTGATCCCGCCACTATCTGATCTGTGTTTTTTGGATTCATACAAATTGCAGGCTCATTTGGTGAACCTGTACTTGATATGAATATATTCTGATATTGTGCAGATGTAAACCCTGCCGTAAATATCATCATAATTATAGTAAATATATATTTTGTTTTCATAACATATAAAATTTTAGTTCTTGAATTGTAATCTTATTTTTTATTTAAAATTTAATATTTAAAATTAAACTCAGCCATTTATCCATTTATAAAAAATTCTTTCCTGATCAGATGATATCGCTTCCATTCTTTTAATCTTAAAAAGCTGAAATGGTTTTGCAAGCATTACATTTATTTCTTTTACAATACCGTCACGGCTTATCATAACTTTTATAACATCACCGGGTTTTTTACCCGAGAGAATATTCTTTGCAATTTTCTCATCAGCTCTGTAGCTGTCGATCGAAATGATCTCATCTTTAAAATTAAGTCCGGAGATATATGCTGACCCGCCGGTAAATACTTTTGAGATTATCAATCTACCCTCCTGTGTCAGGGATTCTATACCGAGAAAACTCGAAGCAGTGTCAGCAATATCTTCAACTTCAAGACCTGCCAGACTTATGTATTCTTCCATCGGTATTTCATCTTTACCATTTACATATTTTTTCCAGAAGTCATCAAAGTTTATTCCGGATACAAACTCACAAATTTCTTTTACTCTTTCCTGTGTAAAACCTTTTGTATTATCTTTTTTATAATCATCAAATAATATTCTCATCACATCATCGAGAGATCTTTCAGCATTAGTATTTCTGATTATTTCCAGATCCAGCATCATTGCAACCAATGCTCCCTTTGTGTAATATGAGATCTGAGAGTTATTATAATTTTCATCCTTTCGGTAAAATTTTATCCATGTATCAAAACTCGAATCCGTTAATGACTGATGATGTCTCCCGCTGTATCTCATTATGTCATTATACTCATGCCCGAGAAATTCAAAATATTCCTCGTCATTTATAAGTCCGCATCTTCTCAGAAATACATTATCATAAAAACTTGTCCAGCCTTCCGCCACCCACAATCCTTTTGTATAATTCTCTTCATTGTAATTAAAAGGTCCGAGCTCGGCGGGTCTTATCCTTTTTACATTCCATAGATGGAAAAATTCATGTGAGACCAGTCCGAGAAATTTATTGTAAAGTTTTTTATCACAAAAATTAAGTCTTACCATCTGCACGACAAAAGAATTCCGATGCTCAAGACCTCCACCGCCATTTTCTACAAGGTGAATTATAAAAGTGTAATGCTCATATGGTATTTCCCCGCCAAAAAAATTTATCTGCTCTTCAGCTATTTTTTTAAAATCATGAATCAATTTTACGCCGTCATAATTTCCAGAACCGGTAAGGCTTATAAAATGCTTTACTCCCTGTATTTCGAATTCCAGTATATTGTGATTTCCGATCTCCAGCGGTGAATCGATCAGAATATCATAGTTATCTGCGTAATAAATATTTTCCGAAATATTTTTTAAACCAGTTGATATTTCCTTCCATTCATCCGGCAGATCTAACTTCACAATACATTTTACGGATTCCATTCCTTCTACAGTCATGAAAATTCCCGCCGGACTTAAGAATGCATGGTCACTGTTTATTCTGCTCGTCCTTACTGTAAGTTCGTTGCAGTAAACTCTGTAACTGAAATTTATATTTTTTTTATCAGGGTTAAATACTCTCCATGAATTTTTATTTATCTTCTCAGTAAACAATTCTTCACCATCAGATGAAACAGCTTTTATATCTTCAGTATTTTTTGAAAACTCTCTGATCAGATATGATCCCGGTGTCCATACAGGCATGTAGAATATTGATTCACTCTCTATGGGGTCAGTCAAAATTATCCCGACTTCACAATAATGTACTTGTCTGTCAGGAAAAGAAATATTATATAAAATTTCTTTATACAAAATATTTAAGATTTATTTTATTGAATCGAGAGTTGCGGATATAGAAATTACCTGTGATCTAAAAAATTGTGATTGAATATTAAATAACATCAGATGTCAAATACACTTTGCTCTTCTTCTCGGAATAATTTTAATACCTCTTCACTGGATTTTGTTTCTTCAAGTCTGTCTCTGAATTCATCTTTATTCATAAGTCTTGAAATTCTGCTCAGCAGTTTAATATGTGCATTCAGTAAAGTTTCCTTTCCAATAATAAGAAAAATGAATCTGACAGGTTCGAGATCAATGGAGTCAAAATCTATGGGATCTTTTAAAACTGCAAAAGCAGCTACTATATCTTTTATCTCATCTGTTTTCCCGTGAGGAATAGCAAAACCTTTGCCCACACCGGTTGAGACAAGCTCTTCTCTCTGAAATACACACTCTCTGACTTTTTCTTTATCAATCATTAATCCGGAATGTGAGGCAAGTTCGATCATTTTATTTATAGCATCTTCTTTATCTTTACATTCAAAATCCACTCTAATAACTTTTTCGTCTAATATTTCACTTATATTCATAATAAATTTTTCTTACTGTTTTAAGTTTTTTATTTTTTACTTAAATATTTTTCTATCTTCTTTTTATATTCTTTATGATATTTTTTTGCAACAGAAAGTTTATTTGATTCTACATTCAGGTGGATCAGATTTCTATCAGAATCAGGGATACACAAGACAGTAGTATTTTTATCAATGAAGATCTTTACACCGTCTATAAGCTCTTGTCTGTATTTAGTATTATCCTCCATAAATTTTCTCATTATACTTCCTTTGTCTTCCCTGGCACATTCAATGTTTTCTTTAAGTAAATGAAGTCCTGCTGTAGTTCTGTGCAGATCATCAATTGATACCCCGCTTCTTGCGATAAGCTCAATTATCTTTGCAACAGAAAATATACCGTCAGTTGCATAAAGAAATTCAGGGAATAAAAATCCGCCTCTCGTACCTCCGACAAATTTAACCTCCGAATCATCACATGCCATCATCATAGAATAATGAGTATTTTTAACTCGTATTACTTCCACTCCAAATTCTTTTGCAACCAGATCGATCTCTCCCGTAGCCTGTACCGGAACTGCTATCTTCTTAACGTTTTTTGTCACCATCAGAAACATCTTTAATACTATCACAAGAAATCTGTCGCCTTCGAGAAGTTTTCCTTCAGCAGTTGACATCCAGATCTTTTCACCCCCGGCATCTATCATAAATCCAAAATCATATTTCAGTGATTTTACTACATATGTAAAATGTTCCTGTGAACTGTGATATTCTTCCAGCGGTCTTGTTACTTTTTTGGAATCAAGATGAGCTGATAATGAAACTACATCACAGTCAAACTCTCCCAGTATATTCGGAAAAATAGTAGATGCAATTCCGTATGAATAGTCTATTACTATTTTAAATTTCTTTTTTCTTATTTCGGGAAGGTCGAGACATTCCAGAAAGTGCTTTGTATATTTTTCGTTTGAACGCTCCTGAAATTTTATCGAGCCTACTTTTTCAAAATCTGCACGTTTATACTCTTCACTAAAAAATAATCTTTCTATCGATTTCGTTTTGTTACCCGAAAGGTCTTTCCCGTCTTTATCAAAAAATATTATATCGGAGGATCTTCCGTCAAATGGAGATTTCCTTACAAAGATCCCTCCCGAACCTTCACCGCTCTTAAGTTCCTGTCTAAGCATAGGGATCGGCACTACCTGTGAGTCGATCACATTTACGCCTGATGACATAAGTCCGCTTGTGATCGCGCGTTTTATCATATTGGAAATGTAATCACTGTCACGTGCTATTATAATACTCTTTCCCTGCCCGATAAATGCTCCATAGACTGAACCAAGCTTTGCACCAAACTCCGGATTTATCTGCAGATTTGAAAGTCCCGTTATCCTCGAATCCGTGAAAAGGTCTGCAAAAAACTTATCATCGTAAATAAGACTTCGTGTGACTTTCTGATTATTTTCTATCTGTTTATTGTCCCATATTTTCAGACTCGAACTTATAAAAACATTATTGCCAATAACGCAGTTTTCTCCAATGAAAACGTAATCGTTTATTCGTGTCCCTCTTCCAATGTAACAGTTACTTCCTACCACATCAAAAAGTAATCTCGAATCTGAACATATTCTGATATTTTTCCAAAGCACAGTATTTCTGATGATCACATCTTTTTCAATAATTACATTTTCTCCGATTATGCTGTTTTCTATAACTGCATCTTTGTCAATTTTAGAAGTTTTACTGATACAGTTTCCGTCCTTACCTGCAGCTTTGATATAACTGAGTTTACCGCTCAGTACATCAAGGTTTGCATCCATATATTCCTCCAGATTTCCTACGTCACGCCAATAACCGTCTGTCTTATGACCGTACAGCGGAATGTTTTTATCAAGGAGTGAAGGAAAAAGATCTTTGGAAAAATCAAAGTTTTCACCGGGCGGAATGTGTTTAAAAATTTCCTTATTAAAAAAATATATACCTGTATTAATTGTATCAGAAAATACTTCAGATGAAGAAGGCTTTTCTAAGAACCTGACTATCTTATCATTCTTATCTGTCAGGACTATACCAAACTGCAGAGGATTCTTTGATCTGTATAATGCAAGAGTGGCAATGGTTTTTTTCTTTTTATGAAAATCCGAAATTGCAGTAAGATCAAAATCAGTGAGCACATCACCGCTGATAACGATAAATTTACCTTTAATATACTGCTCAGCCAGCTTCACAGCTCCTGCTGTTCCGAAATCCTGATCAGGCACTACATACCTGATCCTTACACCATATTTACTGCCGTCACCAAGTTCTTCCCGGATCACTTCAGGCATAAAAAAAAGGAGCACTACAAAATCCTTTACTGAATGTGTTTTCAATAAATTGATAATGTGTTCAAGTATCGGTTTGTTTGCAATAGGAACCATTGGCTTTGGGATATTATTAGTAAGAGGTCTGAGCCTGGTACCAAATCCTCCGGCCATTATTACTGCCTGCACTTATTCAGATGTTAAATTTCTAAAATATATTACCTGCTTATTTTTCCTTTTTCTTGAAATCAAAATTCACGTCAGGCGAATTCTCGCTTCCCGCAGTAGATTTAAAATATTCTTTTTCTTTAAATCCAAAAATCTTTGCCATTATCATGGTCGGAAAACTTCTTGTCTCAGTATTGTATGCCTGTACCGCTTCATTGTATCTTTTTCTTTCAACAGAAATTCTGTTTTCCGTGCCTTCAAGCTGTGACTGTAATTGCAAAAAGTTTTCATTCGATTTAATCACCGGATAACTTTCTACCACTACAAGCAGTCTGGATAATGCGCTCGAAAGCTGATCCTGAGCCTGCTGAAACATTTGAAATTTTTGAGGGTCGCTCAGATCGTCAGCATTCAGTTGCACCTGACCTACCCTGCTGCGGGCATCTGTTACTTCAGTAAGCACACTTTTTTCAAAATCCGCTGAACCCTGTACAGTGCTTACAAGATTTGGAATCAGATCTGCTCTTCTCTGATATTGATTTTCAACCTGTGACCAGGCTGAATTAACGCCTTCCTCCATTGTAACCAATGTATTATATCCGCATCCGTAAAAAGATGTCGAAAATAAAACAACGAACATTATTACTAAAGATCTGTATGTATTTGATTTCATTTGCTTAAAATTAGTTTTTCAAAAATACCATTATGAGGTTTCAAATACAATTTATTAATAAATTAGTCATGCCTACTCACCACCAAGACACCAAGACACTAAGACACTAAGAATTATTTAAGATCAGTATTCAGTCATTTCATTTCAAATATATCATTTTCTTCATGTCGGTATTTACACCATTTATAATTAAAGAATAAAAATATACACCACTGTACAATCCGGAAGCATCAAAGTTAATTTTGTGATTTCCTGCAGTAAGTGTTTTTTTAAGAAGTGATTTTATTTCTTTGCCCTGAATATCATAAATCTTAATTTCTGCCAAGCTGTTTTTAGCTAATGAGAATTCTATTTTTGTTGAGGAGTTAAACGGATTTGGATAATTTTGGAATAATGCAAGTTTATTTAATTCATTTAAATTTGAGTTATTTATGTTTACTAAAATTTGTCCTCCATTTGTTGTTGAAAAAATTTTAGCTTCACCACCTACCATCCATCCAATTGAATCACTGTATAAATGCATGGAAATAATTTCATTTGGTGGAAAAGATGAGGTGTTTTGTCTTTGAAAATTATATCCTCCATTAGTTGATTTGAAAAGATATCCCTGTTCACCTCCGACAAATCCGGTATTCTCATCAATAAACTCTGCAAATCTCATTGATATTGAATTCTGACTAATTGGAATTCTTGATATTGTATCCCATGTATCACCAAAATCTGTTGTCTTATATACTCTTTTATCACTTCCGGCAATCCAGCCTGTCTGATCATTTATAAATGATAATTTATAAAACGTAGATACTGTAAAACCAAACTGAATATTTAATTCAAACCAATTCAAACCTCCATTTGTGGTTTTGAAAGTGCTTCCTAATGAAGAACCTGTGACAATTCCAGTTAATGCATCTTTGAAATACATATCATGAAGATTACCTGTAAAGAGATAATCTGTAATTATAGAATCACAGCCGTTCGTTGTTCTCAAAATTTTCTGCCCGGTTCCGGCAATCCATCCCGTATTTTCGTCAATAAAAAATACTGCATCATAACTTGATCCGAATCCCCAGCCATTATTTCTGATGACTATCCAGCTCGTGCCTCCGTCTGTAGTTTTTATAATCGTTTCAAACCAACCAACGACATAGCAGACATTAGAATCTACAATATGAATACTTGACAATGGTTTTCCTACAGCAGGATTTGGCACGTTATTCCAGTTCGTTCCGCCGTTTGTAGTTTTTAATATTGTACCTCCGTCACCTACAGCCCAGCCGGTATTCCTGTTATAAAACTCAATGTCATATAAATTGTTATTAGTAAATGAACTTTGAAGTATCCACTGCGCTTCTGCACCTTGGTTTAAGAGTAGAATTATAGTAAATATTAAAATTATTTTTTTCACTTATATATTATTTTAGCATAATGAATTATTTTAAAACAATCATCTTCTTTACATTTACTAACTTACCATCTATTTTCAAATTATAGAAATAAATTCCTGAAGGAATTCCCCTGCTTTCAAATTTAACTTTGTAATTACCCGGAGATTTGTTTTCATTTACAATAGTTGAAATTATTTTACCTGTAATATTAAAAACATCTAACTCAACAAATCCCTGTTTAAATAATTGATATTCAATGTACGTTGATGGATTAAATGGATTAGGATAATTTTGTAATAATTTAAAATCTTCAGATGATAATTCTTCAAATTGCGAATTAATATTTGTAAGCCACTCTCCGCCATTTGTTGTTTTGTATATTCTTCCAACAGCACAACAATACCACCCGGTAAGTTCATTCACAAATGCTATTGAAGAAATAAATGCAAGACTAGAAGGATCCGTTTTTTGTCTGTAAAAATTATATCCGCCATTTGTTGTTTTATAAAGTGTATTTAATCCTCCTCCTATAAAACCAATTGAATCGTTTACAAAACCAATTCCATCAGCTCCAATGCTCGAATCGGAGATTATCCAGTTTTCTCCCAAATCAGTTGATTTGTAAATTTTAGGATTTCCTCCGCCTAACCAAATATTGTTTCCTGAAAATCCAAGTTTCCTAAACATTGGAAAACTTCCACCAACAGGTATGTGAGTGTCAATCCAATTTTCTCCTTTGTCAGTTGATTTAAAAACTCTTCCAGTACCGCAAAATATCCCCGTATTAATATCTTTAAAATAAATATCAAAATTTGTAAACCAGGGTACATAAAAGGAATCTAAAGTAATACCTCCGTCATATGTTCGAAATACTTTGTATGCTCCTAATACCCAGCCTGTGTCTTTATTTAAAAAATAAATTCCTTTTGTTGAAGAATTACATGAAGGACATGAATGAAGTACATCCCAGTTCAATCCTCCATTCGTCGTTTTCATAATAAAGTCACCGCTACTAGTCACATATACAATATTCTCATCAATAGGACACACGCTCCATAAATTTGGACTGATCAATGGAGAAGGGTTTGGTAAGTAGAGCCAGTTAGTTCCACCGTTTGTAGTTTTGATCACTACTCCCGCATCACCTACCGCCCATCCTGTTTTTTCATTTATGAATTCAATGTCATAGAGATTCTGGTTTGTGCCGGAGTTTTGCTGTATCCACTGAGCTTCAGAATTTAAAACTGAAAATAAATATAAGAATACAAGAATAATTATTTTTTTCATATTTTCACCGTTATTAATTTAATGTTTATTTTAGAAGTTCTCGTTTGGGGCGGGAATATTTTTTTTAATTTTACACATATTTATATATAAAAAAAAACAAAATCAAGTTAAATTTTTTCGGTTAATCAATCACGAGAATTGTGCCGTTGTAGTTGATCAAAAAGTTGCATTAGATATGCAGTAATTTTCAACTGTCAATAAGGTAAACTTTTTGGAACACCAACGAGGCGGAATCTAACAGCAATTTAATTAATATGGCGTAAAGAACTTCTACATATGTATAAAAATTTATCCAAACCATTTTTATAATAAATTTTATCAGATAATTCTTGATTTAAAATATTAATCAGGTTAAGTTTGTATTAAATTAAAATCTAATACCATGGCTCAATCAGACATAAGAATTGCCAATTTAAATATTAAAAATCAGACTACGGAAGAATTTACAAATTCGAATTACAAATTTCCGTTTAAGGTTTCTATCAGTTTCAATAAATTGATTGAACATATTGAGGCTGCTGCTGAATGTACTAATGATATCAAGAAAGAATTCGCAGCAAACATTCTGACTGAAATAAATAAAAATCCGGGAATCAAAGAAACATTTAACGAAATAAAAGATGTAAAGCCTTACGAAAAGCTAATATCCACCATGATGTTATTTGTTTTTCCGGATGCATTCTGGGAAAAGCAAACATATGCCTTAACTACAGTATTTAAAAAGGAAGAATTCTTTACTTCACCAAAATACCGTGAAATAATAATGAACGGCGGGGAGGTTTTAGATGGAGACCTTAATATTGATGAAGTCTCATTTAATTTCGGACGAATCGTTGGCGGTTATGCATATATTTTAAATTATGTATATGGATTTGATTTTAAATTTGAAATTCCAATCGTTTATAAAATTCCACATCCGGAGACCGGGTTAGACAGGTATTTCAAATTAAATATGGCAAATGAATTTGCAGATGTAATAGTAAAAGGTAAACTCAGAAAATTCACTGAAGAGGAAAGAAAAGAGATCTACAGAAGAATTTACGATATTGAATTCTTAAAAAAAATTATTCCTCCTGAAGATTATGAGTATACAGGCTTTATCGTAGTTAACGCTATAAACATTACAGACACAGAAATTCTTTCAGCAATAAAAAAAGACCTGATTGATAAACACACTGTTTCGATGCAGACAAGTTTTCTGAAGCTTCAGCATAATATCAGATCGTTGCTCAGAGAGAGTTCAGTGACCATGGGAATAGCGCCTATAGACAGTGAAAAGGATTTAATGTTCTTACATGGCAACAGGGTATTAAATAATTTTCAGCTCAGCTGCTTTTGCGATTTAAATACAGACCGTGCCGGATCTGTATATGAAATGTGCGTTAAAGAAAAAAAGGTTTTAATTATAGATGATATTGAAGATTATCCTGAAGCCACACCGACCGAAAAGCATATTCTCAAAAATGGTTACAGAAATCTAATGGTGGCACCTCTGATATTTGAAAATAAAGTAATAGCTGTACTTGAGCTTGCTTCTCAGGAGCCTTCAGTAATAAATACATTTAACACATTAAAACTTACTGAAATTTATCCGCTGCTTGGATTATCCATAGCAAGGTTTAAAGATGAATTTGATAAAAGAATTCAGTCGGTAATAAAAGAAAAATGCACTGCAATTCATCCGTCCATTGAATGGAAATTCCAAAATGCTGCTGTAAGTTATTTACTTGCTAATGATAATGAATTAAATGCTGACGGTAAACAGGAAATTGAAATGGAAGAGATCATTGTAAAGAATGTTTATCCGCTATATGCATTATCTGATATTAGAAATTCTTCGGTTATAAGAAACGACTCCATTAAAAATGATCTTATTGAAAATCTTGAAATGATAAATGATATATTGAATGAATCATTTAATTTCAAACCTCTTTATATACTCAAAAATCTTATCTATCGAATTGAGAAAAAGATCAATTCACTGAACTTTGCAATAAACTCCGGTGATGAAAACAATATTGTGGAATTCGTAAATTCAGAAGTTTACCCTCTTTTTGACATCATCGGATCATTCGATAAAAAAGTATCAGATAAGATCGAAAATTTCCGAAAAGAAATTGACCTGGACTTCGGCATAATTTATAAAAGAAGAAAAGATTTTGAAAAAAGTTCAACAGCGCTTGTAAGCATGATCACTACATATCTTGATTCCGAACAGGAAAAAATTCAAAAAGTATATCCTCATTATTTCGAGAGATACAAAACAGACGGCGTGGAACATAGTATTTACATCGGCGCGGCACTGAATGAAGACGGTCATTTTGATAATCTTTATCTGAAAAATATACGGCTTTGGCAGCTAATACTTACATGTGGTATTATCTGTAAAGTTAAAGAGCTTGAAAATGAACTTAGTATTCCCCTGCAGACAGCACAGCTGATTCTTGTTCAGAATAGTCCGCTTACGATCAGATTCCGCTACGACGAAAAGAGATTTGATGTGGACGGTACTTACAACGTGCGTTATGAGATCATGAAAAAAAGGATCGATAAGGCTGAGATAAAAGGAACTGAAGAGAGACTTACTCAACCCGGCAAGATCGCTGTTGTTTATTCACAGACTTCAGAAGAAAAAGAATATCTGCGTTATATAGATTATTTACAGTCTGAAAAATATCTGACGAAAGAGATCGAAAAATTTGATCTGAGTGAGATGCAGGGTCTCAGCGGGATGAAAGCATTACGGGTAACTGTAAATACTGAATCCAAAGAGACCGGACAAAAGATCGATACTGAAAAACTGCTGAAGGTTGCGGAGAGGATAAATTGATATTCAGATATCAAATGTATGGATTATAAACAAAAACATCCGAAGTTATCCTGGCTTCGGATGTTTTTGTTTAAAAATTTCGAAAGATAATCATTTTATGTTCATCTCCGCTAAAGTATATAACGCCCAGCCGTGATGAGCGACTTCTTCTTTCGGCGGCAATGCATTAAGTGAAAACCATTCCATAGAATCTACATCTTCTGATTTTACAACATCAGGTAAATTTTCTGCTTTATATTTAAAATGAAATACAAGATGCCATGACCCGTCATTTCCCGTGAAAGATTCTATATGATCAAATACCGGTGCAGAATCTATTATTCCCAACTGCTCATTCAGTATCCGTGAAGCCGCATCTTCAGGATGCTCTCCGTGACTGACCAGATCATCAGGAAGAAACCAACCGCTCTGATGATCATACTTATTTTTGTCTGAATATTTTACCATTAGAACTTTGCCTTCTTGCAGTAAAGTCACATCTGCAATGATCTTTACTTTTTTTTCTTCAGTTGTGATCATGTTTTAATTATTTGCATTTTCCGGTTTTTCTGTTTTTCTGTCATCATTTTTTTTCTTTCGGGTAGCATATCCGATGATCCCCGCTATCAGTATCACACCGAGCAGACCATTTGAAGCCATGCTGATATTTTTTCCGGCATAATAAACTTCAGGCTCATATCTGAATTCAACTTTATGTTTTCCCTGCGGCACGATAAGCGATCTCAGGAAATAATCGGTCTTGTAAAACTCTGCAGGACTTCCGTCTATATAAGCTTTCCATCCGAATGGCAGATAGATCTCACTGAACACAAGCAAATTATTTCCGCTGGCATTTACTTCATATTCAAGACTATGAATTTCGCCTTTTACAAGCTTAGCACTTACAGTAGAATCCGGCTTATCGATCTTCTGCGGAATTTCTTTTTCAACATAAGCAGTCTGCAGCGGATTGAAATTCAGATCACGGATATTATTGAGAATGTTAATTCCGCTTTCCACTTTTACTTCATCAGCAAAGAAGACCAATGGTATGAAATTATTATTTTCATAGATAAGTCTCGAGCCTTTGAATACCTGTGTATATGAGCTGTCCTGAATCGGATTATCTGTAATAATATATTTAACGCCGCCAAGTGAAAGCAGCATCGGATTATTATCACCGGCTACATCTACCGCATCCTGATAGATTCTGATCTTTGCTCCGTGATATCCATTAAAAGAATGTATTCTGTAATATGACATAGAATTATTTGTCGAGAGTCTGCCTCCGTTCATTTCAGCGACACGGTAAGTATAAGTATCCGGAGCATTTTTCAATAGCCAGTTCGTATAATCAGTATCACCGAAAGCACTGTTATTATCTCCCGGATTATCCCAGTGAAGAGTTTTTGAATTTACATTCCAGAGATCAATAAGTCCGACAAGTACGACACCGATAAGAAACATTTTAAGGGAAAGACTTTTCTGTGAATACATCAGAGCAAGTCCGATGACAATTGCAATAAAAAATGCATGCAGCCTCAGATCACTGACAATATTTTCATAAGCGACTGTTGAGATCTGGCTGACGTACTGACTGATCTGCTGTGCATTTGCTCCCTGCTGCTGAAGTTTTTTAATGAGTGAACTGTTTGAAATGGAATCTGTATATGAATTTTCAAAACCAATAATTGAGATAAGAAACATCAGCCCTGCAATTCCAAAAAAGACGTAACACATTTTTTTAAATTTTTCCAGATGGAGTCCTTCATTTACAATATCGACAATTGACTTAAGTCCGAATCCGGCAAGAATAACTATTGCAATATTCATAAAATGATGGATCATTACAGGTGCACGGAAGCTGCTGAAGTACGGAAAGAAATTATAAAACATATCGAATATCAGAGAGAAATTCCTTCCGAATGAAAGAAATAAAAACAGTACGGCTATGACAGTCATAGCCTGGACAGCAGCGTTCCGTTTGAAATTATATATGATCCCGATCAGACACAGTACAAGCGTGACTACACCGAAGTACATCGGATTGGTCGTGAACGGCATCTGTCCCCAATAGAGATTTGCCTTCTGACCCTGCACCTGCACATCTCCAAAACCATAATAATACGGCAGCACAAAAGTAATTACTTCGCCCGGACTGAAAGACCAGTTGGTAGCATATTCATAATCAAGCGGCTGATCGTCGGCAACTTTCGTATCCAGCTTTGCCAGAATTCCCGCCTCACCTCTCATCGAATATTTATTATACTCCTTCATCGTCATCAGCACATCTGCATTCATCGCAAGAGCAATGACGGCAGCAACAATAAAAAATGCACCGGCTTTGATCATGCCGGAGACATTTGTTTTCTTTACTAAATTATAAATTATTAAATAGCCGACATAAATACCAAGCATCAGATAGCAGTAGAATATCATCTGAATGTGATTTGAATTCAACTGGATATGAAGCATGATGGTAAGGAAAAACAGGTTCAGCAGATTCTGAAATGAAAAAAGTGATTTCGTTTTATCGCTGAAAGAATCTATGAGTTTATCAAGAGCAAGAAGTATCAATGGAAAAAATGCCAGCGACAGAACTTTTGTATTATGTCCGACGACTATCCTTTGAATAAAGTCAGTAGCAAATGTAGCAGATAAAGCACAATACAGAGCTATGAGTTTATTTTTGAATTTGTATTTTGCGTAAAGATAAAATCCAATCCCGAAAACTACATAATACATTACAATAGGCAGCACCGGATTTTCCGAAGAGTTGGTCAGCAGTCCGTAGCCGCTGTCCCACAGGAAGTAAAAGAAATCATATACTCTGGGATTATATGAGATGATGGGAAAATTCGGCATGCCCATGAAAATGTAAGGCACCCATAGCGGAAAGATCCCGTTCTTTTTTGCATCATCGAGAAAAGTCCTGAAACTTTCGGATGCGATGTTATCGCTTGTTGCAAATATCTTCCCTCCGAAGACACCTTCTCTGAAGAAAAATAAAACTATCAGAATTATGAGAGCAATGTAAATGTAATTATCATAATTTGTAAATCCTTCTGATGTGTCATGAGCTTTTGTTTTCAGAGAACTTACCGTTGACTTGCCTTTCTGTTTCGCTTTAGCCATTCGTAAATTGTATATTAAAAAATTTTATTAAAATAAATTAAATCATTTAAACAATCTAATTACTTTTTTGAATGTATTTAATTTCATTATGTAAGGACTTACTCTTCTAATATTTAGTTTTAATTTATGAATATATAAGTGACCATTATATAGAAAAGGAGATCAGTAGCGTCATAAACATTTCAAAAATGAATAAAACAGTTTGAAAAACCTTTACAAATGTAGTTTATTATTTTAATTAAAAAACTAAACTTACATTTTAATTTAAAATAAATTTTGCTGAATATAACCCGCCTGTGATAAATTGCCGATAAGAAATTCTGAGCAATGGCGTTAAGAAAAAATATATTGTTTGACGAAACCGTTAGTGCTTTTCTAACGGTTGAGGAGTTTATATTTTTGCAGTCCCGAGTACTCGGGACGAAAGATTTTCCGGCAAGTTAACTTCCACGGTACTCGGGGCGGCTTTTTTTGTTGCTTTTTTGTCGTTAAAAAAAGCAAGTAAAAAATAATGAATCTTAAATATTATGACTAAACGTTTTGGACAGATGTGAAAGGAGATCCCTGATTTTCATCATCAGGTATCTCATTTAAATTAAAAAAAGTTTTCGCAGAATCACATGATCTTCGGACTCTGCGAAAACTTGCATATTTTATTTTTCACCGTAAACAACATAAGCACTGCTGTCTATTGCTACATTACCTTCCGGATATTTTTGGTTTACAAGATCAAATACTTCATCTTTGATTTTATTCTTTAAGCTGTCATTCGCCTGACTCATGGCTGACACGACTGGTGCTACCACATCATTTAAAAAATTCCAGTAAGCTTCTGCAGTACCGGTATTTAATTTACTGCTGACTTCTTTTTCAGAAATATTTTTCATACCTGCCTGTTTAAAAATTTCAGCCATAAGTCCGATCTCAGCACATCGGAACATTCCGGGAGCGTCCTTGGGAACTTCCGGAAGATCCATATTTTTTTTCAGCGTTTTCATGGCAGTAGTGATCCAGAAATTTTTCTCCGGAGCACCCCAGACAGAAGTTGCAATTCTACCCCCGGGCTTTAATACTCTTACCATTTCCTTTGCAGCCTGAAGCATTCCGGGAAAGAACATGAATCCGAATCTGCAGCTGATCGCATCAAATGTATTATCTTCAAATGGAAGATCACTTACATCACTAATTATAGTTTCAAAATTATTTATACCTCTTTTATTAGCATTCTCACAGGCTATTTCTAGCATACCATTTGAAATGTCAGTTGCAATTACTTTACCATTACCTTCCCTGATCATATTTGCAATAGTAAGCCCGGGCTCTCCGGTACCTGATGCCACATCCAGAATAAGTTCTTTTTCTTTTGGGGCTATAAGTCTGACGATCTCAATTCCCATAGGTTCTAAAAATTCCATTGTGAGATCATCCCATTTTTTCCAGCCGGGAGAAAATTTATTCCATAAATCTTTTTGCTGATCGCGAATCTGTTTCATTTGTGTTTCCATAGTTATTTATATTGTTTTATTTTTTTAAAATCTTTTTTAAAATGTTATAAAAAAGTTTTGTTTGAAATTAATTTTATAATTTAATTGCATAACTTCTATTCAGGGCTTTATAACTGAAATAAAATTAAACGCATTATTATCTGCAATAGTCAGATCATTTAAGTCTATAAACTGATCACCGGTAAGATCAGTCAATACATAACCAGTCATAAAATTTGCAGCATCATTGTCCACTAAAGAAATATCAGTGAGATCAATAATTTCATCTTTATTTACATCACCGTTATATATTGCATATCGTACCGGAGAATTATCTACTTTTATTTGATTTGCGCCAAATGCCTGTCCTGCTGCGAGAGTAAAGTTATAATATAAAGTATCACTGTTAAAAATATTTGATCCGGAAGTCCACGTATTTACTGAGTTTCTGTGATCGGTCTGAATATAGAATTCCGTTGCGTTTGTTATGTTTGAGAAATTGAATTTTCCAACACCGTTTTGATTAAATATTGTGACTGAGGAATCAATTATACTATATGGAGAATTTACCTGTCTTAAATTTACTTTTACATAATCCTGAACCATCTCATTCGAATTCATATCATAAAAACCCTGTATCAATGCATTGAGAATCAAAACTTTATGCAAAGGTACTGAACTTATATTTAATCCCCATCCATGTACATATCCAATGTTTCCACTGGATTTATCAGAACAGTTTAGTTTCCACCAGCCCTGCATATTCTCCCCGTCGAAAATAGAGAATGCACCTGCAGGTCTTATAGACGGACTAAAAGGCGGAGTAATCCCCGGATCATTTACTCCAACTCCGCCGGATCCATAATTTCCAGCACCATCAGAAAATAAAGTCATAATATCATTTCCATAACTGCCTTTTGAACCGATTAGCATTATTGCATTACCTGATGGAGAAGTTAATGTGATATCAAGATCAGATGTATATTTGTGAGAGATCAGTGTAAATAATTTTATATCTGTAATAGACCCGTTTGCCGGAATGTAAACTGAATCCCATATTCCCGACACATATCCATCAGGAATATAAGTTCTTTTAGTACTGACTGTATATTGGGATGAATTAAAATTTCCCAGTTCATTTGAAAGTACAGGCGATGTCAGTTCGTTGTTATTATTTAAATGAGAAGAACTGATATGAGCTGAACCTGCAAAAACAGTTGAATTATACGAAGTAGTATTTCCATTATGAACAGCGCTTGACTTTTCATCAAAATCAAATGACACCATATTAATGTCACTCAGATTATTATACATATTATCGTTGATCTGATTTAAAGATCTTTCGGTTTTCCAGATCCTGACACCGTCAATCTGACCTTTGAATTTATATGCTGCCAGATCTGTAGCACCAATACCTCCTATAAAAAGATTATCAGGATCATTTTGAATCAACGGACTCCCAGAAAAGAATACGCCGTTTGAATATTTTCCGTTGATGTAAAGTCTAGCAATTCCTGTGGCTGAGTTATATGTAGCAGCAACGTGAGTCCACTGAGCTGTTTGAATTGCTCCCAATGAAACAATTCCCGAAGGACCGGCAACAGAATTTATTTTAAACTTTAAAATTCCGGTTGAAGAATTTAACCAGAGTGCGTAACCAAACCTGTTGGTACCACCGCTTTTATTTACAATATACTGGTCATTTGGCTGAGTACCGGTTGTGTCCCTTCTTATCCATGCTTCAAGGGTTACAGCATTAGTGGCATTAAATCCTGCATGATTACTTACAGTGAAGTAGTCTGTGGTTCCGTTCAGTACGAGACTGTTGTTGTAATCCAGATAGTTAACCGATTCACTGCTGATGTCAGTAAATGATATATTCCTTGTATGTCCGATATTTAATTCCGATCCTCCATAATTTAATCCATTTGAGTTTAACTGAAAACTTGCACGAAGATTAATGTATTCTCCTGTGGGAAAAGTGATCTCAAGCGGAGTAAACATGTTGTGGTTAATTTGTGAAAGACCCTTTGCATCACCCCAGATCCTGACATTGTCTAATTTCCCTCTGAAGAATAATGAAGTAGCAGCACCAACCCTGTCAGCTCCGATAAAAAGTGAATCTGAATTTGTCGTAACCGGTCCGGTATTTACATAAGTGATAGTATCCAAAACTCCGTTTATGTAAATAGCTGTAGAAGTACCATTATAAGTACCTGCAATGTGAGTCCATTGATTAACCGGAATTACACCGGTTACTTTACTTCTAAGCGACGCTCCGCCTTTCGGATAAAATACAACTCTTCCTGAAACCTGAACTCCGATAAAATACGATGTCTGATAATTTTTTCCGATCACTGACATAGTGCCCGGACCTAACTGTGACGGGTTCACCCATGCTTCCAGTGTAATACCGCCGGTCGGACTTAATCCCGAAGAATTTGGAACAGCGACGTAGCTGTTAAATCCGTTGAATGTTGCAGAATAATTATTATCATACTGAGAAAATATTTTCCCAAATGGTAATAAGCATAAGAAATAAAATAAAATAATTTTTTTTAACAAAGTGTGATTCCTTTCAGAATGTTTAGTTAGTGTTTTCTTAAAATATTATTCAAACTTTTCACCGATATATCCGGAAAAATCATTTGAATTATTAAACAGATGTAAAATTACTTTCAAAAAAATAATATTCCAAACTAACTTTAAAGTGTTTGTGACGGATTAAATCATAATAAAATTTGCAGTTAAGCCTGTTTTACTTCCAAAACAATCATTTAATGCATTTTATTGAGAGAATATAAATTTTAAATTGTGAAAACTTCTTTTGGATGATAAACTACAAAGCGATCAATATTTTGAAAGGTTTGACAAAAAAAGAAATATTAAGATTCGAAAAATTTTTGCTCTCACCTTTTTATAACAATAACAAAAAACTGCTTTTACTATACAATTACCTGAGGAAATTCTATCCAGAATTTGACTCTTCATCATTTACAAAGGAAAATATTTACAGACACGTTTTTGGAAATGATATATTCAGTGATGAGAATCTGAGAAAACTATTTTCAGATTTTTATAAGCTGGGAGAAAAATATCTTGTAACCCTGAATCTCGAAAAAAATAAGTTTGATTATGACAGATACTTACTTGATGAGCTTGACTGGAGAAAAATTGACAATATTTTCCTTTCTAAATTCAAAGAAAAAGAAAAGCAGTTTGAAAAATCCGAATTTAATTATCAGACCTTTTACTATGATTATTTAATGAAATGGCAGATCGTATCATTTCATCTTGACAGAGGTGAGCAATACAAAATTACGGGTGATGTGTTTGAAAGAACTGAGCAACTGATTTTTTATTTTTTATCAGATCTGTTTATAAGTCTCAACGATATAGATGTAAACAAAAATACTTTCAATTATAACCCCAAAATTAACCTGCCGGAAAAATTTATAGAACTGCTTGATCTTGAATCTCTTTATCAATATATCAGAGATAATAATTTCAAAAATAAAGATTTGTTTTCAATGTATTATAATCTGTTTCTGATGAATAAAAACAGAACCGATGAGTCATATTTTTTTGAACTGAAAGATCAATTAGAAAAGAATTTTGAAAGATTAAGCATCAGGAGTAAAATGCATTTCATTTTGAGAATGATCTCAATGTGCAACAGATATATAAATCTGAATAAGTCAACTAAATTTCATGAAATCAAACTTGATCTTTATGACAAAATACTGAAATACAAACTATATAAGACAAACCAGAATTATTTCAGATCAGATCTGTTTTTAAATTTGTTTATTGAATACATCAGCTATAAGAACACATCTGATGCGGAATTATTTTTCAAAGAAAACATAAAATCAATTAGTCCTGCACACATTTACAAACTTCAATCGTTATGCAGTGCATTATTACTGTTTGAAGAAGGTAAGTTTTTGGAGTCACTTGAGATCTGTTCCAGAATTAACACAAATTTGCTGACAGTAAAAATTATTTTAAGGAAACTTCTTTTGAAGATCTTTTATGAAGTAAAAGATTATGACGGCAATAAGGATGAGATAAAGAATTTCAGACAGTTCATATCAAACAGTAAACTTCTGAATGAAACTCACAAAAGTTCTCTTCAGAATTTTATAAAATTATTTAATGATCTGGTGAATTTAAAAAATGATCCGGAGGACGAATTTTTAAATTATACTTTGAAGAGTAATACGGAACACATTATTGATACTTCAGACAGAGATTGGTTCAGAAATAAAATATCCGAATTAAATTAGAATTAATTCATAAAATTAATTCATGTAAAATTTTTAATTACTACATTAAAAACATTTCAACACTTCACATAAATATTTAGTCTGAGATCTTCTGGAATATTTTTTATACAGATCATTTTCTATATTCAGATCACCTTTGACTTTCCAGTATTGTACTAATCCAGAAAGATATTCCGACAGACCATATTCATCATTTCTCTCAAAAGTTTTTCCCGCTTTGCATTCACTGATAACAGCGGCAGCTTCGCCGTCTTCAGGACCAATGCAGACAATGGTTTTTCCTGATGCAAGATATTCGAACAGTTTACCGGTAAGGATTCCCTTGTCATTTTTTACTTCGGGAATAACCAGCAGCAGCAATGTGCTTTCGTTCAAATATTCGACTGATCTTTCATGAGAGACTGTAGGGATCACTTCGAGATTACTGCTCATTGACATTTCACGAATCCTATTCATCATAGAATCTGCGGGACTCCCAATGAATCTTAACTTTATATTTATTTCAGGATTTTCGGTTACCACTTTTTTCAATTCATCAAAGAATATCTGCGGATTATAACTTTCTGCAAGTGTACCTGTGTATGAGATAATGAAATCATTTTGAGTCTTGTCTGGCTTTTTTAAATTCTTAAAATCATCTTCATCAAAACCGTTTGGAATGATTGTGAATTTTTTTTCATCAATACTATCAGACTTTTGCAAGAACATTCTTTTGAGGTCATTGCTTACGGTAATTATTTTATCAGCATTTTCCAGAACAAGCCGTTCATATTTTTTATCAAGTTTCTCAGCAAACGGAAGATGTTTGAATTCCTTATAATAATAAATATCCGTCCACGGATCCCGGAGATCCGCAATCCAGTTTATTTTATATTTTTTTTTGAGTTTAAGCCCGACAAGCTGTGCGGAATGAGGCGGGCTGGTAGTAATTATAATGTCAATCTTTTCTTTCTCGATAAGTTTACAAGCTTCTGTGAAAGCAAATTTTATCCAGCCTTTCCTTGCGTCGGGAATGAAGAAATTTCCTCTGATAAATCTGGATAGTTTCTGTATCATTCCGGGGTCGGTTTCATTTGAAAATCCGGTCGGGATACTTTTCTTCCCGATTAGTTTAGAATAAATATCGAAAGGTTCAAACGTGCCGGTTCTTATCACTTCGGCTTCGTGTGGCACTTCGGCATTCAGCGACTTATCAATAACAGGATAACTCGCCTTTTCTTCGTCCACCGTCACAACAAACGGTTGAAAACCGTTTTCCGGAAAATACTTTACAAACTTAAGAATCCTCTGCACACCTGCACCACCGCCCGGCGGCCAGTAATATGAAATGACAAGTATTTTTTTGAGGTTCAAAGTTTTTGCAGATATATATTTATATTCTGTTTTATTATTATTTGGAGAAACGGTTTTAACCGTTTCTGTAAAGTATATACTGTTGAAATTGTCTGGAACTCAGGATCTACTGACAAAACGGTTTTAACCGTTTCTGTAAAGTATATACTTTTGAAAATGTCCGGAACTCAGGATCTTCAGACAAAACGGTTTTAACCGTTACTCCACAGCACATGCAATTACCTCATCATTAGATAAAACTCCACTGTCCAGACTGCAATCAAAAAAAGTGAAAATCCTGCAGCCAATATTTTTTTATTTGTAGAAATTTCATTCAAAGATCCCCTGCCTAAAGAAAGAAACATTACCGTACCCAGTATAAAAAATGGAATCAGTACGTAATGATATCTTGCAAGTGCTATAAATACAACAACTGTGAATATCCAAATCAGTACAGAACCATATATGAAAAACTTTTTCCTTCCAAAATACATAAGCCCCCATGTACCGAGCAGCATAATAATAAAATAAGGAATATTAACAAGCAATGTAAACAACGGGCTTGCTGATCTGTAAACATCTGTAGATGTCTGTCCGGGAAGTGTTTCTGTAAAATAATTTACTATCATCCGCTCACTGGAATATAAATAGCCAATCTTTTTTATTCCCAAAATCATGTAATTTACCGGATGTGAAACTGCATAATCAAGTCCGAGCTTAAAATATTCTTTGTCTCGGTCAGCTTCATTACTATAATCACCAGGCAGCATATCATCAGGTTTAATAAAATAAGAACCGGTAGCATCCGGATTACTGCCTAACCAGAAATTTAAACCTGATGTAGTTCCCAGGCTGTACGTTCCGACCATCATTTTATTTCTGATACTCCATGGTGCAATCACTAAAATCATTCCCATAAAAAAGATCATTGAAAATATTACCGCTGATCTTACTTTAGAAGTTTTGAATATCTCTTCTCTATATGAATAAAAAAAAAGAGGTACTAATATACAAATAGGTAAATAAGCAGTGCGGATCAATACTGCTAATCCAAAAATTAGACCTGCTACAAATATCTGAATTGGTTTTCTGGAAAAGTCATCTCTTAAAAATAAATACAGCACTGCCATTGAAAAAAATCCAAACAGAGGTTCAGATAAGATAGTCTGACTGTATAAAATATTTGACGGGAAAAATGAAAATATTGCAACTGAAATAAGTGAATGCTTTATACTAAAGAATCTTCTGCTTACTCCGTAAAAAAGCAATGCCGTTCCAGCTTCAATCACTGACTGAACAAGCCTTACATAAAACTGACCTTCCCCGAAAATAAAAAATATTCCCGAAAGAAAAGCTGGGTATCCAATACCTACATAAGCAGTTGGTTTCCCATTCAACGAATATTCTCCGTTAAGTAAGCTGTTTGCCAGAGTTTGATAATCTAGACTGTCTGAACGTAAGACAGGATCGAGAAGAAACAGTAAAATTAATTTTATTAAAAATGCACAGGATAATATAAAGATCAAAACAGATCTTTCCGTTTTCAAAGGAGTGTCAGAAATTTCATTCATTTATGCTAAGGAATATTTGGAGAATCTGTTCCGGAAATTTTATCAGTGGAAAGATTAATTTTCATCCTATCAGCTATTAATAAAGAGTCTGTATCCCCAATCTCTGTAAGTTTATCTATAACAATTTTTTGTCTCTGCATAGAATGGTTTTGTGACAACTTTTCTTTACCCTCGACAGAAGATATTGCAATCCTAAATGCAACTATTCCTTTCAAAAGATTTTCAAGATATTCAGGTTTAAGATTATCCAGAGAATAAATATCTTTATCCGGTTCGAAAAGATCTACAAGCTCTTTAATAATTTCAAATTTTTCATCCCTGTCAATAATTACCTGAAGTTCACCATAAACATGCACGGACATATAATTCCATGTAGGCACTGTCTGATCTGATTCATACCAACCGGATGAAATATATTTATGCGCTCCCGGAAAAATGACGAGTACTTCCCCTGAAATATTTTGATGCTGAGGATTTGCTTTTGCAATGTGACAATACAATTCACCATACTTTTCTTTTCCTTTTTTTAATAAAAAAGGAATATGAGTAGCAGTAATTTTTGAATCATTCAGAGTTACGAGTATTCCGAAATTATTTGATTCAATAAAATCAAAAATCTCATCTTCATTTTTCATTCTGGTATGTTTCGGGATATACATCTTTATTATTTACAGAAGTTTATATTTTTTTTGAAACCATTGTAATGCCCGTACCTTCTTTATTATATGTATTGACATCAAGCCACATAAAAATCAGCACAAACCATAGCGTGAAGATATAGTACAAAGGCAGTAGCAGTATAAGAAATTTTGAAACACCGGCAATAAGTATTGGATATTTGATTCCCCATCTCCATGAAATAGTTCCGTATTTTCCGTATGTATAATCAAACGAATGAACTTCCATACCGGCTCGGTTTACTTTTTCAGAAATGTCTTCTTTAGAATATCCGATCCTTGCATGTTCTTCTATAAAACTTTCATCATCCTCTTCATGTGCATCGCTGCCGCCAAGGTTTGACGGAGTATTGACCAAAAGCATCCCGCCTTTTTTCAATGCTCTTGAAAAATTTTTAAATACAAGTTCATCCTCGACAATATGCTCCATTACATCGACACATAATATGAAATCAAACTGCCTATTATAATCAATTTTAGTAAGATCACCAACTTCAAATCTTACATTCTTAAATCCGCATTTTGAAAAAAACCTTTTGCAGTCATCTACCTGATCCTCTTTTACATCTATTGCAAGAATATCCGAATCCGGAAAACGCTTTGCCATGAAATAAGTATACTGTCCGAATCCCATACCTGCATCGAAAATATTCATAACTTTACCTTTGGGATAAAGCTCACGGACTTTTTTTCTTACATGCCATGACCTGAGAAACATTAGATCAAGAAGCCAGTAAAATATTTTTCTAAAAAAGGAGTTATCCGAAACTATGTCACCAAATACTTTTTTAACCGGATCGTATTTCAAATTAAATTATTTTTTTAAGTTTAAATTTTCTTCAATGTAAATTCAAAGTTCTATTTTCCATATAACTCTTCTATTGCTTCAGTCATTCTCCCCCATTCATACTTTTTCTTTTCATCTTTTGCGTTTTCACTGAACTTATTTTCAAGATCTTCTTTGTAAAATTTAATTACTGCTTTTGCAACCGACTTTGGGTCTTTGGGCTTTATCAGAAAACCGGTTTCACCATCATGAACTGCTTCGGACAAACCACCGACATCTGTAGCAATTACAGGCTTATCATAATAATATGCAATTTGTGTAATTCCGCTCTGAGTTGCATCTATATATGGAAGCACGACTACATCCGATGAACAGAAAAAATATCTTACCTTTTCATTTGGTATGTAATCCGATACTACATGAATATTTTTTTCAAGTCCAAGACTATTAATATGATCATGAGTTATCTTTTCATCTTCATAAAATTCACCAACGATTAGTAAAGTAACATCTATGGATTTTAATATTTCAGGCATTGCATCTATCAGATATTTCAAACCTTTATATTTTCTAATATAACCAAAAAAGAGAATGACTTTTTTACCAATCAAATCAATATTAAAATCTTTATTAATATTCTTAACCGCTTCTTCTTTACTAATCGGATCTCCAAAAATATTATATATCGGATGCGGAGTATATTTATATGGTTTACCTTTTATAAATTTCTTCAGGTCTTCCTCTACACTTTTAGAATGAATAATAAAATAATCTCCGACTTTGAAGATAAGTTTTATAAGAAAATTATCACCGGGTCTTTTTTCGTGTGGAATAACATTATCACAAATAAAAAGTATTTTAGCACCGGTTTTTTTCTTAACGTAACTACATATCCTGTAAAAAGCCGGTGCGAAAAATGGTATCCAGAATCTGAGAATTATAAGATTAGGTTCTTTTGCAGCTATCATCTTCGCTGTCTTCTGCCAGTTCAATGGATTAATCGAGTCTATGATATTTGTATTTGGAATATCCTTATTCAGAATATCATTATCGCTCGTATCCATCTGTGTCTTACCGGGAAAAAGTAATTCAGGATATTGTCTTTTAAATGAAAATATCTCAACGTCATGATCTTTTGAAAGATAATTTGCAAGTATCGCATTAAGCTGTGCCATAGCACCTCTCAACGGAAATGCAGTTCCGACGATAATTATTTTCATTTTGATAAAAATTTTAGCAAAAATAATTTAATTTGATTTTAATAACTAAGCAAAAAAAGGAGAAATTTAATACTTTGGTAACATTTAGAAAGAGATTCTTTAAAATTAAATTATTATTTTGAATTCATATTATGGCAGAAAATAATTTAGAAAAACTTATCAGCAAAAAACTTTCCCGAAGAGAAATGTTGAAGACTTCCGGAAAATCAGCAGCGGTGATAGCTTTGACTTCCATTTTTCCTGTGGGGTTTTTAAATCTCTTAAGTAAAAATGCTAATAGTTTAACAACTGATTTCTCTGTTCCGTTTATTCCAATTTTTCCATCTTCAGAGGACAAACTAATTTTGCCCAAAGAATTTGAATATACCATAATCAGAAAATGGGGTGATGAAATTGCTGACGGAGTACCTTATGGATTTAATAATGACTTTTCCGGATATGTACCGATAGATTTTCTCTCTGGAGGGAATAATTCTGAGGACGGACTTCTAATAGTAAATCAGGAATATCCATCACCTCTTTTTATAAATAATTATTCAGATGAAGATTTCAGAAACGGAAGGATTAAAACATCAGAAGAAGTAAACAAAGAAAAATTAAGTACGGGTATAAATATTTTTCACATTAAACGAATTGACGGAAAATGGAAATTCGTAAACGATAATAGATACAACAGAAGCATAAACGGAACGACAATTATAAAACTTTCAGGTAAAACTGCAGGATCTGAAGAAATGAAATTCAAAGAATTTGCTTCCGGTACTTTGGCAAACTGCAGCGGTGGTATTACTCCATGGGGAACAATGCTCAGCGGTGAAGAAAATTTTCAGGATCATTATGCATCGGACAATATCTGGGAATACAGATGGAATGATGCAGATAAGGATTTTATAATTGAGCATTACGGATGGGTAGTGGAAATCGATCCTTTTGATATTAATTCTGTACCGAAAAAGAGAACTTCTCTCGGCAGATTCAGACATGAAAATGTTACTGTCGGTATTTCATCTTCAGGAAAAGCAGTCGCTTATATGGGCGATGATAAAGTAAATGAATGTGTATATAAATTTATAAGCAAAAATAATTTTAACCCAGATAAGAGATCTGCAAATATGGATATTTTAGATGAAGGAGATCTATACGTTGCTGATTTTTTAAAAAATAAATGGCAGCTTCTTGATTTTGAAAAAAGGGACGATTTAAAAAGCATTTTCAAATCTCAGGCAGATGTGCTTGTAAACTGTGATAAAGCAGCAAAGACAGTCGGAGGGACAGAATGCAACAGACCCGAAGATATTGAAATAAATCCGAAGGACAGATCTGTTTTCATTTCATTTACAAACAATTCAAAGAAAGAAGATTATTTTGGAAGTATAGTAAGGATTATGGAAAAAGATAATGATCCGGAGAGCCTGGATTTTGAATGGGAAGTCTTTGCCAAAGGTGGCGCAGACACAGGATTTTCTTGCCCTGACAATCTTACTTTCGATAATGACGGAAATCTATGGGTGCTGTGTGATATTTCTACAAGTAAAATAAATAAGGAACCTTATTCTGAATTCAAAAATAATTCACTTTTTATGATACCGGTTTCAGGAATTGATAAAGGAAAAGCTTTTTTATTCGCTACAGGTCCTGTTGATTGTGAAATGTGCGGGGGGACATTCACACCTGATGGATCAACAATGTTTCTTTCTATTCAGCATCCGGGAGAAGGAAGTTTATATTATGATCAGCCGACAAGCCGCTGGCCAGAGTATGGAGATGATATTCCAAGACCTGCAGTTGTTGCAATTACAGGTTTTAAAAATTGAGTTATTTAATTATATTGATTATACTTTTTTTAACTTATTGATATTTAAATGGATGAAGTATATAAATTTTTTGAAACTAATAAAAATGCCTGGAATAAAAATACTGATGTGCATATTACATCGGAATTTTATGACAATGAAAATTTTATAAATGGTAAGAATTCTCTGAAGCATATTGAAATTGAAATGTTAGGAGATATTAAGGGGAAAAGTATTTTACATTTGCAATGTCATTTCGGCCAAGACACAATCTCACTTGCAAGAGCAGGAGCTGTTGTAACCGGAATAGATTTTTCAGATAATGCGATCAATAAAGCAAAGGAGCTGGTAGTGAAAACTAAGACTGATGAAAGCACTGAATTTATCTGTTCTGATTTATATGATCTGAAAAATAATTTAGATAAAAAATTTGATGTTGTATTTACCAGTTATGGAGTCATTGGCTGGCTTCCAGATCTTAAAAAATGGTCGGAAATAATTTCACATTTTCTGAAACCGGGCGGTAAATTTGTAATGGTAGAATTTCATCAGATGCTCTGGATGTTTGATGATGATTTTAATTATTTTAAATATGATTATTTTAATAGAGGTGAAGTAAAAGAAACAAGCGAAGGCAGCTATGCAGACAGAAACGCTCCCATAAAAAGCGATTACGTAATGTGGAATCACAGCTTAAGTGACGTAATAAATAATCTGATAAAAAGCGGCTTGGAAATAAATTCTTTTGAGGAATATGATTATTCGGTTTATGATTGTTTTAATAAAGCAGTAGAATATGAACAGGGCAGGTACAGAGTTAAAGGAATTGATGTTTGTTTTCCATTGATGTTTTCAGTAACTGCCTTAAAAAAATAAAGCTAATTTAACTTTACACGTCACCGGAAAGATTGTCATTAATGAAACGTTTATTGTTTCGCCAGTCTTTTCTGACTTTTACAAACAGTTCCAGATAAACTTTCCTGCCGAGAAATTTCTCAATCTCTTGTCTTGATTTATTTCCGAGATTTTTCAAACCGCTGCCGCCTTTTCCAATAATAATGATCTTCTGAGTCTCCCTTTCGACTACGATATCGGCGTTTATATAAACAAGATCTTCGGATCTTTCTTTGAATTCGGTTACATTGACAAGTATGCTGTAGGGAATTTCTTCATGATAATACCTGAGAATTTTTTCACGAATGATCTCTGATACAAAAAATTTCTCTGATTTATTTGTAAGTGTCTCTTTTCCGAAATAAAATTCACTCTCAGGAAGATATTCAAGTATTACTTTTTTCAATGAATCGAGATTATCATCATTCAATGCGGATATTGGCACTACATCATCATATCCAAAATTTTTTGAAATGGTCTCGATCATTGGCAGGAGTTTTCCTTTATCCATCAGATCGATTTTATTCAATACTATAATTCTTTTTTTATCTTTCAGAATTTCAATAAACTCTTCATCAGTTTTTTTTAATCTTTCTAAATTTAATTTTGCAGCATCTACGATATGTATAATTACGTCTGCTTCATCGAGTGAAGTTTTGATCTCTCTTAACATAAATTTCTGAAGTTCATATTTCGGCTCGAGTGTACCGGGAGTATCAATGAAAATGATCTGATAATCTTCTTCAGTCAGTATTCCAAGAATTCTATCGCGTGTAGTCTGAACTTTTTTGTTTACAATGGATAGATTAAATTTAAGCAGTGCATTAAGTAACGTTGATTTCCCTGCATTTGGTGCACCGAATATTGTAACAAAGCCTGATTTTTTTACCAAAATTTATTTTATTATTTTTATCTGATCTGATGAATTTAAAATTATCTGGGGTTTATTTCTGAATACCGATACGCTTCCGGTAATTTCCACAAGCTTATCCTTAAAACTTTCGAGATCATCGAATTCACTGAACTTACCTGAAAATACAACACCTGAAAAATCATTCTTTGGAAATTTATTACCAAAATTCAGGTAAGCTACTTTTTCTGAAATGTGAACATCGGAGACAATTCCTTTAACAGTTATTATTTCTCCTAAGTGATCTTTTACTTTTTCGGCAGTGACTGTTGATTCTGAATTACCGGAAATATCACTTTCAGTATCTTCACCGAATTCTTCATCCTCAATTTCATTTTCAGCAGTACTACTACTTTCATCAGAAAAATTTTTTATTTCAACTTTATCATTTTGTTTGTCATTTTTATTTTCATCACTACAACCACTTATAATAATCAGACATACAATTAATGTGAATTTAAATAAATTATT
>Ga0209477_1000017_pt1 | contig 75824 bp, 68 predicted proteins | sample KloWWTupernatant_FD_187180 | JGI IMG/M metagenome (GOLD analysis project Ga0209477, IMG submission 187180) | Active sludge microbial communities from Klosterneuburg, Austria, studying microevolution and ecology of nitrifiers - Klosterneuburg... | ecosystem: Engineered > WWTP > Aerobic digester >...
GGGGACAACCACGTTGTCGAAGAAGACCTCGTTGACCTCGTGCTCGCCGTCCATGAGACGGATCTTGCGCACGCTGACGCCAGGGGTCTTCATGTCGATCAGGAGGAACGAGATACCCATCTGGCGCTTGGGCGCGTTCGGGTCGGTGCGGACCAGCATGAAGATCCAGTCGGCGTGGTGCGCCTCGGTCGTCCACATCTTCTGGCCGTTGACGATGTAGTTGTCGCCATCGCGAACGGCGCGCGTGCGCAGCGAAGCGAGGTCCGAGCCAGCCTCGGGCTCGGAGAAGCCCTGGCACCAGTACTGGTCTGCGTTGTAGATCGCGGGAAGGAAGCGTTCCTTCTGCTCCTGCGTTGCGAACTCAGTGATGACGGGCGCAAGCAGGCCGATGCCGAAGCCGTTGGTCGGCGCGATATCGTTCTCGAGCACCTCGTCCGAGAAAATGAACGACTGCATGGGCGTCCAGTCTTTGCCGCCCCACTCGACGGGCCACTTCGGAGCGGCGTAGCCACCCTTAGCGAGTGCCTTCTGGCCAGCGATCATCTGCTCACGGTTCGGGCGTTTGCCCGCGCGGATGACTTCTTTGACCTCTTCGGGATATTCGTTCTGAAGGAAGGTCCGCACTTCTGCGCGGAAGGCTTCCTCCTCCGGTGTGTATATCAACGACATTGTTGACCTCTCTCCGCACGCACGCCGCATGTCAGCGAGCGCTGCGATTGGTGTTGTATTCGTGAAATTGCCCTCGACGACTCATGGGAACTTGCGTTCTCGTGAATTCGAGGGATGCCAGACAGCATATGTGAGTTCCGGATACCGGCGGCGATCATGACGGCACTCGGGCTGTTGTGCGGGGTCGCAGCGCGCCCGATGAGGGTCGGAGGACGCCGCCGATTATGATTAGCCATGCTAATGACATACACTCGCAATTCATGAGACGCACAGTCGCTCCTCTCGATCGACCTCTTGTTGCATCTCCGCCCGCGTTCTTCGCGGCCGGGAGGGGCAGCTCGCAGGTTCCCTCCCGCGCCGCGGACACGCTCCCGAACTTTTTGCACGCCCAGCGCCGCTGCACCGTCATCACCCACGAGTGCACCCCGCTTCGCGCCGCTTCAACATCCACGCGGAGGACCTCCAAGCGATGAACACAATGTTTCGCTCACTCACGTCATACAACTATCGACTCTGGTTCATCGGGGCGCTGGTGTCTGGCGCGGGTATGTGGATGCAGTCCACCGCACAGAGTTGGGTGGTGCTGACCGAGCTCACCGAGAACGACGCATCCGCCGTCGGCATCACGATGGCGTTGCAGTTCTCACCGCAGTTGTTGCTCGTCCCGGTTACGGGTTGGGTCGCCGACCGTTTTGACCGACGAAAGCTGCTGCTCGTCACCCAGATTCTGCTGGCGCTTCTCGCCGCAACCGTTGGCCTCATGCTCTTGAGCGGGACGATGACGTTGCACTGGATGTTCGCACTCGCGGCGGCCCTCGGCGTTCTCACCGCGTTCGATAACCCGGCGCGACAGACATTCGTCTCCGACCTGGTCGCGCATCACAATATGTCGAATGCTGTTGCGCTCAACGCCGCGTCATTCAACATGGCGCGCCTCGTTGGTCCCGCGCTTGCGGGGATCATGATCGTCGCCGTGGGTACGGGTTGGGTATTCCTCATCAATGCCGGAACGTTCGTCATGATGATCGTGCTGTTGTTGTTGATCCGCGTTCGTGAGCTCAACCCGCGTACGCCCATCGGGCGGGCGACGGGGCTTGCGGATGGCTTCCGCTATGTTGCGGGGCGCTCCGATCTGCTCATCGTGTTTCTCCTTGTGCTCGTTGTCGGCGGGTTCGCGATGAACTTTCCGATCGTGGCATCGACGATGGCGCTTGAATTTGGCCAAGGCGCAGACGGCTTTGGCCTCCTCAACACGTTCCTGGCCGTCGGGTCTCTCATCGGCGCGTTGATGACCGCGGGCCGGCCCCAGGCACGCATTCGCGTGGTGATGTGGGGCAGTGCGCTGTACGGGGTGGCTGCCGGCGTATCGGCGTTCATGCCCTCTTACTGGCTATACGCCGTGACGCTCGTGTTCACGGGCTTTGCCGTCGTGACCATCTTGGCCACGGCAAATGGTGTGGTGCAGACCACCAGCGCTCCCGAGCTGCGCGGTCGGGTGCTCGCCCTCTACATGGCCGTGAGCATGGGGGGCACCGCCCTTGGTGCGCCTATCATCGGGTCGATCGCGGCGCACGCGGGACCACGGGCTGCGATTCTCGTTGGAGCGGGCGCGGCGCTGCTTGTGTTCCTGATCGCGGTCATCTGGTTGTTCGCTACTGGCCGGGTCACCCGCCGAGACGGCCAGCGATTCCGGCTGAGCCTCGATGATGGACCGCGGTCGATCGAAACGTTTGCCGTCATATCCGGAGAAGAGATCGCAGCGCGTGCGCTCCGCGAGTTTCCTGCCGATGTGCCGACGTCGAGGCCCCGCGCGCACATCCCCGTTGCGCCGTCGGGAGTGTCGAGTCCGCGCGAGCGCGCGTCGACCAGCGCCGAAGACTAGGCCGGTTCGTCGGCCTGGTTCGGCCGGCGAACGGGCAGGCGCACCGCGAACACCGTGTCGCCGGGCGTGCTCTGCACCGTGATCTGCCCGTGATGAGCCTCGACGATCGCGCGCACGATCGAGAGTCCTAGGCCAGACCCGCCGGTGCCGCGAGAGCGCGAACGATCAGCGCGCGCGAAGCGTGCGAAGAGCTCGTCGCGAAGTTCGGGGTCGATGCCCGGCCCAGCATCTCGCACCGAAAGGACGACGTACTCGGCCTGGGGCTCGACCGTGACCGTGACGGCCGTGCCGGGCGGGCTGTGTGTGCCCGCGTTTGCGAGCAGATTCGCGAACACCTGAGCGAGGCGTGAGGCGTCGCCGGCGATGACCACGGGGGCGTCGGGCACGTCGAGCATGAAGCGGTGATCGCGGTAGGCCGCGTGCGCATCGCTGACGGCCTCGACCGCCAGGAGCGACAGGTCGACGCTGCCATACACAAGCTCTTGCCCCTCCTCGAGTCGCGCGAGCAGGAGCAGGTCTTCGACGAGCGTGGTCATGCGGAGCGACTGCGCCTGAATGCGCTCAAGCGACGCCGTGGCGAGCTCGCCGAGCGTGGGGTCCCTCAGCGTCAGCTCGGTGTAGCCGCGGATCGATGACAGCGGTGTGCGCAACTCGTGGCTGGCGTCTGCGACGAATCGGCGCATCCGCTCTTCTGTTTCATGCCGGTCATCGAGCGCCGTGTCGACGTGATCGAGCAGGGTGTTCAGCGCCGCGCCGACCTGGCCGATCTCGGTGCGTGGGTCGGCCTCGGCGACCGGCACCCGCTCGGTGATCGTGACGGCCCCGGACGAGAGCGGTTGGCGGGCGACCCGGGCGGCGGTGCCGGCGATCGATTTGAGGGGCCTGAGCCCCAGCTGCACCACGAGCGCCGTGGCGGCGCCCAGCACGAGCAGGCCGCCGGCGGTCACCAGCGCGATTGTGACGAGCAACTCGGTGATGGTTTGTTGCACCTCGGCGCGCGGCAAGCCCACGATCGCGATCGATGTCGGGGTGCGGGTCGTGCTGATGCGGTACGAGCCGAGGTCGCCGCCGAGTTCGACCGTATCGGCGGGCCCGCTGGGCCCGGAGGTGACGCCCCTGGCGAGATCGCTCAGTTGCGCGCTATCGAGTGCCTGCACGAGTCCCTCGGGGCTGATCCATGCGCCGGAGGTTGTGCCGGCGGAATAGACCGCGATCAGCAGCCCGCTTGGCTGCGCCCCCGAAGAGAGGATCGCGATCGGATTCGTCGTGTAGGCGGGGAAGGTGCTTTCGCCGAGCTGTGCATTCACCCGCTGTGTCGTTGCCCACAGCTGTGAATCAAGGCGCTGCTCAAGCACGCGGCCGAGGGTGGCGGCGCTCGTCAGTGCGACGAGAATCACGAGGAGCGACACGATACCGACGACGGTCACCATCAGCCGCCGCTGCAGGCTCCACCGCGCGGGCGGCGGTGTCGCGGTCGCCGGTGCCTGCGACATCAAGCGGCCTTGATCATGTAGCCTGCGCCACGAACCGTGTGGAGCAGGGGCTCGCGACCGGCATCGATCTTCTTGCGCAGATACGAGATATAGAGCTCGACCACACTCGATTTGCCGCCGAAATCGTAGCTCCAGACGCGGTCGAGAATCTGTGCGCGCGACATCACGCGGCGCGGATTGCGCATGAGATATCGCAGCAGCTCGAACTCGGTTGCCGTCAGATCGATGGGGGTGCCCGCACGCTCGACCTCGTGGCTGTCTTCGTTGAGCGTGAGGTCGCCGATGCGGAGCACGGGATTGTCGCCGGCGCTGTGCGCGGTGCCGGCGCGGCGCATCAGCGCACGCAGCCTCGCGACGACCTCCTCCAGGCTGAACGGCTTCGTCACGTAGTCGTCGCCGCCGGCCGTGAGTCCCGCAATGCGATCACCCACGGCATCCCGGGCTGTCAGAAACAGCACCGGCACATCGTTGCCGGCGGCACGGAGGCGTCGAAGCACCTGAAGGCCGTCGAGGTCGGGCATCATCACATCGAGCACCATCGCGTCGGGCAAGAACTCCTGTGCGCCGGCGAGTGCGGCAGAACCTGACGCCGCGGTCTGCACGACCCAGCCCTCCATACGAAGCGCCATCGACAGCAGGTCGGTGAGCATCGGCTCATCGTCGACGAGCAGGACGCGCACGGGTGTGCCATCGGCGCGGAGCAGGGGAGTGGGGGCAGCGGACATGCTTCTATTGTGCCCACGTCGCGCGGGGCTTTCTATGCATCAGGTGTGTGATTGCTGAGAGCGCGAACGCGCCGTGGTTAGAGTGGGCAGAGCAGGCTTCGGCAACGTGCAAGGGGGCATCGTGGCAATCGTTGACAACGGGATCTATGTGGACGGGCGCCGAGTCGCGTCGCCGAGCACGCTCGACGAAACGTTCGCGCAGCTGCGCGAGGGCGACGGGATGGCGTGGATCGGGCTCTACCGTCCCGATGAGTCAGAGCTGCGCGAGCTTGCCGCCGAGCTGGGCCTCCACGAACTGGTCATCGAAGACGCGCTGACCGGGCATCAGCGCGCGAAGCTCGAGCGCTACGGCAGCGACACGTTCGTCGTCTTGCGGCCGGCCCGCTACCTCGACGAGACCGAGGAGGTCGAGTTCGGCGAGGTACATGTGTTTGTGGGGCCGCGTTTTGTCGTGACGGTGCGCCATGCCGAAGCGCCCGACCTCGGCCGCGTGCGCCGTCGCCTTGAGGCGAGCCCGGACCTGCTCGGGCACGGCACGATGGCCGTGTTTTACGCGATCATCGACGAGGTGGTCGACGGTTACCAGCCGGTCATCGCGGGGCTTGAGAATGACATCGACGAGATCGAGAACGACCTCTTCGACGCCAACGCCGATATCTCGCTCCGTATCTTTGGCCTCGCCCGCGAGGTGATCGACTTTCAACGCGCGGTCGAGCCGCTGACACCGATGCTCGAGCGGCTGCAGATGGATGCCGCCAGCTTTGGCATCAACATTGAAATCGCCCGGTCGCTGCGCGATGTGCACGACCACGCGATACGAGTGATCGAGCGGGCATCCGCGTTCCGTGCGATTCTCGAGAACGCGCTCATCGTGCACTCAACGATCGTGACCCAGCAGCAGAATGCGCTCGGACTCCAGCAGAACGAGCAGGTCAAAAAGGTCTCGGGCTGGGCAGCGATCCTGTTCGCGCCCACCCTCGTCGGCGGCATCTACGGCATGAACTTCGACCTCATGCCGGAACTGCACTGGGCGTTCGGGTACCCCATGGCGCTCGCGCTGATGCTCGCCTCGAGCGTCACACTGTTCACGGTGTTCAAGACCAAGGGCTGGTTGTAGGGCGAGCGGATGCCGGGGCTCCGGCAGCCGTCACCCGCACCGCGGGCGCGATACGGCGCTAGTGCGTGTCGTCTGCTTCGATCTCGCTGCGATCGCCCGACCACAGCGTGTGGAACGTGCCCGCCATGTCACGACGGCGGTACGTGTGCGCGCCGAAGAAGTCGCGCTGGCCCTGCACGAGGGCCGCGGGAAGGTGGTCGGCGCGGAGGCCGTCATAGTACGAAAGCGATGAAGAAAACGCGGGGGCGGGGATGCCGGAGCCCGCTGCCGCCGAAGCGACTCGGCGCCACCCTGCCTGCGCCCGGCCGAATGCCTCGACGAAGTAGGGCGCCGTGAGCAGCACGGGCATGTCGGGCTCGGCCGCGTAGGCGTCGGCGATGCGGTTGAGGAACTGGGCGCGGATGATGCAGCCGCCGCGCCAGATTTTGGCGATCGCGCCGAGGTCGATGGTCCAGTTGTATTCCATCGCGCCGGCGCGAATCGCGTCGAAGCCCTGCGAGTACGCAACGATCTTCGAGGCATAGAGCGCGAGGCGAACGTCTTCGATGAAGGCCGCCTCGTCGGGCACCGTCAGTGTCTGCTGAGGGCCGGGAAGATTACCCGAGACGAGTCGCTGCTCGGGGTGTGACGAGAGGGAGCGGGCGAAGACCGCCTCGGCGATACCCGAAACGGGAACGCCAAGCGCGAGCGCATTCTGTACCGTCCACACGCCCGTGCCCTTGGAGCCGGCCTCGTCGAGGATGACGTCGATCAGCGGGGCGCCGGTGCGGGCGTCGATCTGGCGCAGCACCTCGGCGGTGATCTCGATCAGGTACGACTCGAGCTCGCCGCGGTTCCACTCACTGAAAATATCGGCGATCTGGGCGGGCGTCTTGCCGGTGCCGTGGCGGATGAGGTCGTAGGCCTCGGAGATGAGCTGCATGTCGGCATACTCGATGCCGTTGTGGATCATCTTCACGAAGTGGCCGGAGCCGTCGTGCCCCACGTGCGTGACGCACGGTTCGCCCTCGGCGACCGCGGCGATCGAACGCAGGATCGGGCCGAGGGTCACCCACGACTCGTCTGAGCCGCCGGGCATGATCGAGGGGCCGAGGAGCGCGCCCTCCTCGCCGCCGGAGATGCCCGCGCCCACGAAGTTGATGCCGGTCGCGCGCACCGCACGCTCGCGCCGGATGGTGTCGGTGAACAGCGCGTTGCCGCCATCGACGATGATGTCGCCGGGCTCAAACACCGCGACGAGCGAGTCGATGACCGCGTCGGTGGGGGCGCCGGCCTTGACCATGATGATCGCGGTGCGGGGGCGCTGCAGTGAGGCCGCAAACTCGGCGTAACTCGTGCTTGGCGCAAAGCCGGCCTCGGGATGCGTCGCGACCAGGTGCTCGGTCTTCTCGTGGCTGCGATTGAAGATCGCCACGGTGTTGCCCTCGCGGCTGGCGAGGTTTCGCGCAAGATTGGAGCCCATGACGGCAAGCCCGACGACGCCGATGTTCGCGCGAGCGCCTGCCTGGATGTCGGATGCGTGTGGTGCAGCGGTTTCAGACACAATTGCTCCTTGCGATGTGATTAGCCCCGGTAGTTGGCGCGGCCCAGCGACCAGCACGCGAACACGGTGAGGAGCACACCGAGGCCGGCGACGACGCCGAGGATGCCGACAATGATCTGTGTGCCAAGAGTTGAATCCATGTCCCCACGCTAGCAGGTAGACTCAGTGATTGAACTTCGGCGAGGGATGCCGCGACGCTCGTGCAAACGAGAGGGTCAGGCATCCGTTATCGACGCGGTGAAGTGGGCCCGACGGGTCTCCTCACGCGGTTGCGTTCGAGTTGAGAACACCAAAGATTCGGGTCGGCATCGCCGCCCGTCCAGACAGTTGGCCGTTTCGGCGGCCACGAAGGAGTAAGAAAATGTCAGAAGACAACAAGGTCGTCGCAGAACTGCGCGAGAACTTCGGCAAGGGCTTCGCTCGTCGCCTTCGCGCCGACGGCAAGATTCCCGCCGTCATCTACGGCCACGGCACCGAGCCGGTGCACGTTGCGCTTCCCGGTCACCAGGTCGGCCTGATCATCCGTCGCGCAAACGCCCTGCTCGACCTCCAGATCGGTGACAAGGAGCAGCTCACGCTCGTCAAGGACGTGCAGCGTGACCCCGTGCGCCAGATCATCGAGCACATCGACCTCATCGTTGTGAAGAAGGGCGAGCGCGTCCAGGTTGAGGTGCCCGTGCACGTCACCGGTGAGTCGGCTCCTGGCACGATCTCGAACCTCGAGACCGTGAGCCTCCTGCTCGAGGTCGAGGCAACCCACATTCCGCAGAACGTTGTCGTCGACATCGAGGGTCGCGGCGAAGGCGCGCACATCTTCGCTGCCGACGTCGTGCTGCCCAAGGGCGCCACGCTCGTCGACGAGGCCGACGTCCTGATCGTCGGCATCTCGGTGCCCGCCGGTGCTGCCGAGGACGAAGCAGCTGCAGACGACGCAGAGTAATTCAGTCACCACGTGACACGCTTCGGAGCCCGCTTCCCACGGTTATGGTGGGGGCGGGCTTCGTCGTCTCAGGCGCCGAGCGCCGCACAAGATTTTTCGTCCTTGAAGGAGGAACAGGTGGGAAACACCTGGCTCGTGGTGGGCCTCGGAAATCCGGGCCCCCAATACGCGGCAACGCGCCACAACATTGGCCAATTCGTCGTCGATGAGCTCGCGCAGCGGCACGGCGCGAACTTCAAAGCGCACAAGGCGAACGCCCGCGTCGCGGAAGCCTGGTTGCGCCCCGGCGGTCCCAAGTTGATCCTCGCGAAGCCCAATTCGTTCATGAACGTCTCGGGAGGTCCCGTCGCCGGGCTCGCCGCGTTCTACGGCATCGCACCCGATCGGGTCATCGTCGTGCACGACGAACTCGACATCGATTTCGACACCTTGCGCCTGAAAACTGGTGGTGGCCACGGCGGCCACAACGGTGTGCGCGATGTGGCAAAGGCGCTCGATACCCCCGAGTTCACCCGCGTGCGCGTGGGCGTTGGCCGGCCGCCCGGTCGCCAAGACCCCGCCGACTGGGTGCTCAGTGAGTTCGGTGCGACCGAGCGCAAGAACCTCCCGCTCCTGGTTGCCGACGCGGCCGACGCGGTCGAGCACATCATCGACGAAGGGCTCACCGCGGCGCAGCAGCGGCACCACGCACCGAAGGCCTGAGCCGGGGCGCGCCGTGCCCGCATTCACGTAGACTTCCCCAGTGAGTGTGTCCGGAATTGTGCATGCGTTGGCGACGGGTGACACCGTCCGCAGCGCCCTGTCGATGGCGCAGGTTGACGCCGACTTTTCGATGGTGGATGGCGCGGACGCGCCGCTACTCTCGGCCCTCCTTGCTCGCCGGATCGAGCGGGGCTTGCCTGCCGCGCTCCTGGCGATTGCCCCCACGGGGCGCCGTGCGGAGTCGCTCGGCCCGGCGCTCGCCGCGATGATGCCCGAGGCGACCGTGCTGCATTTTCCTGCGTGGGAGACCCTGCCCCATGAACGCCTGAGCCCGAGCCCAGAGATCGTGGGCCGTCGCCTTGCCGTGCTTCGAGCGATGACCACGTGGGACGGCGCCGCACCGCTGGTCGTGACGGCCTCGGTGCGCGGTGCGATTCAGCCGATCGCCCAGGGGCTCGGCGATGTCGAACCCCTCGAGCTGCGCGTTGGCGCGCGCGGGTTTGAGCTCACGGCGCTTGCCGGCCAGCTCGTGCTGCTCGCATACGGCCGCGTCGACATGGTCTCGCGCCGCGGCGAGTTTGCTGTGCGTGGCGGCATCCTCGATATCTTCCCGCCGACGGCGGAGCACCCCTATCGCATCGAGTTTTTCGGCGACGAGGTCGAGCAGATCCGTGCGTTCTCCGTCGCCGATCAGCGCTCGCTGTCTGAAGAGATCACGAGCGTTGTCGTGATGCCGAGCCGCGAGCTACTGCTGACCGATTCGGTGCGCCAGCGTGCGCGCGCGATGCAGGGCGAGTTTCCGAGCCTTGCCGGCATGCTCGAAAAGCTTGCCGAGGGCATTCCCGTCGAGGGCATGGAGTCGCTGACCCCGGCGCTGACCGACGGCCTGGTGCCGATCACGCGCTACATGCCCGAGGGCACCGCGGTAGCACTGCTTGATCCGGAGCGCGCGGTCGGCCGAGCGATCACCCTCGGCGAAACGAATCGCGAATTTTTGAGCGCGGCCTGGAGTGCCGCGACGGCCGGCGCGCAGGCGCCAATCGACCTCTCTGATGGCGACTTCCTCTCGCTCCCGCGCCTGCGTGAATCCACGGTTGCGCGCGGCGGCGTCTGGTGGACCCTCAGCACGTTCGACAGTGGCGCGGGGCTGGGCGACGGTACCGGCACCGGGAGCGGCAGCGACGACGGCGACGGCGCAGTAGATGGCGGGGCCGGGGCATCCGATGTGCTCAGTCGCGAGCTCACCGACGATCCATACGTGCGCATCGCGAGCACGGCGGTGCCCTCGTTTCACGGCAACGTCGAGGGTGCAACCGAGCACGTGGGCAGGCGCGTGGCCGAGGGATGGGCGGTCGTAGTTGCGGCTCCCGGTATTGGCCTCCTCGAACGCGCGCGCGATGTGCTCGCGGAGCGGGGGATTGGTGCCCGCATCGTCGAACGATTGGATGCCGCACCCGAGCCGGGCATCGTGCACCTGCTCACTGCGACGATCGAGGCAGGCTTCGAATCTGCCGAGGCGCGCCTGTCGGTGCTCACCGAATCAGATTTCTACGGTCGGACCATCAGCAACGACTCGCGCGTCGTCAAGAAGCTCGCGAGCCGGCGCAAGAACGTCGTCGACCCGCTCCAGCTGAAGGCCGATGACCACGTCGTGCACCAGACCCACGGCATCGGCAAGTTCGTCGAGCTCGTGCAGCGCGAAGTGTCGTCTGGTGGAAGACATGCCGTCAAGAGCATGCGTGAGTATCTTGTCGTCGAGTACGCGCCTTCGAAGCGCGGATTCCCCGGCGACAAGCTCTACGTTCCGACGGACCAGCTCGACCTGCTCTCGCGCTACGTCGGCGGCGAGGCGCCGGCGTTGTCGAAGATGGGCGGCAGCGACTGGGCGCAGGCCAAGGGCAAGGCCCGCAAGGCCGTTCGCGACATTGCGGTCGAGCTCGTCAAGCTGTATTCGGCACGTATGTCGGCAAAGGGATACGCCTTCGGTCCCGACACGCCCTGGCAACGAGAGCTCGAGGAGGCGTTCCCGTTCGCAGAGACCCTCGACCAGCTGCAGACCATCGACGAGGTGAAGGCCGACATGGAGCGGCCGATCCCGATGGACCGCCTCCTTGCCGGTGACGTCGGCTTCGGCAAAACCGAGGTGGCAGTGCGGGCGGCTTTCAAAGCCATCCAAGAGGGCAAGCAGGTCGCAATGCTTGTGCCGACCACGCTGCTCGTCAAACAACACCACGCCACGTTTACCGAGCGCTTCGCTGGGTTCCCCGTGCGCGTGCGCGCGCTCTCGCGCTTCCAGAGCGACCGCGAAGCCCGCGAGACGATCAAGGGCCTCGCCGACGGCTCGGTCGACATGGTCATCGGCACGCACCGAATCCTCACCGAGCAGGTGCAGTTCAAAGACCTTGGGCTCATGATCATCGACGAGGAGCAGCGCTTCGGCGTCGAGCATAAAGACAAGCTCAAGAAGATGAAGACCAACGTCGACATCCTCGCGATGAGCGCGACCCCCATCCCTCGCACGCTCGAGATGGCTGTCACCGGCATCCGTGAAATGTCGACGCTCGCCACCCCGCCCGAGGACCGCCACCCGATCCTTTCGTTCGTCGGGCCCCGCAACGACAAGCAGATCGCCGCCGCGATCCGGCGCGAACTCCTGCGCGAAGGCCAGGTGTTCTTCGTGCACAACCGCGTCTCGAGCATCAACCGCGTGGCAAAGCAGATCGCGGAGCTCGTGCCCGAGGCCCGCGTTGCCGTCGCCCACGGCCAGATGGGTGAGCATTCCCTCGAGCAGGTTGTCGACGACTTCTGGGAGCGAAAGTCGGATGTGCTGGTGTGCACGACGATCATCGAGACCGGACTCGACATCTCGAACGCGAACACGATCATCATCGACCGCGCCGACAAATATGGGCTCTCGCAGCTCCACCAGCTCCGCGGACGCGTGGGGCGCGGGCGCGATCGCGCGTACGCCTACTTCCTCTACGACGAGGTCAAGCCGATCGGCGAGGTTGCCGCCGACCGGTTGAAGACGATTGCGATCCACAACGACCTTGGCAGCGGCATCCAAGTCGCCCTGAAAGATCTTGAGATTCGCGGCGCGGGCAATATGCTCGGCGCCGAACAGGCCGGCCACATCGCGGGCGTCGGTTTCGACCTCTACCTGCGCATGATTGGCGAGGCGGTCTCGACATTCCGCGGCGATGTGGTCGAGGGCCCGCCCGAACTGCGGCTTGAGCTGCCGGTGGCCGCCCGGATTCCCGAAACATATATCGACAGCGAGCGGCTGCGGCTCGAGGCCTACCAGAAGCTCTCGAGCGCCTCGACGGCGAATGCGCCCGCCGAGCAGATTGACCTCGTGGTGGAAGAGTTGCGCGACCGCTATGGCGAGCCAAGCGAAGACGTGACGAACCTGATCGCGGTCTCGCGGCTTCGTCAGCGCGCGCAGCGCGTCGGCCTGACCGATGTGATCGCGATGGGCTCGAACCTGCGGATCGCGCCCGCCCACCTGCCCGACTCGCTGCGAGTGCGCCTGCAGCGGCTCTACCCGAAGGCGAAGCTGCTTGCCGGCGGCGACGCGCTCGTGGTGCCAATGCCGCGCAAGGCGGCAGCAGGCGCGGGAGGGTTCGGCCCGGGGTCGCCGGTCGATGAGCCGCTTCCGGATCTTGAGCTGATCGCCTGGGTGGGCCAGTTTCTTGACCAGCTCTTCCCGCTGCCCGCAGAAACAGCAACGCCGGCGGGGTCGCCGGCGTCAACTGTGTAAGCCGGGGCGCACAGGCGCCCCGGCGGGGTCTAAATCACACCCTGCGCAAGCATTGCCTGGGCAACGCGCTCGAACGCAACCGAGTTGGCACCGAGGACGTAGTCGCCGGGGGCGCCATAGCGCTCGGACGCATCGAAGGCTGCGGTGTGCACGTTGCGCATGATGTCGCGCAGTCGGGTCTCGCTGTCATCGAAGCTCCAACGCTGACGCGAGTGGTTCTGGCTCATCTCGAGCGCCGAGGTCGCCACGCCACCAGCGTTGGCTGCCTTGCCGGGGGCGAACAGCGTACCGGCGGCCTGGAACGCGGCGATCGCGCCCGGGAAGCAGGGCATGTTTGCGCCTTCGGCAACGGCGAGCACGCCGTTTGCGATGAGGGTCTCAGCGTCGGTCGGGCTCAGCTCGTTCTGCGTGGCGCTCGGCACTGCAACGTCGACCGGAACCTCCCAAACGTTGCCGCCCTCGACGAAGCGTGCGCTCGGGCGGCGTGCCGCGTACTCCGAAATGCGCAGGCGATCCTGCTCCTTGACCTGCTTGAGGAGCTCGATGTCGATACCGGCGTCGTCGACGATGTACCCGGTCGAGTCGGATGCGGTGACGGGGATGCCGCCGAGCTGCGTGACCTTCTCGATTGCGTAGATCGCGACGTTGCCCGAGCCCGAGACTGCCACGCGCTTGCCCGCGATGCTGTCGCCGCGGGTGCCGAGCATTTCTTCGGCGAAGAACACCGCGCCGTAGCCGGTGGCCTCGGTGCGCACCTGCGCGCCGCCCCAGCCGACACCCTTGCCGGTGAAGACACCCGACTCGTGGCGGTTCGTGATCTTGCGGTACTGACCGAACATGTAGCCGATCTCGCGGCCGCCCACGCCGATGTCGCCAGCCGGCACATCGGTGTGCTCGCCAATGTGGCGATACAGCTCGCTCATAAACGACTGGCAGAAGCGCATGACCTCGCCGCTGCTACGGCCGTGCGGATCGAAGTCGCTGCCACCCTTTGCGCCGCCGATGCCCTGACCGGTGAGCGCGTTCTTGAAGATCTGCTCGAAACCGAGGAACTTCATGATCGAGAGGTTCACCGACGAGTGGAAGCGGATGCCGCCCTTGTACGGGCCGAGCGCCGAGTTGAACTGCACGCGGAAGCCACGGTTGACCCGCAGGCGGCCCGTGTCGTCGATCCACGGCACGCGGAACATGATCTGGCGCTCGGGCTCGACGAGGCGCTCCAGAATGCCGGCCTCTGCGAACTCCGGGTGCCGCTCAATCACGGGTGCAATCGAGTCGAGGACCTCGTGCAGCGCCTGGTGGAACTCGGGCTCATGCGGGTTGCGCAACATCGCCTGGGCGTAGACATCGCGAACGGCGGAGGGGAGCGTCGGCAGGGTGGACGTGATGGAGGGACGGGCGTCAGACACGGTGAAGCTTTCTGTGGAGCCGGGAGGTTTTCCACGCGAGGGACGATTGTGTCATCCAACCTCGCGCGCATCCCGATCTTACCGGCGCGTCGGGCGATGCTTCGTCGCAGGGCGTGCGGTGGTCCCGCGCGCATGCAACAAATAGCGATTATCCGGTGTTTTGTAGGCCCGCGGCAACCCCATTCACAGTCAGTAACAAGAGCCGTTGCAGCTGTGTGGTGGATGCCGCAGCCCCACCATCGCCCGCAGCACCGGCGCCTTCGGCCGCGGCCCGGCCTTCGGCAGAGACGCCGCGCAGGCCCCGCAGCGCACGCAGTTGCATGAGCGAGAGCGCATCGACATAGGGACTGCGCATCTTCACTGCGCGCTGCAACACGGGCTTGTCATCGAGCAGTTCGTCGCCGCCGGTGATGCGCGCGACCCAGCTTCGCGTGAGGCTCATCTCCTGCATCACGAGCTCGGCCAGGTCGTCGCGATCGCCGAGGGCGAGGTAGCGCCTCGCGATCCGCGAGTCGGTCTTGGCAAGGCTCATCGCGACGTTGTCGACCATCGTGCGAAACAGCGGCCAGCGGGCATACGCGGTGCGCAGCTGCTCGGTGTCGCCGACGGCCTCGAGCGCGCTGCCAAGCCCGAACCAGCCGGTGAGGTTGACGCGCGCCTGTGTCCACGCGAACACCCACGGAATCGCGCGCAGGTCTTCGAGTGATTCCACCGACAGCCCGCGGCGTGCGGGCCGCGAACCGAGGGCCAGAAGCCCGACCTCCTCCATCGGCGTCACCGTGGCAAACCACGGGGCGAAGCCCTCGGCGTGCACGAGTTCGAAAAAGCGGACGCGGGATGCGGCATCCATCGTGGCCGCCATCTGCGCGAAATCTCGCGCCGCGCTCGCGTTTCGCTCCTCGGTGGAGGGCGCCGACGCGAGCAGCGTTGCGGAGGCGACCTGCTCGATGTGGCGGCGGGCGATGTCGGGGTCGCCATAGCGAGCGAAAATCACTTCGCCCTGCTCGGTGAGTTTGAACCGTCCATCGACCGAGTGCGGGGGCTGCGCCAAAATCGCGACGTTCGCGGGCCCGCCACCGCGGCCAAGCGCACCGCCGCGACCGTGAAAGAGCGTGAGCGCGATGTCGTTTTCGCGGGCCCAGGCGGCAATCTTCTCCTGCGCCTCGTACAGCGCGAGCGTGGCCGCGACCGGGCCGACGTCTTTCGACGAGTCGCTGTAGCCGAGCATGACCTCGACGCGGCGACCGGTCTGGGCGAGGCGCTTCGCGACCTCGGGCATCGCGAGCATCTCGTCGAGGATCCGCGGGGCCGCCTGCAGATCGGCAAACGTCTCGAACAGTGGAATCACATCGAGCACCGGGCCGGGCACGGCACCGGTGGCGGCGTGCTCCGCGAGGCGATAGACGGCGGCAAGATCGTCGGCCGACCGCGTGAACGAGACGATATAGCGACCGGCGGCGCGGGGGCCGTGACGGTGCTGCACAAACGCGATCGCACGAAAGACGTCGAGCACTTCGATCGCAAGGTCACTGGATGCCTCGCCCCGGCCAAGCTCTTCGAGCACCGTCGCGTGCACCTGTGAGTGCTGTCGCACCTCCAACTCGGTGAGGTGGAACCCGAAGGTCTCGACCTGCCAAATCAGGTGCTGCAGCTCGCCGAATGCGTGACGCGCGGCGCCGGCCTGAAGCAGCGACGCCTGCAGCACGCGCAGGTCGTGCAGGAGCGTTTCGGGGTCGCCATAGGCAAGGTCGGCGTTCCGGGTGCGGGTCGCGTCGATGCGCCGGGCGATGAGCAGGAGCAGGCTGCGGTGCGGTTCGCCGGGGGAGCGCTTCTCGATGTCGGCCGCCGCGGCCTCGTCGGCTGCGGCCATGCTGTTGAGCAGGCCCTGGGCTGCGGCATCCAACGGCGTCGTATCGGTGCCGAGCGTGAGCGAGCGTCCGATTCGGGATGCCGCGCGCTCGAGGCCGCGGAGCACGTGATCTGATGCAATCACGGCCGCCCTGCGGGTGACCTTCGCCGTCACGAACGGGTTCCCGTCGCGGTCGCCACCGATCCAGGAGCCGACGCGAATGAACGAGCGCGCAACGGGCGCGGTGCGACCGGAGTTGCCGCCCTGCAATGCCTCATCGAGCCGCCGGTAGACCTGCGGAATCACGGTGAAGAGGGTCTCGTCGAACACGGCCATGACGGTGCGGACCTCGTCGACGGGCGCGGGCTTTTCGGCGCGCAGGGGAGCCGTGCGCCACAGGGTGTCGATCTCTTCGAGCAGGCGCCGGCGGTGGCCCACGGCGCTGGGGCCGGTCAGGGCGCCTTCGCACTCGGCGAGGATCTCGCTGATCCTCCGGATCGAGGTCGAGACCGCACGGCGCCGGGCCTCGGTGGGGTGCGCGGTGAAGACGGGGTGAAAGCGAAGCGCATCGACGCGCTCGGTCGCGGTATCGCCGCCAACCTCGCGGGTGAGCGTGGCGATCGCCTTCGCGATCGTGTCTTCTTGCGGCAAGATCCGAGTGTCGCGCTGGCGCAGCACGCGGACGCGGTGGTGTTCCTCGGCGAGGTTGACGAGGTGGAAGTAGCAGGTGAAGGCGCGGGCGACCTCGTCGGCGCGGGCGATCGTGAACGATTCGACGAGCGCCTCCGCCTCGTCGAACGCGCCCGGCCCGCCGTCGAATGCACGGATCGTGAGCGTGCGCAGCTGCTCGACGTCGGCGAGCAGGTCGCCGCCGCCCTGTTCGGCCAACACTCGGCCGAGCAAATCGCCGAGGAGGCGGACATCGGCGCGAAGTTCGGCCGGCAGCTCGCTCCCGGCCTCGGTGCGCCCTTCAATCGTGCGAATCACACCGGTCGCAAGACCGAGGTGCTCTTCGTGCGGCGGGCGGGGTTGTGCAGGAACTGAAGACGAGGTCGACATGCCCCAAGGCTAATCCCGAACACAGCGGCCCGCGGCGGTGCATGTTCTGCATCGCCGCGGGCCGCTGTGTTTTGGGACGTGCCCGTGTGGTTCGGGGCCTCGTCCAGGTGGATTGGTTATCCGCTCTTGCGGCGGAACTCGCGCTTGTGTCCGGCCGGGCCGTGGACGCCCTGCGCCCCGGATGAACCTTCAAGGTGGGCCTCGCCCTTGCGCTGGCTGTTGTTCTTCTTCTCCAGCGCCTCGCGGAACTTGCGCTTCACGTCGTCGGAGGCGCCGCTGTTCTCGGTTGTCTCATCGCTGCTCATGGGCTCAGCCTAGCTCGCAAGCGGTTTTGGAGGCCAGGCTGGTAAGCTCGGGGAGGTTGCCTATGGGCAATTGCTCAATTGAATATGAGCTCATGGAGCAGGCTGGCAGGATGCTGGTCTCCCGTGGTGATTTCCCAGTGCGCGTTTTGTTTGTGTCCTGGTGAACGACCACAGGTGACCAGCGCAGGCGCGACACGTCATCGAGTGTGCTGAAACTGTCTGTTCCCTGCTCCTTCGTACGCTCGCGTCCCATACGGGGGCGCGAGCTAAAACAAAGAAGGAGAGACCTCTTGGAAGGTCCTGAAATCACATTCGCCGAGGCTGTTATTGATAACGGCCGTTTCGGCACCCGCACGATCCGCTTTGAGACCGGGCGCCTCGCCCAGCAGGCTCAGGGTGCTGTTGCGGCATACATCGACGAAGAAACGATGATCCTGTCGGCCACGAGCGCCGGCAAGCACCCCCGCGAGGGCTTCGACTTCTTCCCCCTGACCGTTGACGTCGAAGAGCGTTCGTACGCTGCCGGCAAGATCCCCGGTTCGTTCTTCCGGCGCGAGGGTCGCCCGTCGACCGAAGCCATCCTGGTGTGCCGTCTGATCGACCGGCCGCTGCGCCCGTCGTTCGTCGACGGACTCCGCAACGAGGTCCAGATCGTTATCACGGTCCTCTCGATTGCACCCGGCGAGTTCTACGACGCGCTGGCGATCAACGCCGCGTCGCTGTCGACCCAGATCTCGGGTCTCCCGTTCTCGGGCCCCATCGCCAGCGTGCGCCTCGCGCTCATGCCCGGCCAGGGTGAGACCGCCGACCAGTGGATCGCGTTCCCGAACGTCACGCAGCTCGAAGAAGCTGTGTTCGACATCATCGTCGCCGGTCGCGTTGTCACCGACGCCGATGGCAACGACGACGTCGCGATCATGATGGTTGAGGCCGAAGCTACCGAAGGCAGCTGGAACCTCATCAAGGCTGGCGCCACCAAGCCCAACGAGCAGGTTGTGGCCGAGGGCCTTGAGGCATCCAAGCCCTTCATCAAGCAGCTCGTCGCCGCGCAGAACGTTGTCGCGCACACCGCAGCCAAGCCGATCAAGGACTTCCCGGTCTTCCTGCCCTACAGCGACGAGACGTACAACTTCGTCGAGGGCCGCGCCTACGACAAGCTCGTGCCGATCTACCAGATCGCCGAGAAGGTCGAGCGTCAGGACGCCGATGACGCGCTGAAGGATGCCGTCAAGGCTGAGCTTGTCGCGGCCATCGAGGCGGGCGAGCTGTCGGCTGCTGCCGCTGCTGAGTTCTCGGCTGCGTACAAGTCCGTCACCAAGAAGATCGTTCGCGGTCGCATCCTCACCGAGGGCGTCCGCATGGACGGCCGCGGCCTCGCTGACATCCGTCCGCTCGACGCAGAGGTGCAGGTCATCCCGCGCGTGCACGGTTCGGCAATCTTCCAGCGCGGCGAGACCCAGATCCTGGGTGTCACCACGCTGAACATGCTGAAGATGGAACAGCAGATCGACTCGCTGTCGCCGATCACGCACAAGCGCTACATGCACCACTACAACTTCCCGCCGTACTCGACCGGTGAGACCGGTCGCGTTGGCAGCCCCAAGCGTCGCGAGATCGGGCACGGCTTCCTCGCCGAGCGCGCCCTCGTGCCGGTGCTGCCCAGCCGCGAGGAGTTCCCCTACGCCATCCGTCAGGTCTCTGAGGCGCTCGGCTCCAACGGTTCGACGTCGATGGGTTCGGTCTGCGCATCGACCCTGTCGTTGCTCAACGCCGGTGTGCCGCTGCGCGCAGCTGTCGCGGGTATCGCCATGGGCCTCGTCTCTGACGAAGTTGACGGCCAGACGCGCTACGCCGCACTGACCGACATCCTGGGTGCAGAAGACGCACTTGGCGACATGGACTTCAAGGTTGCGGGCACCAGCGACTTCGTCACGGCTATTCAGCTCGACACGAAGCTCGACGGCATCCCGACCTCGGTCCTTATTGCCGCGCTCCAGCAGGCTCGCGACGCGCGTCTCACGATCCTCGGCGTGATCAACGCTGCGATCGACGCACCCGACGAGATGGCGCCGACCGCGCCTCGCGTCATCAGCGTCCAGATCCCCGTCGACAAGATTGGTGAGCTGATCGGCCCCAAGGGCAAGACGATCAACGCGATCCAGGACGAGACCGGCGCACAGATCTCGATCGAAGAAGACGGCACCGTCTACATCGGCGCTGTCGATGGTCCTTCGGCCGAGGCAGCTCGCGCGCAGGTCAACGCGATCGCGAACCCGACCAACCCCGAGGTTGGCGAGCAGTTCCTGGGTACGGTCGTGAAGATCGCGACCTTCGGTGCATTCGTTTCGCTTCTGCCCGGCAAGGACGGCCTGCTGCACGTCAGCGAGGTCCGCAAGCTTGCCGGTGGCAAGCGAGTCGAGAACGTCGAAGACGTGCTCGGTGTCGGCCAGAAGATTCTCGTCCGCATCACGAAGATCGATGACCGTGGCAAGCTTTCGCTTGAGCCCGTTGTCGAAGAGGCCGAGGCAGCTGCCGAGGCTCCCGCGACCGCAGAGGCTCCCGCCGAAGCGTAGTCACGTGATCTGAAGTCCCGGTGTCCTCCTTATGGGGGACACCGGGACTTTTTCGTTCGATCGTAACCAAAGTGTTATTGAAACTCGCGGGTGGCGGGGCCTTCGAAGACCCATCGACTTCGGGCGGTGGCTTACCCTCGAAAGTACGTGGCAGGGGCGCGTCGCAGAAAGTTACGAGCTCGTGCCGAGACGCCGCAGCTCAGCAGTAAGGGGGAGGGATGAGCGCAACTCACACCGGTACTCCCGCCGAGAGCGCCGTGCCAAACACCGCTTCCGGCGCCGCCGTGTCGCATCCCTCTGCCCCCATCCCCGTGCAGGGCCCCGGTGTTGGCACCGGCGTTCGCACCGTGCTCGGCGAGACCGGCCTGTCGGTGTTTCCGCTCATCCTTGGCGGCTCCGAGTTTGGCTGGAACCTGGGCCAGCCCCGCAGTCACGCCGTGCTCGACCGCTACACCGAGCTTGGCGGCAACATCGTGCAGACCGCCGACAGTTTTGCCGGCGGGCGAAGCGAACACATCATCGGGCAGTGGATGCGCGGGCGCGGGCTGCGTGACTCCATCGTGTTGGCGACCCGCGTGGGCGGGCACGCCGACAACCCCGGACTGGGGTCGGTCAACCTCGTCCGCTCGGTAGAGGCCTCGCTGACGAGGCTCGGCACCGACCGCATCGATGTGCTCTACCTCGACGGGCAAGACAGCACGAGCAACCTCGAAGACACCCTCGCGACGTGTGAGTGGCTCCTCGAGTCGGGCAAGATTCGTTATCTCGCCGCATCGCGATTCAGCGCCGAGCGGCTCGTTGAGGCTCGCATTCTGGTCTCAGCCGGCTACCCGCGCATTTCGGTGCTCGAGACGCACTACAGCCTGCTCAACCGCAAGCCGTTCGAGGGTGATCTTCGCCTCGTGACCGGCGCGCAGGGCATGGCGGTGACGCCGACGCACTCCCTGGAGCACGGATTTCTCTCGGGCCGCCACCGCACGCGTTCGCGGCTCGGGCAGGGCGCGCGCAGCGTGCAACTACGGAGCAACCTCAACCGCCGCGGTACGCGGGTGCTCCGGGCGATGGACGCGGTGGCAGAAGAGCGGGGCGTTCCCGTCGCGGCGATCGCGCTCGCGTGGGTGCTTGCCCAGCGCGGTGTCGTCGCACCGATCGTGAGCGCCTTCGAAACGCTGCACGTCGACGAGCTCGTGCAGGGCGTCGGGGTTCGCCTGAGTCGTGCAAATTTGGCAGAGCTGACCCGCGCGGGCGAGTGAACGCCGGGGCCCCGGCCTCCCGAATCACGTGCGCCGGTGCGCCGCAGTGCGACACAATTCAGCTGAATTGTCGGAGCGCTGACGTAGGGTGGAAGGGTGCCTCCGGGTGCGAACTGCCCGACAACGAAGTGAGCATCTTGACCAACTACCTCTACCTGGTGCGCCATGGCGAACAACAGGACGCGGCGCACGGCCTCGCTGACGGGCCCCTTTCTCCTCGCGGCCAGCGGCAGGCGGCACTCATTGCAGACCGGCTCAGCGGGGTGCCGCTGAATCATGTTTGGCACTCGCCGCTGCAGCGCGCTGCAGACACCGCACGCATCGTCGCTGAGCGGATGCCGGCGATCACGGTTGAGCCTTCCTCGCTGCTATTCGACTGCGTCCCAACGGGCATGACGCCCGAGACCCCCACGATTTTTGAACCATTTTTCGGCTCGATCACCGAAGACGAGGTCGAGGCCGGTCGCGCGCAGATGGCCGACGCCGTGAGCGAGTTTCTCGCGCGCAGCGCCGACGAAGCGCACGACCTCGTGATCACCCACAATTCGGTGATCGCCTGGTTTGTGCGCGAGGTGCTCGGGGCTCCCGAGTGGCGGTGGATGACGTTGAACCAGGCAAACTGCGGGCTCACCGTGCTCGCGCAGCGCCCCGGGCGGCCGTGGAGCCTCCTCACGCACAACGACCTCGCGCATCTCCCATTCGAGCTGCGCACGGGCATGCCCGAGTTGGTGCCGGTCTAAGAAGTCGGTGCCGCCCCAGCAGGGATGCCGCCGCAGCAGGCGATGCCGCGTCAGCTCAGGCGCTTTCCGTACCAACGCGTCGCATTCGGATTTTCGTTATAGGGCTCAATTGCCGTGAAGCCGCTCGTGGCATAGAGCCCGCCGGCCGCCTCGAGCGTGTGATGTGTGTCGAGCACGAGCTCCGTGGCACCGAACTCGCGCGCGCGCCGCTCGAGGTCATCGAGCAAGAGCCGACCCCACCCGTGCCCGCGCGTTTCGGGACGCAGGTAGAGGTGCTTCACCTCGTAGCGCGGCCCGTGCGGGCCATCGGCGACGCGACGAATGCCGCCGCATCCCACCGCGCGAAGTGGACCGTCGGCGGGCGCGGCCATGTTCGCGTCGGCGATCACGAAGACCCCGACCGGTGGCTCGAAGGCCGCGGGGTCGGGGAAGGTTGTGGTGTAGACGCCCTGGCTCGCGGGAAAGGTCTGTGCGCGAATAGCGAAGTATTCGGCGAGGAGCTCATGCGCATCGTCGGCGGCGGGTGAAGACGGGCGAAATGCGACCATAAAGCGAGCTTAGCCAGCGCGCATAGACTGGGGGCATGACGACTCGCGTGGCCATCGTCGGCGCCTCAGGAAAACTCGGCACGATCGTTCGTGCGGTGATCGCAGCAGAACCGGGGTATGAAGAGCACGCACTCCTTGGTTCGCGGAGCGCGCTGAGCGAACTCGACGGCGCAGACCTCGTGGTCGATGTGTCGACGCCTGCGTCGAGTGTCGATGTGGTGCGCGCGGCGGTTGAACGCGGCATCCCCATTCTGGTCGGCACTTCAGGCTGGTCCGCGGAGCGCATCGCGCTCGTGCGTCCGCTGGTGGCAGCGTCGGGTTCGCCCGCCGTGTTTATCCCAAACTTTTCGCTCGGCTCGGTGATCGGCAGCGCGCTTGCAGCCGCGGCCGCGCCGTTTTTTTCGTCGATCGAAATCGTCGAAACGCACCCGAACACGAAGATCGACTCGCCGAGCGGCACCGCGGTGCGCACCGCCGAGCTGATGGCCGACGCCCGGAGCGAGGCGGGCCCCGTCGAGGCGCCCCACGGCGACCAGCGTGCCCGCGGCCAGCAGGTGGCGAGCATCCCGATTCATTCGCTGCGTCTGCAGGGAGTCGCGGCCCGGCAGCAGGTCGTCTTCGGCGCGCCGGGCGAGACCCTCACGATCGCGCACGACACGACCACACCGGCCGCTGCCTACGCACCGGGCATCAGCCTGGCGATGCGCGAAACGGTACGGGCGTCGGGCGTCGTGGTGGGGCTCGACAGCTTCATTGACATCGGCCTTCGCGTCGGCGCACCGGGGCCCGGCCCCGACATCGACGACGGTGCGGCTCCCGGCGGCCAGGCCTCCGGCACGTTCTCCGCATGAGCGCCCGCATCGGCGTCGTCATCATGACGGCTCTCCTGGCCCTCTACATTGTGCTCGTGGGCGGGCGTGCGGTTGCGCTCATCGGCACCGGCGACCCGGTGGCGGTCACGATGGGCGTGTCGCTGATCGTATTGCCGCTCATTGGGATCTGGGGCATCGTGCGCGAGCTGATGTTCGGCTCGGCGGCGGCGCGACTTGGCCGTCGGCTCGAGAGCGAGGGTGGGCTTCCTGATGAGGAGGTCGCGGTTCGTACCAGCGGCCGTGTCATCAGAGACGATGCGGATGCCGCATTCCCGCGATATCGCGATGACGCCACCGCCCACCCAGACGACTGGCGTGCCTGGTACCGCCTTGGGCTTGCCTACGACGCCGCGGGCGATCGCAAGCGTGCCCGCTCGGCGGTACGAAACGCGATCAAGCTCGAGCGCGCATAGCGTCGATCGCCGCGGCGACGGCGGCTTCGACGCGGTGGTGCGTGAACGTGAAACCCGCCGCGTGCAGCGCCTCGGGTACGACGTGCGCGTCCGCGAGGAGGAGGCCGTCGGCCAGGTCTCGGCCGAGCGCGGCGCGGAGCGCAAACGCGGGGGCACGGAGCAAAAATGGGCGGTTCAGGCCAACGGCAAGCGCGAAGCCGAGGTCATTCGCGGTGGCCCTCGTCGGGCCTGTCAGGTTGATCGGCCCTGCCAGCTCGTGATCGAGCGCGAAGCGAATCGCGCGCACCTCGTCATCGAGCGAGATCCATGGCCACGCCTGCGTGCCGCGGCCGAGCGGGCCACCCGCGCCCAGCATCGTGAGCCGGATCATCGGTGCGAGCACACCCTTCGCGTGCACAACCGGCGCGGTGCGCAGCAGAACCGTCCTGGCATGCTCGCCGGCACCGAGGGCCGCCGCCTCCCAGTGCGCGACAAGATCCGACATGAATCCGCGGCCTCGTGTCGACGCCTCATCGAGCACTTCGCCGGGCCGCGAACCGTAATAGCCGGCGGCAGACGCGCTCAGCAGTGCGGGAGCATCGGCGCCAAGCGCGCGGACCGCGCGGGCAATGGTGCCGGTTCCACGCATCCGCGATGCAAGAAGTTCGCGCTTGTACGCAGGCGTCCATGGGATGCGCCCAATGTTCGCACCCCCGAGCGATACCACCGCGGCGGCGCCGTCGAGCACGGCTGGGTCAAGCGGGGTGTCGTCGAGCAACCATTCATGCTCGTCCGGCGCGGCGGGGGGCCGTCGCACCAGCGTGTGCACCTCGACACCGTCGGCGCGCAGGCTCTCGACGAGCGCCGTGCCGATGAGCCCGGATGCCCCGGCCACCACCACGCGCCCGCTGCCGCGCCCGCGCCCGCGCCCGTTTTGCGGAGCCGGCGCGGCGCGGTGCTCGCCCGCTTTAGGCAAGCGTCGCCTCGAGTGTGATCGCGACACCGGTCAGCGCGCGCGAGACGGGGCAGTTGGTCTTGGCATCGTTCGCGAGACGGTCAAAGTCGGCCGGGCTGAGGCCAGGCACGATCGCGTTGACAAGCAGGTGGCTGCCCGTGATTCCGGTGCCCGGCTTGAATGTCACCGAGGCGGTTGCCTGGATCGACTCGGGCGGTGTGCCGTTGCTGGTGAGCGCGTTCGAGAGTGCCATTGAAAAGCACGCCGCGTGGGCGGCGGCAAGCAGTTCCTCGGGCGTGGTCGTCGTCGACGACCCCTCCGAGCGGGCCTTCCAGTTCACCTCGAACGTGCCTGAACCCGAAGAGTCGAGGTTGACCGTTCCCGACCCTGCGGCCAATGATCCCTGCCAGATGCTTGTTGCTTCGCTGGTCACGCTCATGAGTGCCTCCATCGTTGTCTCCGCGCACGGCGCGCAGATACGGTCAGCCTAACCGCGCAGGCCGGCGCGCGTCAGGACCATCGAGAGCTGGCATCCGAGGCACAAGCCAAACGCAGCTTTCAAGAAGCTCGCCACAAACGCGAGCACCGCGGCGATGAGCAGCGCGAGGGGCACGCCGGCGATGTGGAGGACGACGCCGAGCGCGGTGATTGCGAGGCCGAGCCGTGGGGCTACACGCACCGATGTGTAGCTGTGCACCGTTCGGGCGGGCGCGAGTCGGGGTGCGATGAGGCGTTCGAAGAGCACGTTCACCGGCTGTGTGCGCGGCGACACGGTGTTCCAGAGGAGGAGCGCCGCGGCGATGATCATGAGGATGCACGCCGGGTCGAGGGCGCGAGCGGTGATGGATGCCTCGGTCAACGCCCACGTGCTCCCGCTGGCCGGGGTGAAGGTCCGGTCGGCAATTGGCTGGTACGCGAACCAGCCGAACGTGCGGACTGCCGCCGCGGCCGAAAGGCCGGTCGCCGCGAGCCACACGGCGCCGAGGAGGAGTACCGACATGACCGCGGCCTGCACCCTCGACGATCGTTCATCGATACCGGCCGGCCCGCGAGTCGGTTCAGACGGTGGCGGGTTCATCGTTGATCACGCGGTCGAGTTCGAATTCGACAACGTTGCGGTGCGGCACCCCGCCGAAGCGGCCCGTGACGACGCCATCTTGATCGAGGATGAGCGTGGTGGGTGTCTGCAAGACGTGAAAACGCTTGGCGAGATCGGGCCGGTGGGTGAGGTCAACATCCAGGTGTGTCACGCCAACCCGCGCGTCGGCAACGTCGCCCAGGTCGCGGTGAACCTCGGGGCAGCGGGTGCAGAAGTCAGTGCTGAATTGCAGGATTGTCGCGCGTGCGCCGAGGGCGTCTTCGCCGACGAGCTCGGGCCCGACAATCTGGGCCGAAAGCCGGCGGCGCGCGCGGCCCTGCATGAAGCGCGCAGCAAGCCCAACAGCGATCGTCAAAATGAGCAGCACGGCGACGCCGATCAGCGCATTTAAGACAGTCACAAGGAACGAACCTACCGTGAATAGCACCCCTGCGGGGTGGTCTCGTCGTTTCTCTCCCCGCCGGGGCAATGGGGCGCTGCCGGTAGGGTTGTGTGCGTGACTGACGCAACGCAGACCCAATCCCCAGAAATCGAGTTTCGTAGCGATGTGACCGTCGAGTTGGTGCGATCAAGCGCCGCCGACTCCGACGTGCTGTTTGCCGCGCGGGTCTCAACGCAGGGCGAGCAGACGCTCGATGCCGCACAGGCGGGCACCGAGGCATCCGGCCGTGACCGCGGTTTGATCAACTACCTCATGCGCGATCGCCACGGCTCGCCGTTCGAGCACAACTCGATGACCTTCTACGTGCAGGCGCCGATTTTCGTGTTTCGTGAGTTCATGCGCCACCGCATGGCGTCGTACAACGAAGAATCGGGCCGCTACCGCGAGCTTCGTCCGGTGTTCTATGTTCCCGGCGCAGACCGCCGCCTGCTGCAGGTTGGCAAGCCCGGTGCGTACGAGTTCCACGAGGGCTCACCCGAGCAGTCAGCGCTTGCAGACCAGGTCACTCGCGAGGCATCCATTCGCGCATTTGAGTCGTACCAAACCATGCTGAAGGCCGGCATCGCGCGGGAAGTTGCACGCATCGTGCTGCCGCTGAACATCTTTTCGTCGATGTACGTGACGGTAAATGCGCGCTCGCTGATGAACTTCCTCTCGCTTCGCACGAAGCACGAGGGCACGCACTTCCCGTCATTCCCGCAGCGTGAGATCGAAATGTGCGCGGAGAAGATGGAAGCGCAGTGGATGGAGCTCATGCCGCTCACCCACGCCGCGTTCAATGACAACGGGCGCGTCGCGCCCTAACGATCATGGCCAAGGCTGCACTGATCACCGGCGCAAGCTCAGGGCTTGGCGCCGAGTTTGCATGGCAGTTGGCGGCAATGGGGGCCAACCTCGTGCTCGTGGCACGCGACCGCGACGCGCTTCGGGAGCTTGCCCGCGCAATCAGCGCGCGGCACGGCGTTGTCTGCGAGGTGCTCGTGGCAGACCTATTGAAGCCTCGGCACCTGGCGCGTGTCGAGACGCGGCTCGCTGACCCCGAGCATCCAATCGAAGTGCTGGTGAACAACGCTGGATTCGGACTGCCGCTCGACTTCGACACCAACGCGATTGATGACGAGGTCGACCACCTGCGCCTGCACATCGAGGTGCCCATGCGGCTGACGCATGCCGCCCTCGGCGGAATGTTGGGCCGGGGGAGCGGGCGCATCCTGAATACGGCATCTGTTGCCGGGTTCATTCCCCGCAGTACATATGGCGCGTGCAAGGGCTGGCTGATCAGCTTCAGTCGCTGGGCAAATGGGCATTACAGCGCCCGTGGCGTCACGGTCACGGCCGTCTGTCCCGGGTTTGTGCACACCGATTTTCACGAACGGATGGGCCTGCCGCGGGGCAAAGAAGGCATCCCGAATGCGCTCTGGCTTGAGGCCGAACGCACGGTGGCCGAGGCGCTCCGCGACGCCGCGCACGGGCGCCCCGTCTCTGTGCCGTCGCTGCGCTACAAGCTCATCGTCGCGCTCACGCGGCTGCTCCCGGCGAGCGTTCTCGCGAAAGCCGGTACGCGGGGGCGCTGAGCTTCACGCCCGGAGCCGATACGCTGGGGGAGTGACTTCTTCGGTGAATCCCTTTGGACAAGTTCTTGTTGCGCTCGTCACGCCGTTTACGGCCGACGGTGAGGTCGATTGGCCAGCCGTCGAACAGCACATGGACGACGTCATCTCGGCGGGCGCAGACGGCATCGTCGTCACCGGCACCACTGGCGAGACCTCGACGCTGACCGATCCCGAGAAGATTCGCCTCGTCGAGGTCGGCAAGAGCGTGTCGGCGGGCCGCGCGGCCGTCATCACCGGCGGCGGCTCCAACGAGACCGCGCACGCCATCGAGCTCTACAAGGCGAGCGAGAAGGCGGGCGCCGACGGTCTCATGATCGTGACGCCCTACTACAACAAGCCCACGCAGGCGGGCATCCTGACGCACTTCCGGCTCGTGGCCGACGCCACCGACCTGCCGGTAATCGTCTACGACATTCCCGGGCGCACCGGCGTTGAGGTGAAGTACGAAACGATTCTCCGCCTCGCGAATCACCCCAATATCCTTGCGGTCAAAGACGCGAAGGGTGACTTCTCTGAGGTCAGCCGCGTGCTGAACGAGACCGACCTCATGTACTTCTCGGGCGACGACTCGAACGCGCTCCCGCACATGGCGATCGGTGCGACCGGCCTGATCGGCGTCACCGGCAATATTGCGGCGGCTCCCTACCGAACGATGGTCGATGCCGTGAATCGGGGCGACCTCGCGGCCGCGACGGCCGCACACAAGCAGCTCGAGCCGCTGGTTCGCGCCGCGATGACGCACGTCCCTGGCACCGTGGCCGTAAAGTACATCTTGCACGGCCTCGGCCGCATCGGGAGCCCCCGAGTTCGGTTGCCGCTGGTCGGCCCCGAAGAGTGGGAAGCGGCCAAGATCGAAGACGAGCTCGCGCTCGTCAGCGGGATCGAAGGCGTCGACTTCCGCAATTTCCGCCCCGACCGCAATGCGGCCGCCGGCGGCGCCCTGCCCAAAGTGCACGGCACCACACGCTGACCCGCACGGCGCGAACAACGCGCCGAACGACGGGCTGAGACATCCAGGAGGCACTGATGGCCGAAACGATTTACGATCCGCCCGCACTTGATAAGGGCACACTGCGCATCACCCCGCTCGGCGGGCTAGGCGAAATCGGTCGCAACATGACCGTGTTCGAGTACGAGGGCAAGCTCCTCATCGTCGACTGCGGCGTGCTGTTCCCCGAAGAGCACCAGCCGGGCGTCGACCTGATCCTCCCCGACATGGAGCCGATCAAGGACCGCCTCGACGACATCGTCGGCGTCGTGCTCACGCACGGTCACGAAGACCACATCGGTGGCGTGCCGTACCTGCTGCGCCTCAAGAACGACATTCCCCTGATCGGCTCGGGGCTCACGCTCGCGCTGATCGAGGCGAAGTTGAAAGAGCACCGGATCAAGCCGTACACGTTGACGGTGAAGGAGGGCGACCACGAGAAGCTTGGGCCCTTCGATCTCGAGTTCATCGCGGTGAACCACTCGATTCCCGACGCGCTTGCCGTCGCGATCAAGACGCCCGCGGGCCTCGCGCTTGCCACCGGTGACTTCAAGATGGACCAGCTGCCCCTCGACGGCCGTCTCACCGACCTGCGCGCTTTCGCACGGCTGGGCGAAGAGGGCATCGACCTCTTCCTCGTCGATTCAACCAACGCCGACGTGCCGGGATTCACCCCGCTTGAGCGTGCGATCGGTCCCGTGCTCGAACAGGTGATTGCGGCCGCGCCGCGCCGCGTGATCGTGGCGAGCTTCTCAAGCCACGTGCACCGCGTGCAGCAGGTGTTGGATGCCGCAGCCGCCCACGGGCGACGCGTCGCCCTTCTCGGTCGTTCGATGGTGCGCAACATGACCATCGCGTCCGACCTCGGCTACCTCAATGTTCCCGACGGTGTGCTGATCGACTACAAGAAGGCGCGGAACCTTCCGGACGATCAGATCGTCTACATGTCGACCGGCTCGCAGGGCGAGCCGATGGCAGTGCTCAGCCGCATGGTCAACCAGGAGCACGCAATCGAGGTCGGCCCCGGCGACACCGTGATCCTGGCATCCAGCCTCATTCCGGGCAACGAGAACGCTGTCTACCGCGTGATCGACGGCCTGACCAAGCTCGGCGCGAACGTTGTGCACAAGGGCAACGCCAAGGTGCACGTCTCGGGCCACGCGGCGGCGGGCGAGCTGCTCTACTGCTACAACATCTTGCAGCCGAAGAACGTCCTGCCTGTGCACGGCGAGTACCGCCACCTCATGGCCAACGCCAAGCTCGCGCAGGCTACGGGAATCGCGCCCGAGCGCACGATCATCGCCGAAAACGGGACCGTCATGGACCTGCGCGATGGCGACGTGCAGGTGGTGGGTCAGCTCGACCTCGGCTTCGTTTACGTCGACGGCAAGACGGTGGGCGAACTCACCGACTCTGACCTCAAGGACCGTCGTGTCCTCTCGGAAGAGGGCTTCATCTCGATCATCTGCGTGATCGATCGCGAGACCGGCAAGCTCATCGTCGGCCCCGAGATCAGCTCTCGCGGGTTCGCCGAAGACGATGCCGTGTTCGAGTCGGTCAAGCCCAAGATTGTTGCGGCGCTCAAAGAGGCATCCGGCAACGGGGTTCGCGACACGCATGCGCTTTCGCAGGTCGTGCGCCGCACGGTCGGTCGCTGGGTCAACACGGCGCACCGCCGTCGGCCCATGATCGTACCGATGGTCATCGAGGCGTAGCGAGCACATTGCAGGCGCGGGTGAAGTCCGCGGGAGCCGAGTCGCTGTGCCCGAATGTCCGAGGCGCAACGTACCGTTGATGCATGGCTAGGACTCCTCCCGCGGCCTCGCGAAAGTCTGCCCCCGCGCGCGGCACGTCTTCGCGAGCAGCTGCATCCGCTCCCGCGCCCCGTCGCTACGTCGATGAGGCAGATCGGCCGAGCGTGTTTATCCGCGCGTGGATGGGGATGGCACACCTCACGGGCGGCATGTTCCGCGCGTTCGGCCCCGAGTCGCTCGAGAAAGAGCAGCGCCGCGACGGGTTCCCGTTCTTCCTCGTAGTGCTGGCGATTGCCGGCGCAGTCAACGAGTGGTTCTTCATCGGCAATGCGGTCGCCGCAAACATCAGCGCGTTCACGGTCGGCGGCATGGTCGGCCGGGTCGCCTTCATCATGCCGGTGCTGTTGCTCGTGCTTGCGGGCTGGCTGTTTCGGCACCCCGCTTCGGTGCACGACAACGGCCGCATCGGCATCGGGTTCGGGTTGCTGGTCGTCACGATCGCCGGCTTCTGCCACGTGGCTGGCGGGCGCCCGGCGCCCAACACCGGACTCCCCGCGCTCTCGAAGGCGGGCGGCCTTTTTGGTTGGATGCTGGGGGAGCCCCTGGCGTTCTTGTTGACGTCGGTCGGCGCATACGTTGTGCTCGCGCTGTTCACGTTCTTCAGCGTCCTCATCGTCACGAAGACGCCGCCGAATCGCATCGGTCGTCGCCTCGGTGACCTCTACGGGTGGATGTTCGGTGCGGAACGCCCGAGCGATGAGGAGCGCGCCGCGACGAAGGCCGCCAAGCTCGCTGCGGCCGGTGCCGGTGATGACGGCGATGCCGATGGCGACAACGTGCTGCCCTGGTGGCGCCGCAACAGCACCGGTCGCGAAGAAGAGTCCGATGGCGGGCTCGGCTCGCAAGACCTCACACAGTTGCTCTCGCCCGGGGTGCAGCCACAGGCACCCGACGCCAGTGTTTCGCGGCCGTTTGACCAGCCGACGGTTTCGGCCTCGGTTGACGATGTTCGACCGGTTGCGGTTCCGACGTTTGTGCCCGAGCCCGAGCCCACGAGCCCCGACGACTACCCCACGGAGGTGCTCGGCGACGTGCAGGCTGCCGCAGCGGCCCTTGCGGCAGCCGGGGCGGCGAGCTTCTCCGGGCTGCACGATGACGGCCCCACCGAGCCCGACGGCGTCCTGCCCGGGCTCAGTGGCCTCGGCACCGACGGGCCGCCCGCCCAGGCACCCGACGCCCCGGTGCACGCATACCACCTCCCAGCCGTAGCGAACCTCGCCGCGGGCCCGCCCCACAAGGCACGCTCCGCCGCGAATGACGAGATCGTGCGCGCGATCACCTCCGTCCTCGAACAGTTCTCGGTTGATGCGCGTGTGACCGGCTTCTCGCGTGGGCCCACAGTCACGCAGTACGAGATTGAGCTCGGCCCCGGCGTCAAGGTTGAGCGGATCACGGCGCTGACGAACAACATCGCCTATGCCGTGGCATCCAATGAGGTTCGAATCTTGGCGCCGATCCCGGGCAAGAGCGCGATCGGTGTCGAGATTCCGAACACCGACCGCGAGATTGTGACACTCGGCGATGTGCTTCGTTCGCCCGCGGCGACCGGTAGCACCCACCCGATGACAATCGGCGTCGGCAAAGACGTGGGCGGCGGCTATGTGATCGCGAACCTCGCGAAGATGCCTCACCTTCTGGTTGCCGGCTCGACCGGCTCCGGCAAGTCGAGCTTCGTGAACTCGATGATCACGAGCCTCTTGATGAGGGCAAAGCCCTCAGAGGTGCGCATGGTGCTCATCGACCCGAAGCGCGTCGAGCTCACCTCCTATGCCGGCGTGCCGCACCTGATCACCCCCATCATCACGAACGCGAAGAAGGCGGCCGAGGCGCTGCAGTGGGTCGTGAAAGAGATGGACATGCGCTACGACGACCTCGCGTCGTTCGGGTTCCGCCACATTGACGACTTCAACAAGGCCGTCGTCGCGGGCGAGATCGTGCTCCCCGCGGGCAGCGAGCGCGTGCTCAAGCCCTACCCGTACCTGCTGGTGGTCGTCGACGAGCTCGCCGACCTGATGATGGTCGCGCCGCGCGACGTCGAAGACTCGATCGTGCGCATCACGCAGCTTGCCCGGGCCAGCGGCATCCACCTCGTCCTCGCGACCCAGCGCCCCTCGGTCGATGTGGTCACCGGGCTGATCAAGGCCAACGTGCCGTCGCGCCTCGCGTTTGCGGTCACCAGCGTCACTGATTCGCGGGTGATCCTCGACCAGCCCGGGGCCGACCGTCTCATCGGTCAGGGCGACGCACTCTTCCTCCCGATGGGCGCCTCGAAGTCGCTGCGCGTCCAGGGCGCGTGGGTGAGCGAGGCCGAGATCGAAAAGGTGGTCAAGCACGTCACCACCGAGGCCCAGCCCGAGTACCGTGCCGACGTCGCGGCGGTTGCCGAGAAAAAGGCGGTCGACGCCGACATTGGCGACGACCTCGAACTGTTGCTCGCCGCGACGGAGTTGGTGGTCTCGACGCAGTTCGGCTCGACGTCGATGCTGCAGCGCAAGCTGCGCGTCGGCTTCGCGAAGGCCGGCCGCCTCATGGATCTGCTCGAATCGCGCGATGTCGTGGGTCCCTCCGAGGGATCCAAGGCCCGAGACGTGCTGGTCACGGTCGAACAAATGGCGGGCGTGATGGCGCGCATGCGGGGCGAAGACGTGCCCGCCGCGGCCGCTGCGCCTCCCGCGGTGGCCGCTGCACCTCCTGCACCTCCTGCGGTGCAGGCTCCGGCATCCGCCGCGCCAGCGCACGACGTGAGTGACGACCGCTACGGGCCGAACGCCGTCGAGGCCCAGTTTGATGGGTACCGGGTCGAAGAGGTTACCGACGAAGAGGGCGACGAAGACGCCTGGGGACTGACGGGGCGCGACTGATGGCGATCCATCCACAACTGCCAAACGCGATCACGATCGTGCGCATCCTGTGCGCGCCGGTGTTCTGCTGGTTGCTCCTGGCCGACGACGGTCGCGACGGACCGCTTCGCTGGTGGGCCGCTGCGCTGTTTATCGTTGCGATCGCCACCGATGGCATCGACGGCTACCTTGCTCGCAAACACAACATCGTCTCCGACCTGGGCAAATTGCTCGACCCGATCGCCGACAAGGTACTCACGGGCATCGCGTTCATTTCGCTGTCAATCCTCGCCGAACTGCCCTGGTGGATCACGATCGTCGTCCTCGTTCGCGAGGTCGGCATCACCGTGCACCGTTTGCTCGTCGCGAGCACCCACGTCGTGGCCGCGGCATGGCTCGGCAAGCTCAAGACCATGGCCCAGGCCATCGCTCTCTCGCTCGCCCTCCTGCCGCTTGCGATGGTCGTGGGTGACTGGGTTATCTGGGTCAACATCGTCACGATGTGGATTGCGGTGATCCTCACGGTGGTCAGCGGGATCGACTACGTGGTCACCGAGGTGCGCGGCGCACGCACGCAACGACGCGCACGGTCATGAGCGCTGGCGCCGCACGATCTGCTGATGGTGTTGTCGAGGCTGCCGACGCGAGCGAGGTGGTTGCGCTGCTGCGCGAGCTTAGTTGGATGCTGGGGGTCGCCGAGTCACTGACCGGAGGGCTGCTCGCCGCCGCCGTGGTCGATGTGCCGGGCGCGTCAACCGTGTTTCGCGGCGGGATCATTGCCTACGCGACGCCGCTGAAAACGACGCTCCTGGGCGTCGATGCCGAGCTTCTGCGGGAGCACGGACCGGTGCATCCGGAGGTGGCGAAGCAGATGGCGGAGGGCGTGCGCGGGGCGTGCGCGGTCGAGGGCGTGCCGGCCCAGGTCGGTGTTTCGACGACCGGGATTGCGGGGCCCGATTCTCCCGATGGGCAACCCGTCGGCACCGTGCACATCGGGGTTGCGACACCGGTTGGCACGCACAGTGTGAGCGTGAGTCTGGCCGGCACCCGGCAACAAATTCGAGAAGCCGCGAGCCGCGCGGCAATCCGGGCGCTCCGCGATGCCTTGCGGACAGCGGGCTTCGGGAATACCTGATGGATTCCTGCCGTTAGATCAGGTAATTCTCATTCATAAGACAACCCAGGGGATTACTCTTTGACATATCGGCACTGTAATGTTGTCCACCCGGTCAACACCGAGATCGTGAATGAAGGGAGCGACAGATGATTCTCGTACGTCAAGAGATTGGCGACGTTCTTCGAGACTTCCGACTCCAGAAGGGTCGCACCCTTCGCCAGGTCGCGAGCAAAGCAAGCGTCGCGCTGGGTTATCTCAGCGAAGTTGAGCGCGGGCAGAAAGAAGCCTCGAGCGAGATCCTCGCCTCCGTGGCCGATGCGCTCGATGTTCCCATCTCCATCATCATGCGTGAGGTGAGCGATCGCATCTCCGTACTCGAAGGACTGCACGGGTTCCCCGACATCCTTCCCGACGACCTCGTCGCATCCGTCGATGCAGAACTGGTCAACCACTAAGCACACGCGTTTCAACGTCAACGAAGCCCCGGCAATTGCCGGGGCTTCGTTGCGTGAAGGCTCCGGGTGTGCCTTGCATTCGTTTGTGCGCACGCAGGGCGCAGCCGCGCAAGCTAACGTGTCAGCATGCGACGCAGTGAGTTTCAGCGGGCCGTGGACGACGAGTTCGGCGAGGCCTACGGTGCCGTGCTCATTGGCGACTTGGTGCTGACCGGCCTGGGCGACCAGACCGCACAGGCGGCCCTCGATGCCGGATTCCCGGCCGGTGATGTCTGGCGCGCGCTCTGTGAGACCGCCGGTGTGCCCGCGGAACGCCGCTATGGCGTCGGGCGTCGGGTGCCGCGCCAGTCCTGAAGTTCGATATCTGCGAGTATCGACACGCCGAAGTGTTCGAAGATCTGTTCGCCTTGGGGCGTATGCTCGTCCCCAGGGAACGTTTGTGTGCGGTGTCCACAGAATGCTCCACTCCCGGACTGAATGTCCGAGGGTGCGCATACCTTGAACACCAGTACAACAACCCAGCCTTGCCGTAGTGCCCGTCGGGGTCGCGGCAGCCTATAGGCGCATCGAACGCAGACAGAGAAGGAACACATCATGGCAAGTCCCGCAGATCGCGAGAAGTCCCTCGAGGCAGCTCTCGCCAACATTGACCGCCAGTTCGGAAAGGGTTCGGTCATGCGACTGGGCAGCGACGACCGCGCGCCCGTCGAGGTCATCCCCACTGGCTCGATTGCGCTCGATGTCGCGCTCGGCATAGGTGGGTTGCCCCGCGGCCGCATCGTCGAGATCTACGGCCCCGAGTCGTCGGGTAAGACGACGCTGACCCTGCATGCGATCGCAAATGCGCAGCGCTCGGGTGGCATCGCGGCGTTCATCGATGCTGAGCACGCGCTCGACCCCGAATACGCGAAGAAGCTGGGCGTCGATATCGACGCGCTGCTGGTTTCTCAGCCAGACACGGGTGAGCAGGCCCTCGAGATCGCCGACATGCTTGTGCGCTCGGGCTCGATCGACCTCATTGTCATCGACTCGGTTGCGGCGCTGGTGCCACGTGCCGAGATCGAGGGCGAGATGGGCGACTCCCACGTGGGTCTGCAGGCGCGGCTCATGTCGCAGGCGCTGCGCAAGCTCACCGGTGGGCTCAACCAAACCAACACGACGATGATCTTCATCAACCAGCTTCGCGAGAAGATCGGCGTGTTCTTCGGCAGCCCCGAGACCACCGCGGGTGGCAAGGCGCTCAAGTTCTACGCGTCGGTTCGACTCGACATTCGCCGCATCGAGACGTTGAAAGACGGCACCGATGCGGTGGGTAACCGCACGCGCGTGAAGGTCGTGAAGAACAAGATGGCGCCCCCGTTCAAGCAGGCCGAGTTCGACATCCTGTACGGCACGGGCATCTCTCGCGAGGGCAGCCTCATCGACTTCGGCGTCGAGCACTTGATCGTGAAGAAGTCGGGCTCCTGGTACACGTACGACGGTGAACAGCTGGGCCAGGGCAAGGAGAATGCGCGCAACTTCCTGTTGAAGAACCCGGAGGTTGCGGTCGACATCGAAACGAAGATCAAGCAGAAGCTTGGCATTGGCGAGTTCAAGGCGGCCGCAGCAGCGTCGGCGGAGGCCGCGGCTGAAGCAGAGGCGACCGACCAGCTCGCCAAGCGTCGGGGCGCATAGCGACAAGCCCAAGAGCGACAAGCTCCATAGCAAGAAGCACCGCCCCGCGGTGCGATCGAAACACCCGCCCGCAAGGAGGTCACGGATGTCTGCAACCAATGAACACAGCGGTGAACGGCTCGCACCCGTGACCTTCCTGCCGGGGGTGACGCGACCTTCGTCGCCCAGGTCGGCGGGGCCCCGGTTCGAGCCGGTGCCCGACCCTGAGCCCGGCGACCTCAGCGACGAGCGCGATGCCGAGCGAGATGCGGAGCTCGTCGCCGAACCCGACTACGAGTCACAGGTCGCTGCGGCCATCGACCTCGTGGCCCGCAAGCTGCGGAGCCGGGGGCTCTCAGAACAAGAAGTTCGAAGCGCGCTGTCGGGTGCGGGCGTGGATCGCGCCGTTGCCGACGATGCCGTGCACGCGCTCACCGAGCGGGGGTGGCTCAGTGACGAGGCGCTTGCCGAGCAGTTGGTGCACGGTGCGGTCACCCGCAAGGGCATGGGGCGCCGCGCGATCCAGCAGTTGCTGGTGAAGCGCGGGATCGCCCGCGACGTGATTGAGATCGCAATCGACGCACTTCCCGACGATGATGCCGACCGGGCGCTCGATCTTGCCCGCGACAAGGCACGTTCGCTTGTGCGATACGACGATGAGACCGCCATGCGGCGCCTGCTGGGCATGCTGGCGCGCCGCGGTTTTGGTGGATCGCAGGCGACATCTGCGGCACGCACCGCGCTCGCAGACGCGCGCCGCGATGCTGGAGGCGGGGCGCGTGTAGTCCGCTTCAAGTGATCGCGAGTTGCCCCCACGGGCGGTGCACGCGGCCCCGCCCGTACGGTATCGGGCCCGCACCCAGCCGGGCATCGTAGAATTGACGACTATGACCTTGCTCGACGGCAGCCCGACCCGCATTGCGCCCTCACCGGCTGCGCTTGACGACGACGGGCGCGTACGCACGTACGAGGTCCGCACGTTCGGCTGCCAGATGAACGTGCACGACTCCGAACGGCTCTCGGGTTCGCTCGAGAGCGCCGGCTATATCCGTGCCGACGCCAGCACCGAAGCCGACGTGGTCGTCATCAACACGTGCGCCGTGCGCGAGAACGCCGACAACAAGCTGTACGGCAACCTCGGCTACCTCGCCAGCGTGAAGCGCCGCCACGAGGGCATGCAGATTGCCGTTGGTGGTTGCCTCGCCCAGAAAGACAAGCACACGATCCTTGAGAAGGCTCCGTGGGTCGACGTGGTCTTCGGCACGCACAATGTGGGTTCGCTCCCGAGCCTGCTCGAACGTGCGCGGCATAACGACGAGGCGCAACTCGAGATCCTCGAATCGCTCGAAGTCTTCCCTTCCACGTTGCCGACCAAGCGTGAGTCGGTCTACCGCGCATGGGTCTCGATTTCGGTGGGCTGCAACAACACGTGCACCTTCTGCATCGTGCCCGCGCTGCGAGGCAAAGAGAAAGACCGGCGGCCCGGCGACATCCTGAACGAAGTCAAGGCGCTCGTCGACGACGGCGCCATCGAGGTCACGCTGCTCGGCCAGAACGTGAACTCCTACGGCGTCGAGTTTGGCGACCGCGAGGCGTTCGGCAAGCTCCTGCGCGCAGCAGGAGAAATCGATGGCCTCGAACGCATCCGATTCACCAGCCCGCACCCCGCGGCGTTCACCGACGATGTGATCGACGCGATGGCTGAGACACCGGCCGTGATGCCGCAGCTACACATGCCGCTCCAATCTGGCAGCGACCGCGTGCTCCGGGCCATGCGCCGCTCGTACCGCAGCACCAAGTTCCTCGGCATCCTCGACCGAGTTCGCGAGAAGATGCCGCACGCCGCAATCTCGACCGACATCATCGTCGGATTCCCCGGAGAGACCGAAGAGGACTTCCAAGAAACGCTTCGCGTCGTGGCGGAGGCACGGTTCGCCACGGCCTTCACGTTCCAGTACTCGATTCGCCCAGGCACCCCCGCGGCAACAATGCCCGACCAGGTGCCGAAGCACATCGTGCAGGAGCGCTACGAGCGACTCACCGCACTCCAAGACCAGATCTCGCTCGAAGAGAATGAGAAGCAGGTCGGGCGCACCGTCCACCTGCTGGTGTCTGAGGGTGAAGGCAAGAAGAACGCCGAAACGCAGAGGCTGTCTGGCCGCGCCGAAGACTCGCGCCTCGTGCACTTCGACGTGCCGGCGGGGTCAGAGACACCCCGCCCGGGTGACATCGTCACGGCGACGATCACACGCGCCGCGCCCTTCTTCCTCGTGGCAGACTCGACCACCGGCGCACCATTGCAGATTCGTCGCACCCGCGCCGGCGATGCGTGGGAGCGTGCCGAAGCAGACAGCTGCGCAGTGCCGAGCCATGCCGGCGCTGGTGCCGCGGGCGGCGCGCCCGGATCAGTCGTGCTCGGGTTCCCAACGCTGCGCCCAAGCGACGCGGGCTCGAGGCACGTCACAGTGCCGATCTACGACACCGAAGACGCCGAGCGCTAGGCGTGCCCGGCCTCGTCGCCATCGTCGGGGCGACCGGCACCGGCAAGACCAGACTTTCGCTCGATCTCGCCTCCGCGCTTGTCGAGAGCGGGCGCCGCGCCGAGATCGTGAACGCCGACGCGATGCAGCTCTACCGCGGCATGGACATCGGCACCGCCAAGGTCCCGGTGGGCGAAAGACGTGGCATCCCACACCATCTCTTTGACGTGCTCGATGTCACCGACGAGGCGGCTGTCGCCTGGTACCAAGAGGCGGCCCGCGCGGCGGTAGACGAGATCCACGAGCGTGGCGCGGTCGCGATCCTGGTTGGCGGCTCGGGCCTCTACGTGTCGAGCGTGGTCTACGACTTCCGTTTTCCGCCGCGCGACCCGAAGCTGCGCGCCGAGCTCGAGGCCGAACTTGACGCCAACGGAGCGGCCTCCCTCTTCGCTCGCCTGCGAACCCTCGACCCCGCCACCGCCGAGCGCGTCGACCCGCGCAACGGGCGCCGCGTGGTGCGCGCGTTGGAGGTCCTTGCTCAAGGTGAGCACACGCACGGCGCGGCCTTGCCAGAGACGCCGGTGCTGTGGCATCCACACACCCACATCGTCGGTGTGCAGACGCCGCGCGAAGAGCTGGTTCCGCGGGTTGATGCGCGCGTCGAGCAGATGTGGCGCGACGGCCTGCTCGATGAGGTCACGGGGCTGCGCACCCAGGGCCTTGACCGGGGCGTGACCGCCGCTCGTGCGATCGGCTACGCCCAGGCGATCGCGCAACTCGACGGCGAGCTGAGCGAGGCGGATGCGATCGCGCAGACGCAGGCGCTCACCCGGCGCTACGCGCGCCGCCAGGTGTCGTGGTTTCGTCGCTATCGCGACACGCAGTGGATCGATACGGCAGAGGTCACCGACGCCGAAACCGCCGTGCGTCTGCGCGATGCGCTGGATGCCGGCGCCCAAACGCACGACTGAGCGAATCGGCCGGTCGCGGGCCGACCCTAGACTTGCACCATGGCTCAGCGCGTCGCATTCACCAAAGGGCACGGGACCGGCAACGACTTCGTGATCATCGCCGACCCGGACGGTGTGCTTGAGATCTCACCCGACCAGGTCGCGGCACTCTGCGACCGCAACTTTGGGATCGGCGCCGACGGCGTGCTGCGAGTCGTGCGGACGCAGCACGTGCCCGAGGGCGCGGCGTTGCTTGCAGAAGACGCCGACGCCGAATGGTTCATGGACTACCGCAACGCCGACGGCTCGCTCGCCGAGATGTGCGGCAACGGAATTCGCGTGTTCGCCAAGTTCGTGCTCGACCACGGCTACGCCGAGCTGGAGCCGGGCAGCACGCTCCCGATCGCAACCCGCGCGGGGGTGCGGGATGTGACCCGCAGTGCATCCGGCTTTCAGGTTGACCTTGGCCGTTGGCGACTCGACCCGGAAGAAACGCTCGTGCGCGCGCGTGACCTGCCGGTGGCGCGCCCTGGGCAGGGCATCAACGTGGGCAACCCGCACATTGTGGTGGCGGTTGCCGACGATGCCGAGCTCGATGCAATCGACCTTGCCTACCCACCGCTGCTTGAGCCGCGCCCGGAGCACGGCGCAAATGTCGAGTTTGTCGTGCCGCTCGACCCGATGGTGGTCGACGGCGTCGGCGCGATTCGCATGCGGGTGCACGAACGGGGCGTGGGGGAGACACTGAGCTGTGGCAGCGGTGTGGCGGCGGCGGCACTGGCAGTCCGGCACTGGGCGGGTGCCACGGCACCAAATCAGTGGCGCGTGGATGTTCCCGGTGGGACCCTGGGCGTTCGTATGTTCCCGACGGAGGAGGGTGAGCATGTCGGGCTTTCCGGCCCCGCAGCGCTCGTGTATTCGGGAACGATCACCCTCAAGGGGTAACGAGCTCGCTCGGCTCGGTTGGCGGTGCGCCTTGGCGGTGCACCTTGAGCACGCGGTAGCCCTTGCTTGTTGCCGATCGGTGCACGCTGAAGCCGTCTGCAAAGGTCGTGGTGAGCCATCGCTGCAACGAGTCGGAGCCAAGGTTTCGCTGCACGACGAGCCAGGCGTCCGAGCGCTCATCGAGCCGCGGCATCCACGTCTCAAGCAGGTTGTGGAGTTCGTCCTTGCCCACCCGAATCGGGGGGTTTGACCAGATGGTTCGAAACTTCACATCGCTCGGCACCTGGTCTGCGGTCACGGCACGCACGTTCTCGAGGCCGAGTTCGTCGGCGTTGCGCCGCACGAGGCTCAGCGCCCGCTCGTTCACATCGACCGCCCAGACCGTCGCCTGCGGCGATAGGGTCGCCAGCGTCAGCGCGATCGGGCCCCACCCGCAACCCAGGTCGAGAAAGTCGCCGGCTGGGGGAGGGGTCGGTGTGTTGCCCAGCAAGACCGAGGTTCCAGCATCGAGGCGGTCGGGGCTGAACGTGCCACCGGCCGTCGAAAGCGTGACTTCGCGACCCGCGATGGGCACGCGGATGCGGCGGAGTTTTTCGGGACTTGCGGGTGTCGCACTGAAATAGTGGTCACTCGCCATGGAGCGAGCGTACCCGAGAGCGGGAAGCTAGGGTTAATGAGCGCCAGAGCCTCAACAGGGTCGCGCACGAAGGCGGCGAAGGCCGCGGAGCGGTGGGGTCATGACTGAACCTGAAACGCAGGATGCCGGCCAGCCGGACGAGCCGAAGACGGGGCAGTCGGGCGCGGCGGATGCGCGCGAAGCGCACGAAGCGCACGAAGCGCATGACGCGCAAACCCCGGAGGACGCGACCGCGACGCCCGGACTCGGTGCGCGCGGTTTGCCGCTCGACCCCGTCGCACGCGTGCTCGCTCGCGCGCAGGCGCTCCAGGCTTCGTCGAGCGTCGCCGATCATGCGGGCGACGGCGAGCAGTGGGAGCGCGAGGAACGACAGGCGCTCCGCCGCGTTCCCGGCCTCTCAACCGAACTCGAAGATGTCACCGAAGTTGAGTACCGCCAGCTGCGGCTCGAGAACGTCGTGCTGGTGGGCATCTATCCCTCCGGCGGGCAACAGGAAGCCGAAAACTCGCTGCGAGAGCTCGCGGCCCTCGCCGAGACGGCGGGTGCGGTTGTGCTTGATGGGATGCTGCAGCGCAGGGCAACCCCCGACCCGGCCACCTTTCTGGGCCGAGGCAAGACCGAAGAACTCCGCGACATCGTGGCGGCTCTCGGGGCCGACACCGTGGTTGTTGACTCCGAGCTTGCCGCGAGCCAGCGCCGCGCGCTTGAGGACGTGGTGAAGGTCAAGGTCATCGACCGCACGACCGTGATCCTCGACATCTTCAGCCAGCACGCGAAAAGCCGCGAAGGAAAAGCGCAGGTCGAGCTCGCCCAGCTCGAATACCTCCTGCCGCGTCTGCGCGGTTGGGGCGAGTCGATGAGCCGCCAAGCCGGCGGCCAGGTCTCGGGCGGCGCGGGCATGGGCTCACGTGGCCCGGGCGAGACGAAGATCGAACTCGATCGGCGCCGCATCCGCACCCGCATGGCAAAACTTCGCCAGCAGATCGCCGGGTTCAAGCCTGCGCGCGACGCAAAGCGCGCAAACCGCGACCGCAACACGGTGCCGTCCGTGGCGATCGCGGGTTACACGAACGCCGGCAAGTCGAGCCTGCTCAACCGGCTGACGGAGGCGGGCGTGCACGTCGAGAACGCCCTGTTCGCGACGCTGGATGCCACGGTCCGCCGCACCCACGCCGTCGACGGTCGCATCTACACGCTCACTGACACGGTCGGGTTCGTGCGCAAGCTCCCGCACCAGCTCGTCGAGGCCTTCCGCTCGACACTCGAGGAGGTCGCCGACGCCGATGTGATCGTGCACGTGGTCGATGCGGCGCATCCCGACCCCGTCGGCCAACTCGCCACCGTGCGCGAGATTATTGGCGATGTCGGCGCGCGTGACATCCCTGAGATCGTCGTCTTCAACAAGGCTGACCTCGTCGACGATGACCAACGGTTGGTGCTGCGGGGGCTCGAACCGAAGGCGCTTTTTGTGTCGTCGCGAACCGGCGACGGCATCCCCGAACTCCTCGCCGTCATCGAGCGGACGCTCCCGCTCCCCGAGGTTGAGGTGCGCGCGGTGATCCCGTACGACCGCGGTTCGCTGGTTTCTGCGGTGCACGAGCGCGGCCGGTTGCTCTCGACCGAACACACCGAACAGGGCACGCTTGTGCACGCGCTCGTCGATGCGCAGCTCGCCGACGCGCTGGAACCGTTTCGCGTTGTGATCGGCAAGATTGCGGCGACCGCTGGGGCGCCGGAGGCGGTTCCGGACGCCGACGCGGGGCCCGCGGCATCCTGATCGCGTAGCTGTTGCGAACGACCGTTTATGACGGAATTTGTCGTTCGCGTACGTTTGACCGTTCGTCACGGGTTACCGTAGACACAATCGTTGCCCGCTTTGGTGGGCATGGAGCGACAGCCGAGCCCGGCACCCGCCCGCGACTTCGAACGACACTTGTTGTTCGTCGCGGACGCCCGGCCCTGTTTCTGTTCACTTCTACCGCTCGCCACGCGAGAGGACCACGATGTCTGTTGACGCCACACCCCAGCCCGCAGAGGGCGCGACGCCTCCCGCCGAGGCCGCGCGTGCTGCGTTTCCCGCGCCCATCGCCCGCCGGACCCTCGTGCCCGTCTCGTTCGAGCTGTATCCGCCGCGCACCGACGCGGGTCGGGTCTCGCTCGATCGCACGATCGACCATCTCGCGTCCATCGACCCGGGCTTCATCTCGGTGACGTACGGCGCCGGCGGCACGAGCGGCGGTCGCTCGCTCGAGGTGCTGCGCGGCATCCGCGCCCGCACCAGCGTCGAACCGCTTGCTCACCTCACCTGCGTCGGAAACACCTACGCCGGTGCGACCACGCTGATTCGTGAGTTCTTGGATGCCGGCATCCTGAGCTTCCTCGCACTTCGCGGCGACCCGCCCGAGGGTTCGGTCGAGGGCGATGACTTTCTCGGTGACCTCGGCAGCGCGGCGGAGCTCGTGCAGCTCATTCACCGTGCGCAGGCCGAGCGCGCCCAGTACGCCGAGACGTCGCTCTCTGATGTGCCCGGCGCAGCTGTCGTTGGGGTGCCGAACCGTGCGCGCATTGCCGTGGCGGCATTCCCGAACGGGCACCCGCGCTCGCGCGGCGTCAGCCAAGACATTGACACGCTGCTGTCGAAGCAGGCGGCCGGTGCCACGCTTGCGATCACCCAGCTGTTCTTCCACGCCGACCACTACCTCGCATTCGTGGCACGCGCGAAGGCCGCGGGCGTCACGATGCCGATTCTGCCGGGCATCATGCCCATCACGACGCCGGGCCGCCTCCGTCGCGTGCTCGAGCTCAGCGGCGAAGAGGTCCCCGCCGAACTCGAGATCGCCCTCCAGGTCGAGCCCGACGACGAGGGCCGGGTGCAGATCGGTATCGAATACGCCGCCCAGCTCTGCCGTGACGTGCTCGCGGGCGGGGCCCCCGGCATCCACCTTTATGCCTTCAACGAGTACAAGACCGTGCTCGCTGTCCTCGAAGCGGCGGGCCTGCTTGCCGACCTGCCATTTCATTCAATTCCCAGGGTGCTGCGGCCAGCCAGAAGCCGTCGCACCGTGTTTCAAACCCCCTGAATTTCAAGCCCCCTGAACAAGGAGACAACAGCCATGACCGACTTCCCCACCGGAACCATCCTTGGGTACCCCCGCATCGGGCCGCGCCGCGAGCTGAAGAAGGCCGTCGAGTCCTTCTGGGCCGGCAAGACGACGGCCGCTCAGCTTGAGGCAACCGCCGTCGAGCTTCGCGCCGGCACCCGCGCACGCCTCGTTGCGCAGGGGTTGGATGCCTCGAACTCGTCGATTCCCGAGTCGTTTTCGTTCTACGACCAGGTCCTCGACACCGCGGTGACGGTTGGCGCCGTTCCCGAGCGATTCGCGCACCTGCGCGCCGCGGACGGTTCGCTCGACCTCGCCGGCTACTTCACCGTTGCCCGCGGCGAAGGCGACCGTGCGGCGCTTGAGATGACCAAGTGGTTCGACACGAACTACCACTACCTCGTGCCCGAGATCGGCCCCGAGACCACGTTCGCGCTCTCGAGCGACCGCCTCGTCCGCCAGGTCGAAGAGTCCCGCGCGGACGGCTTCGTTACCCGCCCGGTGATCGTTGGCCCCGTGACGTTCCTGGCACTTGCCAAGGGCAGCCACGCCGCGTCGGAGGGCTACCGTCCGATCGAGCGCCTCGAAGACATCCTGCCCGTCTACGCCGAGCTCCTGCAGAAGCTCGCCGCGGCCGGTGCCGAGTGGGTCCAGCTCGACGAGCCCGCCCTCGTGAGCGAGTCGCTGACCGAGACCCCCGCAGTCGTGCGTGCCGCCGCCGAGCGTGCATACGCAGTGCTCGGCGCCGTGGCCGATCGCCCAAGCATCTTTGTCGCAGCCCCGTACAACTCGCTCGACGAGGCATTCGCGACGCTCGCTGCCGCCCCGATCGAGGCCATCGGCGTTGACCTGGTGCGCGGCACGGTGCCGACGGCCCCCGCTGGCGGATTCCCCGGTCTTGCCGACAAGACGCTCGTTGGTGGCGTCATCGACGGCCACAACATTTGGCGTGGCGACCTCGGCCGGGCATTCGCCTCGCTCGAGCAGTTGCGTGAGCTTGGCGCGGCGGCGGTTGCGGCATCCACCTCGACGTCGCTGCTGCACGTGCCGCACGATGTTACCGACGAGCCCAACCTCGACACTCGTCTCGTCTCGTGGCTCGCGTTTGCCGACCAGAAGGTGGCGCAGGTTGCCACCCTCGCGCGCGGTCTTGTCGAGGGCCGTGCCGCGATCGCCGCCGACATCGACGCGGCATCGTCGGCGCTCGCTGACCGCCTCGCGGCACCCGGTGTCCGCGACGAGAAGGTGCGCACCCGCACCGCCGCGCTGACCGAGGGCGACTTTGCCCGCGGTGACTACGCTGCGCGCGAGGCCGCACAGGCCGCCGCGCTCGGCCTGCCGGCCCTGCCGACGACCACGATCGGCTCGTTCCCGCAGACCGGCGAGATCCGTCGCGCGCGTGCCCAGTTCACCAAGGGTGACATCACGCAGGACGACTACGACGGCTTCCTCCGCGACGAGATCCGCCGCGTCGTCGAGCTGCAGGAAGACCTCGGCATCGACGTGCTGGTGCACGGCGAGCCCGAGCGCAACGACATGGTGCAGTACTTCGCCGAGAACCTCGACGGGTTCGCCGTCACGGTCAACGGTTGGGTGCAGTCCTATGGTTCGCGCGCGACGCGCCCATCGATTCTGTGGGGCGACGTGTCGCGTCCCGCGCCGATGACGGTCAAGTGGTCGGCGTACACGCAGTCGCTCACGGCAAAGCCGGTCAAGGGCATGCTCACCGGGCCGGTCACGATCCTCGCGTGGTCGTTCGTCCGTGACGACCAGCCGCTCGCCGAGACGGCGAACCAGGTCGCACTCGCGCTGCGCGACGAGATCACCGACCTTGAAGCTGCCGGTATCTCGGTGATTCAGGTCGACGAGCCCGCGCTTCGTGAACTGCTCCCGCTCAAGCAGGCCGCACAGGCCGCATACCTCGACTGGTCGGTCGGGTCGTTCCGTCTCGCCACCGCCAGCGCCGCCGAGGCCACGCAGGTGCACACGCACCTCTGCTACTCGGAGTTCGGTGTGGTCATCGACGCGATCCGCAACCTCGACGCCGATGTCACCTCGATCGAGGCAGCCCGTAGCCGCATGGCCGTGGTCGCCGACATCGCGAGCTCCGGCTTCGACCACGGCATTGGCCCGGGTGTCTACGACATCCACTCGCCGCGTGTGCCCTCGGTCGACGAGATCGAGAGCCTGCTGCAGCGTGCCGCGGCGTCGATTCCCGGCCACCTGCTCTGGGTCAACCCTGACTGCGGCCTGAAGACCCGTGGATACGACGAGACCATCGAGTCGCTCCGCAACACGATCGAGGCCACGCACCGCGTTCGTGCGCAGATCGCGGCGCAGGCGGTCTAACTCGCACCGCTTTTACTCACTATGAAGGGGGGATGCCCCGGCTCAATGCCTGGGCATTCCCCCTTTTGTGTGTGTATGTGCGCGTCGCTAAACGATGACGACCACGGGTTCGTCTTCTTCGGCGTCTGCCTCTGCCTCGACCTCCGCCGGACGCCGTTGTGCAAGCTCGGTCAGCCACCAAACCACCAGGCCGACGGCCAAGACCATGAACACGTCGCCGCCGGTCAGCGGCTGGAGGGCCCACAACCACAGCACCCCGAGCACGACCAGGATCACGCGCACGAGCACGCGTTGGCGCCAGAGCCAGCTGCCGGCGGCGCCGGTGTTGAGACCGTGCGAGGCAAGCGATGCGCGCGCGCTCGCGTTGAGTGAGCCAAGCAGGCCCTGGATCCGGCGGGCGCTACGAGAAGGCCCTGCCACCCAGGCGAAGACGGCGAGCAGCACGCCGAGCAGGACGAGCACGCTCGCGGTTGCGTGCATCGCGCCGACGAGCTGAGTGAAGACGGCGGTCAACGCGAGGGACGGGATGCCAAGCTCAGCGGCGCTGAGCGCGAGGACGTTGCCCGCGATCCCGAATGCCAAGACGAGCACACCGCCGCCGAGGGCCACCGCGATGCCCGATCCGACAAGTGCGACGTTTCGTCGACGTGCGAGCGCGATGCCGAGCGCAAACAGCACAAGACAGAGCACGGGGAGCCACGAGCCGACCGCCACAGCCAGGCTGTACACGACGTTGACTGTGACCAGCGCATCGCTTTGCGCGATGACAATCGTCTGCTCGATCGGTGGGACCATCGAGGCGATGCCGAAGCCCTGAGCGATGAGCCGCTCCCGCAACTCGCTGATGATCGGGCCAAGTTGGATCCCAACCTCGCCGCGATCGCTGACCACGACCACTCCGGAAGTATCGCCGCTGACGGTTGATAGGAGCGCCCCGTGAGTCAGGCGCAACGTGCGCTCCCACACGGATGAGAAGGCGTCAGAGGCAACGACGGTCGTTACGGCGTTGTCGAGAATGCTCCGGATGCCGGCCGCCGCTGGGACTCGCAGGAGGTCGATCGCGGCGCCCGCCCGGGGCGGGAGGCCGAGCTCCGCGATGCCGTCAAAGGCCTGGTTCGTCAGCCCGTCGATATCGATGGCGCCATCAATCGCCACCAGACTCTTGTCGACGATCACACCCTGCACGTGCGGGTCATCTGCGAGTGGCGCGAATGTCTGTACGAAGGCCTCGGGATCGACCAGCTCGGCGCGTGTCCACGACGCAACTACCGAGAGGGGGACCAGGATTGCCGCGAGGATGATGCAGATCGCCGACACCGGCGCCCGCCAACGCTGCCTGCGCCGCGGGCTCGCGGGCGCGTCGTCATCGCCAGCAGCGGCTGGGCGCTCCGCAGCAAGTTTGCGATTCTCCGCCTCGAGCACCGCAACCCTCGCACGCATGGCGTCGAGTTCATCGCGCTTCGCCGCGTCTGGGCGTCGAGCGTCCTCGTGGTCGCGTGACGGGGAATCGTTGGCAGATGGCATCGTTGTGCCCTTCCGGTCGGGAATGGCGCAAATCTATCGAACCCGTCGCGGTTTGCGCCGTTGCACCCCGAGAAATCGTCATTCCGGGGTGATGAGGTTCACCCGCTCATCACCTACACGGCGCGAAGGACCGCCACGATCTTGCCCAGCACGGTTGCCTCGTCACCGAGGATGGGTTCGAACGCCGAGTTGCGGGGGAGGAGCCACGTGTGACCGTCGCGCTGGCGAAAGACCTTCACCGTTGCTTCGCCGTCGAGCATTGCCGCGACAATGTCGCCGTTCTCTGCGGTGTGCTGCTCGCGCACGACCACCCAGTCGCCGTCGCAGATTGCCGCATCGATCATTGATTCGCCCGTGACCTTGAGCATGAACAGTGTGCCCTTGCCCACCAACTGGCGGGGGAGCGGGAACACCTCATCGACCTGCTGGTCGGCGGTGATCGGCACCCCGGCCGCGATGCGCCCCACGAGCGGCACCATTGCGGCGTCGCCCATTGGCGGCGACGTGTCGGCAGGGTTTTCGGTTGAAAGGCCCGGCAGGTCGATCAGGACCTCGAGCGCCCGGGTCTTGCCGGGGTCACGCCGGAGGTAGCCGCTGAGCTCAAGCTGGCCGAGTTGGTGGGTGACGCTCGACAGCGAGGAGAGGCCGACTGCATCGCCGATCTCGCGCATGCTCGGCGGGTAGCCCTTTTGGTTGACCGACCGCTGGATGACTTCGAGGATGGCGAGCTGCTTCTCGCTCAGGCTCTTGCGCCGCCGCGTGCGGGGCTTGTTTGCGGACGCATCGGCATCCAGCGCAGAGATATCGGCCGCCTCGACAGTCGCGTCGCGGGCCGTCGTGTCCTTTGCTTCGCTCATCATGTGCCTCTCGTGGGAGTGAGTGTGTGCATCTGCGCCGATGCGGCGGGCTTCGTTCGAGGCCCAATGTCGGAGGTAGCTGGTGTGATCTTCCAACGATCGAAACTCTATCTCCAAGCAGCCGCTGCTTCACATGTTTGTTCTAGTGTGTCGCGAAATCTGTGGATAGAACTTCGAATTCAACCTTGACAGTTCGAACAGTCGAAGATAACTTCGGTACAGAGTTACGAATCAACGCACATGTGGGTTCCGCTCTTCGTACCCGGCATTCCCGGCCGAATGCCGGGTACGAGCCCAGCCGAGGTCCAGCACAGAGGAAGACACCATGAGCACTGCAACGATTCCCGCCACCTCGCTTTCCATCTCGCACGAGGCTGACCGCGCAGTCCCGACCCGTCTGCGCCTCACGCGCCGCGGGCGGGTGGTGCTGGCGTCGTTGGTTGCGCTCCCACTTGCAGGAGCGCTTGCATGGTCGGCGCTCGGGGCGAGCTCGGCTGTGGCGGCGCCAGACGACAGTGCCGCGCCGGGTGTGGTGTTCGCGACCGTCATGGTGGCACCGGGAGAGACGCTCTGGGCGATTGCCAGCGAGGTCGCCCCGACCGCAGACCCGCGCGATGTTGTTGATGCGATCAAACGGCTCAATGCACTCGACTCGGCGCAGCTCGTCGCAGGGCAACGGCTCGCGATCCCGGCGCAGTACGCCGCGGCGGGCTAGACCGAAATAAGGGTCGACGCTGTCTTACGATTGCCAGGTGAGCGAATTTACTCTTGACGATCTTCCACTGCGCGACGAACTGAGAGGGCAAGCGCCGTATGGTGCGCCCCAGGTGCCGCTGCCCGTTGCACTGAACGTCAACGAGAACGCGCATCCGGTGCCGGCTGAAGTGTCTGCTGACATCGTCGCTCGCATCGCGCGGGCGCTCGAGAGCGTCAACCGCTACCCCGACCGTGAGTTCTCAGAACTTCGCGACGCTTTTGCGGGGTACCTGGGTCACGGCCTGACACGCGACAACATCTGGGCGGGCAACGGTTCGAACGAAGTGTTGCAGCACGTGCTGCAGGCTTTTGCCGGCCCCGGCCGCACCGCCTTCACGTTCGACCCCAGCTACTCGATGTATTCGCTGCTGACGCTCGGCACCGGCGCGACGTGGGTCTCGGGCACGCGCAACGCCGACTACACGCTCGACGCGGCAGATGCGGCGGCCCAGGTTGCCGAGGCCGCTTCCGACGTCGTGTTTCTCTGTTCGCCAAATAACCCGACGGGCACCCCCGTCTCGCTCGATGTGATCGAAGCGGTGTACGAGGCATCCCGCGGTATCGTCATCATTGACGAGGCCTACTGGGAGTTCGCGCCCAAAGATCAGCCGTCCGCGTTGACGTTGCTTCCAGGCCGCCCGCGACTGGTTGTCTCGCGCACCATGAGCAAGGCGTTTGCGTTCGCTGGCGCTCGCGTGGGTTATCTCGCCGCCGACCCGGCGGTCATCGACGCGTTGCGGCTTGTGCGTCTGCCCTACCACCTGAGTGCGCTCACGCAGGCGGCCGCGCTGGGTGCGCTGGCCCACGCGCCGGCGATGCTCGCGATGGTTGACGACATCGTGGTGCAGCGCGATCGAATCACTGCGCGCCTCATCGAGCTTGGGTATACGCCGTTGCCGTCATGGTCGAACTTCGTCATGTTCGGGGGAGTCGACGACCCCGCGGCAGTGTGGCAACACCTTTACGATCGAGGCATCCTGGTGCGTGATCTTGGCATCCCCGGGCACCTGCGTGTCACCGCCGGCACGACCGAGGAGACCACCGCGTTTCTCGATGCACTGGCTTCGCTAGACTGACCAGCATGAGCACCCAGGCGCCCGTTGATGGCCAGATCGATCTTCAGAGCGCACCCGCACGCCCGGCCCGTCGGGCCGAGCGACGCCGTGTGACGAGCGAGGCGACTGTCGAGCTCTCGCTCGACCTCGATGGCACCGGTGTCAGCGACATCGACACTGGCGTGCCGTTTTTCGACCACATGCTGACGGCGTTCGCGAAGCACTCGCTCACCGACCTTAAGGTGCACGCGACCGGAGACATCGAGATCGACGCGCACCACACCGTCGAAGACATCTCGATCGTGCTCGGCCAGGCGATCCGCGAGGCGCTCGGTGACAAGACCGGCATTGCTCGGTACGGCGACGCCCTGGTGCCGCTCGACGAGGCGCTCGCGCAGGCTGTCGTCGACATCTCGGGTCGCCCGTTCCTCGTCCACAGCGGCGAGCCCGCAGGCTTCGAGTTTCACCTCATCGGCGGCCACTTCACCGGTTCGCTCGTGCGCCACGTGTTCGAGGCAATCGCCTACAACGCCGCGCTCACGGTGCACGTGACGCTCATCGGCGGACGTGATCCGCACCACATCGCAGAGGCCGAGTTCAAGGCGTTCGCCCGCGCGTTCCGTCAGGCCAAGGCCTACGACGCGCAGGTTGTTGGCGTGCCAAGCACCAAGGGTGCGCTGTGACCCGACGTCCTCGGGTCGTCGTGCTCGACTACGGATCCGGCAACGTCCACTCCGCCGTCAAGGCGCTGCAGGCGGCGGGAGCCGATGTCGAACTGACGCGGAGCCGCGTCGCCGTGCTCGAAGCCGATGGGCTGGTCGTGCCCGGTGTCGGCGCGTTCTCCGCGGTCATGGCGGCGCTGCGAGCCAGCGGTGGCGATGGGCTGATTGATCGTCGCCTTGCAGGGGGCTTGCCTGTCTTGGGCATCTGCGTCGGCATGCAGGTCATGTTTGAGCAGGGTGTCGAGGGCGGGGTCGAAACCGAGGGCCTCGGCGAATGGCCGGGCGTTGTGAGCGAATTGGATGCCCCGATCCTGCCCCACATGGGCTGGAACACTGTTCAGCCGGGCAAAGGCTCGAGACTGTTCGCGGGCATCGAAGACGAACGCTTCTACTTCGTGCACTCGTACGCCGTGCAGTCGTGGCTGTTTGACGTGCAGCCGCCCTTCCCTGAGCCCATCGCGACATGGGCCGAGCACGGCGTGCCTTTTTTGGCGTCCATCGAGAACGGGCCGCTCTCGGCCACACAGTTTCACCCGGAGAAATCCGGTGAGGCAGGGATTCAACTCCTGCGCAACTGGGCCGGCACCTTGCCGGACGCCAGCATTTAGCCCTGCATGTGCCAACGCACACCGAACCGCCGCGCCGCGGCATCCAAGGAATCATGAACGACTTCACTTCTACTCCCGAACTCGTCCTGTTGCCCGCCGTTGATGTTGCGGGCGGCAAGGCGGTGCGCCTCACCCAGGGTGAAGCTGGCACCGAGACCAACTACGGTGACCCCGTTGACGCGGCCGCCGACTTCGTCAGCCAGGGAGCCGAATGGATCCACCTGGTCGACCTCGACGCCGCCTTCGGCCGCGGCAACAACGCCGCCGTCATCCGCAAGGTGATCCGCTCGATCCGCGGCGTCTCGATCGAGCTCTCTGGCGGCATCCGCGACGATGCAACGCTTGAGGCTGCACTCGAGACCGGCGCATCGCGCATCAACCTGGGCACCGCCGCGCTCGAAAACCCCGAGTGGGCGGCCGACGTGATTGCGCGCTATGGCGAGGCTGTCGCGGTCGGGCTCGACGTGCGCGGCACGACGCTCGCCGCTCGCGGATGGACGCAGGAGGGCGGCGACCTCTGGACCGTGCTCGACCGGCTCGAGGCCGCTGGCTGCAGCCGCTACGTGGTGACCGACGTCACGAAGGACGGCACCCTGCAGGGCCCGAACCTCGAACTGTTGCGTCAGATCACCGCACGCACCGACCGCCCGGTGATCGCCTCGGGTGGCGTCGCCAACCTCGACGACATCGCGGCGCTGCGCGCCCTGGTGCCGCTCGGTGTCGAAGGTGCAATCGTCGGCAAGGCGCTCTACGCGGGCGCGTTCACCCTGGCCGAGGCGTTGGATGTCGCATCCGAGTGAGCTGAGCGATTCCGCCGGCGTTCCCTGGGAAGGCCGGAGCTTTCAGTCGAACCCGCACGCGGGAGACGACGGCAGCGCGTCACCCGAGCTTGCCGCCGCGCTCGCGGCGTTCATCGCGGGCACGGGGGAGCAGCGCGCCGTCATCGATGCGCTGCGCACCGCACGCCTCCTGATACCGCTCTTGACCGAGCGCGGTGATGAGGGCGTCGGCCCGAATGGGTTCCTGGTCGACAAGACGCAGGAGCTCTCGATCGTGACGGTCGCCGCGCCCGACGGACGCCGGGTGCTCCCGCTGTTCAGTGACGTCGCGGCAATGGGGCGATGGGATGCCGCGGCCCGCCCGGTTCCTTCCGACGGCGTGCGCGCCGCCCTCGCGGCGGCGGCAGACGACACCGATCTGATCGTGATCGACCCGGGTTCCGACACGGAGTTTGTGGTTCGACGGCCCGCGGTCTGGGCGATCGCCCAGGGCACGCCGTGGGAGCCAAGCTGGCAATCGGCGGATGTGCGCCACGCACTCCTCGAAAGCATTGCTACCGAGCTCGCCGTGATCGACGTGCGCCTCGCTGCGGGCGACCCGCAAGCGCGGCTGCGCGGACCCGAGCTCGTCGTGAGCCTCGAGCTCCTCGCCGGGCTCAGTCAGGCCGAGCTCGACGCCGTCCTGGCGCGCCTCGCTTCTCGCTGGGCTGCCGATGACCGCATCGCGGTGCTCGTCGACTCACTTACCGTCAAGCTGGTCCGCGCCGCGTAAGCGATGCCCCTCACCCGCTGGATGCGTGGGGAGGGGCACAGCACTTACGCGGGCGCAGCACTTACGCGGGCGCAGTACTTACTCGGGCACAGCGCTACCGCGGACAGCGCCGCCGTCTTAGTTGACGGGGCCGGTCCACTTCTCGCCCGGGCCCTTGCCGATCGGGTCGGGGAACGTTGACGCCTCACGGAATGCCAGTTGCAGCGAGCGGAGGCCGTCGCGCAACGATCGTGCGTGCATATCGCTGATCTCGGGTGCCCCAGCGGTGATGAGGCCGGCAAGCGCGTTGATGAGCTTGCGCGCCTCGTCGAGGTCTTGCTGTGTTTCGGGATCGTCGGCCAGGCCGCACTTGACCGCCGCGGCGCTCATCAGGTGTACCGCCGTCGTCGTGATGACCTCGACGGCGGGAACATCGGCGATGTCGCGCGACGCCGCGTTCGACGCGGCCTCTTCTGCCGCCCACTGGGCTTCGCGCTCGGCCATTGCCGCGGCATCCACTGTGCTTTCCTTCTTCGAAGGGGTGGATGCTTCGTTGGCGCTCGTCGCGCCCGGAGTAGTAGTCACTGCTCTTCCTCTGCTAGAGTGGTGCGGGCTCCGGGGCATTGCCTCGGTGCGAAAGAGGATTCACGTCCCACCCGCGTTAACCGCCTTATTAGGTTACCGGGTCTTTGCACTCCGCGAGATCGTGCCGCAAGGCGCAGAATCGTTGATCGGGTGCAGAACCGGCATGACGATATACATCGAATGCCGGGGTGCCGTGAGCGATCTTTTGCCCGGCACACGACCTTCGTGTTTCGGTGGCCACCACAGCACGAAGAGGAGTCCCGCATCAGCGATCCCCGCACCAATGAGCGCATTCGCGTGCCAGAGGTCCGACTTGTCGGTCCAGCAGGCGAACAGATCGGCGTTGTCCGCATCGAGGCTGCACTGCGCCTCGCCCAGGAGGCCGAACTCGACCTCGTCGAGGTCGCGCCGAACTCGAAGCCGCCCGTGGTCAAGATCATGGATTACGGCAAGTTCAAGTACGAGGCCGCCCAGAAGGCGAAAGAAGCACGCCGCAACCAGGCCAACACCGTCCTCAAAGAGGTGCGGTTCCGCCTGAAGATCGACGCCCACGACTACGAGACCAAGCGCAAGCGCGCCGAAGGCTTCCTCCAGTCAGGCGACAAGGTCAAGGCAATGATCCTGTTCCGCGGCCGCGAGCAGTCGCGCCCCGATCAGGGTGTGCGTCTCCTCCGCCGCTTCGCCGAAGAGGTCGCCGAATACGGCACCGTCGAGTCGAACCCGACGATTGACGGCCGCAACATGGTCATGGTGATTGCACCGCACAAGAACAAGTCCGAGGTCAAGGCAGAGCAGAACGCTCACCGTGACGCGGTTCGTGCCACCAAGCACGCTGTGCAGGGCGACGCTGAGGCCCCCCAGACTGACGCCGAAGACAACTCGGCTGTCTCGCAAGACACCCCGGCAGAGACCCCCTCAGCCGAGTAGCCACCCATCCCCGCCGTGCGAGCGGCAGGGACGAGAGAAGAACGAAGGAACACGATGCCGAAGCAGAAGACCCACTCGGGTGCCAAGAAGCGCTTCAAGATCACCGGCACCGGCAAGCTCAAGAAGCAGCAGGCCGGCATGCGTCACAACTTGGAGGGCAAGAGCGGTCAGCGCCGTCGTCGCCTGAACCAGGACCAGGTGCTGTCGAAGGCAGACACCAAGGTCGCGAACAAGCTTCTCGGTCGCTGAGCTACGCGCTCACACCCAATACGTTAGGAATTTGAGAAATGGCTAGAGTCAAGCGGGCTGTCAACGCCCACAAGAAGCGTCGCGTCATCCTGGAGCGTGCCTCCGGGTACCGTGGCCAGCGTTCGCGCCTGTACCGCAAGGCGAAGGAGCAGGTTACACACTCGCTCGTTTACGCCTACCGCGACCGTCGCAAGCGCAAGGGTGACTTCCGTCGCCTCTGGATCCAGCGCATCAACGCTGCCGCCCGTGCCAACGGCATGACGTACAACCGCTTCATCCAGGGCCTCGGCCTTGCCGGTGTGCAGGTTGACCGTCGCATGCTCGCTGAACTCGCAGTCAGCGACGCCAAGACGTTCACGTCGCTGGTGGCAACGGCGAAGGCAGCACTGCCCGCCGACACCTCGGCACCGCGGGTTTCTGCATAGCAACCTGAGTCTTCTCAAAAAGGGGCGTGTCCTTCGGGACGCGCCCCTTTTGTGTTCCCGGGCGACGCTCGGTGCCGGGTGCGGATGCCGGCGGCGACACGATCGCGATGCGAAGCTGGTGCTCCCGCTCGGATAGGCTGGGCACGTGCTCGAGAACCCTCGCTCGCCCCGTGTTCGTGCGGTTGCGAAGCTCACGAAACGTGCCGCTCGCGTTGAAAGCGGTCTCTTCCTCCTCGAAGGCCCGCAAGCCGTCAGCGAGGCCCTGCAATGGCGACCCGATGCTGTGGTCGAGTTGTTTGGTACGCCCACGGCGTGGGAGCGGTATCCCCACATCGGCGAGGCGGCCGAAGCGGCCGGTGTGCCCTCCGAGTTTGTGAGCGAAGCGGTGCTCGCGGCGATGGCCGACACCGTCACGCCACAGGGGCTGATTGCGGTCGCGCAGCAGTTCCCGAGTTCGATGAAGCAGATCTTCGCCGACAACCCACGGTTGATCGCGATCTGCGAAGAGGTGCGAGACCCGGGCAACTTGGGCACGATCATTCGGGCAGCGGATGCCGCTGGTGCAGACGCCGTCGTGCTCACGGGGCGCACGGTCGATCTGTATAACCCCAAGGTCGTGCGCGCCACGACCGGCTCGCTCTTCCACCTCCCCATCTCGGTCGGTGGCGACCTCGTATCCGTCCGCCAGCGCGCGCACGAAGCGGGGCTTCGCATCATCGCCGCCGACGTGAAGGGGCAAGACCTGCTTGAGGCCCGCGCGGCCGGCACACTTGCCGAACCGACCGCATGGCTGTTCGGCAACGAGGCCCACGGGCTCACCGACGAAGACCTCGAGCTCGCCGATCTCGCGCTCCGCCTCCCGATTTACGGGAGCGCAGAGTCGCTGAACCTGGCAACCGCGGCCAGCGTGTGCCTCTACGAGAGCGCGTTCGCGCAACGCGCGGCCAGCGAGTAGCACCGTCGGATTCATCACCATTCGGTAAATCTCGCGCCGAGGGCTGTTCAGGTGTCGGTGCGGCCCCGTAGGTTGGGGACATGACAGAGCGCACGTCAGACACACCGCTGGTAGTGGTGAAGGACGTTCAGAAACACTACGGCGAATTCCAGGCGCTGAAAGACATCAACCTCTCCGTAGGGAGGGGTGAAGTTGTTGTTGTGATCGGTCCTTCGGGCTCCGGCAAGTCGACGCTGTGCCGCACGATTAACCGGCTTGAGACGATCACGAGCGGCACCATCACGATCGACGGCAAAGAGCTCCCCAAAGAGGGCAAGGCGCTCGCCGCGCTCCGTGCGGATGTCGGCATGGTGTTCCAGTCGTTCAACCTCTTCGCGCACCTCACGATTCTTCAGAACGTGACGCTTGGGCCGATTCAGGTCCGCGGAATGAAGCGCGCCGACGCCGAGCGCGAGGCGAAGATCCTGCTCGACCGGGTCGGTGTCGGGGCACAGGCATCCAAGTTGCCAGCGCAGCTCTCGGGCGGTCAGCAGCAGCGCGTCGCGATTGCACGCGCGCTCGCGATGAACCCCAAGGTGATGCTGTTCGACGAGCCGACGTCGGCGCTCGACCCCGAGATGATCAACGAGGTGCTCGACGTGATGGTCGGGCTCGCACACGACGGTATGACGATGATCGTCGTCACGCACGAGATGGGCTTTGCTCGCAAGGCCGCCGACCGGGTCGTGTTCATGGCCGACGGGCAGATCGTCGAAGAGGCAACGCCCGAAGAGTTCTTCGCGAACCCCAAGAGCGCCCGGGCCAAAGACTTCCTCTCGAAGCTCCTCACGCACTAACCGCGCCTCGGCGCCCTTCTTTTCTGAATCAACCGCACCATTCGCACGACAAGGAGATATCACATGCGAAAGTCACGAATTATCGCAGGGCTGGCCGTCGCTTCGGCAGCCGCGCTCGTTCTTATGGGCTGCAGCAGCGGCACGCCCGGTGAGACCGCAAGCTCTGGGGCACCCGTCGACGCAGAACCATTCGTGGTTTCAACCGACGTCACGCTGACAGGCAGCCCGACGTTTGACCGCATCACGAAGGCCGGCAAGGTTGTCGTGGGCGTCAAGGAAGACCAGCCCGGACTCGGCTACCTCGACCCCACCACGGGCGAGCGCACCGGCTTCGACGTCGACATCGCCCGCTGGGTCGCGGCGACGCTTGGCTACGGTGAGAAAGACATCGAGTTCAAGGCGATCCCGTCGGCAAACCGCGAGCAGTCGATCATCAACGGTGACATCGACTACTACGTCGGCACGTACTCGATCACCGACAAGCGCCTCGACCAGATCTCGTTCGCTGGGCCGTACTTCATCACGGGCCAGGGCCTCCTCGTCGCCGCTGACAGCCCGATCAAGGGTGTCGACGACCTCGCGGGCAAGAACGTCTGCTCGGCGACTGGATCGACGTCGATCCAGCGCATCAAGGACGACCACCCCGAGGCGACCACGACCGAGTTCGACACCTACTCGCAGTGTGTCGAGCAGCTCAAGAGCGGCCAGGTTGACGCAGTCACGACCGACGAGGCAATCCTGATCGGCTACGCCGCACAGGACCCGAAGAACCTCAAGGTTGTCGGCGACGTCTTCAGCGAAGAGCGTTACGGCATCGGCGTGCAGAAGGGCGACACCGCGTTCGTTGACTACATCAACACGATGCTCACCGACGGCGGCGCGATCTGGGAGACCATCTTCCAGAACAACCTCGGCGCCTCAGGCGTCAAGGGCGTCCAGCCCAAGGTCGACGCAGCGAAGTAAGCACCACCGTCGGGCGGGGCATCCATTGTCGGGTGCCCCGCCCGGCGCCACCTTCGCCGCCGACGTCTCGCACTCGGCGGGAGGGATGCAAGATCGGAGAACGATGAACGTCCTTTTCGACTACCCAAATCTGTGGCTCGAGGCCCTGGTTGGCACGCTCGTGCTGTTCTTTGCCGGCGGTGCGATCGCGATCGTGCTGGGCTTGATCATCGGTGCGATGCGCGTGTCGCCGATCCCGATCGCCCGCGGCGTGGGGACGGTGTACGTCAACACCATCCGCAACACGCCACTCACGCTGATCTTCTTCTTCTTCGCGTTCGGCGTCCCGCTGCTCGTCGACTTCCGTGTCGACTTTCTGACGCTTGCGATCATTGCGCTCGGCATCTACACGGCCACCTACGTCGCCGAGACGCTGCGCTCGGGTATCAACACCGTGCCGATTGGCCAGGCCGAGGCGGCTCGCGCCCTCGGGCTGCCGTTTGGCAAAGTCATGGGCTTGGTCGTGCTCCCGCAGGCCGCCCGCTCCGTCATCCCGCCGATGATGAGCGTGCTCATCGCACTGCTCAAGAACACCACCGTGGCGGCGGGCTTCTCAGTCTTCAATCTCGGCACCATCCGCGCCACCATGAGCGAGAAGGGCGAGAACCAGATGGTCACGCTGCTGTGGGTCATGGTGATCTTCGTCATCCTTGTGCTGCTCCTTGCCTGGCTGCAGCGCGTGCTTGAGAACCGTTGGAAGGTGGCGCGATGACCTCCGTGTTGTATGACGTCCCGGGCCCCCGGGCGATCGTTCGCAACCGCATCCTCGGCGTGGTCACCATCGTCGTCGTGGTGGCGGTGGCCGGGTTTCTGATCTGGCGACTGGCCGAGTCGGGCCAGTTCACCGCGCAGAAGTGGCAGGCCTTCGGGTACTCCCGCATCTGGGAGCAGTTCGGCATCGCGACGCTTCGCACGCTCGCCGCGTTCGCTGCTTCCGCCGTCGGCGCGATCGCGCTCGGTTTCCTCCTTGCGATCGGCCGCATGTCGGACCACGCCTGGCTGCGTTGGCCCGTGACGGCAATCGTCGAGGTGCTCCGCGCCGTGCCCGTGCTGATCATGATGATGCTCATCTACTACGGCCTCCCGGTGGTCGGCATCAAGCTCGAAAGCTACTGGGCAGTCGTCATCGCGCTTGTCGCCTACAACGGCTCGGTGCTCGCCGAGGTGATCCGTGCCGGGATCGAGTCGCTCCCGCGCGGCCAGGGCGAGGCGGGCTACGCCATCGGCCTCCGCAAGGCCGGCGTCATGCAACTCGTGCTGCTGCCGCAGGCGATCCGGGCGATGCTGCCAGTGATCATCGCGCAGCTCGTCGTGACGTTGAAAGACACCGCACTCGGCTTCATCATCACCTACCCTGAGCTGCTCTACTTCGCGAAGCAGCTTGGCTCGAACGCCGTGCTTGGCTCGCCGCTGATTCCGTCGGCAATCGTCGCGGGCGCCATCTACATCACGATGTGTCTGCTGCTTTCGCTCGCGGCGATGAAGGTCGAACAGCGCCTTCGCCGCTCGCCGAAGGCGGGCGACACCCCGGGCGGGGCGGCACCGCTGCTCGAGGGCACCGACACCGAATTGATTGTGACGCAGAAGGGCGAGTGACGCTGGGTAGACTTGACCCTCGTGTCTGACCTTCCAGAGATCACCCCAGAAGCGGTCGACGCCGCCGTAGCGAATGCCCTTGCGGCGATCGCGGCGGCCGGCGATACCGCGGCCCTGCGTGCCGCCCGCGCAGCCCATGTCGGCGAGGCGTCGCCGCTTGCGTCGTTTAATGCCGCGCTTCGCTCGGTCGCACCCGAGCGAAAGGCCGAGTTCGGCAAGCTTGTCGGGCAGGCGCGTGGCCGTGTCAGCCAGGCGCTCGCCGCCCGCGAAGCCGAGCTCGCCGAGGCAGAAACCGCGGCCCGCCTGCTCGCCGAGACGTTGGACGTCACGGCGTTGGCATCGCGCGCACGCGTGGGGGCGAGGCATCCGCTCACGCTCTTGCAAGAAGAGGTCAGCGACATCTTCGTGGGCATGGGGTGGCAGATCGCCGAAGGCCCCGAGCTCGAGCACGAGTGGTACAACTTTGACTCGCTCAACACTGACGCCGATCACCCCGCGCGCAGCATGCAAGACACGTTCTATGTCGACCCTGTCTACCGGCACCTGGTGATGCGCACGCAGACGTCGCCCGTGCAGATGCGGTCGATGCTTGAGCGCGAGATCCCGATCTACGTGCTCTCGCCCGGCCGCGTGTACCGCACCGACGAGTACGACGCGACGCACCTGCCGGTGTTCAACCAGTTCGAAGGCCTCGTCATCGACAAGGGCATCAACATGGGGCACCTGCGCGGCACGCTCGAGCACGTCGCGCGCATTCTTTTCGGCGACGAGGCGAAGATTCGCCTGCGCGCCAACTTCTTCCCCTTCACCGAGCCGAGCGCCGAGCTCGACCTCTGGCACCCGACCTTCAAGGGCGGCGCGCGCTGGATCGAGTGGGGTGGCTGCGGCATGGTGAACCCCAACGTCCTGCGTTCCGCCGGCATCGACCCCGAGGTCTACTCGGGCTTCGCGTTCGGCATGGGCGTCGAGCGGACGCTGATGTTCCGTAGCGACGTGCAAGATATGCGTGACATGGCCGAGGGCGATATTCGCTTCTCGCAGCAGTTCGGGATGGTGGTCTGATGCGGGTTCCGCTTTCGTGGCTCGGCGAATACGTCGACATTGCGCCGGGCACGACCCCGGAGGACGTGCTCGAGGCGCTCGTGCGCGTCGGCTTCGAAGAAGAAGACGTGCACACGTTCTCGCTGCAGGGCCCGATCGTTGTCGGCCAGGTGCTGGAGTTCGTCGAAGAGCCGCAGGCAAACGGCAAGACGATCCGTTGGTGCCAGGTGCAGGTCGCGCCCATGGGCGAGACCGCGGCAGACGGCGGCGACGCGGTGCACGGCATCGTGTGCGGTGCTGGCAACTTCTTCGTCGGCGACAAGGTCGTGGTGACGCTTCCGGGGGCCGTGCTGCCCGGGCCGTTCCCGATCGCGGCGCGCAAGACCTACGGCCACGTCTCTGACGGCATGATCGCCTCGGCGCGCGAGCTGGGTCTCGGCAACGAGCACGACGGCATCCTGCGCCTGACCGAGCTGGGGCTCGACCCCGAGGTTGGCACCGACGCGATGGCACTGCTCGGCCTCGACGATGTCGCGGTCGAGATCAACGTCACGACCGACCGCGGCTACGCGCTGTCGATGCGCGGCGTCGCACGCGAGTACTCCCACGCCACCGGCGCGAACTTCACTGACCCGGGCGACCGTGCGTGGGACGAGGTGCAGCCCGGTTCGGGCTTCGCGATCGCGATCGAAGACACCGCGCCCGTCCGCGGCAACGTGGGCGCCACCGAGTTCGTCGCACGTGTCGTGCGTGGTGTGGATGCCACGGCCCCAACCCCCGCATGGATGATCGCGCGCCTCACCCTGGCCGGAATCCGCTCCATCTCGCTCCTCGTTGACATCACGAACTACGTGATGCTCGAGCTCGGCCAGCCGCTCCACGGCTACGACCTCGACAAGCTCACCGGCGGCATCACCGTGCGGCGCGCGGCGAAGGGCGAGAAGCTCGTCACGCTCGACGAGCAGACCCGCGCCCTGCACCCCGAAGACCTGCTCATCACCGACGAGTCGGGGCCGATCGGCCTCGCAGGTGTCATGGGCGGTGCGAAGACTGAGATGGGCGCCGAGACCACCGACGTGCTGATCGAGGCCGCGGTGTTCGACCCGATCACGGTTGCGCGCAGCGCGCGCCGGCACAAGCTGCCCTCCGAGGCATCCAAGCGCTTCATCCGTGGCGTTGACCCGATCATTCCGTTCGTTGCGGCGCAGCGCGCGGTCGACCTGATGGTCGAGCTCGCCGGTGGCACGGCCGACCCCCTGGGCGGCCTCATCGGCGCCGAGGTGTTCGTCCCCTCGATCGAGCTGCCGCGCACATTTGTGCAGGGGCTGATCGGCGTCGAATACACCGACGACGAGATCACCGGTGCCCTCGAGACGATCGGATGCTCCGTCACGGCGCAGTCCGAATCGTGGGAGGTCATCCCGCCCACGTGGCGCCCCGACCTCACCGACAAGTGGACGCTCGCCGAAGAGGTTGCGCGCATCGAGGGCTACGACCGCATCGGAAGCTGGCTGCCGACGCCGCCCGCGGGCCGGGGCCTCACTTCCGCCCAGGTGGCGCGGCGCCGGGTCGCGAACGGCCTGGCAGCAGCCGGGTACACCGAGACGCCGTCGTTCCCGTTCACCACGGTGGAGCTGAACGACCAGTTCGGTTCGGCGGATGGCGGCCCCGTGGCATCCATCAAGCTCGCGAACCCGCTCGACGGTCAGGCGCCGTTCCTGCGCCGAAGCCTGCTGCCCGGTCTCATGGCCGTGGCGCATCGCAACGTCGCGCGTGGCTTCACCGACCTCTCGCTGTTTGAGGCCGGCTCGGTGTTCCTGCCCGAAATGGGCGTCACCTATGGCACCGATGAGGTGCCCGTTGCGGCGGAGCGGCCCGACGCCGAGACGATTGCCGCGCTCGCCGCGGCGATCCCGCCGCAGCCGCGCCACGTGGCCGTGCTGCTGCTCGGCTCGCTCGTGCCGAAGCAGGCCGGGCAGCCCGCGATCGCCGCGGGGCTCTCGGACGCGCTCGACGCCGTCCGCACGATTGCCTCCGCCGTTGGCGTGCAGATTGACGTGGTTCAGGGGCAGCATGCGGCGCTCCACCCGGGCCGCACCGGCATTCTGAGCATCGAGGGCGAGCCCGTCGGCTACGTCGGCGAGCTGTTGCCGGCGCTCGCCGAAGCGGCAGACCTGCCTTCGCGGGTCGCGGTCGCCGAGCTTGATCTCGAGCGTGCGATCGCATTCGCTGGCCGCGCGGTCATCGCGGCGACGCTCTCGACGTTCATGCCCGCGACGCAGGACGTCTCGCTCGTCGTGCCGGTCGAAACGACGGCCGGAGACGTGCGCGCGGCGCTGCTCGACGGCGCGGGCGAACTGCTCGAGTCGGTGCGACTTGTCGACGATTATCGCGGTGAGGGTATGCCCGAGGGTTCGAAGAGCCTGAGCTTCGCGCTGCGCTTCCGCGCACCGGATCGCACGCTGACCGCGGCCGAGGCCAGCGAGGCCAAGCTGGCCGGTGTTGCTGTGGCGAGCGAGCGTTTCGGCGCGAAGATCCGCGACTGAGCGCGAGAAATCGGGAATGAGTTTGCGGGGCATGGGGTTGGCGCGCTATCGTCGCCCCATGTCTTCGCAATCGCAGCCCCTCGTCTCGCGCTTCTCGCGCGCGGGTGCTGTCGCGCAGCGACGTCTGGGCTCGCGCCGACGTTAGGCGACCTCGCGTGGTGGCATCGCCACCGGCGTTTGCGAGTGTCGCCGGCCCATGGCTTGTCCCCGTTTGGGGAACCACACCAGACCGTAAGGTAGAGACATGACGTATTCGGTCGCCGTTTCAGGCGCATCCGGCTATGCGGGCGGCGAAGTTCTGCGCCTTCTTGCCGATCATCCCGACTTTGAGATCACCACGGTCACGGCGCATTCAAACGCCGGGCAGTCGCTGATCTCGCAACAGCCGCACCTGCGCTCGCTCGCGCACCTGACGCTGCGCGAAACGACCCCGGAGATTCTCGCGGGCCACGACGTCGTGGTGTTGGCGTTGCCGCACGGGCAGTCCGGGCAGTACACCGACGCCCTGGGCGACGCGGCGCTGATCGTTGACTGCGGCGCCGACCACCGCCTCGAGAGCGAGACGGACTGGGCGGCGTTCTATGGCGGCGACTTCCACGAACCGTGGACCTACGGCGTGCCCGAACTGCTGATCCCTGGCGGCAAGCAGCGCGAACGCCTCGTTGGTGCCAAGCGCATCGCGGCCCCCGGGTGCAACGCGTCAACCGTGTCGCTCAGCCTCGCGCCGGGTGTCGCCGCGGGTGTCGTTGACCCGGCCGACATCGTGACGGTGCTGGCGGTTGGGCCCAGCGGCGCGGGCAAGAGCCTCAAGACCAACCTGCTTGCGAGCGAGACTCTCGGTTCGGCAAACCCATATGCCGTTGGCGGTACACACCGGCACATTCCCGAAATCCGCCAGGCGCTCGTCGCCGCGCGGGCTGCGGGTGCGGCGGGCGGGGCCGCGGTTCCCGCTGCCGAGACCGGCGCCAACCAGGGCATCCGGATCTCGTTCACACCCGTGCTCGTACCGATGGCCCGAGGCATCCTTGCAACGACGTCGGTGCCGATCGCGAACGGCGCGACTGACGCCCAGATTCGGGATGCCTGGGAGTCGGCGTATGCCGACGAGCCCTTCGTGCACCTGCTCCCCGCCGGCGAGTTCCCTCGCACGGCAGACGTGGTCGGCGCGAACACCGCGCTGCTCGGCCTCGCGATCGACCGGGCGGCAAACCGCGTCACGATCGTCGCCGCGGTCGACAACCTGGCAAAGGGCACGGCGGGTGCCGCGGTGCAATCGATGAACATCGCCCTGGGTCTTCCCGAGACCCGCGGCCTGAGCGTGAACGGAGTGGCACCGTGAGCGTGACCGCGGCAAAGGGATTCGAGGCGGCCGGGGTCGCCACCGGGCTGAAGAGCACCGGTGCGCTTGACGTCGCCATGGTTGTGAACCGTGGGCCGCTGCGCTCAGCCGCCGCCGTGTTCACGAGCAACCGCGCAAAGGCCAACCCGATCCTGTGGTCGCAGCAGGCGGTCCGCGACGGCGTCGCCGATGTCGTCGTGCTCAACTCGGGCGGGGCGAACTGCTTCACCGGCTCGTTCGGGTTCCAAACCACGCACCTCACCGCCGAGCGCGCGGCCGAACTTCTCGGCCTTGCGGCGGGCGATGTGCTCGTGTGCTCGACGGGGCTCATCGGCACCGGCGATGAGACCTTTCGCCAACGCGTGCTGAGCGGCGTCGAACTTGCGGCCGCCGCGCTCTCGACGACGGGTGGCAGCGACGCATCGCGTGCAATCATGACGACCGACTCCCACCCGAAAGAGGCATCGATCTCGCGCGATGGGTGGACGATCGGCGGCATGGCAAAGGGCGCGGGGATGCTTGCACCCGGCCTCGCGACAATGCTCGTCGTGCTCACCACCGACGCCGTGCTGAGCGCTTCCGAACTCGACCGCGCGCTGCGCGCAAGCACGCGCGTGACGTTCGATCGCCTCGACTCCGACGGTTGCATGTCGACCAACGACCAGGTCACACTCCTCGCGAGTGGTGCCTCGGGTGTCGCTCCGGAGCCGGCCGCCTTCGCGGCTGCGCTCGCCGAGCTCTGCCAAGACCTCGCCCTGCAGCTGCAGGGTGACGCCGAGGGCGCAAGCCACAACATCGCGATCGAAGTTGTGGGCGCGGCATCCGAATACGATGCCGTCACCGTCGGACGCTCGGTTGCCCGCAACAACCTCTTCAAGGCGGCCGTCTTCGGCAACGACCCCAACTGGGGTCGGGTGCTCGCGGCTATCGGCACGACCGACGCACAGTTCGACCCCTACGACGTTGATGTCTCGATGAACGGTGTGCGCGTGTGCACCGCAGGCGGCCCCGATCGCCCGAGCGACGAGGTCGACCTCACCCCGCGCGCCACCCACGTCTTGATCGACCTTCGCTCGGGCAACCACGAAGCGACGATCTTGACCAACGACCTCACCCACGATTACGTCCACGAGAACAGCGCCTACTCCTCATGACTGATATCCAGCAGACCGACCCCACCGAGGCATCCGCCCGGGCCGCCATGCTCGTCGAATCGCTTCCCTGGTTGCGCCGCTTTCGCGACCAGATCGTGGTGATCAAGTACGGCGGCAACGCCATGATCAGCGACGAGCTGCAAGATGCGTTCGCCGAAGACATCGCCTACCTGCGCTACGTCGGCGTGCTGCCCGTGGTGGTGCACGGTGGCGGCCCGCAGATTTCGTCGATGCTCGAGCGGCTCAGCATCCCGAGTGAGTTTCAGGGCGGATACCGCGTCACGAGCCCCGAGGCAATTTCGGTCGTCCGCATGGTGCTCACCGGGCAGATCAACCCGCAGCTTGTGGCAAAGATCAACTCGCACGGCCCGATGGGCGTCGGGCTCAGTGGCGAGGACGCCGGGCTCTTCGGTGGTCGCCGCCGCGGCGTCGTGATCGATGGCAAAGAGGTTGACCTCGGGCTCGTCGGCGACGTCGTGCAGGTTGACCCGACCGCGGTGCTCGACCACCTCGCGGCGGGCCGCGTGCCCGTCGTCTCATCGATTGCCCCTGATCTTGATCACCCGGGGCACTCGCTGAATGTGAACGCGGATGCCGCGGCCGCAGCACTTGCTGTCGCGCTCGGCGCCGCGAAGCTCGTCATCCTCACCGACGTGCCGGGACTCTATCGCGACTGGCCGAACCGTGATTCGCTGGTTTCGCACATCGACGCGGCCGAGCTGCGAACGATGCTGCCGAGCCTCGAATCGGGCATGATCCCGAAGATGACGGCATGCCTTGACGCAGTTGAGGGTGGTGTCGACACCGCCGCAATTATCGATGGCCGGGTGCCGCACTCGGTCCTCGTCGAGATTTTCACCGAGCAGGGAATTGGTACAGAGGTGGTGGCAGGATGAGCGCGCAGGAACAGGCAACGCAGGCCGACTGGCAGCGGGGGATCGACGAAGACCTCGTTCGCAACCTCGCGATGCCGCTCATGCAGCTGGTGCGCGGCGAGGGCAGTTGGGTGTGGGACTCGGAGGGCAACCGCTACCTTGACTTCCTCTCCGGGATCGCCGTGCTGGCGCTCGGTCACGCGCATCCGGTGTTTGTCGAGGCCGTCGCAAGCCAAGCGGCAACGCTGACGCACGTCTCGAACTACTTCTCGACTCCGCCGCAGATCGCGCTGGCGCGCACGATCAAGCGCCTCGCCGGCACGGGCCCCGCGGGTCGCGTCTACTTCTGCAACTCGGGCACCGAGGCCAACGAAGCGGCGTTCAAGCTTGCCCGCCTGCACAACAGCGGCGGCACGCGCACAAAGATCCTGACGCTGAACAAGTCGTTCCACGGTCGCACGATGGGTGCGCTCGCACTGACGGGCCAGCCGGCGCTGCACGAGCCCTTCGCGCCGATGGTGCCTGGGGTCTCGCACATCGACGCGACGGTCGAGGCACTCGAGGCATCCATCGACGACACCGTCGCTGCACTGTTTGTCGAGCCGATTCTTGGCGAGGGCGGCGTGCTCCCGTTGCCGGAGGGCTTCCTGCAGGCGGCGCGCGAGATCACCCAGCGCCACGGCGCGCTGCTGATCATCGACGAGATTCAGACGGGTGCGGGCCGTACCGGTGCCTGGTTTGGGTACCAGCACGCGGGGATCACCCCCGATGCGATCACGATGGCGAAGGGGCTCGGCGGTGGATTCCCGATCGGCGCGCTCGTGACGTTTGGCGCGGCATCCGACCTCTTCTCGCCCGGTTCGCACGGCTCAACCTTCGGCGGCAACCCGCTCGCGACCCACGTCGCCGGGGCTGTCCTCGGCGAAATCGAGCGCGCGGGCCTGGTCGACAATGCCGCCGCTCGTGGTGCGCAGCTGCGCGAAGTGATTGAAGCGATCGGCTCGCCGCTGGTCGAGGGCGTTCGCGGCCAGGGCCTGTTGATCGGCGTTGCGCTGACGAAGCCGCTGGCCAAGCAGGTGCTCGTCTCGGCGCAGGCCCACGGCCTGATCATCAACGCGCCCGGCGAGAACATCCTGCGAATCGCGCCGCCGCTGAATATCGGCGATGCCGAAGTTGCCGAGTTCGGCGAAAAGTTTGCGGCGGCGCTCGCCGCCGTGCAGAGTGCACACGATGCCGAGGCATCCACTGAGGAGACCGCATGACCCGCCACTTTCTCCGCGATGACGACGTCACGCCTGCCGAGCAGGCCGAAATCCTCGATCTCGCGGTTACCCTGAAGCGCGACCGCTGGGCAGACAAGTCGCTCGCGGGCCCGCAGACCGTCGCCGTGATCTTCGACAAGTCGTCGACCCGCACGCGCGTGTCGTTCGCGGTCGGTATTGCCGACCTCGGTGGCTCGCCGCTGATCATCACGACCGCGAGTAGCCAGCTCGGCGGCAAAGAGACCCCAGCCGACACGGCCCGGGTGCTCGAGCGCCAGGTCGCGGCGATCGTGTGGCGCACCTACGCGCAGGCTGGCCTCGAAGAGATGGCCGCCGGCACGCGGGTGCCGGTTGTCAATGCGCTTTCCGACGACTTTCACCCCTGCCAGCTGTTGGCCGACCTGCTCACCATTCGTGAGCACAAGGGCGAGCTGAAGGGCCTGACCCTCTCGTTCTTCGGCGACGGCCGCAGCAACATGGCGCACTCCTACGTGCTTGCCGCTGTCACCGCGGGCATGCACGTGCGCGTCGCATCGCCCGAGAGCTATATGCCCCGCGAAGATGTGATCGCTTCGGCGCACGCGATCGCCGCCACAACCGGCGGGTCTGTCACGTTGATGACGGATGCCGGTGCGGCGGCCGAGGGCGCCGACGTCATCGTGACCGACACCTGGGTGTCGATGGGTAAAGAAGAAGAGAAGCTCGCGCGCATCCGTGATCTTGGCGACTACAAGGTCACGAGCGAGATCATGGCGAAGGCCACGCCCGAGGCGATCTTCATTCACTGCCTTCCCGCCGACCGCGGATACGAGGTCGACGCCGAGGTCATCGACGGGCCGCAGAGCGTGGTCTGGGACGAGGCCGAGAACCGCCTGCACGCGCAAAAGGCGCTGCTGGTCTGGCTCCTTCGCCAGCCGTAGCCCTTTCGCCGCCGGCCATGCGGCCGCGTGCCCACTGAATGATCGACCCGCAGAGACCACAACCCCGGAGTGAACACATGAGCAGCAGCGAATCCTCAACCAACGAGGGTGCCCTCTGGGGAGCGCGCTTTGCGGGCGGGCCCTCGCCCGAACTTGCGGCGCTGAGCCGTTCGACGCACTTCGACTGGGTGCTCGCGCCCTACGACATCGCGGGCTCGAAGGCACACGCCGCGGCGCTCGCCGCTGCGGGCTACCTCACGCCCGACGAGCTCGAAGGCATGCAAAACGCACTCGACCTCCTTGGCCGCGATGTTGCTTCCGGAGCGTTCGTTGCCGCCGAGAGCGATGAAGACGTGCACGGCGCCCTCGAGCGTGGGCTGATCGAGCGCGCCGGGGCTGAGCTGGGCGGGCGCCTTCGCGCCGGCCGGAGCCGCAACGACCAGATCGCAACGCTGGTGCGGCTCTACCTGCTCGATCACGCGCGGCTGCTTGCACGCGACATCCTTCGTCTTATCGACGCGATCGTCGCACAGGCAGAAGCGCACCCCGCCGCGATTCTGCCGGGCCGCACACACCTCCAGCACGCGCAGCCGGTGCTGCTTGCCCACCATTTGCAGGCACACGCGTGGCCGCTCGTGCGCGATCTCGAGCGCCTGCGTGACTGGAGCGTTCGCGCATCGTTCTCGCCGTATGGCGGGGGAGCCCTCGCGGGTTCGACCCTCGGGCTCGACCCGGCACTCGTTGCGAGCACGCTTGGGCTTGCACGTCCGAGTGAGAACTCGATGGATGCCACAGCCGCTCGCGACGTCGTCGCCGAGTTTGCCTTCATCACGGCAATGGTCGGCATCGACCTCTCGCGCTTTGCCGAAGACATCATCATTTGGAACACCCGCGAGTTTGGGTTCGTCACGCTGGACGATGGGTACTCGACCGGCTCGAGCATCATGCCGCAGAAGAAGAACCCCGACATCGCCGAGCTTGCCCGAGGCAAGGCTGGCCGCCTGATCGGCAACCTCACGGGCCTGCTTGCGACGTTGAAAGCGTTGCCGCTCGCTTACAACCGCGACCTGCAGGAAGACAAGGAGCCGGTCTTCGACTCGGTCACGACGCTCGAGGTCGTGCTGCCGGCGTTTGCTGGAATGGTCGCGACGCTGCGGTTCGACATGGATCGCATGGCCGAGCTCGCGCCGCAGGGCTTCAGCCTTGCGACCGACGTTGCCGAGTGGCTGGTCAAGCGCGGCGTGCCGTTCCGCGATGCGCACGAGATCTCAGGTGCGCTCGTCAAGTTCTGCGAGGAGCGCGGGCTTGAGCTGCACGAGCCGACCGACGAGGAGCTCATCGCGGTCTCGGCGCACCTCGCGCCCGAGGTGCGCGATGTGTTGAGCGCCGCAGGTTCGGTCGCGAGCCGCACGGGTGCCGGCGGCACCGCGCCCGAGCGCGTCGCCGAGCAGCGCACGGAGCTCATCGCGCGCACGCAGTCGGTCGCGCACGCGCTCGGGCTGTAGGCGCGGCGGGCGCCCGCTCCCGCCTCGCCCCCCGCACGCCCGCACATTTTTCGCTCACCCGTCGCGATTTGTCGCTTTTCGCGCGTTAAGCGACAAAGCGCGACGGGGGAGCAAGAGAGGGGGTGGAAGCGGGAGACAGGGGAGCGCGAGGGGACGTGCAAGAGGGGGACGCGGAGGAGCAGGACAAGCGCATAAGGCATCCGCTTATGTTCAGCGAATATAAGTGATATTCTTATCGCATGACCGTTGCTGTGCTCGCCGATATCGTCGGATCCCGGGGTTTGCCCGACCGCATCGATGCGCAGCGGATGCTCGACGAGACGATCGCAACCGTCGAGCGTGAGCTGCCAGCGCCGCTTCAACCTCTGCGTCCGACGGTGGGCGATGAGCAGCAGGCGTTGTTCAGCACGCTCAACCAGGCACTCGCGTTCATCCTGTTGCTGCAGCTTTCGCTGCCGGAGGGCCTCGAGTGCAGGTTTGGTGTGGGGATCGGGGATGTGCGGGCCGTGGCATCCACCTCGGGAGATCTCAGCGACGGCCCGGGCTGGTGGGCCGCGCGCACCGCGATCGAGACGGTGCACGCGAGGCAACAGCGGAGTATCCCGCACGCGCGCACCTGGATTGTCGCAGGCAAGGAGCAAGATGGAGGAGTGCACACGCTCGTCGACATCAGCAACGCCTACCTGCTCGCGCGCGACGAGCTCGTCGGCGCGATGAATGAGCGGGCCCGGCGGCTTACCGCGGGCCGCTGCCTCGGGCGCACCCAGCGCGAACTCGCACACGAAGAGGGCATCACGCAGCCCGCGGTGTCGCAGGCGCTCGCTACCGCGGGGGCTGCCGCGCTTGTCGAAGGATTCCGTGCGCTCAGGCGGGAGGCAACGACGTGATTGTGACCGCGCTGCTGTTGATCGCCGTTGGCACCACCGACGTGATCCGGCAGGCTTTCGGGGCCCGCCGTGCTTCCGCGCCCGTCCCGAACTCCGCAGCGCAAGACCACGCAGCCCCAAGCCACGCAGCCCCAAACCACGCGAACCTGCCCCGCCGCATCACCCTCGCGGCAGCCGCCGTCGCAATCCTGCTGCTGAGCATCGCCGCCGGCGCCTGGCCCGCGGGCGTGCTCGCCGTCGCGTGCGCGGCCGCATGGATCTGGCTCATGCCCACAGACGCACCCGCCCGCGCGGGCATCTGGCCGGCCGTCGCCCTCGCGATTCTCGCCGGGGCGTTCATCGCGCTCCTCGGTTCGCGCGCCGACGTCGGCCTGCTCGGCTCGGTCTGGTCGATGTCGTCACCGTGGGGCGCGCTCTCGCTCGACGCCACCCTCCTGGTCATCGGTGTGGTCCTGTTCCTGCTCGAATCTGCCAACCTCGTCGTACGCGCCGCATTGACCCACGAGATGGCGACGGATGCCACGGCCACCCCAACAACGAACCCCAAAGCAGCGGCATCCCCAACGCTCAAAGGCGGGCGCCTCATCGGCCCGCTCGAGAGGCTCCTCGTGTTCGCGCTCACGCTCTCGGGCATGTACACACTGCTCGCCGCGGTGCTCGCAGCGAAGGGAATCGTGCGCTTTCCCGAGATCTCTCGCGATCGCGACGCTGGCAACCGGGCCGAATACTTTCTCGTCGGCAGCCTGGTGAGCTGGGTGATTGCGCTCGCCGCGGCGTTCCTCGTCTGGTGGGGCTTCGCAACCCCGGGTGTCTAACGGCCGGGCGCGGCGCGTTCCCGCCCGCTGGTAGCCTGGAGCGCGTGTCATCGATCACCACTGCACCCATTGCCAACGACCCGTCTTTCGAGAACGTCTGGCAAGAGCTCGTCTATCGCGGGCTTGTGCACGTGTCGACCGATGCGGTGGCGCTCGAAGCGCTCCTCGCTGGCGACCCCATCACCTACTACTGCGGGTTCGACCCGACAGCGCCGAGCCTGCACCTCGGCAACCTCGTGCAGATTCTGGTGCTCCGTCGCCTCCAGCTGGCCGGCCACAAACCGCTCGGCCTCGTCGGGGGTTCGACCGGCCTGATTGGCGACCCGGGCGGGCGTGATTCCGAACGCGCGCTCAACCCCGTCGAAACCGTCGAGGAATGGGTCGGTTACCTCCGCGCGCAGATCGAACGCTTCCTGAGCTTCGAGGGCGACAACGCCGCGCGCATGGTCAACAACCTCGACTGGACCGCGCCGATGAGCGCAATCGACTTCCTCCGCGGGATCGGCAAGCACTTCCGGGTCGGCACAATGCTCAAGAAAGACTCGGTCTCAGCGCGTCTGAACTCCGACGCGGGCATCAGCTACACCGAGTTCAGCTACCAAATCCTGCAGGGCATGGACTTCCTTGAGCTCTACCGCCGCTACGACTGCGTGTTGCAGACCGGTGGCAGCGACCAGTGGGGCAACCTCACCAGCGGCACCGACCTCATCCACCGCGTCGAGGGCACCTCGGTGCACGCGATCGGTACACCGCTGATCACGAACAGCGACGGCACCAAGTTCGGCAAGAGTGCCGGCAACGCGATCTGGCTCGATCCGGCAATGTGCAGCCCGTACGCGTTCTACCAGTTCTGGCTCAACTCCGACGATGCCGATGTTGCGACGCGGCTCAAGGTGTTCACGTTCCTCACGCGCACCGAGATCGAGGCGCTTGAGCAGAAGATCGCCGACGAGCCGTTCCGCCGCGAGGCGCAGCGACGGCTCGCGTGGGAGGTGACCGCGTTTGTGCATGGGGCGGATGCCGCATCCGCTGCGATCGCCGCATCCCAGGCGCTCTTCGGTCAGGGCGAGCTCGCCTCGCTCGACGCCGATACCCTCGCAGCCGCGCTCCGCGAGTTGCCCAACATCACGGTCCCGTCGGGAATCACGGTGGCGCAGGCGCTCGTCGACACGGGGCTCTGCGCGAGCCTCGGCGAAGCGCGCCGGGCTGTTGCCCAGGGTGGGGTGTCGCTCGATAACGAGAAGGTTGCCGATGAGGCATCCATCATCACTGGCACATTGCCCGGCGGCGTCTCGGTCTTGCGTCGCGGCAAGAAGACCCTCGCGGGCATTTTCATCGAAGGCTAGCCCGGACGCGGGTCCGAGCACTGGTTCGAGAGTCGGTCGCGCATGCCGTTCACAGTGAGTCATGCGGTCGTCGCGCTGCCATTTGTGCGCACGCCGCTGATCCCGGCCGCAATTGCGATCGGGGCGATGACCCCAGACCTGCCACTTTTCGTACGGATGCTTGTTCCCTCCTACGCGCGCACCCACGATCTTGCGTGGCTCCCGGTCACGATCCTGCTTGCTCTTGCGCTGCTGCTCGTGTGGCGCTGCGTGCTTCGGCCGGCGAGCCGCGCGCTGGTGCCGGCGTTCATCGCCGAGCGGTTGCCAAGCGAGTGGGATGCCGGAGCCGCCGCCGCGCTCCGCGAAACCTTCGGCATCGTTCCGGTTGAAGGCAGAGTCACAAGCACAAGCACAAGCACAAGCACAAGCACAAGCACAAGCACAAGCACAAGCACAGGCACAGACACCCGAACCCGCACCCGCTGGCACGGCTCGTTCCGTGCAATCGCACTACTGGTGATCTCGCTCGCGCTCGGTGTCGCGACGCACATCGCGTGGGACCTCTTCACGCACGAGGGGCGTATCGGCACCGACCTGATCCCGATCCTCGACCAAATGTGGGGACCGCTCGCCGGCTTCAAGTGGCTCCAGCACGGATCGAGCGTGCTGGGTCTGCTCATCCTCGCGATCTGGGGTGCGTACTGGCTGGCCGCACACCCGCGCACACCACACCTCCCGCGGGTCGCCGGCTGGGTGCGCGTCAGCTGGTGGATCTCACTCCCGGTCTTGCTCTTGGGCGCATGGCTGTGGGGGATGACCGCGTTCGGCCCGTTCACCAGCGAGTGGACGGTGCAGCACCTCGCCTACCGCGTGCCGCCCCCGGCCAGCGCCGCGTTCGGAATCCTCACCCTCGCGCTCTGCATCGCCGTCCAGCTGGCGTCTCGACGCAACCAGCGCGACGCGCGTTAGCGATCTGCGCGGGTTTTTCGCAGAGCGGATGCCACTTCCCCCGGTTGCCGTCACCGGTGCCATTCGCGCGGCGCGCGGGCGCGCTTCGCGCCCCTCATCCTGCGTTCTCGATGCTGACGTGGGCTTTCCCGCTGCAGGGGCCGGTGTGACACGCCCGGGATGTGGTGTCGATTTGGGGGAGGGGCGGAATCCCGCGTAAGTTATTACTTGTTCGCCCCACAGGGAAGCGGAGAGGCCGAGAGCCTTACCCCCCTCAAGAGGTGAACAACCCCCTTCAAATCTGGTTCGCA
>Ga0209477_1000018_pt1 | contig 74575 bp, 59 predicted proteins | sample KloWWTupernatant_FD_187180 | JGI IMG/M metagenome (GOLD analysis project Ga0209477, IMG submission 187180) | Active sludge microbial communities from Klosterneuburg, Austria, studying microevolution and ecology of nitrifiers - Klosterneuburg... | ecosystem: Engineered > WWTP > Aerobic digester >...
CTCGCTGGGCAAGAACTCCACGATGCCGGCCACGCTGGTGCCGTTCCTCATCGCCCTGCTGGGCATGCTCATCGCCGCGCACATCGCCACTCGCCTGCTCGCGCGTGGCGCCGATGGCACGCTGCTGCCACTGGCCGTGATGCTGCACGGCATCGGCTACGTGATGATCGCCCGCCTCAGCGAGCGACGCGCAGCACTGCAGACCACGTGGTCGTTCATCGCCATCGTGGCCTTCGTGCTCACGCTGCTCATCGTGCAGCGCCCGCCCGACCTCGCGCGCTACAAGTGGACGTTCCTGTTCGTGGGCGCCGGGCTGCTGATGCTGCCCTTGGTTCCCGGCATCGGCAGCAGCGTGGGCGGCGCCAAGATCTGGGTCAGCATCGGGCCGGTCAACTTCCAGCCGGGCGAGTTCGCCAAGATCGCGCTCGCCCTGTTCTTCGCGGCCTACCTGGCCGACAACCGCGAGCTCATCTCTGCCGGCACCCGCCGGTTCGGGTTCATCCGCATTCCCGAGCTGCGCTACGTGCTGCCCATCACGCTGGCGTGGGCCTTCGCCGTTGCGGTGATGGTGGCCGAGAAAGACCTCGGTTCGGCGCTGCTGTTCTTCACCCTGTTCACCGTGATGATGTGGGTGGCCACCGAGCGCGCCATCTACCTGGTGCTGGGGTTGGTCATCTTCAGCGGTGCTGCGTACATCGCGTGGCGCATGTTCGAGGTGGTGCAAACCCGTGTCGACATCTGGCTCGACCCCTGGAGCCAGTACGAGGGCAAGGGCTACCAACCGGCGCAGGCCATGTTCGCGTTCGCCAACGGTGGCACGGCCGGCACCGGCCTGGGCCTGGGCAACCCATCCAAGATCCCGGCAGCCAGCACCGACTACGTGTTCGCCGCCATCGGTGAGGAGATGGGCCTCATCGGGGCCACCGCGGTCATCATCGCCTTCCTGCTGCTGCTGGGTGCCGGCCTGCGCGTGGCGGTGCGTGCCGATCGGCCGTTCGAGAAGCTGCTGGCCACTGGCCTCACCACCATCATCAGCATGCAGGCGTTCATCATCATCGGCGGCGTGCTGCGGTTGGTGCCGCTCACCGGCATCACCTTGCCGTTCGTCAGCTACGGCGGCAGCAGCCTGCTGGCCAACTACATCCTGCTGGCGCTGCTGTTGCGCATCAGCGACTCGGGCGCTCGCCGCCGTGGCGAGACCCCCGACGAGCTCACCATCTCCGAGCGCATGGAAGCACGTCGCCTGCGGCGCGCCGAGCGCAAGGCCGCCCGCGCGTGAACAAGCAGATCCGCAAGCTGGCGGCGGGGTTGCTGGTGCTGTACCTGGCGCTGTTCGCCGCGCTCAACGTGGTGCAGGTGGGCAAGAAGCAAGAGCTCGACGCGCACCCGCAGAACAACCGGCAGACCATCCGCGACTTCAACCGCATGCGCGGGCCCATCGTCACCGCCGACGGTGTGGTGGTGGCGCGCAGCGTGCCCGTGGTCGACCCCGACTCGCAGTACCGGTTCCAGCGCGAGTACCCCACCGGCAACCTGTTCAGCAACATCACCGGCTACTACACGTACAGCTTCGGCAGCACCCAGCTGGAGAAGACGCAGAACGACGTGCTGATGGGCGACACCACGCAGCAGAAGGTCGACAGCGTGTTCGGTGGCGCCGACAACACCGGCAGCGTGCAGCTCACCCTGCGCGCCGACGTGCAGCAGGTGGCCGCCCAGGCCATCGACGACTTCAACGCTGCACAGTTGGCCAACGGAGCCACCGAGACGGTGCAGGGCTCGGTGGTGGTGATGGATCCGCGCACCGGGGCGGTGCTGGCGATGGTGAGCCTTCCTCGTTTCGATGCCAACCAGGTTGCCGACCACGACACCAAGGCCGCCGAAGACGTGCTCGACTTCCTCAACAACTACCCGGGCAAGCCGCTGCTGGCCAATGCGTACCAGGAGAACTACATGCCCGGCTCCGCCTTCAAGGTGGTCACCACGGGCATCGCGATGGAGAACGGTGTCACCAGCCTCGATCGCAACTGGCCCAGCGAGACCGAGTGGGTGCCGCCGCAGACCAACGACCCCATCCAGAACTACGGCGGCAAGGCCTGTGGCGGCACGATGACCGAGGTGTTCTACCGCAGCTGCAACATCCCGTTCGCGCAGCTGGCCAGCGAGCTCGGCCCGCAGCGGATGACCGATGGCGTGCGCGCGTGGGGCATCGGCGAGAAGCTGCCGATCGACCTGCCCGGTGCCGTGGCCAGCAGCTTCTGCGGCAACGTCACCCCGTGCGACGCGGCGTTCTTCAACGACCAGTTGCCGCTGCTGGCCATCGGTGGCTTCGGGCAGGGCAACGACCTGATGGTGCCGCTGCACATGTGCATGGTTGCCGCCACAGTGGCCAACGGCGGCGTGATGATGAAGCCGCACGTGGTGGATGCCACCCTCGACCACGACGGCGCGGTGCTCACCCGCACCTCGCCCGAGGCGTGGAAGACGCCCATCTCGCCGACCACGGCCACCATCCTCAACGACCTGATGGTGGGCGTGGTCAACAACGGCACCGGCAAGCCGATGCAGCTGGCCAACGGCGTACAGGCCGCGGCCAAGACCGGGACTGCGCAGCTGAACTTCGTGGAGGGCGAGCCGCAACGGTCGCACGCCTGGATCATCGGCTTCGCACCCGCCGAGGCCCCCCGCTATGCCGTGTCGGTGGTGATCAAGGGCACCACCGACGAGATCAGCGCCGGCACCGGCGGCCGCCTGGCCGGCCCCATCGCCAAGCAGGTGCTCGACTACCTGTTCGCATCAGAGTCGTGAGCCACCCCCGGCCGGCGAGCGAAGTGGTCGCTCGCTCGTTGCCGGTGAAGTTCCAGCTGCAGATGAGTCGTTGGCGAGCAGCGGTCGACGCGTACGTTCCGCCCGCGGCGGAGACCGGTGGCAGGCTGGTGAGCCTCGACGTCGCCCGCGGCATGGCGGTGGCGATGATGCTGTTCGTCGAGCAGTTGCGCGGCAGCGGGTTCCCGTCGCTGCGGCATGCAGCCTGGGTGGGGCTCACCTGGGCCGACATCGTCTTCCCCTGCTTCATGTTCCTGGCCGGCTGCTCGTTGGCGGTGGTCACCCTGCGTGTGCCGGAAACGGGCAACCTGATCGCGATGTTCGTGCGGCGGGCGCTGAACCTGTTCGCCGTCGGCCTCGTGTTCAACGCGTTCAGCGGCGGCGGCGCCGACCTGTCCACGCTGCGCATCCCCGGTGTGCTGCAGCGCATCGGCGTGTGCCTGCTGGCCGCGCTGCTGGTGGTGCTGCTGTGTCGTCGCCTGCCGGTGGGCCGATCGGAGTCGGCTCGATCCGGGCTCGCCAGTTCGCAGCCCGGTCGTTCGGTGTCGGGCGGTTCGGTGTTGTGGGTGGGCCTGGTGGCACTGGTGCTGTTGGTCGCCTACGGCCAATGGTTGGTCAGGTCCGGGTTGGGGTGCGGCTCGCCGGTGACGGCACGGTGCAACGCGGCCGGCGCGCTGGATCGTCGCCTGTTGCCGGTGGCGCACCTCTACCGCGGCGCCGACTTCCCCGGCTACGACCCGGAGGGTGTCGCCAGCTCGGTGGCTGCGGTGGTCACCGTGCTGGCGGGGTGGGTGGCCATGCGCTGTGCTCTCGCCCGGCAGGCATCGGTGCGCTGGTGGCTGCTTGCCCTTCCGGCCGCCGCGGCACTGTGGGCAGCGTCGTGGGTAGGCCCGCTCACCGCCGGCATCGGCTCGATCAAGCGGTTGTGGAGCCCCGTGTTCACCTTGCGCACGGCGGCGATCGCGCTGGTGGTGCTGGCGCTGTGCCGGCCGCTCGATGGGCTGCAGCGCCGTGCCGCGGCGGTCGGCCATCGCGCCGTGTGCCCGCTGGCGGCGCTCGGTCGCCATGCGCTCACCATCTACGTGGGCCAGCACCTCATCGGTACCGCGCTCGACCGCACCACCATCGACGGTCGCTCGCTCGCCGATCGCATGGCCGGCCACTTCGCCGGCTTCGGCAGCGAAGGCCGCTACCTTGCGTTCGCCATCGCCTGCACCATCGTGGCCACCGCCGCAGCACTCACCCTCGACGCCCTTGATCGCACGGCCAAGCGCCGTCGACAGCCGAGCGGCCGTCAGCCGGGTCACGGGTGAGCAACCTCGAGAAACTGACAGCATCGACGGTGACGGTGCTCACACCGGTGTGAACGATCTTCGCCGACCGCGGTCTGTAGCCTCGGGTGGCGATTTCAGCCAGGAAAGAGTGCAGTGAGCAGCAACAACGAGCGGACCGTCCTGAACGACCGCTATGAGATCCAACAACGCATCGGGCGCGGCGGCATGGCCGACGTGTTCCTGGCGCGCGACCTGTTGCTCGACCGTCCGGTGGCCATCAAGGTGCTCTTCCCCGAGTTCGCGGTCGACCCCAACTTCGTCGAGCGCTTCCGCCGCGAAGCGCAGAGCGCTGCCAACCTCAACCACCCCAACATCGTCGGCGTGTACGACTGGGGCCAGTACGCCAACACCTACTTCATGGCGATGGAGTACGTGCAGGGCCGCACGCTGGCCGACATCCTGCGCGCCAACGGCCACGTCAACAGCCATCAGGCGGCCGAGATCGCCAGCGAGATCGCCGCCGCGCTCGGCTTCGCCCACCGCAACGGCGTGGTGCACCGCGACATCAAGCCGGCCAACATCCTCATCGGCTCCAACGGCCAGGTGAAGGTGGCCGACTTCGGCATCGCCCGCGCGATGAACGCCCCTACCGAGAGCAACCTCACACAGGCCGGCTCGGTGATGGGCACCGCCACCTACTTCTCGCCCGAGCAGGCGCAGGGCGCCACCCCCGACCCGCGCAGCGATCTGTACTCGTTGGGCATCGTGCTCTACGAGATGGTGGGCGGCCGCCCACCGTTCAGCGGCGAGAACCCGGTGAGCATCGCCTACAAGCAGGTGCACGAGCAGCCGCAGCCGCTGAACCAGCTGGTGGCCGATGTGCCCAAGTCGTTCGAGGCCATCGTGGCCAAGCTGCTGGCCAAGAAGCCCGAGATCCGTTACCCCACCGCCGAGGCCGTGCGCGACGACCTGCGCCGCTTCCGCAACGGCGAGCCCGTGCTGGCCCTTGCCTCCGCGATGGGCGCCGCGCCGGCAACGACCGCCGTGCCTCGTGCAGCCGCGCCAGCGGCCACCGTCGGGCTGCCGCGCACCACAGCCATGCCCGGCACCGGGCAACGGCCGCCCACCAGGCCGCCGACGGCCGCGCAGCGACAACAGAGCGACGGCCGCGGTGGCATGTACGCCGTCATCGGCTTCCTTGCGCTCATCGCCCTCGTCGTCGGCGGCATCGTGCTGTTCAACGCGCTCGCGAAGGACAAGCAGCCCAGCGAGTTCGCGATGCCCGATGTGGCCAACCAGGTGCTGGAGGCCGGCAGCCAGGCGCTGGTCGACGCCGGCCTGCAGCTCAACGCGCCGGTCATCGAGGAGAACCCCGCCTTTGCCGAAGGCACCATCACCCGCACCGACCCGGTGGCGGGCACCACGGTGCTGCGCGGGCAGGTGGTCACCGTGTTCTACAACCCGGTGAAGACCTCGTTCGCGCTCGACGACCTGGCCGGCAAGACGCAGCAGGAAGCGATCGACTACCTCAACGGCCAGGGCCTGGTGCTCAACTCGGCCATCGTCACCGAGAACAACCCCGACGTGGAAGCCGGCAAGGTCATCCGCACCGACCCGGCGGCGGGAACGCAGGTCAACCAAGGCGACGTGATCACGCTGGTCATCTCCGCCGGTGTCAACCAGGTGGCCATCCCGCCCGTGACCGGGCTCTCCGAGGCCGACGCCACCGCCAACCTCACCACCGACGCCTACCAGTTCGTCATCACGGTTGCCGAAGAGGTGAGCGAGACCGTCGAGCTGGGCACCGCCATCCGCACCGACCCGGCCGCCGGCCAACTGGTGGCGAAGGGCAGCCCGATCACGCTCTACGTCTCCAGTGGCCCGGCGCCGGTGAAGGTGCCGCCGCTGGAAGGCCTCAGCGAAGCCGCCGCACGCGCGTCGCTGGAGAGCAAGGGGCTGGGGGTCGACGTCACCTACCAGAACGTGCCCATCGGCGACCCGAAGGACGGCAAGGTCATCACGCAGAGCATCGCCTCGGGCACCGACGTGGCACCGGGCACGGTGGTGAAGCTGAAGGTGGGCAAGGCGCCGGCGCCGGCCACCACCACCACGACGATCCCGCCGCCCACCACCACCACGCCGCCCGAGACCACCACCACGGTGCCCGAGACCACCACCACGGTCTGACGAGCCGGCGCCGGGCCCGTGCCGGCGGCGGATCAGTGAGTGGCGTAGCGCAGGAAGTTGCGCAACAGCTCGTGCCCGGCGCCGGTGAGGATGCTCTCCGGGTGGAACTGCACGCCTTCGATGGGCAGCTCGCGGTGGCGCACACCCATCACGATCTCGCCACAGGTGGCGGTGACCTCCAGGCAGTCGGGCATCGTGGCCGGCTCGATGACCAGGCTGTGGTAGCGCGTGGCGGTGAGCGGCGAGGCCAGCCCTTCGAACACGCCCTGGCCGTGATGTTGGATCGGCGAGGTCTTGCCGTGCATCAGGGTGGGTGCTCGCACCACCGAGCCGCCGTACACGTGGCCGATGGCCTGATGGCCCAAGCACACGCCCAGCACCGGCACGCCGGCGGCCCCGAACGCGGGGATGGCTGCGCAGATGATGCCCGCGTCTTCCGGGCGGCCCGGGCCGGGGGAGAGCAGCACGGCATCTGGTGCCAGCGCCAACGCGTCCTGCACGGTGAGCTGGTCGTTGCGTACCACGATCGGCTCGGCGCCGAGCTCGCCGAGGTACTGGACGAGGTTGTAGACGAAGCTGTCGTAGCTGTCGATCACGAGGACGCGGGGCACCCGTACAGCCTGCCCGCTGAAGTGAACGGTTGTCGAATGGGTTGCCGTTTCCGAAACAGCTCTAGACTCTTGCGCCGTGGCTCCTCCGAAACGCAGAACGACCGGTCGTGTGACTCCCAAGGGCACCAAGGTGGGCCACGTGACCTCCATGGCCAAAGAGGCACCGCATCACGACAGCTCCATCGACAGGTCGTCGCGGTACACCCCGCCCACGCCCAAGGAGTTCTACGAGAGCCCGCGCTGGGTTCCCATCCTGATGGCCGTGTTCCTGGGGTTGGGCGCGGTGGCGATCATCTCGCGCTACTTGGTGCCGTCGTTCGAGAGCACCAACACCCCGGTGCTCATCGGTCTGGTGTTCATGCTGTGCGGGTTGTTCACTGCCACCAAGTGGAAGTAGCGCCTCGGTCGCACGCGACCGGGGGTGTGGACAACGAGTGACACGAGTGTAATTACACCACAGAGTTATCCACAGCTTGTGGGCAACTTCACTCGAAGACCGGCGCCACCACGTCCATGTCCTCCAAGCAGTGCCGCGGCGGTGGAGGGTCCTCGTCGGGGGCCAGCATCATCTTCAGCTCCAGCCCACACACGGTGCAGCGGTACTTGACGTTGATCTTGCGCATCTCGCCGGCGGGTGGCGGCGGTGGGAGGGGCGTGGTGAAGCTGCGCAGCATGCCGATGCCACTTTTCCACAGCACGTAGCCGCCCAGCGCGCCGATGCCGACCCAGATGATGGTGGACAGCGCAGGCATACGACCAGGCTACCCAGCAGGCTCGACGGCTGCCGCAGCGTCAGTTGAAGGGCAGGCTCCGTGGTGCCAGAGCAGCGGTGAAGATGCCGTTCACCTTGAGGGTGCCCAGCGCTTGCGAGCCCTTGCTGTACTCCCACTGCAGGTTCACATCGACGCAGATGGCGCTGCTGGTGAGGCCGAGGATCGTCACATCGCCCTCGATGTCGTTCAGGTAGCTGGTGAACTCGTCGGGAGCGAACTTCACATCGAGGAGCACGCGATTGAGGGTGGTGGTCATGTCGAGGCCGTCGAGGGTGCCCGGCGTCAGCACGTCGCCCACGACCAACGGTGCGGTCGTGTGCGGGAAGATCGAGATGGCGCCGCGTGCCGCTCCGTCAGTCTCTGGCGCGTACCCGCCGAACATGCTCACGTCGTCGGGCCCGAACTCCTCGTCGCCGAAGAAGACCACGTAACCGAGCAGGTCGGTGGTCGCGCCTTCCGCGATCGCTTCGGCGTCGGTGAGCGAGCCGGCCTTGTTGGGCACCAGCGGGATCGGCAACGCTGCCGCGCCGACGACGCCGAAGGTGGCCGAGCCGGCGGGTTGTTCACCATCGCGCTGGGCGACCACCGTGTACGGCGCCGGCACGCACTCGGCCGGCATGCCGGCACTGCCGTTGCCGTCGGCGCCGTCCGCGAGAGTGGCGGCAGGCCCGTCGGAGGCCGCGGGACTGCTCTTGTTCGCGGCCTTGTCGCCACCCCCGCAGGACACCACGACTCCGCACGACACCACCATCAACAGCGCAGCGGCAGTGGCGAGGGGGCGGGGCATGAAGGTCAACCTAGGCGTTCGATGATGGTGGCATTGGCCATGCCGCCACCTTCACACATCGTCTGCAGGCCGTAGCGGCCGCCGGTGCGCTCGAGCTCGCACAGCAGCGTGGTCATCAGTCGGGCACCCGACGCGCCCAGCGGGTGGCCGAGTGCGATGGCGCCGCCGTTGACGTTGACCGTGTCCATGTTGGGGTGCAGTTCCTTCGCCCAGGCCAACACCACGCAGGCGAACGCCTCGTTGATCTCGGTGAGATCCATGTCGTCCATGGTGAGGCCGGCGCGAGCCAGCACCTTCTGCGTGGCGGGGATGGGCGCCGTGAGCATCATGCGCGGGTTGTCGCCGGCGAGGCTGAAGTTCACGAAGCGGGCACGCGGGGTGAGGCCCAACTGCTTGGCCTTGGCCTCGCTCATGATCAACATCGCCGAGGCACCGTCGGTGATCTGCGACGAGTTGCCGGCGGTGACGCGGCCGCCTTCCTCCTCGGCGCGGAAGGCCGGCTTCAGCTTGGCGAGCGACTCGAGGGTGGTGTCGCGCAACCCTTCGTCGGTGCTCATCAGCGCACCGTCGGAGCCCAGCAACGGCAGGATCTCGCGCTGGAAGCGGCCTTCGTCGGTGGCGCGACGGGCGAACTCCTGCGAGCGCACGCCGAAGGCATCGAGGTCGTCGCGGGTGAGGCCCCACTTGTCGGCGATCATCTCGGCGGAGATGCCCTGCGGTACCAGGCCGCCCTCGCCGGCGTAGCGGGCGCCGACGGCCGGACCGAAGGGAAAGCCGAACTTGCCGTCGGCCATCGACGAACCCATCGGCACGCGGGTCATCACTTCCACACCGGCGGCCACCACGATGTCGTAGGCGCCGGCGATCACGCCTTGTGCCGCGAAGTGAGCCGCCTGCTGGCTGCTGCCGCACTGGCGGTCGATGGTGGTACCGGGCACGTGCTCGGGCCAGCCGGCAGCCAGCACCGCGTTGCGGCCGACGTTGACCGCCTGCTCGCCCACCTGCATCACGCACCCCATGATCACGTCGTCGACCAGGCCCGGGTCGATGCCGGTGCGCTCTTGCAGCGCCTTGAGGGTCTCGCCGGCCAGATCCACCGGGTGCCAGTCCTTGAGCTTGCCGTTGCGGCGGCCGAGCGGCGTGCGCACGGCATCGACGATGACTGCAGTGGTGTTGGGGTCGGACATGGGGGAGCTCCTTGCCTGTGGCAACGACGTGTCGCCGGAATCCTGGAAGTCTGCCCGCGCCGGGCGAAGTGGCCGAAATCGGACGGACAATCCGTACACAGCGAGCCGTAGGCCGCGACGCCGGGGGCGGCTCGGGGTCAGCCCAGCTTGCTGAACACTCGCTGCAGCGCGGCGATGTCGGTGTCGGTGAGCCGCTTGGCGAAGTGCTCCTGCACCAGGCGGCGATAGGTGGTGTTGGCGTCGCGCCACTCCGTGCGGCCGTCGGCGGTGAGCGACACCGTGACGGCTCGCCGATCGTCTGGTTGCGGCGTGTGCTTGCGCCGTACGAAGCCGGCTTCCTCCATCCGGTCGAGCCGTCGCGAGAGGCTGCTGGGCACCTCGCCGAGCACCTCGCACAGTTCGTGCACGCGCATCGACCCGCCGGCAGCGCGAATGTCGGTGAGCGCGTCGAACCAGGTGAGTGGCAGGCCGTGCTCGTCGATCAGGGTCTGGTCGACGCGGCGCTGCAACATGGCCGAGACCCCGCAGAACTGACGCCACAGCCCGATGCGCTCGGCGTCGAGCCTGGGCATCTAGGCAGTGGCCTTGAGCGCGGCGCCGAAGGCTGCGAGCGCGAGATCGATCTCGCGCTCGTTGACCACCAGCGGCGGCATCCAGCGCAGCGTGCGGCCGTAGGTACCGGCGTTCATCAAGATGAGCCGGCCTTCCTCCAGGCAGTGCTTGGTGATGGCGCTCACCCGCGCGGCATCGTCGAACTCGGTGCCCACCATCAGGCCAAGGCCGCGCACCTGGGTGATGGTGCTGTGCTCTTGCTGCAGCTCTCGAATGCCCGCCTGCAGCTGGGCGCCGCGAGCGTTGACGTTCTCCAGGAACGCAGGGTCGGCCATGATGTCGATGGTGGCCAGCGCCGCTGCGCAACCCATCGCGTTGCCGCCGTAGGTACCGCCATGGCTGCCGGTGGGCCACTTGTCGTCGAGCTCGCGACGGGTGCCGAGCGCGGCGAAGGGAAAGCCGCTGGCGATGCCCTTGGCCATGCAGATGATGTCGGGCTCGATGCCGTAGTGCTCGACGGCGAACATCTTGCCGGTGCGACCGAAACCTGACTGCACCTCGTCGGCGATGAACAGGATGCCGTGCTGCCGGCAACGCTCGACGAGACCGTGGATGAACGCCGCTGGCGCCGGAACGTAGCCGCCTTCGCCGAGCACCGGCTCGAGGATGACGCACGCGGTCTCCTCCGGCGCGGTCATGCTCTTCAGCAGGTGATCGAAGCCGTACAGCGCTTTGGCGACCTCGGCATCCTGGTCGGCGGCCATCGGGTCGGGGTAGGGGGCCACGAACACGCCGGCGGGCAGCGGTGCATGGCCGGCGCGGTACCCCGTCTTCGACGTGGTCATCGCCATGGCCATGTGGGTGCGGCCGTGGAAGCTGCCGCTGAACACCACCGTGTGCGGACGTTTGGTGGCCTGCTTGGCCAACTTGACCGCGGCCTCGGTGATCTCGGCGCCGGAGTTGGCGAAGAAGAACGTGTCGATGGCGCCCGGGGAGAGCTCGGCCAACTTGCCGGCCAGCGGCTCGAGCAGGTCGTGCTTGAACACGTTGACCTGTGCGTGGATGAAGCGCTGTGCCTGCGCGCCGATTGCCGCAGCCACGGCCGGGTGCGCGTGGCCGGTGGAGTTGACCGCAATGCCGGCGGCGAAGTCGAGGTACTCCTCGCCGGTGGTGGTGGTGACCCAGCACCCCTGCCCGTGCGAGACCTGCAAGGGGGTGACCGAGAACCAGACGTTGGAGAGGTGCGACGACGCTGTCATGAGCGCCAGCCTAGAACGTGGGAGTGGAGGCGTTGTCGGCCGCGGCCCACCCAGCGCCGCTCGCGCCTCAGAAGACGTTGACGACGGTGCCGTCGGCCGCGACCTGGATGTAGGCGCTGCCGCGAGGGCCGTTCACGTAGATGCGCACCACCACGGGCAGGTCGGCGGTGAACGTGTCGCGCTGCACGACCACGTAGCTCACCTCACCCTGTTCGACCTTGCTGAGCGTCGCCGCATTGGCGACCACCGCCGACACGGCGGTCCAGTCGATCTCGTCGACGGTGAACGTCATCGTCGGCGCCGCGGCATCGCTGGGCTGGGGGCTCGCCGTGCCGAGGGAGCCGGTGCGCCACATGTACTGGTCGAGGTGGTCGGGTAGCGACGGGTTCTGTGCCGTCGCGATGGCGTAGTCGCCATACAGGCCGATCTGCGTGAACGCGGTCGGTTGGCCGGCGATGCCGTTGTCCAAGGCGGTGGTGATGGCCGCCGCCGCCGCACCGTCGTACAGGAACTGCTCGTCACCACTGAGGCCCAGCGCGTTGCGATCGTTGGAGGAGAGGTGGGGATCCGACACTTCGTTGCCCTGGTTGATGGCGTCGTTGGCCGCGTCGGTGGCCTTGCTGACGGTCTTGTACACGGCCCACGAGCCGACGCCGACCGCGCCGAGGATGATGAGCGTCATCAGGTACCCGCCCCAGCTGCGCGACCGCTTGGCCGTGGGGTACGCGATGGTGGGCAGCGGCCCCTGGTTGCCCAAGTACACGCCGGGCGTCGGGGGCACACCGCTGCCGGGCATGCCGGTGCCCTGTGGCGCCTGGAACGAGTCGCTGGGAATGGGGGTGGACCGCGGTGGCTGCGGCGGCTGCCCGCCAGGAGGAAATGGTGGTTGGTACGACATGCACGCAGTGTGCGCTCGCGACCACCTCGCTGTCGTGAGTAACCGACTACCTATTTTGCGAGCAGGTCGGGGAAGGTTGCGTCGGCGGGCATGGGCGGGCTGCAGCGCCACGGGCGCTCGACCCGGTGCGCGTCGTCGCCCAGGTAGCGGATGGACACCACTCGCCGGCGACCGGTGGCGCCCTGCGCTGCGTGCAGTGTGAGGGCGTGGAAGAACACCGCGTCGCCGGGTTGCAGCTCCCAGCCCAGGATGGGGAACGCCGAGCGATTCGCCTGCACATCGGGCGCCTCGGTGAGCGAACCCTCCGGGAACCACTTGGCCTCGCTCTGCATGAAGGTGCGCGGCATCAGCCACGGGCCGAGGTGGGTGCCGGCCACGAACTCGAGCGTGCTCGCACGCGGTACCGCATCGACCGGCAGCCACATGCTGATCACGTCGCGTCCGTCGACGTCGTAGTACGGCTGGTCCTGGTGCCACGGGGTCGGTTGCCGGGTGCCGGCTTCTTTCACCAGCAGGTGGTCGTGGTAGAGGCGCACCGACTGCGAACCCATCAGTGCCTGCGCGGTGGTTGCGGTGGCACGGGCCAGCTCGAGGTACGCGGGGAAGCGCTGCCAGTTGCAGAAGTCCTCCACGAAGCGGCCGGGGTCGTCGCCGGCGCTGGCCGTTTGGGCCAGGTCGCTGGGCCGGGCCAGGTTGGCTTCCACCGCCTCGGTGACGCGCTGCAGGAGCGCCGGCCCCACCAGCCCGCGCACGCACACGGCCCCGTCGCGGGCGAAGTCGGTCGCCAGCTGCGTGAGGTCGTCGTCGGTCATGCGCGTTCGTCGTTGGTCATGCGAGGTGCAGGTGGTCGATGAGGAACAACCGCCAGGCGCGGTCGATCTCGGGTTGGTGTTGGGCGTACAGGGCCTGGGCGTGGGCGCTCTCCTGCTCGTAGAAGTTGCGCAGCACGGGCGTGCCCGTTGCCGCCGCGGCGTTGGCAGTGGCAACCGAGCAGGCGAACGGCACCAGCGGGTCGCCGCCGCTGGCCGAGATGGCGACCGGCGCGTCGAACGCATCGATCGAGCCGTCGACGTAGTTGCATCCCGACATCGCCAGCACGGCCGACACCTGCGAGGCGGCCGGTGGCGGGTTGCCCGCTGAGTTCAGCGTCTGACCGACGTGGATGGCGGTGATCGCGCCGGCCGAGCTGCCGCCCACGGCGACGCGTGTGGCGTCGATGCCGTAGGTGGTGGCGTGCGCACGCAGCCAGCTGATGGCCATCGCCGCGTCGTCGCGGGCGCCGAGGATGGCGCGCTCGCAGCGCGCCCGTTCGGCCGCCAGCCGGCTGCCCGTGTACAGCCCCGCCTGCACCTCCACGCAGTGGTTGCCCGGGTCGAGCCGATACGAGATCGAGGCGGTCACGTAGCCGAGCTTCGCATATGCAACCGCTGTGCTCGCCATCTGCCCGCGGTTGCCGCCGAGGAACGCGCCGCCATGGATCCACACCAGCAGCGGGCGGCTGGTGGCGTTGTCGCCGGTGGGCCGGTAGAGGTCGAGCTGGAGGTTCACCGGCAGGTTGCTGACGAGGTCGGGCGCGCTGCCGTAGGTGACCGTGGAGGAGGTGGTGCCGGCGAAGATGGGCGTTCGGTAGCGCTGGGCGGCGAACGCGAGCCGCGCACCGGCGGCAGTAGCGGTGGCCGGTTGTGACGCAGCGTCGATGGCCGCCGGCCGTTGTGGTGACCGGGCCGTCGCTGTTGCCGACCCCGTCGTGAACCCCGCACTCAACACGAGCACGGCGGCCAGCAGTGGCAACGGCGGGCGGGGTGACATGTCCCCAGTGTTGCCCATCCGGTGCCCGCGTGCAGCTGCGGCCTTCAGGAGAAGGCGGCAGCGAGCACGTCGGCGTAGGTGTCGGCGAGGTGGAAGGTCATCTGGTCGCGCACGCGCTCGGGCACGTCGTCGAGGTCGGGGCCGTTGCGCTTGGGGAGCACCACCTCGGTGAGGCCGGCGCGGTGAGCCGCGAGCACCTTCTGCTTGACGCCGCCGATGGGCAGCACCTTGCCCTGCAGGGTGATCTCGCCGGTCATGCCCAGGTTGGGCTTCACCAGCCTGCCGGTGAGCAGGCTGACCAACGCGGTGGTCATGGTGACGCCCGCCGACGGGCCATCCTTGGGCACCGCCCCCGCTGGCACGTGCACGTGCACTCGCTTCGCCATGGCGGCGGGGTCGACGCCCAACTCGGCCGCATGCGAGCGCACGTACGACAGCGCGATGTGCGCACTTTCCTTCATCACGTCGCCCAGCTGGCCGGTGAGTGTGAGGGTGGGCTCGCCATCCTGTGCCAGCGGAAAGGCTGTGGTCTCGACGAACAGCACGTCGCCGCCGGCGCCGGTGACGGCGAGACCGGTGGCGATGCCGGGCACGTTGGTGCGCTCGGGGATCGAGTCGTCGACCTTCGGCCGGCCCAACCACTCGCGCACGTCGTCGACGCCCACGTCGATCGGTGGCAACTGCTGGGCGGTGGCGACCTTGGCGGCGATCTTGCGGCTGAGCTTGCCCAGCTCGCGCTCCAGCGAGCGCACTCCGGCTTCGCGGGTGTACCCGCCGATGGTGGTGCGAACGGCGTCGTCGGCCACCACGACTTCATCGGTGGTGAGGCCCGCTCGCGTGAGCTGGCGGGGCAGCAGGTACCGCTGCGCGATGAAGACCTTCTCGTCCTCGGTGTAGCCGTCGAGCCGAATGAGGTCCATGCGGTCGAGCAGTGGCGCCGGGATGGTGTCGGCGACGTTGGCGGTGGCGATGAACACCACCTGCGACAGATCGAGCTCGATCTCCAGGTAGTGGTCGCGGAAGGTGTGGTTCTGTGCGGGGTCGAGCACTTCCAGCAAGGCGGCGGTGGGGTCGCCGCCCCAACCGCCTGGGCTCACCTTGTCGACCTCGTCGAGCAGCACGACGGGGTTCATGCTGCCGGCCTCGATGATGGCGCGCACGATGCGACCGGGCTGGCTGCCCACGTACGTGCGCCGGTGGCCACGGATCTCGGCCTCGTCGCGCACGCCGCCCAGTGCGACCCGCACGAAGTTGCGGCCCATCGCCTTCGCGATCGACTCGCCGAGGCTGGTCTTGCCCACGCCGGGAGGGCCGACGAGGGTCATCACCGTGCCGGCAGCTCGGCCGTCGGTGTCGGCGACGCCGCGGTCGGCGCGCAGCTTGCGCACGGCGAGGAACTCGACAATGCGGTCCTTCACGTCGTCGAGGCCATGATGGTCGGCGTCGAGCTGGGCACGGGCGTCATCCAGCTGCAGCTGGTCGAGCGTGCGCGTGGCCCAGGGCAGTTCGAACACGCGATCCAGCCAGGTGCGTACCCAGCTGTGCTCCGGCGATTGCTGGCTCATCCGCTCGAGTCGCTCGATCTCCTTGGCAACGAACGTGGCGGCCTTCTCGGGCAGGTGTTGGCGGAGCTCGTCGAGCTGGGTGCGGTAGTCGCTGACCACGTTGTCGTCGCCGTCGCCGAGCTCCTTCTGGATCGCGGCCAGCTGCTGGCGCAGCAGGTAGTCGCGCTGCTGCTTGTCGACGCCTTCGGTGACGTCGGCACGGATCTGTGCGCTCACCTGCAGCTCGGCGATGTGCTGGCGCGCCCACTCGGTGAGCAGCGCGAGGCGGTGCTCGAGGTCGACCGCGTGCAGTACTTCGGCGCGGCGCTCGTCGCCGGCTTCGCTCCAGGTGGTGACCGCGTCGGCCAGTGAGCCTGGCTCGGTGATGGTGCGCAGGATCTCGGGCAGGCGCCGGCTCTGGCGCAACTTGGCGATCTCCTCCAGCACCACTCGCAGCTCGCGCGTGGCGGCCTCGACCCGCGGCGTGGGCCGGGCATCGGTGATCAGTTCGACCTCGGCGTGGTGTGCGCCGCGCTCGCTGGTGTGCACCGCCACGATGCGGGCTCGCCGTTCGGCCTGCAGGATGGCGGCCTGCTCGCCGTTGGGCAGCGTTGCCGTGTTGGGCACACGGGCCACCACTCCCACGGTGCCGGCGGGCGGAGTGGCGTTGTGCGCGGTGCCGTTGCCGGGTTCGCCGTTGCCGGGTTCGCCGTTGCCGGGTTCGTTGCCGGGTGCGATGAGCACGATGCGGCCGTCGGCGCGGCCGGCGGCCTCGATGGCGGCGCGGGCCTGGTCGTGGTCGAGCGAGATGGTGACGACGGTGCCGGGCAGCACCACCGACGGCAGGTGGAGCACCGGCAACAGCAGTGTCGTCGTGCCGGTTGTCGTGCCGGTTGTCGTGCCGGTTGTCGTGCTGGTGGACGTGCCGGAGGTGGTCGTCGTGGAGGTTGTCGGGTCGGACATGCGGCACAACGTAGCGTCACGAAACTTGAATGCAACCTTGTCAAGGTTGTGTCGCCGATGTCACGCAGGTCTCACTCCACCTTCGGTGGATCCTTCAGCGCCAGGTAGGCCACCACCAGGCCGCCCAGGATCAGGAACATCAGGAAGCTGCGCAGCAACCAGCGCAAGGTGCCGAGCACGAACCCGAAGCCCCAGAAGACGAGCAATGCAACGATGAGCCAGCCGATGACGGTGCCGAGCGCGGACTTCATGAGGCGAGCGTACGACCCGTGCGAGCCCGAGCTGTGCGCACCGCTGGTGCCGATGTGCCGCCGCTCTACGGGTGCACGGTCTCGCCGCGCTCGAGCATCTCCACGAACGTGGCGATCTTCCTGGCTCGCGTGTCGGCGCGCTTGACGTTGCCGATGCGGAACAGGATCGCGAACCGGTTCTGGCTGGAGAGCTGCGCGAAGAACGCTGCTGCCGCCGGGCTCGCGTCGAGCGCTTCCTGCAGGTCGGGCGGTACGTCGGTCGCGCTCTGGCGATAGGCGGCATCCCACCGGCCGTCGGCCTTCGCTCGATCCACCTGTGCCTGGCCAGGCGGGCGCATGCGGCCTTCGGCGGTCAGGCGCTCGACGTGGTCGCGGTTTCGCTGTGACCAGATGCTGCGCGGTCGCCGCGGCGTGAACACCTGCAGGTGGTAGTTGTCGTCGAGCGCACTGCGTTGACCATCGATCCAACCGAAGCACAACGCCGCGTCGAGCGCCTCGGCGTAGGTGATGCCGGGCATCGGTGACGAGATCTTGCGCAGCTGCAGGCGCACGCCGTCGGCGGCCGGGTGCCCTTCGAGGAACCGCTCCCACTCGGCAACCGTGTGGACGACGAGGATCGGCTTGTCGTGCACGGCAACCATCGCCCGACCCTACAGAACCACTGCGATCTCATCGTCGACGCGACGGGTCGTTGGCCCGTCGATCCGTCGGGTCGGCGTCAGCCGGCGGTGAGCGAGGCTGCCTTCGCCAGTGCCTCTGCCCAGGTGGCGTTGGCGGCGAGCAGCGCGCGGAACGGCATCACCATCCGCGGCATGCTCACGCCCAGCACGCCGCGCAGGCGACCCTGGTAGCCGTACAGCGCGGCGAAGGCGCCGTCGGTGCTGCCGGCGAACACGTGCACCTCGTCGTCGCCGTGAGCGCGCCCGACGAACTGGATGCGGCTGTCGAACTGGTCGCTCCAGAAGAACGGCACCGAGGTGAACGGCTCCGCCTCGCTGCCGCCGGCCACGAGCAGCAGGTTGCGTGCAGCTGCCGCCCCCTGCTCGGCGGCGTTGGTCCAGTGCTCGACGCGCATCTCCTGGTCGTCGAAGCCGGCGAACGCGGCGTTGGGCCAGCGCGCGCAGTCGCCCGCGGCGTACACGCCCGGCACCCCCGCCGACAGGGTGGCGTCGCAGACGATGCCATCGCCGATCGTCAACCCGCTGCCCACCAACCACTGGGTGTTGGGCGCGACCCCGATGCCCACCACCACCACATCACTGGCGACGAGCGAACCGTCGCCCAATCGCACGCCGGTGACCTGCCCACCTTCGCCCTCGAGGCTCGCCACCTGCACGCCGCAGCGAAGATGCACGCCGTTGCGAGCGTGCACGCCGGCCACCGCGGCACCCATCTCGACGCCGAGCCCACGGATGAGCGGGGAGGGCGCGCCTTCGAGCACGGTGACCGCGCAGCCCAACGCCCGAGCCGTGGCAGCCACCTCCAGCCCGATGAAGCCGGCGCCGATGACCGTGACCCGTGCCGTGCCGCCGGCGATGCGGTCGCGCAGATCGACGGAGTCGGCCAGCGTGCGCAGCTCGACCACGCCGGCGAGCAGCGGCTGGTCGGGCAGCCGCCGCGGTGAGGCGCCCGTGGCGAGGATGAGGCCGTCGTAGACGACGGTGGTGCCGTCGTCGAGCGACAGCGTGCGAGCGTGGGTGTCGACCGCAGTGGCGCGCACACCCAGCCGCAGCGCGAGCGCGAGCGATTCGAAGTCGTCGGCCTTGCGCAGGCGGATGCGCTCGACCTCCCATTCACCGGAGAGCACCTTCTTCGACAGCGGCGGGCGATCGTAGGGGATCTCGTGCTCGGCGCCGACGAGTGTGATGGTGCCGTCGAAGCCCTCCTCGCGCAGCGATTCGCACGCGCGCAGGCCGGCGAGTGAAGCGCCGACCACCACGACGTGACGGAGTGCACCCGACTGCTGTGAGGTCATGCGGTGGTGCACTCGGTGCAGTGCACGTCGCTGATCGGCTCGCCGCTGAGCAGCGCGACGACCCAGTCGACGAACGGTTCACCGTTGACGGTCTCGGTGTAGAAGTCGTCCTTGTGCAACACCGTGTGGTTGCTGCCGGGGGAGATGTACGACAGCAGCGTCACGCCTCCGGCCTCGATCTGCGTCTCGTTCTGGTCGATCAGCGACACCAGGTCGTCGGCCGGGATGCCGGCGAGCTGGGCGAAGAACGTCTGCGTCTCGTCGAACGCGTAGTCGTGCCGCGCGAAGGTGATGTCGGGCTGGTGAGCGCCCGCCTTCACGAACAGGCCGGGAAAGCTCCAGGTCTCGGAGGTGACGCCGGCGTTCTCCGGCCAGTCGGGCACCGCGTTCATGGTGCCCCACGCATCGCCGATGACGGCGTTGATGCCGGGGATGTCGGGGTAGGCGCCCGAGCCGTCGGCCAGCACGGTGATGCGCGCCGCCGGCAGCAGGTCGGCGGCCATGCCCGCGTACAGGGGAGTGGGCACGGAACCTGCGCTCTCGCCGGTGACGATCAGCTCGGTGGCGTCGGGGAACAGCTCGGCCATCTTGTTCAGGGCCGTGCTGCCGTTGACGAAGCCCTTGTGCTCGACAACCACCCCGCCGCCGTAGTCCTTGGTGTTGTTGCCGATGTGCACGTCGCCGGTGCAGTACGGCACGAACACGATCGAGTAGTTGGCGAACGGGTTCATCGGGTTGGAGAAGTCGAAGATGCCGGTGGGGTCGCCCTGGGCGCCGAAGCCACCCTCGTAGCCGACCTCGCGCTTGTAGGTGTTGCTGGTCGGGTTGCACGTGTCGGCGCTGAAGCAGGCACCGCCACCCTCGAGGAAGAACATCACCTTCGTGGGGTCGGCACGGTGCACGAAGTAGGAGAACTCACTGCCGTCGCCGCACATGCAATCGGCTGGAGCGGTGATGGTCTCCCACACACCGGCGGCATCGACGGTGGTCTCGGGGGCGTCGGTCGTGGGTGCGTCGGTGCTGGGAGCATCGGTCACTGGTACGTCGGTGGCTGCGACCGATGTCTCGGGCGCTGGGCCGGTGGTGGCTTCGGCAGCGGACGTGCCGTCGGTCGCGGTACTGGTGTCGTCGCTGCATGCGGCCACGGTGCCCACCAGCACGCCAACCGCGAGGATCACTCGCCATCTCGTCATGCGAGCAGCGTAGTGGTGCGCGAATCGAGTGACGGCTACGCCGCTCCGCGGGGTCAGGTCACCCGCCGGCAAGTGTGCGGCGGGCGCGTGGTGCGGCAGAATTCGGGAACCGGTGGCGTTCGCACGGCGTCGAACGGTCAGCGGTTCCGCACGGGGCGAGGGAGAACGAGATGGCACAGCGACCGGTTCGTCGGGTTTCGGCCCTGGTGGTGGCAATCGGTCTCATCGTCGCGGCGTGCGACGACGGCGGTGGCGGCGCGTCCACCTCCACCTCGACCGCAGGTCCCACGACGACCGTCGACGGTTCGTCTGCTGCTGGCGATGGCGCGGCACCGCGCCTGTTCGGCCTGCAGCTGTCAGAAGGGAGCGCGCAGGCAGTGCCGCCCGAGCCCACACCGGTGGTGGATGGCTCGCCGGTCGACCAGCAACGCATCGACGAGATCACCGCCCGCCTCCCCGAGTGGATCGACGCCGGAACCCAGAACCAGTCGTTCAACTGGCCGGTGCAGACCTCGCCTCCGCCACGCACCGGCACCGTGCTCACCGAGACGTTCCCGCCCACGGGTGGCAACGATGGCCCTGCCGTGCCGGTCGACAACGGGCCATTGAAGGTGCTGCGCTTCCAGCCGGAAGGCGATGTGCCCATCGCTCCCTACGTCGCGATCACGTTCAACCAGCCGATGGTGCCGGTGGGCACCGTCAGCGGCGTGAACGCCCTCGACGTGCCGGCCACCATCTCGCCCGCGCTGCCCGGCAGCTGGCAGTGGATCGGCACGCGCACCTTGCGCTTCGACGCCGCCAGCGACCTGATCGATCGGTTGCCGATGGCCACCACCTTCACCGTCACCGTGCCGGCCGGCACCGCCTCGGCCGCCGGCGGCACCTTGGGTGAAGCCGTGTCCTGGCAGTTCACCACGCCGCCGCCCACGGTGCAGTCGTTCACGCCGGAAGGCGAGCAGCTGCGTCGCGACCAGGTCTTCGTGGTCACGTTCGACCAGCGCATCGACCCCGCCGCTGTGCTGGCGACGGTGCGGCTGCAGGCCGGCAACGACGAGGTCGCCGTGCGCCTGGCCACGCCGGCCGAGGTGCAGGCCGACGACACGGCCCGCGCGCTGAGCGATGGCGCCGAGCCCCAGCGCTGGCTGGCGTTCCGGCCCGTCGAGCTGCTGCCCACCGACACGCCGCTCACCATCGAGATCGGGCCCGGCACACCGTCGGCGGAAGGCCCCGACACCACTACCGATGCAGCGGTGTACCGCGGGCGCACCTACGCGGCGCTGAAGGTGGTGCGAGCCACGTGCTCGTGGGGTGACGAGTGCCCGCCGGGCAGTGAGCTGAACGTGGAGTTCAACAACCCGCTCGACACCGCCGCCAGCGATGCCGGTGCGGTCACCGTCTCGCCGCAGCTGGCCGGGATGTCGACCAGCCTGAGCTACACCGTGCTCTCGGTTCGCGGGGCCACCCTGGCTCGCACCGAGTACTCGATCACCATCCCCGCTTCGTTCACCGACGTCTTCGGGCAGACCCTGGGCGACGACACCACCGTCACCGTCGAGGTCGGTACCGCGCGGCCGAGCATCCAGCCGTACGAGATGATCACCACGCTCGATCCGTTCGTCGACGAGCAACGGCTGTCGGTGCTGACGGTGAACCACGACGAGCTGCGCGTGCGGGTGTTCGCCGTCGAGCCTGCCGACTTCTCCGACTACCTCGCGTACCTGTACCGCATGGACGACCCCGATCGTGGCGACCCCAGTTGGCAGGAGGTCTCCGACAAGAAGGTGCAAGTGTCGACCGAAGCCGATGCGGTGGTCGACACCTCGCTCGATCTCGGCGGAGCGTTGGACGGCGAGCCCGGCCACGTGGTGGTGCTGGTCGAGCCGGTGCCTGCGGTCTCTCCCACGTCGAACAACTACTACGAGAACCGGCCCGCGATCAGCTGGGTGCAGAGTACCCAGCTGGGGGTCGATGGTCTCTCCGACGCGACGCGCACCGTGGTCTGGGCCACCGACCTGCGCACCGGCGCGCCGGTGGCCGATGCCGGCGTCTCCATCGTCGGCGGCGACAGCGGCGTCACCGACGTCGAGGGCCTCGCCTCCCTCGACCTGCCGCCGTCCACCAGCACCGAGCCTGTGTTGGTAGCCACGAACGGCGACGACAGCGCCATCCTGCCGCTGCAGGCCTACCGTCAGGACCTGCGCGACGAGTCGCGCTGGTACGTGTTCGACGACCGGCAGGTGTATCGCCCCGGCGAGACCATGCGGGTGAAGGGCTGGGTCCGCCGGTTGACCCTGAGCGGCGACGCGCAGCTGAAGGCCATCGACCCCGACGCCACCGTCGGCTACGTCGTCAACGACTCGTACGGCAACGAGCTGCTGCAGGGCACGGCGAACCTCGGCGCGCTCGGCGGGTTCGACCTGGAGCTGCAGTTGCCCGACACGGCCAACCTGGGCGCTGCCTCACTGATGCTGACGCTCAACGGTGAGAGCGGTCTGGAAGGCACCAGCACCTGGCACCAGTTCCAGATCGAGGAGTACCGTCGGCCGGAGTTCGAGGTCACCACTCGACCCGAGAGCGACGAACCGTTCCTCAGCACGCAGCCGGCGACCATCGCCGCCACTGGCGAGTACTACGCGGGCGGCCCGCTGGCCAACGCGCCGGCCAACTGGTCGGTGAGCACCACGCCCACCACGTACGCGCCGCCCGGGTGGGCAGAGTTCACGTTCGGCATCTGGATCCCGTGGTGGTTCGGCGAGTTCGGCGGCTACGACGACGGCTACTACGGCGAGGGCGGGTACTACGGCGATGTCGCGCCGTGCTGCGGGCCCATCGACGACACGACGGTCAAGCAGTACACGGGCGTCACCGATGGCACCGGCACCCACTACCTGCAGCTGGGCTTCGAGGCCACCGACGGCACGCTGCCCGACCTGCCGGTGGCAGTGACGGCCCAGGCCACCATCACCGATGTGAACCGGCAGGCGTGGTCGTCGAGCAGCAGCATGCTCGTGCACGCCGCGGATCGCTACGTGGGCCTGCGCTCGTCGCGCACGTTCGTGCGCCAGGGCGACCCGCTGGAGATGCAGGCCGTCGTCACCGGCATCGATGGCGAGGCCATCAGCGGGGTGTCGCTGGAGGTGGTCGCTGGTCGAGTCGAGTCGTCGTTCGTCGGCGGCGAGTGGACCGACACCGTGATCGACCCGCAGACGTGCACGGTGGTGTCCGCCGCCGAACCGGTGTCGTGTTCGTTCGACTCCACCGTCGGCGGCCAGTACAAGGTGACCGCAGTGGTCGCCGACGAGCACGGCGGCCGCAACCGCACGGAGCTGACCACGTGGGTCAGCGGTGCTGCCAGCCAGCCCAGCCGCGGTGTGGATCAGCAGTCGCTCACGGTGGTGCCCGACAAGGCCGAGTATGCCGCCGGCGACACCGCCGAGCTGCTGGTGCAGGCACCGTTCGCCACCGGCGAAGGCCTGCTGACGATCAGCCGCAACGGAATTCGCGACACCGTGCGCTTCCAGGTGCGCAGCGGCAGCGCTGTTGTGCAGCTGCCGATCACCGAGGCCGACGTGCCGCAGCTGTCGCTGAACCTGGAAGTGGTGGGCGCCACCCCGCGCACGAACGACGACGGCACGCCGGCGACCGATGCGCCCCAGCGACCCGCCTATGCGGTGGGCAGCATGACGCTGTCGGTGCCGCCGGTGTCGCGCACGCTCGCAGTCGTTGCCACGCCTCGCGACACTGAGTTGGCGCCGGGAGCGTCCACCAGCATCGACGTGTCGGTGAAGGATGCCGAAGGGGCGCCGGTGCAGGGCGCCGAGTTCGCGGTCGTGGTGGTCGACGAAGCCGTGCTGGCATTGTCGGGCTACACGCTCACCGACCCGCTGGGCGTGTTCTACGCGCCCGGCTACGACTGGTTGAACGCGACCTACGGCCGGCAGCAGATCCGCCTGCTCGACCCCGCCTCGCTGACCGACCAATCCGTCAACGACTCGGGGGCCAGTGCCGAAACCGCTGCCGCGAGCGACGAGTTCGCGCCGGAGACCACAGCGGCCGCTGCGCCCGACGCCGACCAATCCGCCGGCGGCGAGCAGAAGTCGACGGCCGGCGACGGTGCTGGCACGCCGGTCGACGTGCGGTCCAACTTCGATGCACTTGCGCTGTTCCAGCCATCGGTCACCACCGATGCCGATGGCCTCGCCAGCATCGACCTGACGTTGCCCGACAGCCTCACCCGCTACCGCGTGATGGTGGTCGCGGTCAGCGGCGCCGACCGGTTCGGCAGCGCCGAGAGCAACATCACCGCCCGCCTGCCGTTGGCCGTGCGCCCCTCGGCCCCTCGCTTCGCCAACTTCGGCGACAGCTTCGAGCTGCCGGTGGTGGTGCAGAACCAGGGCGATGCCCCGCTCGAGGTCGACGTCGTGCTGCAGACATCCAACCTCACGCTCGTCGGCTCGGCAGGCATGCGCGTGACGGTGCCCGCCAATGATCGGGTGGAGGTGCGATTCCCGGTGGCCACGTCGTCGGCAGGCATCGCCGGGTTCCGGGTCACCGCGGTCAGCGGCGACCTCGCCGATTCCGCCACCGTCGAGCTGCCCGTCTACACCCCCGCCACCGCCGAGGCGTTCGCCACCTACGGCGTGGTGGATGTCGGCGCCGTCGACCAACCGCTACTGGCGCCCACCGACGTGATCCCCGAGTTCGGTGGGTTGGAGGTGAGCACCTCCAGCACGTCGCTGCAGGCGCTCACCGACGCGGTGCTCTACCTCACCGACTACGACTACGACACCGCCGATGCCAGCGCCTCGCGCATCATCGCCATCGCGTCGCTCGCCGACGTGCTCGATGCGTTCGATGCCGAGGGCATGCCGACCCCGGCCGCGATCACCACTGCGATGAAGGACGACATCGCCACACTGGTCGCTCTCCAGAACGACGACGGTGGCTTCCCGTACTGGCGCAAGTACGACCTGGTCGATCCGTTCATCACGATCCAGGCAACGCACGCACTGCTGCTCGCTCGGGACGGTGGCTACACGGTGCCGGTCAACACGCTCGACATGGCGCTCGCGTACATCGCCGACATCGAGTCGTACATCCCCGACTACTACGGGCAGCGCGAGCGCGATTCGCTCAGCGCCTACGCCCTGTGGGTGCGCGATCTTGCCGGTCAGCGCGACACGTCGAAGGCGGAGACGCTCTACCAGGACCGTGGCGACGAGCTGGCCGTTGACGCCATCGCATGGTTGTGGTCGTCGATCGATGACACAGGAATGCGCGACGACATCGAGCGCACGCTGAACAACCGCGCCGTGGAGACCGCCGGCGCTGCCAACTTCACCACCGAGTACGGCGACAGCTCGTACCTCATCATGCAGAGCGACCGCCGAACCGATGGCATCGTGCTCGATGCACTGATCGCCAACTCGCCCGACAGCGACTTGATCCCGAAGGTCGTCGCCGGCCTGCTGGCCAACAAGGTGAAGGGGCGCTGGAACAACGTGCAGGAGAACGCCTTCATCCTGCTCGCGCTCAAGTCGTACTTCGACGAGTACGAAGCGCAAACGCCGGCGTTCGTCGCCACCGTGTGGCTGGGCGACCGGTTCGCCGGCGAGCACAGCTTCCAGGGCCGTGAGACCGATCGCGTGAACCTCACCATCCCCACCAGCGAGCTGATCGCCACCGGCGACACCGACCTGGTGCTGGCCAAGGATGGCAGCGGCCGCCTCTACTACCGCATCGGGCTGCGGTACGCGCCGGCAGATCTGCAGCTCGATGCGCTGGATCGTGGCTTCGTCGTCGATCGGGTCTACGAAGCGATCGACGACCCCACCGACGTGTCGCGCGACGCCGATGGCACGTGGCACGTGAAGGCTGGAGCGCGAGTGCGCATCAGGCTCACGATGGTGGCCGAGAGCCAGCGCACCCATGTCGCGCTCATCGACCCGCTGCCCGCCGGCCTGGAGAGCCTGAACCCCTCGCTGGCGGTGACGCAGTCGGTGCTGTCGCCGACAGACGAGTCGTCGCCGGGCGACAACTGGCGCGTCGACGGCTGGTGGGGTCGCTGGTACGAGCACGAGCAGCTGCGCGACGACCGCACCGAGGCTTTCACCACGCTGCTGCCGGCGGGCACCTACACGTACTCGTACGTCGCGCGGGCCACCACGCCGGGCTCGTTCGTGGTGCCGCCCACGCGGGCGGAGGAGATGTACTCGCCCGAGACGTTCGGTCGCACTTCCACCGACCGGCTGATCGTCGAGTAGCCCTCCCGGGTGCTCGCAACCACGACGCCGCGTGAGGCATGGCGGCTACGGTGGTCGCCGTGAACTGGGAGCAACTGGTGCAGGGAGTGGAACTGCCGTTCCACCCGGATCTGAAGGTGCCCGCGCTCGTCGAGGTGCGCCTGCCGGTGCCACAACCGCAGCCGATCGCCGACGTGGAGGCCACTGCGCACGCCGACGTCGTCGAGCGCCTCGCCGGGCACGTCACGCCTGGGATGACGGTGGCCGTCGGCGGCGGGAGCCGCGGCCTCACCGATCGGGTGGCCCTGATGCGTGGCGCGATCAGCGGGTTGCGCGCACTGGGGGCCGAGCCGTTCGTGGTACCTGCGATGGGCAGCCACGGCGGAGCCAAGGCGCAGGGCCAGCGAGCGATGCTGGAGAGCCTGGGCATGACCGAGGAGGCCCTTGGGGCCGAGATCCGCGCCACGATGGAGACGGTGGAGGTGGCTCGCACAGCGGCCGGCATGCCGCTGTACCTCGATCTCCACGCGGCCGGCGCCGACCGCATCTTCCCCGTCAACCGCATCAAGCCGCACACCTGCTTCAAAGGCCCGATCGAGTCGGGTGTCACCAAGATGGCGGTGGTCGGCTTCGGCAAGCAGCCCGGTGCCGCGCAGATCCACGCATGCGGCCCGCAGGAGATGCGGAATCGCATCCTCGACGGAATCGCCGCGCTCCGCGCGAGTGGTCGCCTGCTCGGAGGTCTCTGCTCCATCGAGTCGGCGAGTGGCGAAGTCGTTCGCGTGCGGGCACTGACAGCCGATGAGGTGGGCGGCCCGGCCGAGATCGAGCTCACCGACTTCTCTCGCGCGCTGGTGCCGGCGCTGCCGTTTCCGCAGGTCGACGTGTTGATCATCGACAAGGGCGGCAAGGACATCAGCGGCACCACCCTCGACCCCAACGTCACCGGTCGCTTCTGGGTGCATGGGCTGGCCGATCTCGCCGAGCCGGATGTCAGCACCATCGTGCTGCTCGACATCACTGCCGTGTCGGCGGGCAACGCGCTCGGCATCGGTTTCGCCGACTTCATCCCGGTGGCGCTGGCGCAGCAGATCGACTGGCAGAAGACCTACGTCAACTGCTTCACCGCCGGCATCGCTGGCGTGCGTCGCAGCCGGATGCCGATGGTGCTGCCCACCGACGACGACTGCGTGAAGGCGGCGCTCAGCATGTGCGGCCGTGCGTTCGACCAACCCAAGCGGGTGGTGCGCATCGAGAGCACGTTGCACATGACCCGTTGCTGGGTCAGCGATGCCCTGCTGCACGAACTGCCGGCCGGCGCCGAGATCGTGTCCTGACGCAGCGGTGAGCAGTCTGCTCGTCAGCGCGCTGCGCGATGTCGTGGGTGCGGCCCACGTGCTCGTCGACGCCGATGTGCGGGCGACCTACGAGACCGACTGGCTCGGGCAGACGCACGGCACCACCCCGGCAGTGGTGCGCCCGGGCTCGGCGCAGGAAGTGGCTGCGGTGCTGGGCGTGTGCGCGGCCGCCGGCGTCGCAGTGGTGCCCCAGGGCGGCAACACCGGCCTGGTCGGTGGCAGCGTGCCGCGTGGTGGTGCGGTGCTGCTCTCGATGCAGCGCTGCTCGTCGCTGAGCACGGTCGACACGCTCTCGATGCAGGTCACCGCCGGCGCCGGTGTGACGATCGAGCACCTGCAGCAACATGCGCGTGCCGCCGGCCTCGACTTCGCGGTCGACTGGGGTGCGCGTGCGACGGCAACGGTCGGTGGAGCCGTCAACACCAACGCCGGCGGGTCGCGTGTGGTGCGCTTCGGCACCATGCGTGCGCAGGTGATGGGCCTGCAGGCGGTCTTCGCCGACGGCTCGATCGTCACCCAGCTGGAGGGCTTGCCCAAGGAGACGGCCGGCCCTCACCTGCCCAGCCTGCTGGTGGGCAGCGAGGGCACGCTGGCCGTGGTGACCGCGGCGCGACTTCGGTTGGTGCCGTGGTTTCGGGCGACGGCTGCAGCGTTGATCGCCTGCGACTCGCTGGTCGATGCCGTGTCGTTGCTGCCGCAGCTGCGGCAGCTGCCGAACCTCGACGCGGTGGAGCTGCTGATGCCTGAAGCTCTGGCGATCGCGTGCAAGTTCCTCGACGTGCGGCCGCCGGTGGCGCCCTCCTCGGCCGGCGCGTTCGTGATGGTCGACTGCGCCGCGCATCACGACCCCACCGACGAGTTGGCGTCGCTGCTGGCGAACGAGCGAGGCGTGCTGGCGGTGGGCGCCCAGCGCGACCTGCTGTATCGCATCCGCGACCACGTGACCATCGCGATCGGTGCACTGGGCGTGCCGTTGAAGCTCGATGTGGCGGTGCCGGTGCAGCACCTCGACCGGTTGGTGCGCCGCGTGACCGCGGCGGTGCCCGGCGATGCGCGACTGGTGATCTTCGGGCACCTCGCGGAGGGCAACCTGCACGTCAACGTCCTCGGTGCCGGCGAGGCTGCGCCACTGCTGCGCGAGCGTGTCCTGGAGGCGGCCATCGAGCTCGGCGGCACCATCAGCGCCGAGCACGGCATCGGTGTGGCCAAGGCCGACTGGCTCGAGCGGCTCAAGGGCCCGGCAGCGTACGCGGCCCTACGCGCCATCAAGTCGGCCCTCGACCCCACCAACCTGCTCAACCCCGGCGTCCTCTATCCCGACCTCCCGACCCGCCACGACCCCCAACCCCGCTTCACGTAAAGGCTGTCGGGCGCTGAGCTGGGCCGGAGCGCCCGGGACTTCTACGTAGAACGGGGTGTGTGAGGGTGGCGGGCCTCGGCGGCGTCGAGCTGGGCGCGAGTGAGCAACGAGTGCAGGCGCAGGCCCGCGGCGGTGAGCGCGGCTGCCTGGTCGGGGCTGCGATCGATGACGCACACGACGTGGTCGACGATGGCGCCGAGCGCTCGCAGATCGGTGGTGCTGATCACCACTTGGCCACCGGTGGTGATGACGTCTTCGACGACGGTGACCCGCCGACCGGCGATCTCGGCACCCTCGGCCAATCGTGCCGTGCCGTACTGCTTTGCCGCTTTGCGCACGAACGCCGCGGGCAGGCCTGTGTGCAGCGACAGCGCAGTGGCAATGGGAATGCCACCCATCTCGAGACCGGCGAGCACCTCGGTGTCGGAGGGGATGAGCGGTGCAAGCGCCGTCGCGATCTGGGCCAGCAATGCCGGCTGCGCCTCGAAGCGGTACTTGTCGAAGTACTCGGTGGCGATCTGCCCCGACCGCAGCGTGAACGTGCCGGTGAGGCGGGCGATGGTGTTGATCTGGTCGGCCAGATCTTCCAGTGGAGCATCTGCGAGCGACATGAGCGTCAGTCTTGCCGCTGACGCGCGTCGCGCATCAAAACCTCCTGCGCAACGGTGGCCACGTGTGTGCCGTCAGTGCTGAAGACATGCCCGATGCCCAAGCCTCGCGCGCCGGTGAACGCGTGGCAGGCGAAGTCGTACAGGTGCCATTGGTCGGCGCGCAGGGGCCGGTGGAACCAGATGGTGTGGTCGAGGCTGGCGGTGTAGGTGATGCCATGGCCGTCGGCGTCGTGGAACTCGGGGTGGGCCGCGCGCACGGTGTCGGCCGGCATGTCGTCGCTCATGTAGGCGAGCCAGCAGCGGTGCAGCAACTGGTCGGCCGGCAGGTGGCCGGCGAGGTCGGCGGTGACGCGCATCCAGGCGGCGCTGCGGCCCGTGCCCGTGCGCACTTCGTCGGGCAGCCGATCGTGAGGCACGGTGCGGCGGTCGAAGGCGTCGCTCCAGGCGTCGCTGGTGAGCTCGTCGGGGCCGGGCACACCGAGGTCCATCGGCACGGGCTGCACGTCGGCGGTGGCCTCAGGTGCCTGGAACGACGCTTCCAGGTTGAGGATCGCACCGATGGCCTGACGTGCCACGACGCGGCGAGTGGAGAAGCTGCGACCGTTGCGAATGCGGTCGACTTCGAAGCGAATCGGTTCGGTGTGATCGCCGCGACGGATGAAATAGGCGCGGAGGGAATGCACCTGTTGATCGGCATCGACGGTGGCGGCTGCTGCTCGTAGTGCTTGCGCCACGATCTGCCCGCCAAACAGGCCGCCCCACGGATATCGCGGTCCGATTCCGACAAAGGTGTCGGGCCCATGTGGTTCGAGTTCGAAGAGTCTGCTCAGTTCCATTGCCCATTCTTTCCCGAAATGGTGGAGGCTACTTGTGTTGGTTACTAGGCTTCCCATCCATGGCACAACGTGGTCCCAAGAGCCCAATGTCCGATTCGCACAAGGCGGCCCTGGCAACGGGCCGCGTCGAGGGCAAGGTCGTGCGCGACTACCTCGAGGCGCTCCGCGCCAACAAGCCTGCTCGTGGCCGCAAGCGCACGCCCGAGTCGATCGCGAAGCGGCTCGCCGCCATCGATGGCGAGATCGCCGGCGCCGACGCCGTGAAAGAGCTGCGGCTGGTGCAAGAGCGTCTTGATCTCGAGGCCGAGCTGGCCACCATGGGCGCCACCGTCGACATGAGCGCGCTCGAAGCCGAGTTCATCAAGGTTGCCAAGGCGTACGGCGAGCGCACCGGCGTGTCGCATGCGGCATGGCGTGCCGTTGGCATCCCACCGGCGGTGCTCAAGGCCGCGGGTATCAGCCGCGGCGCCTGAGGGGGCACCCCTCCCTCGAACGGTGGCGGTTTGGCGTCGACTCGGTCAGCCGAGGTGGAGTGCATCGAGGGCGTCGACGCCGCGCCCGGCGTAGCGCACCGACCGACCGAGATCGAAGGCTTCGTCCAGCACGCTCGCCGGCACGGCTACTCGTGCGTCGGCGTCGAGCAACTCTCGAAACGAACGGCCTTCGTCCCACGCCCGGCCGGCGTTCTCCTGCACGATGCGATAGGCGTCATCTCGGCTGAGGCCGGCCTGCACCAAACCCAGCAACACCGGCTGGCTGAACACGAGGCCATAGCTGGAGTGCAGGTTGGCGAGCATCCGTTCGGGAAAGATCTGCAGGCCCTGCACCAGGCGGTTCATTCGCCGCAGCACGTAGTAGGCCAGGAGTGCGCTGTCGGGAAGCACGATGCGTTCGACGGAGCTGTGCGAGATGTCGCGTTCGTGCCACAGTGCCACATCTTGCAGACCCGCCTGCAGGTTGCCGCGCAGCACGCGCGAGAGACCGCTGATGGTCTCGGCCGCGATGGGGTTGCGCTTGTGCGGCATCGCGCTGCTGCCCTTCTGGCCGGGTTTGAAGCCCTCTTGCACTTCGCGCACCTCGGTGCGTTGCAGGTGGCGCAGCTCGACCGCGATGAGCTCCATCGTGGCGCCCACGGAGGCGCACGCGTACAGGAACTCGGCGTGACGATCGCGGGCGATCACCTGCGTGGCGGGCACCGGCTGCAGCCCGAGCGCATCGGCGACGTGACGCTCGATGGATGGGTCGATGTTGCTGAACGTGCCCACCGCGCCGCTGAGCTTGCACACGGCAACCGACGCACGGGCCGCGCGCAAGCGCACGCGGTCGCGCTCCACCTGCAGCGCCCACAGCGCCACCTTGGCGCCAAACGTGGTGGGCTCGGCGTGGATGCCATGAGTGCGACCGATCATCACGGTGTCGCGGTGCTCGCGCGCCAGCAGCACCAGCGTGCGCATCAGCTCGGTGGCGGCGGCGATCAATTGGTCGCATGCGTCGCGCATCATCCAGCACCACGCCGTGTCGACCACGTCGCTGCTGGTGAGCCCGTAGTGGATCCAGGCCCCGGCGGGCGTGCCGATGGCAGCTTGGACGACGTCGACGAACGCGGCAACGTCGTGGTCGGTGACCGCTTCGCGATCGCTCACCGCCTGCACGAAGGCGTCGTCGACCGTGGGGGCGTTCGCCCGACAGGTGGCCGCATCGACTGCGGGCACGACGCCCAATGCGGCGTGCGCGTCGGTGGCGAGCAGCTCGATCTCCAGGTAGCGGTCGAAGCGGGCGACGTCGCTGAAGACGTTGGCCATCTCCGGCAGCGTGTAGCGCGGGATCATTGCCACACCACGTAGCTGTGGCGCTCGGCGCCGGTGCCGACGATGCGAATGGGCACGCCGACCTCCTTCTCCACCAGGTCGACCAGGGCCTTGGCCCGTTCGGGCAGGCCGTCCAACGAGTTGACCGCGCTGATGTCGGTGAGCCAGCCGGGCAGCACCGCATAGATGGGCTTCCCGGTGGCGTCGTACTCGGTACAGACCTTGATCTCGTCGAACGTGTCGAGCACATCGAGCTTGGTGAGTGCCAGCTCGGTGAAGCTGTTGATGCGCACCGCCTTGCGCAGCATCACCAGATCGAGCCAGCCGCAGCGGCGTCGACGGCCGGTGACCGTGCCGTACTCGTGCCCGATCTCGACCAGCTTGTCGCCCAGCTCGTCGAGCAGTTCGGTGGGGAAGGGGCCGCTGCCCACGCGAGTGCAGTAGGCCTTGGTGATGCCGACGATGCGGGTGAGGTAGCGGGGCCCGATGCCGGTGCCGACGCAGGCGCCACCTGCCGTGGGATTGGACGAGGTGACGAACGGGTAGGTGCCGTGATCGAGGTCGAGGAACGTTGCCTGGGCACCTTCCAGCAGCAGCGCATCGTCGCGGTCGAGCGACTCGTGCAGCATCTCGACCGTGTCGCGCACGTAGGGAGCGAGGCGGGCGCCGAGCTCGCTGAACTGCGCGACGACGGCGTCGACGTCGAGCGCGTCGCCGCCCAGGGCGGTGATCTCGCTGTTGTGCGCAACGGCTTGCACCTTCACGGTGTTGGCGAAGGCGGCCGGGTCGAGCACGTCGCCGGCGCGCACGCCGATGCGGCGCGCCTTGTCGGCGTAGGCGGGGCCGATGCCCTTCAGCGTGGTGCCGATGCGATCGTCGCCGCGGCCCTGCTCGTAGAGCGCGTCGAGCGATTGGTGCCACGGGAAGATGAGGTGGCACTGGCTGCTCACCAGCAGCCGTGAGCAGTCGATGTCTCGGCTTTGCAGTGTGTCGATCTCCTTGAACAGCGTGGGCAGGTCGACCACCACCCCGTTGCCGATGACCGGGATGATGTGCGGGTAGAGCACGCCGCTGGGGATGAGCTGCAGTGCGTACCGTTCGCTGCCCACCACCACCGTGTGCCCGGCGTTGTGGCCACCCTGGTACCGCACCACGTGCGTGTGCTCGGCGGCGAGCAGGTCGATGACCTTGGCCTTGCCTTCGTCGCCCCACTGGGCACCAACGACAACTGTGACGGGCATGGCACACGCTCCTCATGAAGACTCGCCGTCAGGCGGGTCGGACCATCGACGGTAGAGACCGGAACGTGACAGGAGCCTACTGGTCGCGACCTCTGCGGCCCGCCTCTTGCACGGAACTGGTCGGCGACCTGCGCGGCGTCAACCGAGCGTGTCGATCGGGAACTCGGGATTGGCTGGGAACTCGGGAATGGCCGGAGTGTCGGCCAGCAGCCGGCGGGTGTACTCCTCCTGCGGATTGGTGAGGGTGTCGGCCGCGGTGCCCAGCTCGACGATCTTGCCGTCGGCCATCACGGCCACCCGTTGGGCGATCGATCGCACGAGCGGCAGGTTGTGCGTGACGAACAGCATCGCCAGGCCGAGGTCGCGTTGCAGATCGACGAGCAGCTCGATGATGGTGGCCTGCACCAGGACGTCGAGTGCCGATGTCACCTCGTCGCAGATCAGCACCTGCGGTTTGCTGACCAACGCTCGCGCGATCGCCACCCGTTGGCGCTCGCCACCCGAGAGCTGGTCGGGGAAGCGGCTGCCATAGCTGGCGCTGAGCGAGACCCGCTCGAGCATGCGATCAACCTCGCGGCCGGTCTCGCGCTTGTCGACGCCGGCGATTGCCAATGGCCGCCCGATCGAGTCGGCGATGGATCGGCGTGGGTGCAGCGAGCTGTAGGGGTTCTGGAAGACGTACTGGATGGACAGCCGCTGCTGCACCGGCCGATCGCGCGACGAACGGGCCAGCGGTGCGCCATCGAGCAGGATCTCGCCGGTCCACTCGCGGTGCAGCCCGCCGATGGAACGCGACAGCGTGCTCTTGCCGGAGCCGGACTCGCCGACCAGGGCCACGCACTCGCCGCGAGAGATGTCGAAGGAGACGTCGTGCACCACGCTGAGCCCGGTGTAGGCAGCGTCGACCCCGCGCAGGCTGAGCGCAGCGTCGTTGCCGGCGGCCGCCGCGACGCCGGCAGCAGCGCGGCGACTGGTGCGTTCGGGCACCGTGAACGCGTGGAAGCAGCGCACCTCGTGCGAGTCGGTGGTACCCACGTTGGTGACCTCCGGGAACGCTGCGTGGCACTCGGCGGTGGCCACTTCGCAGCGCAGCGCGAACGCGCAGCCCACGGGCCGCCGCCCCGGCGATGGTGCCCGGCCTGCCAGGCCCACCAGTTCGCGGTCGCTACCCATCTCCGGCGCGGCCGCAACCAGGTAGCGCGTGTACGGGTGTGCGGGGTTGGCGAAGATCTCGGCGGTGGTGCCCTGCTCGACGATGCGCCCCGCGTACATCACGGCCACTCGGTCGGCCAGCGTGGCGACCACCGCCAGGTCGTGGGTGACGTACAGCGCCGCCACTCCGTGCTTGCTCGCCAGCGCCCGCACCGTCTCCAGCACGTGCGCCTGCGTGCTCACGTCGAGGCCCGTGGTGGGTTCGTCGAGCACGATCACCGCCGGCCGCGCGGCGAAGGCCATGGCCAACCCCACACGTTGCTGTTGGCCGCCCGACAACTGGTGCGGGTAGCGGCGCAGGAAGCTCGGCGTGGCCGGCAACAGCACTTCCGAGAACACCTCCTGCACTCGCTGCTTGCGTGCCGCGTTGTCGGCCCCGAACCCGTGGGTCTGCAACACCTCCAGCACTTGCCCGCCGATCCGCAGCGCAGGGTTGAGTGCCGTTCCCGGATCCTGGGGGACGTAGCTGACGAGCCGGCCACGGGCACGACGGAGGTCTTTGCCGTGTGCAGCGAGCACGTCGGTTCCCTCGATGCTGACGGACCCGGAGTGGATGCCGACGCCTTTGCGGGCGTGCCCCAGCACGGCGAGGCCGACGGTGGTCTTGCCGGAGCCGGATTCGCCCACCAGGCCCAGCACCTCGCCACGGGCGATGGTGAGGGTGACCTCGTCGACGATGTCGTTGCCGCTCTGGGCCACGTCGAGGCGGAGGTTACGGATGGCCAACGTCTCGTGTCGCTCGCTCATGCGTCGGGCCTTCCACGATCGATGCCGGCCACCGTGCGCGCCAGGCCGTCGCTGATCAGCCCGGTGCCGATGGTGAGCAGTGCGATGGCCACCGCGGGCAGGACGGTGCCCCATGGTTGCACCGACAGCGCCACTCGGTTCTCCTGCACCATCAGGCCCCAGTCGGCGGCGTTGCGTTCGGTGGCGAACCCGAGGAAGCCGAGGCCGGCGATGATGCCGATCGAGTAGGTGAGGCGCAGGTTGGCCTCCACCAGCAACGGGCCGGTGACGTTGGGCAGCAGTTCGCGGGTGATGATGCGCAGGCGCGACTCGCCCAGTGCCTCGGCCGCGCCGATGAAGTCGCGCTCGACCACCGGCACCGCGGCCCCGCGCGTGATGCGGGCGATGCGTGGGATGGTGGTGAACGCGACGATGGCGATGATGAGCCATGACTGCGGGCCCACCGTGGTGAGCGCCACCAGTGCCAGCAGCAGTTGAGGGAACGCAAGGATGATGTCCATGAAGCGCATGAGCGCGTCGTCGATGCGGCCGCGGTTGTAGGCGGCAACGAGGCCGATGGCTGCGCCGAAGAAGAAGCCGATCAACGTTGCCACCGACGCAAGGAACAGGATCGAACGGCCGCCGTGGAGGAACCGCGACCACACGTCCTGCCCGAAGTAGTCGGTGCCCAGCCAAGCACCCTCGACGTTGCGCAGGTTGGCGGTGCCCACGAACTCGGCAGGGCCGTACGGTGCGACCCACGGCCCGACGATGGCGACTCCGACGAGCAGCACCACCAGCGCCACGCCGATGCGAGTGCGCCACAACTTCATCGCGCTGCGCAAGAGCCCCGGCTGCGCAACAGCGGTGGTGTGCGCCGGATCGATGGTGATGTCGGTGCTCATTGCAGCCTCGTGCGCAAGCGCGGGGTGACCAGGATGGTGGCCACATCGGCGAGCAGGTTGCTGATGACGTAGATGAGCGCGATGAACATCGCGATGAACTGCACGACCGGCGCGTTGGCTTCGGGGATGGCGTCGCGCAAGGCGATGCCGATGCCGCGGAAGTTGAACAGCGACTCCACGATCACCACGCCGCCGGCGAGGTAGGCGATGTTGAGAGCGATGACCTGCAGGGTGGGGCCGAGCGCGTTGGGGAACGCATGGCGCCACAGCACCTTGCGTTCCGGGAGCCCCTTGAGGCGAGCCATCTCGACGTAGTCGCTCTCCAGCACGTCGATCATCGCGGCTCGCATCGTGCGACCCACGTGAGGGGTGACGGCGAGCACCAGGGTGAGCACCGGCAGCACCAGGCCGTCGAGGTCGGACCACGGCGGTTCACCGGGGCGGATGCGGCTGACCGCCGGCACGAGGTGCCACACGTTGGTGGCCAGCAGCACGGTGAGCAGCGCACCGACCACGAACTCGGGCATGGCTGCCAGCACCAGCAACTGGTTGGACATGATGCGGTCGAACCACTTGTCGCGGCGCAGCGCGGTGTAGGCGCCGATGAACAACGACAGCGGCACCGAGATCGCCGACGCCACCGCCATCAGGAAGAGCGAGTTGTTGACCCGGTCCTCGAGGAGATCCCACACCGGGCTGCCGTTGGCGTACGACGTGCCGAAGTCGCCGGTGAGCAACCCCTTCAACCACTCGAAGTAGCGGGTGACGAGCGGCCGGTCGAGGCCCAGCTCGGCGCGCCGAGCCGCGACCACCTCGGGGAGCGCCCCGCGTCCCAGCATGCGCTTCACCGGGTCGCCGAGCACGTTGGTGAGCAGGAACACGGCGACCGACACGACCAGCAGCGTCGCCACGCCGAGCATCAGCCGCCGAAGGATGAGTTTGAGGATCCCCATGAGAAGCGTGCCGGTGTGTGGCGACCGGGCTGGGCCCGCCGCCACACACCGAGCGGCCTACTGCTCGAGCCAGATGTTCTTCCAACCGCGGCCGAAGTGGTCGAAGTTGAGCAGGTTCGGTCGCGACACGGCGCCTTGCACGGACGCGGCGTGACCGTCGATGAGGTTCTGGAAGTAGGCGATGATGTTGCCGCCGTCGTCGTACTCCATCTGCTGCATCTCGCGGATGATCGCGTATCGCTTCTCCTGGTCGACCTCGGCAATGGCCTGGTTGTACAGGTCTTCGAAGTTCGAGCCGGCGGGCGGCCAGTGGGTCTCGGGGTAGGTGGCCGTGGGCAGCGCGCCTTGTGCCACCTGGTTGAGGTAGGGCCTGGTGCTCCAGTAGCTGGTGGCGAACGCCCGCTGGGTGTACTCGGCACCCCAGTACGTGCCGCCGTCGAGCACCGTGGCGGTGACGTTGATGCCCGCTGCCTTGGCCTGTTCGGCGAAGGCCGTGGCGTACTCGGGCAGACCGGCGGTGTCGTCGGGCGCGAACAGCTCGATCTCGAGGTTCTCCTGGCCGGCATCCTTGAGCAGCTGCTTGGCCGTGTCGATGTCTTGCTCGCGCTGTGCGAAGTCCTTGGGGTACGACCCGTCGAGCACGCCGTACATGTCGTTGCCGATGCGGCCGTGGCCGGACAGCACGCGCTGCACCATCTCCTCGCGGTTGACGATGAGGCGCATGGCTTGGCGCACGCGCACATCGTCGAAGGGTGCGACGTCGACTCGCATGGTGATGGTCTGCCAGTTGCCGGCGGCCGACTCGAGCAGCACGAGGTCGCCGTTGGACTCGATCGCCCCTGCCTGCGCGTAGGGGATGTCGATGGCGACGTCGATGTCGCCCGAGGTGAGTGCGTTGACCAGGGCCGACTGATCGGAGAAGTCGATGATCTGCACCTCGTCGAGGAACGACGTGCCCCAGTAGTTCTCGTGGCGCACGTGCACGCTCTCCGAGCCGGGGGTGAAGCTCTTCAACTTGAAAGCGCCGGTGCCGATCTGCGTGGTGGGGTCGCCGTCGAAACGGGCGTAGTCGACGGGCACGATGTTGGCGCCGTAGTCGGCCATGCCGTTGAGGAACGCCACGCTGGGCTTGAGCAGCGAGATCTCCACGGTGCGGTCGTCGAGGGCTTTGAAGCTGTTGGCGTCGAGGAACTCGGACAGGGCCGGAGCGATGCCCAGAGCAGGGTCGATGAGCCGATTGAACGAGTAGATGAGGTCTTCCGCGCCGACGGTCTTCGCGTTGTGGAACTCGATGCCCTGCTTCAGTCGCACGACGAACAGGTCGGGGGCCTTGGCTTCGATCTCCTCGGCGAGGCTGTTGTTGAAGGCGATGTTGAAGTCGTCGTCGTAGTTGGCGATGGGCTCCCAGCCGGTGACCATGCGTGCCTGGTCGGCGCGAGCGACGATGTACTGGCCGTCCATCAGGTCGTTGGTGCTGCCCACGACGCCCACGCGCAGGGTGCCGCCCTTCTGACCGGCGGCGGCGACCGTCGTGGCAGTGGTCTCGGCGGTGGTGGCGCCCGTCGTGTCGGCGGTGGTGGCGCCGGTGGTCTCGGCGGTGGTGGCGCCGGTGGTGGGAGTCGTGGCCCCCGAGCTGGAGTCGTCGCTACCGCACGCCACCAGCACGGTGGCGGTACCCGCGCCGAGCAGCAGTTGCCGACGCCCGATGCCCGCAGGCAACCACAGGTCGTGTTGTTCCTTCATCGTCATACCCCCAAGGAATGAGTGGCGAACCAATGACTCGCCGGGCGTACCATAACCCCGCCGAATCGGCGTTGCGAGCTGTGCTCCGACACGCGCGGCCCCTGTTCGCCGACCAGAATCGACGAGGACGCGATGCGCATCGATGAGTACGTGGGTTTCGACGGGCTGGGGCTCGCGGCGTTGATCCGGGGTGGCGAAGTGTCAGCGGCCGAGCTGCTCGACACCGCCCTCGCCCAGGCCGTGGCCACCGACGGCCTCGGCGCCGTCGTCGACGTGCAGGAGGCGGTCGCCCGTGCGTCGATCGCAGCGGGTCTGCCGGCGGGCGCCTTCACCGGCGTGCCCTTCCTGCTGAAAGACCTCGGTTGCGAAGCCATCGACTTCCCGACGTCGATGGGTTCCGGGTTGTTCCGCGAGCATCGCTACGGCTACGACAGCGAGTTGTACACCCGGCTGCGAGCAGCCGGGTTGGTGACGTTCGGTCGCACCGCCAGCCCCGAGCTCGGCATCGGGCCCACCACCGAAGCCAAGGTGTACGGCCGGCCCACGCGCAACCCGTGGCAGCAACAGCACATCGCCGGTGGCTCCAGTGGCGGGTCGGCCGCGGCGGTGGCCGCCGGTGTCACTCCGGTCGCGCACGGCAGCGACGGCGGTGGTTCGGTGCGCATCCCGGCGTCGTCATGCGGCCTGTTCGGCATGAAGCCCACCCGTGCACTGCTGCCCGATGGGCCGGCCAGCGGCGAAGGCTGGGCGGGCATGGCCATCGACGGCTTCCTCACTCGCAGCGTGCGCGACACAGCAGCGCTGCTTGATGCAACGGTCGGCCCGGACCTGGGGGCGCCGTACTACGCACCGGCGTTGCCGGGTACGTTCACCGAGGCCCTGGCTCGGCCGCCACGCCGCCTGCGCATCGCCGTCAGCACCCGTTCGTTCACCGGTGCTGCGATCCACGCCGACTGCGTTGCTGCTGTCGAGCACACGGCGCGGCTGTGCGAGGCGCTCGGCCACGAGCTGGTACCGGTCGATCCGTCGATCGACATCGTTCGCTTCATGCACGCGTGGTCGAGCATCGTCGCCTGCGGTACGCAGCTCGCCGTGCGGTCGGGGCAGGCGGCGCTCGGTCGCCCGGCCACCACCGACGACACGGAACGCGTCACTCGCCTCGCCTGCGAGCTGGGTGCCACGATCTCCGGGGCCGACTACCTCGAATCCATCGATGTCGTGCACGCGCTGGGGCGAGAGATGGCTCGCTTCCTGTCACCTACGGGCCCGTCGTACGACATGCTGCTCACTGCCACGTTGGGCGAGCCGCCGGCCGAGCTCGGTCGCTTCTGCTCGGACCGCGCCGACGGGTGGACCGACTTCCTCGACTACCGGCTGAATCACGTGTTGCACTACTCGCCCTTCACCGCGTTGGCGAACGGCACCGGCCAGCCGGCCATGTCGGTGCCGCTGTGGTGGAACGACGACGGCCTTCCCGTGGGCACGCACCTGATGGCCCGCGCCGGCGATGACCTCACGCTGCTGCAACTGGCCGCGCAACTCGAGCAGGCCGACCCCTGGTTCGCTCGCCGCCCTTCGCTGTGAGCGCCGGTAGCGTCATCGGCCATGCCGGTGATGCGACGGATGACCTGGGCCACGATGAGCGAGGCCGACCGTCAGGCGCTCTGTGATCGCGGGCTCACTGCCATCTTCGATGCGGAACTGAAGGCGGCGATCGGTCGCATCATCGACGATGTGCGTGCCAATGGCGACGAGGCCGTGTGTCGTGCGCTGCGCGACTTCGACAAGGTGTCGCTGGAGCCTCACCAACTGCGTGCCACCGCCGGCGAGTTGGCCGACGCGCACGTCGATGCCGAGGTGGATGCTGCGATCGACGACGCAATCGCCCACCTGCGCGCCTTCAACGAACAGCTGATGTTGCGTGCAGCCGATTGGAGCTTCGAGAGCGAGCCCGGCCTCACCGTCGGTGAGAAGGTCACGCCCATCACCAGCGCCGGCCTCTTCGTGCCCAGCGGGAAGGCCAGCTACCCCAGTGTCGCCTACCAGTTGGCGGTGCCTGCCACGGTCGCGGGGGTGCCCACGCTCGCGCTGGTGGTGCCCCCCATGCCCGACGGCAGCGGTCGCATCGACCCCGCGGTCCTCGTCGTGTGCCGCAAGCTGGGCATCACCGACGTCTTCCGGGTCAACGGCCCCGCCGGCGTCGCCGCGCTGGGGTTCGGCACCGAGACCATTCCGCGAGTGCGCAAGATCGTCGGTCCCGGCAGCCCGCCGGTGGCATGTGCGCAGGTGGAGATGCAGCGCTATGGAGTGGCGACGATGATGATCCTGGGCCCCACCGAGAGCGTGGTCATCGCCGATGACAGCGCAGATGCTCGCTGGGCGGCGGCCGACTTGTTGAACGAAGCCGAGCACGGCACCGACAGCGCGGTGCTGCTCATCACGCCCAGCGCCGTGCTCGCCGACGCGATCGACGTGGAGTTGCAGCGGCAGCTCGCCACCTTGCCCGCTGCTCGCGCCGAAGCGGCTCGTGCGGCGTTGGGAAGCAACGGTGGTTGCGTGCTCGTGGGCGACCTGGATGAGGCGGCCGACGTCGCCAACCGTTGGGCACCCGAACACCTGCAGGTCGCGGTAGCTCCCGCTGCCGAGGCCGAACTGCTGGCGCGCCTGGTGAACGCCGGCGAGATCCTCATCGGGCAGCAGACGTTGTTCAGTGCCGGCAACTTCGTCATCGGCTGCCCGGCCAGCTTGCCAACCGGCGGCTTCGCTCATGTCAGCAGCGGCATCACGGCCGAGACGTTCCTGAAGCGCACGGCCATCGCCAGGGCCGATGCCGCCGCGCTGGCGCGCATGACACCCACCATCCTGGCGATGAGCTCGCACGAAGGTTTCCCGGCGCACGCCAACGCAGCCCAGCAGCGAGGCGCCGTGTGAGCGAGGTCGTCGCATCGGGAACCACAGCGGGAGCGGACGAGCGCCACGCCACCAACCTCGAGCTGTTCCTCGATCTCGTCTTCGTGTTCGCGGTCACCCAGATCGCATCGCTCATCAGTCATCACCCCACGGGTACCGGCACCGCCAAGGGCTTCCTCATCGCGCTGCTCGTGTGGTGGCAGTGGTCGCAGTTCACGTGGGCCGGCAGCGCCATCGATCTGCAGCGCACCGCCCGCACGCGAGTGCTGGTGCTCGGCTGCATCCCGGTCACGCTCATCATGACCATCAGCATCCCCGACGCCTTCGACAGCAGCGGCGTGTGGTTCGCTGCCGCCTACATGGGTGTTCAGCTGCTGGTGTTGGGCATGCAGGGAAGCGTGTCCCTCGTCGATCCGCTGCTGCGGCCCGCGTTCATCCGCTACGCGAGCTTGGCCACCGTCGCGCCGGTGGTGGTGCTCGTCGGTGCGTTCGTGCACGACCGCGCACGCGTGGCGTTGTGGGTGGGCGCTGCGCTGCTCAACTTCATCGGCGGCCTCCGTGCGGCGAGTGGCGAGTGGGCGATCAACCCGGTGCACTTCGCCGAACGCCACTCGCTGTTCGTCATCATCTCGCTCGGCGAGGTCTTGGTCGCCGCCGGCGCAGCGGCCAGTGAGATCCGTCTCGACCGACTCACCGCCTTGGCCATCATCGTGGCCGTGAGCGTCGCGTGCATGCTGTGGTGGACCTACTTCGCGTTCATACCGATCGTCGGCGAGCACCTCCTGCGCTCGCTGCAGGGAGCGCGCCGCGGCATGTTCGCTCGCGATCTGTACACGTTCGGCCACGTTCCGATCGTCTTCGGCCTCATCCTCTACGCCGTCGTGGTGAAGCATCTGGTGCCGCACCCCGAGGGGCATCTCACCGTCGACGATCGCTGGTTGCTCGCGCTGTCGATCGCGTTCTTCGTGGGGGGCCTGCTGGCCTTCCAGTATCGAGCCGTCCATCGCGTAGCCCGCGAGCGCTTCGCAGCCATCGCGGTCGCCGCCGGCCTGTGCGCCGTGGGCCACCGGCTGCCCGGGCTGGTGGTGGTCGGTTCGATCGCAGTGGTGCTGGGTGTGATGCAAGCGATCACCTGGCGACGATTCCGCGGTGGCGAGTTGGCTCACCTGATCGCGAACAGGTGAGCCACGCCCGCCGGTGGGCTGTGCGTCAGAGCAGGCCGCGGCGGTTGCTGCGCAGCGCCGCCAGCTCCGTCACCAGCAGCGCGATGTGCTCGCCTTCCTCCGCCGCCAGCTCGCGGTAGAGGGCTTGTGCTGCAGGTGCCGCCTCGTCGATGCGGTCCCGAAAGAACTGCTCGGCGCGGCGCTCGAGCGTGATCGCCATCTCCAGCAGTTCCAACGGGTCGTCGGGGGCCTCGTCGCCGCCTGCTTGCAAGACGCCGGGGTGTAGGTTTCCCTCGGCGCCGGCGGGCGGTGCCAGGTGGTATCGGCGCACGAGCGTGTCGATGTGCTCGTGCTCCATCTTCGCCAGGCGGCCGAACATGTCGTGCAGTGCCGCGTCGGTGGTGTGAGCAGCGGCGGCGGTGTAGAAGTCGCGCCCACCCAACTCGATCTCGAATGCGTGCCGTACGGCTTCGAGGGCGGCCCCGTCGAGTGCCGTGTCGTCGACTGCGCTGTCGTCGAGTGCCGTGTCGCTTGGCATTGCCTCGTCGATGACCTCGAGCACACCGCCACAAGCGGGGCAGCGGCCGTACGGGAACGCGAACCCCTCGCTGCGCTTCGAGCAACCGGTGCAACGCCACGACAGGGTGCTGCCCGCGCAGCACACACCCTCGTCGCCATCGCCGTCGCTCTCGGTGGGCCGACGGCAACGAGGGCACAACCGACCCCCGGCCGGCTCGGCGACGGTGGAGTGCGCGGCAGTGCCGGAGTCGAGGTACTCCAGCATCGCGGCGGCGGCTCGTCGCCCCGCGCCCATCGCGAGGATCACCGTCGCACCGCCGGTGACGATGTCGCCACCGGCGAACACCCCGGGCAGGTTCGTCGCCTGGCTCACCGGGTCGGCCGCCACGTAGCCGCGATCGTCGAGTGCCAAACCGGCAGTGTTGCGGGTGAGGATCGGGTTGGGATTGGTGCCCAGCGCGACCACGACCGTGTCGCAGACGATGTCGCTGATCTCGCCGGTCGACGTGGGCCGGCGCCTGCCGCGCTCGTCAGGCTCGCCCAGCTCCATGCGTTCCACGCGGAGCCCCCTCACCAGGCCGGCCTCGTCGGTGAGCACCTCCACCGGGTTGTGCAGGAAGAGGAACTGCACGCCTTCCTCCTCGGCGTGGCGCAGCTCCTCGGCCCGTGCGGGGGCCTCTGCACGGCTGCGGCGGTACACGCAGCGAACGTCGGCGCCAAGGCGTCGAGCGACGCGCATGCAATCCATCGCGGTGTTGCCGGCGCCGATGACCACCACGTCGGTGCCGATGCCCACCGGCGTGTCGATGTCGGGGAAGCGATCGCCGCCCATCAGGTTCACGCGTGTGAGGAACTCGTTGGCACTGATCACCCTGCCCGCGTTCTCACCCGGAATGCCAAGGAAGGACGGCGCGCCCGCCCCCACCCCGAGGAAGACGGCATCGAAGCCGCGGCTGGTGAGCAGGTCGTGCACGGTGAACGTGCGGCCCACCACCTTGTCGGTCTCGATGTGCACGCCGAGGTCGACCAAGCCCGCGACCTCGCGATCGATGATGTCGCGTGGCAGGCGGAACGACGGAATGCCGTAGCGCAGCACGCCGCCGGCCACGTGCAGCGCCTCGATGATCGTCACGTCGACGCCAGCCCGCGCAAGGTCTGCCGCGCACGCCAGACCGGCGGGGCCGGAACCGACCACCGCCGCGCGCGTGCCGTGCGACGCAGCGATCGCGGGGGTGGCCACGGTGCCGTGGTCGCCGACGAAGCGTTCGAGCCGGCCGATGGCAACCGGCTCCATCTTGCGGGCGATCACACACTGGCTCTCGCACTGGGTCTCCTGCGGGCAGACGCGGCCGCACACCGACGGCAGGATGTTCGCCTCGCGAATCACACTCAACGCGCCATCGATGTCCTTCACCAGCAGGTGGCGGATGAACCGCGGGATGTCGATGGCGACCGGGCAACCGCTGATGCAGGTCGGGCGGCTGCACTGCAGGCAACGTTCGGCCTCGCGTAGCGCCTCGGACAACGAGTAACCCAGCGTCACTTCGTCGAACGTGCGTGACCGCACCTCCGGGTCGCGTTCGGGCATCGGCACCTTCGTGGGTTCGATCTCGCGCAGCTTCTTGTAGGTGCGCCTGCCCTGCACGAAGAGGGTCTCCTCCACCTGGCAGCGGTGCTCGTAGTCGGCCGCGGCAGCGCGTTCCTCGCTGTCGAAGCGACGGTTGCGCAGCAGCAGTTCGTCGAAGTCGACCGCATGCGCGTCGAAGTCGGGGCCGTCGACGCAGGCGAAGCGTGTCTGGCCGTCAACAGTGACGCGACACGAACCGCACATGCCGGTGCCGTCGACCATGATCGTGTTCAGCGAGGCAACCGTGTGCACGCCCGCGGCGCGGGTGACCTCGGCACACGCGCGCATCATCACCATCGGGCCGATGGCCACGACCAGGTCTGGTAGCTGTTCTGGTCGCGCGGCGTCGACAACCGTTGCGAGTGCGGCGGTGACCAGACCGGCGCGGCCGGCGCTGCCATCGTCGGTGCACACGATCAGCTCGTCTGCCCACTGGGCCAGCCTGTCCTCCCAGAACCTGTGCTCGGCGGTGCGGAAGCCCACGATGCAGGTGGTTCGGTGACCTGCCTGCTTGAACGCCCGCAACTGAGGGAAGACCGGGGCAACACCGAGGCCGCCGCCGACCAGCACCACGTGGCGGCTGCCGGCGGGGTCGGCGGGCTCGATGTGGGTGGGCATGCCCAGCGGCCCGACGAAGTCGGCGAAGGTGTCGCCCTCGTGGTAGTGATCGCGCATCTCGCCGGTCGATCGACCCAGGGCCTGCACCACGACGGTGACCGTGCCGCGGTCCGCGTCGAAGTCGGCGATGGTGAGCGGAATGCGCTCGGCGCCGTCGTGAAGGCGCACCATCACGAACTGGCCGGGCTGCGCAGAGGCGGCCACGTCGGGAGCCTCCACCTCCCACAGGAAGGTCGAGGGCGTCAGAGCCTGATGGCGAACGATGCGAAACATCCGCTCGCGAACGTACGTGCCTTCTCGTGCGTCGGCTATGGACCTTCGGCTCTACGTCGCGAGGTGCGCCGACGCGTCTCAGCGCAGCGAGCGGCGGGGCAGCCACTCGCCATCGGTGGGCTCACCCACCTTGCGTAAGATGCGCGTCAGTGCCGCGCGGTCGGCAGCGGGCAGCGCTGCCAATGCCGCTGGCGGGGAGCTGAAGATGGCATCCAGCCGTGCCGCAACGCGCTCGCCCTTGGCAGTGAGCACCAGCTCGCGGACGCGGCGATCATCGCTGGCGTTGCGCCGAACCGCCAGGCTCAGTTCCTCCAGCCGGTCGGCCACGGCGGTGACGTACGACGCATCGCAAGCCATCGCATCGGCCAGGTCGCGCATGCGGATGGGCCCATGCCGCAGCGACATCAGCGCGTGCCCGTGCGGGGGCGTGAGGGCCAGCTTGGAGAGCTCGGCGAACAACGCATCGCGGCGGGAGAAGAACAACGACATCATGCGCTGCCACGTTTCGCTCATCTGCGGGTCTGCCGCCGGCTCTGCCACGCCAGGGAGTGTAGCGAATACATGACTTCAATAAATGATTGATGCAAGTCAATCATTGTGTAGAGTCAACCGTCATGACGGAAACGGCAATTCTCGCGGAAGACCTGCGCAAGACCTACGGCGACGTGGTGGCGGTCGACCGCATCTCGCTGGCGGTACCTCGTGCCACCGTGCTGGGGCTGCTCGGTGCCAATGGCGCCGGTAAGACCACGATGGTGCGCATGCTCACCACGGTGCTCAAGCCCGATAGCGGCAAGGGCACGGTCAACGGGTTCGATGTGCAGCATCAGCAGCAAGCGGTGCGGCGCAGCATCGGCCTCGCCGGCCAGTACGCAGCCGTCGACGAGAACCTCACCGGTCGCGAGAACCTCGTCCTGGTCGGCAGGCTCACGCACATCGGCAAGGCCGCCGCACGGCAACGCGCCGACGAGCTGCTCGACCAGTTCCACCTCACCGATGCCGGCAACCGCCCGGTGCGTACCTACTCAGGCGGCATGCGCCGCCGGCTCGACCTCGGTGCCGCGCTCGTCACGCACCCACCCGTGCTGTTCCTCGACGAACCGACCACCGGTCTCGACCCGGCCAGCCGCCTCGACCTCTGGGAGGTCATCGAGACGCTCGTCGCCGACGGCACCACGGTGCTGCTCACCACCCAGTACCTCGAGGAAGCGGATCGACTGGCCGACAACATCGTCGTCATCGACAAAGGTCTCATTGCCGCCGAAGGCACGGCCAAGCAGCTGAAGTCGCGCCTGGGCGACACGGTCATCGAGTTCGAGCTGGCCTCCCCGCAGATCGCCGTCGTGGCTGCCGAGCTGCTGGGCGGCACCGTTGCCGCCGGCACCATCGTGCGGCTCGTCATGAGCAACGGCCCCAGCACGCTGCGCGATGCGCTCAACCGGCTCAGCAGCGCCGACGTCGTTCCTGCGCACGTTGCGCTGCGCGAACCAACGCTCGACGACGTCTTCCTCACCCTCACCGGCAACAGCGGAGCCAACTCATGAACACCCCCAACGCCGCCCTCCCCACTCACGTCGCCATCTCCACTCACGCCGGCAGCGGCTTCATGTGGGCTGCGCGCGACACCATGGCCATGGTGTGGCGCAACCTCACCGTGGTGCGCCGTGTGCCGCAACTGCTGGTGTTCGCACTGGTGCAGCCACTCATCTTCGTGTTCATGTTCCGCTACGTGTTCGGCGGTGCGATCCCCAGCGGCGCAGCCGGCCTGCCGTACGTCGACTACCTGATGCCGGGCATCTTCGTGCAGACGGTCACGTTCGGCGCCATCAACACTGCAGTCGGCCTCGCAGAAGACAAGAACAAGGGCTTGCTCGAGCGGCTGAAGTCGCTCCCGATGAGTCGATCGGCGGTACTCGGGGGCCGGGTGCTTGCCGATACCACGCGCAACGTCTTCGTCGTCACCATGATGCTGTTCGTCGGTTTCCTCGTCGGTTTCAACACGCACACCAACGCGTTGAAGGTGGCGGCGGGCGTCGGCCTGATGGTGCTGTTCGGGTTCGCCATCTGCTGGATCTTCGCCCTCATCGGCCTTTCGGTCACCAACGGCGAGGCCGCGCAGGCGGCGGCATTCCCGCTCCTGGCTCCGCTCACGTTTGCCTCCAACGCCTTCGTGCCGCCCGACACCATGCCCGACTGGCTGCGCTGGTGGGCCGAGCGTCAGCCGTTGAGCATCACCGTGCGCGGGGTGCGTGCGCTCATGCTGGGCACCGAGCCGATGGACTACGTGTGGGGCTCCATCGCCTGGTCGCTGGCCATCACCGCAGTGCTCGCGCCGCTGGCCGTGCGCCGCTTCCGCAACAGCTAGATCCCCGCAACTGCGGGCCCCGGCAGCCCGCACTTCGACAGTGGGCTCAGGCGGTCGCTTCCAGCAGTGCGAGGTCGCGTTGTGCGTAGCGGTTGTGCCAGAACTCTTCCTCGAACACGGTGAAGACGCAGTCCTGCACCGAGTTCGTGCCGTTCTCCAGCACCTCGACGGGGCGGATCAGGTCGGTCGTCGCAACCACCGCGAGATGGTCGCGAACTCGTTGCGAACGATCCGCACGCACGGCGAGCGCTTCGGCGGCCGTGGGCGTGAGGGCGTAGTCGAGACCCGGCCAGGGGTAGTCGATGGAACCGGAGTTGGGCAGCCCGATCGGGTGGAAGGGCTCGGCGAGGATCGGCGCCGTGAACCACTTGTCGATCGCGAAGATGAGGTGTCTGAGGGTCTGGACGAAGGACCACTCGTCGTTGACCGACTCGTGCAGCGCGTCGTCGCCGAGGGCCGTCGCCCGGGTGATCGTCTTCGCCCACTCGCTCTCCAGGGCCGCCCACGCGGCGCGCATGCCGTCGGGGTCGGAAGGACGGAGCATCGCTCTCAGCGGGTACCACGGATCGCGCTCGTTCACGTATGCCGTCACGTCGACGCCGTTGATGACGACGTGCTCGATGAGTGCGTCGATGTCGACGTTGACCAGCGAGGCATGACTGATCGTCGCGCCGCTGAGATCGACGTCGCGGAACCGGGCGCCGCTGAGATCGGCACCCCAGAACACCGCCCCCGCAAGATCACCTTCGAACTCCTCGGGCATGCTTCCTCCTCTGCGTCGCGGCCGCTCAGCGTAGGCGACCGACGCTGTGGGCGGCGTGGCTGGTGCCGCGCAACCTACGCTGGCGCGATGCGTACGACGCGTGTGCTGGTGGTGACAACGGCCGCTCTCGTCGCGCTCGCCGCGGCCGTGGCATCTGCTCAGCCCACCGACCCGGGCGAGGTCTCCACAGGCGCCGTTCGGCTGCAGCCGCCGAGCCGCACGTTCACTGTCGCCGCCGTCGGCGACTTCCTGTCCGAGGGCCTCGTCAACAACGCTGCTGCGGGCTGGGCACCTGCGGGCACCAGGTACGACTACGAGCCACTGCTGCGCCCGGTGGGGCCCATCCTGCGCGCTGCCGACCTGGCGATCTGCCACATGGAGACACCGATCGGCGCGCCCGGCGCAACGGTGGGCTTTGCCGGCAAGAGCAACTACGGCACGAACCTGATCCTGGCGGCCGCTGAGCTGCCTGCCGATCTGGTGCGGCTCGGGTTCGACCGGTGCAGCACAGCCTCCAACCACGCCAACGATGCCGGGGTCGACGGCATCCGCACCACCCTGGAGGCGCTCGACGGGGCAGGGCTGGGCCACGCCGGCACCGCCCGCAGCCCGGCGGAGGCGGCGCCGCAACTGATCTCCGTGAGCGGCGTGCAGGTGAGCCACCTCGCGTTCGCCCGCAACTCGAACACCGGCTTCCCGGCCGACTGGTGGCGGTTGCGCCAGGGCGTGACAGCCGCCAACGTGATCGACGACGTGGCCGTCGCTCGCGCCGCGGGTGCCGAGGTGGTGATCGTGTCGTTGCACGTGTACGTGGAGATGCAGAACGCACCGACCGGAGACGACCGGGCGCTGGTGCAGCAGATCACCTCTCAGGCGCACCCCGACCTCGTCATCATCCACGGCCCACACGTGGTGCAGCCGGTGGAGAGAGTGAACGGCACGCTCGTCTACTGGAGCCTGGGCAACTTCATCTCCGGCATGGGTGTGAGCGGCCGCGACAAGTACTCCGACCCTCGCACGCTCGATGGGCTGCTGGCCAGCGTGCGCTTCACCCAGCAGCCCGATGGCTCGTGGCTCACCGAGCCCTGGACAGTGCTGCTGTGCAACGTGGTCGGCAGCAGGGTGGTCTATCCGGGCCTCACCACGCTGGCCGACCCGAGCACAGCACCGGGCCTGCGCTCGCAGCTCGAGGCGTGCGTCGGCCGCAGCAGCTCAGTGGTGGCCGACCTGCGCTGAGCTGCTGGACAGCGACGTACCTGTCAGGCGGTGCGCCGTGCGACGAGCCGCAGGCTCACACCCAACGCTGCCAGTGCCATGCCGGCAACCAGCCGGCTCGTCGGATCGCCGCCCGTTGTGGGCAGCGCGCTGGAGAGCTGCGTGGTCGTCACCGGCCCCTCACTGGCAACCTGAGTCGTCGTTGCGGCCAGGGTCGTCGGCGCGACGGTGGTGGGTACCACCGTGGTGGTGGGTACCACTGTGGTGGTCGTGACCAGCGTCGTGGTGGGTACCACTGTCGTGGTCGTGACCAGCGTGGTGGTGGGTGCCACCGTGGTGGTGGTGGCCGCGATGGTGGTCGTGGTGGCCGCCGCCGTGGTGGTGGTGGCCGCCTCGGTGGTCGTGGTGGCTGCCGCCGTGGTGGTGGTGGCCGCCTCGGTGGTGGTGGTGGCTACCTCGGTGGTGGTGGTCGCTGCCTCCGTGGTGGTTGTCTCCTCGCACTCCACCCGCAGCATCGCCTCGTCGACGATGTCGAGCACCGGGCCGCCGCACCGGTTGACAGTGGCGACCCTCTCTGCGCCCTGATCGGCGCTGATGTTGGTGGCCCCGAGGAATCCCGTGGCTGCCAGGCCCAAACCGAGGACCGTGAGCCCATTCGCTAGGAACCGGTGCGACATGATGGTCATGACCGTTCCTTTCTCTTGCCTGGCGACACGGTACGGGTACCAAGTGAGTCCGCGAGTGGGCTTTGGTCACGGTGAGTGGGGACCTTGGTCGTTCCTTGAGCTGCGAAGCATCGTTCCGCGCGCCAGGGCGGCGTAGTGCAGGCCAGGCGGCGATCAGTGGGTGGTGAGCACCAGGCGCCCGTCGACGATGTCGGCCGTGACGGTGTCGCCCTCGCTGGCCGTGCCGGCGAGGATGAGCAACGATGCCGGGTCGGCGATTTCGCGTTGGATGACGCGCTTCAGCGGGCGAGCGCCGAACGACGGGTCGTACCCTTCGTGTGCGATCCATGCCAGGGCCGCGTCGGTGAGGGTGAGCGTGATGCGCCGATCGGCCATGCGCGAGCGCAGGCGCTCGACCTGGATGGTGACGATGCGCAGCAGGTCGTCTTCCGTGAGCGACCGGAAGCGGATGATGTCGTCGACGCGGTTGATGAACTCGGGCTTGAAGAAGCCGAGTGGGTCGCCCGGAAGGTTGGAGGTCATGATGAGCACCACGTTGGTGAAGTCGACCGTGCGGCCCTGCCCGTCGGTGAGCCGGCCGTCGTCGAGCACCTGCAGCAGCACGTTGAACACGTCGGGGTGCGCCTTCTCGATCTCGTCGAGCAGGATCACGCTGTAGGGCCGCCGGCGCACCGCTTCGGTGAGCTGGCCGCCTTCGTCGTAACCCACGTACCCGGGCGGTGCGCCGATGAGCCGAGTGACGGAGAACTTCTCCATGTACTCGCCCATGTCGATGCGCACCATCGACTTCTCGTCGTCGAACAGGTACTCGGCAACGGCGCGGGCCAGCTCGGTCTTGCCGACGCCGGTGGGGCCGAGGAACATGAACGAACCGATCGGGCGGTTGGGGTCGGAGAGACCCGCCCGCGACCGCCGGATGGCGTTGGCGACCGCCGTGACCGCGTCGTCCTGGCCGATGACCCGCTGGTGCAGCTGCTCTTCCAGGTGGATCAGCTTGGTCATCTCACCTTCCATGAGACGGCTGAGCGGCACGCCCGTCCACTTGCTGACGACCTCGGCGATGTCCTCCGCATCGACCTCCTCCTTCAGCATGCGGTTGCCGACCTGCAGCTCGTCGAGGTGCGCGGTGGCTTCGTGGATGCGGCGCTCGAGCTCGGGGATGCGGCCGAAGCGGATCTCGGCCGCGACGTTGAGATCAGCTTCGCGCTCGAGCTGGGTGCGCAGCTGCTCGAGCTCTTCCTTCAGCGAGCGGATCGCGTCGATGGCCTGCTTCTCGTTCTCCCAGTGCGCCTTCATGCCGTGCACCTGCACGTTGAGCGTGGCCAGCTCGTCGACGATGGTCTCCAACCGCTCCTTGGATGCTGTGTCGGTCTCCTTCGCCAGCGCAACCTCTTCGATCTCCAGCTGCAGGATGCGGCGCTGCACGACGTCGATCTCGGTGGGCAGCGAGTCGATCTCGATGCGCAGCTTCGAGGCGGCTTCGTCCATCAGGTCGATGGCCTTGTCTGGCAGGAAGCGGTTGGTGAGGTAGCGGTTGCTGAGCACCGCCGCCGACACCAGCGCACTGTCCTGGATGCGCACACCGTGGTGCACCTCGTAGCGCTCCTTCAGGCCGCGCAGGATGCCGATGGTGTCCTCCACCGACGGCTCACCCACGTACACCTGCTGGAAGCGGCGCTCGAGGGCCGGGTCTTTTTCGACGTGCTTGCGGTACTCGTCGAGCGTGGTGGCGCCGATCATGCGCAGCTCGCCACGAGCGAGCATCGGCTTGATCATGTTGCCGGCGTCCATTGCGCCCTCGGCTGCGCCGGCGCCGACGATGGTGTGGATCTCGTCGACGAACGTGATGACCTCACCGGCGGCGTCGGTGATCTCCTTCAGCACGGCCTTCAGCCGCTCCTCGAACTCACCGCGGTACTTCGCGCCGGCCAGCATCGAGCCGATGTCGAGACTGATCAGTCGCTTGTTCTTCAAGCCCTCGGGTACGTCGCCATCGGCGATGCGGCGGGCCAGGCCTTCCACGATGGCGGTCTTGCCCACGCCCGGCTCGCCGATGAGCACCGGGTTGTTCTTGGTGCGACGCGACAGCACCTGGATGACCCGACGGATCTCGTCGTCGCGCCCGATGACAGGGTCGATCTTGCCGTCGCGGGCGCGCTGGGTGAGGTCTTGCCCGTACTTCTCCAGCGCTGCGAAGTTCTCTTCCGGGTTCTGGCTGGTGACCCGGTGGCTGCCGCGCACTTCCTTGAGCGCCTGCAACAGCTCTTCGCTGCCGATGCCGAGGCGAGCGTTCATGGCCAGCAGCAGGTGCTCGACGGAGAGGAAGTCGTCCTTCAGGTCGTTCTGGTACTGCTGCGCGTTCTGCACCACGTTGTCGAGCTCGCGGTTCATGCGCGGGTCTTGCCCGCCGTAGGCCTTGGGCAGCTTGCCCACCGCTTCGTCGGCCTTGTTGCGCACCATCAAGGGGGCAAGACCCAGCTTGGCCAGCACCGCGGGCACGATGGTGTCGTCTTGCCGCATGAGCGCGGCCAGCACGTGGTCGGGGGTGAGCTCGGGGTTGCTGAGTGCCTTTGCCTGGTCGATGGCCGCGGCAAAGGCTTCGTTGGTCTTGAGGGTCCACTTCTTCGGATCGAGCGCCATGTTCACAGCGTATCTCGACGTAGAAAACTTGCTACGAGTCGTATCAAGTTTTCTACGTCGTGTGTTCGGCGCCGACGGCTCAGCCTTGGCTGACGTTGATCACCGTGCCCTGCGCATCGGCATCGAGGTAGCCGCTGGTGCGCGTGCCGTTGACGAAGACCCGGATCTGGACGGCATCGCTGAACGGCAGGTTGCGCTGCACGGAGATGTGGCTGACCTCGGCGCCCTCGATGGGGATCTGCGCGAGCGCGGTCTCGACCAGCGTGGGGATGACGGCCCAGTTCACCTCGGTGTCGGAGAACAGGTTCGCCTCCAGGTCGCCGTCGCCCGTCAGCGTCACCGGCGCCGGGCCGCTGAGGTCGCCGCGCCACTGGTACTCGTCGACGTTCGCAGGGATCGACGGGTCCTGCACCTGCGCGAAGGCGTACTCCGGGTAGAACAACGCCTGCAGGATGCGCAGCGGTGCAGCCCCTCGCGCCACACCGATCTCGGCGATCACCTCGGCAGCCCGGGTGCCGGTGAACAGGTTTGCCGGCGCGAGCGCTGTCGGCGGCGGCAGCGGGTCGACGACCGCGCTGGTGACGGTGACCGGCGGCACGGTGACGGTGGGCGTGGGCACGGTGGCGAGCACCTCGTCGACCTGCTGTTGGGTGGCTGGGCTCGGCGAGTCGACCGAGGTCTCATCGTCGTCGCGGGTGAACAGGAAGACCACCGCGGCGGCGCCGATCACCACCACGAGCGCGAGCACGGCGAGGGCGGTGTTGCGGCCGCTCTTGTTGGGCGGTTGGTCCTGCGGCATCCAGCTGGGTGTCGAGGCGGGTGCGCCCAACGGGGTGCTCTGCGGGCCACGGCCGGGTGGCCCCTGGGGGAAGGGCGGGGTGGGGAAGCCTTGCGGGGTGTTCACTTCGTTCTCCTGTGGCGCTCGTTCCAGCTGCTCGCAGCTGCCTACGGTACGCGAACTCGGGCTCAGTCGAGCAACGCCGATCGGTACAGGGGCACCCCGATCGCGGCGAGCCTCTCCGCATGCACGGCCAGTCGCGGCCGAAAGCCCGACCAGTTGCGCAGGTGCTGCGGGGTCCACCCCACTTCCCCCAGGCATGCCAGCCGAGGGAAGCAGAGGTGCTGCACGTCGTCGAAGGTGGCCACCTTCTCCGTCCACAACGGCGCCTCGACACCGGCGATGCGGTCGTCGCCGATGCCGTCGATCAGGGTGGCGGGGTCCCAGTCGTAGGCGGTGTCCACGTCGATGAAGCCCGCCCATCGGCGCCCGAGCGTGCACTGCGGGGTGTGCTTCATGTCGAGGTATGTGTGCGCCGCCGGCGACATCACGAATCGTGCGTCCGGAGGCGCGCGGCGTGCCACGTCGGGCTGCAGCCAGTGCTGCACGATCGAGCCGGCGGCGAGATCGGCGTTGGCGATCTCCTCCCAGCCGACCATCTGCTTGTGGTGGCGCCGCACCTCGTGCTGCAGCAGTTCGACCAACTGGCGATACTCCGCATGGTCGGTGGCATGCGCTTCGTCGCCGCCGATGTGCAGGTAGTGGCCGGGTGTGTCGGCCGCCAACTGCCCGATCACATCGCTGATGAACCGGCGGGTCGCCGGTGCCGCCAGGCGCAACGAGCTGAAGCCGACGCCCTTGCCGGTGTAGGCGGGAGGTGCGATGCCATCGAGGTTCAGCCCCGGTATCGAGGCGAGCGCGGCGTTGGTGTGGCCGGGCATGTCGAGCTCGGGAACCACCGTGATGAAGTGACGAGCGGCATGGGCGACGATCTCCGCATAGTCGGCGCGGGTGAAGTAGCCCCCGGCGCTGCCGCTCACGCCGGAGCTGCCGCCGACGCCGGTGAGCGCTGGCCACCCGTCGATGGCGATGCGCCACCCTTGGTCGTCGGTGAGGTGCAGATGTAGCCGGTTCAACTTGCAGCGAGCGATCAGCTCGATGAAGCGCAGCACTTGGTCGACACCGAAGAAGTGCCGTGCCACATCGAGCATCACCCCCCGCCACTCGTAGCGCGGTCGATCGAGGATGTGCGCGAACGGCAGCGACGTGTCGAGGGGCGTGTGCGGGAGCAACTGCACCAGCGTGCGCGTGCCGTTCCACACGCCATGCGGAGTGGCGGCGCGCACGGTTGCACCGTGCTCGTCGATGTCGAGCGCGTAGCCCTCCGGCCCGAGCTGGCCGGGGTCGCCGTCCAGACGCAGCTCGATGTCGCCGGCCGCAGCCGTCGCGGTGCGGGCCAGGTGTATCCCCGTGGCTCGCTGCACGTCGCCGATGAGGTGGTTCACCGTCTGGTCGTGCTGGTGGTCGTGCTCGTGCTCGTCGGCGATCACGATGCGGGTGAGGGCGGTGATCGGCAACGACCCTTCGCGCAGCTCGAACGACGACGGCAGCGGCACGACGCGGTGCTCAGGCTCGCTCACACAGCCACCAGGAACGTGCTGGGTGCCTTCGCTGCCGCGGTTGCCATCGCCGCGACTGTACGACCGTTCGTCGTGCTATGAACGCACGATGACCGCAACGCAACCGACAGATCAACCGACGGAGACTGCGACGGGCGCACCGGGCGTGCCGTTGGGGGTGTTCGGCGGGTCGGGCTTCTACGAGTTCCTCGACGATGCCGAGGAGCATGTGGTCGACACCCCGTACGGCTGGCCGGCAGGGCCGGTCGTCGTCGGCTCGGTTGCAGGGAATCGCGTGGCGTTCATGGCGCGGCACGGCCGCCAGCACCAGTTCGCTGCGCACCGCGTGCCCTACCGGGCCAACCTGTGGGCGATGCACTCGATGGGCGTTCGTTCGATCGTCACTCCCTGCTCGGTGGGCTCCTTGCAGCCCGACATCCATCCTGGCCAGTTGCTGGTGATCGATCAGGTGGTGGATCGCACCTGGGGTCGTCCCGACACCTTTCACGACGTGGGCGGCCCGGCCGGCGAACCCGGCACCGGCGGCCCCGTGCACCACCAGAGCTTCGCCGACCCCTACGACCCAGTGTTGCGCGCCAACTTGGTGCTGGCCGGTCGGCGTACCGGGGCCGACGTGGTGGATGGCGGCACGATGGTGGTGATCAACGGCCCCCGCTTTTCCACGCGCGCGGAGAGCGAATGGTTCCGTTCGATGGGGTGGCACGTCGTGAACATGACCGGCTACCCGGAGGCCGTACTCGCAGCCGAGCTCGGCATTCGCTACGCGTCGGTGGCGCTGGTCACCGACTACGACGCCGGCGTCGACGGCCACGAGCCGGTCACGATGGAGGCCGTCTTCGCGATGATGCACGCCAACGTCGCTCGTGTTCGCGAGCTGATCGTGCATGCGGTGCAGCACTCGTACGACGAGCTCATCGCTCGTACTTGACGCTCATTTCGTCGAACGCAGGCGTGTCGAGATGCGAGTGGTCGGCGCGAACGACGGGCAGCCCGGTGGTGCACCAGGCGGTGTGCCCACCGATCAGGTCGGCGACATCGGTGAACCCGATGCGCACGAGGTTGGCGGCGGCCAGTGACGAGCTGTACCCACCGTTGCACACCAGCACGAGCGCTTGGTCGAACGATCGCATCTCCGGGTGCAAGTAGCCGTTGGCCGGATCGAGATGCCACTCGACCACTGTGCGCGGCACGTGCACCGAGCCCGGGATGACACCGAAGCGCCCGCGGTCGGTGTGCGTGCGCGTGTCGAGCACCAGCGGAGGATCGGCCGACTGCATTCGGTCGTGCAGTTGGTTGGCCGTGAGGCGGCGAATCGTCGCGCGTGCTTCGAACAGCAGATCGTGCACGGTGAGGCGGTCGCCGCGTCGATACAGCGACAAGTGCATGGTGCCGACCGGATAGCAGCCGAGCAGGTGCAGATCGTCGGCTCGAAACCCGTCGCCGAGCGCGGGTTGGGTGTGCTGGTGGATGATGACCAGGTGACCGCCGCGGTCGACGTGCTGCATCGCTGCATGCATGACCGCGCGCCGATGCCCGTCGTCGCTCGCGAGGAGGGTTGTGCCGATGACGACCAGGTCGTACCGACGCTCCATCTGGAGGTTGATGACCTCCGCCTCCGACACGTGTGCAACGCAGCTGTGTTCACCGGTGAGCATGGCAAGCAGCGATGGGTCGTCATGCCCGAGGTGCAACACGGTCGCGCTCAGGAACGTGGGTAGCTCGTCGATCGCCGCCTGCAACCCGCCCTGATCCCGTTTGCCCCAGGTTGCCGGTCCTTCCATGGCCCAGGATGGTAGGTGGCATCCGCGTCGGCGGCGATTGGGAAGCACGAAACTTTCCCGAAACTGAGCGGTGCACGCGAAGCGCGCTGCAATGCTGATCGCCATGACGACTCGTGCAGAGATGGTGGTGAGGGCGCAGGGTTTCACCATCGGCGGCGTGCGCATCCTCGCGGGGTTGATGTGGTTGGCCAACCTGCACTGGAAGGTGCCCACCGACTTCGGCGAGGCCAACGGCGGGGGCCTCTACAAGTACGTTGCGGCAGGTGCCGACAACGCTCCACTCGCGCCGTATCGATGGGCGCTGCGCGAGCTGGTGCTGCCCAACTTCCAGCTCTTCGGCTGGTTCACGCTCATCAGCGAGGCGGTGGTTGCCGCCCTGCTGCTCATCGGGTACCGCTCGCGCCTCGTCGCGCTCGCCGGTGCCGCGATGGCGGTGCCGATCGGTCTCTCGGTGCTCTACTACCCGAGGGCCGACGAGTGGGCCTGGTCGTACCTGCTCATGATCGGGCTGCACCTGTTGTTGTGGGCGGTGCCGTCGGGCGATCATCTCGGCGTCGACGGGGTGCTCGCCGGCGCGCCCGCGCGATCCGGCCGAGCGATGCGTTCCACCGGCATCGTGGCCGTCGTGGTCGGGGCGCTCGGGCTGTTCGTGGCGCGCTCGATCGACTTCACCGGCAAGGCGGCCGCGCTGCTGGGCAGCGATGCCGGGTTCGCCAACGCGGACGGTGGCGTCACCCGACGGTGGGAGCTGAAGTTCCTGTTCTTCAACCCGCTGTGGGCGCTGCTCACCGTCGCCTGCGGGGTGCTGCTCATCGCGGGCAGCCGCAAGGCCGTGCTGGCATACGTGGCTGCGGCAGGCTTCGCCGCTCTCGCCGTCGCCGTCCTCTTCCAGCAGACGTTCGACTACATGCGCGACGATGGCGCGGTGCAGAAGGTATCGACAGGCACCAACATGGCGTTCTGGGGTGGCCTTGCAGTGGCGTCGGCGTTGTTCGCCCGGCGCGTGCTGGGTGCCGGCTCGGTGCAGGTCGACGCAGCAGCGGCGAGCCACTCGCCGGTTGCCGCAACGTTGGCTGAATGACCCGCTGGCGTCGTCGGCTGCTGCCGGCCGCGTTGCTCGCTACCGGCGCCGCCGTGGTGTGGTGGAGCATGGTCGAGGGTCGGGCCGAGCAGCGAACCAACACCCGCGTCAACCTCGGTGCCGCACCACTGGTGGGGCGCGATGAGATCGACGGTTGGGTGTGGCGCTTCGGCTGGGGCCTGGTCGGTGCCGGCGTGCTGGCGGCCGCGCTGGCGATCAGCTGCCGGCTCGGGTGGTGGTGGCGGGCGCGTCAACGATGGGTGCTGCTCGCGACAGGCGTCGGTGCTGCGTTGTTCGCGGCGCTGCTGGCATTGACCGACGGGGCCGACGGTTTGCGCTACGGCGCCGAGCACCCCACGGAGTACTGGGCAAACCTGAGCACGGCTCCACCCGCCGGCGAGTTCGTACGCACCTTCGTCGAGCAGCTCGATCGCTACTCGGTTCACGTGCGTGGCCATCCGCCGGGGTTCGTGCTCGTGCTCAAGTTCCTCGAGGCAGTCGGCCTGCACGGCGTGTGGCCGGTGGTGGGCTTGTCGTTGCTGGCAACCGGTGCAACGGCGGTCGCGGTGCTTCTCACCGTGCGGGCGGTCGCAGGCGACGAATGGATGCGTCGGGCGGCGCCATTGCTGATCGTCGCGCCGTATGCGGTGTGGATGGTGACGTCGGGCGATGCTGTGTTCGCGGCGGTCGGAGCGCTCGGCGTTGCGCTGGTCGCGGAAGGAGCGAACCGCGATGGGACGCGTGCAGCGTGGTTCGGCATTGCGGCCGGCCTGCTGCTGGGATGCCTCTTGTTCCTCACGTATCTCGGCGCGATGCTGCTCGTGATTCCTGCGGTGCTGCTGCTGGCGGCGCTGGTGCGACGCGAGCGTGGCGCCTGGTTGGTGGTGATGGCCGGCGTCGCTGCCGGTCTTGCGGTGGTGGCCGCGTTCTGGATCGCCGGCTTCTGGTGGCTCGATGGCGTGGATGCGACCCGAGAGCAGTACCACGCGGGCTCCGCCGGCTTTCGTCGGTGGAGCTACTTCGCGATCGGCAACCTCGGCGCCGCACTGTTCGCGCTGGGCCCGGTGACCGTGCTGGGCATGGGCACGCTGCGCAGTCGGCGGATGTGGTTGCTGGTGGGTGGAGCAACAGTTGCGCTCACCGCATCGCACCTGTCCACCTACACGAAGGGCGAGGTCGAGCGAATCTGGTTGATCTTCTACCCATGGCTCGCCCTCGCCGGGGCGGCGCTGGTCTCCCGTCGGCGTCGGTGGTCGGGCGCTGGTGCCGTCGCCGTGCAGGCGACGTGTGCAATCGTGCTGCAGGCCGCCCTGGTGTCGAAGTGGTGACGGTGTCGACGTGGTGAACCGGCTCTCAGTCGGCACGTGCGGTCATGGTGCCGCGGGTCAGTTCGTCGGGCCGAGGCCCGGCGACACTGCGCAGCGCGCCGGTGGCGAACTGGCGCATGCCGTCCTCGAACGTGACAGCTGCGCGAAAGCCCAGACGGGCAGCTGCGCGCTCTGGGTTGGCGAACACGTGGCGGATGTCGCCGAGGCGATAGCCGCCCACGACGCGTGGCGCCGGTGCTCCGCCGGGTCGCAGCGCTCCCGCCATGTCGAGGATCGTGCGCGGGGTGCCGGAGCACACGTTGAACGCGCCGGCAGCCGGTTGCTCGTTGGTGAGCGCCAACACGTTCGCGTGCGCGACATCCGACACATGGACGAAGTCGCGTCGTTGCCCGCCGTCCTCGAACACGCGTGGGCCTTCACCGCGTTCGTACGAGCTGCGGAACAGGCTGGCCACGCCCGCGTATGGGGTGTCGCGTGGCATGCGCGGGCCGTACACGTTGTGGTAGCGCAGTGCAGTCACGGTGCTGCCGGGGTGCTCGCGTTCGTAGGCCGTGCACAGTCCCTCCTGCGCCAGCTTGGTGGTGGCGTACACGTTGCGCGGGTCGAGCCAGTGGTCCTCCGGCACGGCCTCGGCAATCAGCTGTCCGCCGCATGCTGGGCACGGCGGCTCGTATTGGCCCGCCTCCAGGTGGGCTTGCAGGCGCGGCCCGGGCCGCACCACGCCGTGCTCGGGGCATCGGTACCGTCCCTCGCCGTACACCACCATGCTCGAGGCCAGCACCAGCCGACCGGCGAAGGCGATGTCGTGCAGCGCGTGCAGGAGCACCGCCGTGCCCAGGTCGTTTCGGCTCACGTAGGCGGCGACGTCGGCGAAGTCGACACCCAGGCCCACCTTGGCGGCCTGGTGGCACACGGCATCCACGCCGCGCAGCAGCGTGGGCCACACCGTCTGGTCGCGCACGTCGTGCCACACGTAGTGAGCGAGTGGGTTCAGCCCCGCCGGCATGCCCTGATGAGCCGCCGGGTCGAGGTCGTCGACCACCACCACCTCGTGGCCCAACGCGATCAGCTCATCCACGATGTGCGAGCCGATGAAGCCGGCGCCGCCGGTGACCAACACCTTGCTCGTGCCGGTGCGCGGTGTAGTGCTCACGGTGCGGTGCTCACGGTGCTGTCCCCAGGTTCGTCGTCCCCAGGCTCGTCGTCTTCAGGTTCGTCGTCTTCAATGGTTGCGTCGTCGATGTGTGAGGTTCGCAATGCCTGATGTCATCCTTCCAGCGCTCAACGAGGCGGCCGCCGTGGCGTGGGTGCTGCGACGGATGCCGGCCGGCTACCGCGCCATCGTGGTGGACAACGGGTCGACCGACCATACCGCTGCCATCGCCGCCGAGCTGGGTGCCACCGTGATCAGCGAACCGGTGCGCGGCTTCGGCTCGGCCTGTTGGGCAGGCCTGCAAGCCGCGACCGACGACATCGTCTGCTTCATGGATTGCGATGCCTCGCTCGACCCATTGGCGCTGCCGCTGGTTGCCGGCTACGTGCTGCGCGACGAAGCCGATCTCGTGCTCGGTGCGCGCATCGCCGGCCGCGGCGCCTGGCCGGTGCATGCGCGGGTGGCGAATCGAGTGCTGGCAATGGAGGTGCGCCGGCGTACCGGCCTGCGCCTGTCCGACATCGGGCCCATGCGCGCGGCCCGCCGCGAAGGGTTGCTGGCGTTGGGCCTGCGCGACCGTCGTTCCGGATGGCCGTTGGAGATGGTCCTTCGAGCTCAGGGAGCGGGGTGGCGAGTGCGCAACGTGCCCGTCGAGTACCGCGAGCGCGAGGGCCGCTCGAAGGTCACGGGAACGGTGCGCGGCACCATCGGCGCCGTGCGCGACATGGGCAGCCTGTTGCGCGCCAACGAGGATCGCTGACCGATGCACGTCACCGTCATCGCCAAAGCCCCGGTTGCCGGCCAGGTGAAGACTCGGTTGTGCCCGCCGTGCACCGCGGAGCAAGCAGCGCGTGTGGCCGGCGCGGCGCTGTTCGACTCGCTGCTGGCGGTCGAAGCCGTGGCGGATCTCACCGGGGCACGCCGAGTGCTGCTGCTCGACGGCGAGCCTCAGTCGTGGATGCCGGCGACGTTCGACGTCGTGGCGCAGCGGGGCGATGGGCTGGAGGAACGCTTGCGCAACGGCTTCCAAGATCTCGGCCCAGGTGTGATCGTCGGCATGGAGACCCCACACGTGGGTGCCGCGTTGGCCGATGCCATCGCCGCCGCGCACCGGGGAGTCGACACCATCGGGTTGGCCACCGATGGTGGCTACTGGATGATCGGTCTGTGTGCCGCCAGTGTGGATCTGGCACACGACTTGTTCGACGGCGTGCCGATGAGCGTCTCGCACACCGGGCTTTCCCAGCTGCGCCGGCTGCACCTGCACGGTCGCCGGGTGCGCCTGCTGCCGACCGCTCGCGACCTCGACACGCATGCCGACCTCGTCGCGGTGGCCGAGTCCGGCCGCAGTGGGCGGCTGGCCGCCGTCGCGGCTGCGGTCCTTGCCGAAGCGCGTGTTGCCGAAGCGCGCGTTACCGCTCTCTGAGCGGATCGCCGAGTGGAGCCGACCGGCTCCGGTGCTGGTCATGCTCAACGTATGCCGAGCGCGGCGTCGGCTCCTTGCGGCATGCCGCCGATGGCAGCGAGCAACGCGTTGGCCGGAACAGCCAGCGGCAGGATGGTGCGCGTGAGCAGCAGGTCGGTGTCGAGCCGGCCGTTGCGCACGGTGGGACCGAAGCTGCCCCAGAAGGCGCCGTCGGCGGTGATGCACAGTTCGCTGGGGATGTCGCGGGCGATGGCTTGCACACCCAAGCCGCGCTCGTCGGCGCGGCCGCGGCGAACGATGGGTCGCACGATGTGGTCGTCGGCAGGCACTCCCCACGAGGCCACGAGTGCCTTCAACGGGTCGAGCGCGGGGCTGTCGAGCGGGCCGGCGGTGGTTGTGGCGATGCGTACTTGCACGCCGCGCTCGAGGAGTCGCGGCACCGACTCGACGACCTTCGCGAAGTTGTCGGGCCCGCGGGCCATGTCGTTGATGTCGGGAAGGTGTGAGTCGAGGGAGATCTGCAGTGCGATGCCCGGGTGGGCCAGCTTGGCGGCGCGCTCCAGCCGCTCGCCCACGAACAGCGTGCCGTTGTTGAGCAGCACCAGCGGCAGGTGCTGCACCATCTCCAACACGGCTTCGGGTAGCCACGGCAGCAGGAACGGCTCGCCGCCGGTGATGCCCAGCGCGGTGAAGCCGAGCTCCTTGGCCTGCTCGGCAACGGCGATCATCTGCGCGGCGGTGAGCTCGCGTCGTTCGCTACGCGGCGACGACTCGGTGAGGCAGTACGAGCAGGCAAGGTTGCAGTGGTAGTTGGAGTACAACCACACGCGGCCGGGCAGGGTGCCATCGCGCACTGCATCGGCGATGGGGCCCTGCGCTGCGGTCATGACAGCCCTTCGGCGGTGAGCCGTTCGAGCACCTGCGGCGAGGTGGGGAGTTGGAGACCGGTGGCGAATCGGTTGAGGAACATGGTGGCACCGACGGTGACGGCCACCTCGACCAGTTCGTGCTCGGCCCAGTGAGCGCGAGCCTCGGCCCACACATCGTCGGGGATCGCGCCGGTGGCACCCGCCAGGGCGTCGATCCAGCCGATCATCGCTCGTTCGGCCGCCAGCACGAAAGCCTCTTCGAGCGCCGTCTCGCCGCGCAGTGCACGCACCTCGTGGCCGGTGAGGCCGACATCGAGCGACACCGTGGTGTGGGCGTTGATGCAGTAGCTGCACCCTTGCAGCGCCGATGTGCGCAGGATCGCGAACTCCTTGATGCGCACGCCCACGGCGCCGGCGCCGAGTGCCGGCCCGACGAAACCGAGAGCCGGGCCCAGCAGCTCGGGCACGGTGGCCAGTGCGGCCACGATGGGGCCCGGATCGCCGCCCGAGAAGTACTGCTGCGCCGACAACGGGGCCGTGTCGGCATCGAGGAGCTCTACACGAGGCATCCGCACATCATCCCGTGTTCGGGCTGCTGGACGCGCGGTTGTGTGCACAGTTTCGTGATTGTTTCGCGGCATCGCACGACTGGGCTGGGTACTGTCGACGGCGTGAGCAGCGAACGCGAACACTGGGATTCGGTGTGGACGGCGAAGTCGTTCGACGAGGTCAGCTGGCACCAGACCGACGCGCAGGTTTGAAGCGATCTCGTGCGCCGCGTGTCGGTGCCCGCCAGCAGGGTCGCGGTGATGGGGGCCGGGGCGTCGGCACTGGTGCTCGACCTGGTGCAGCACGGCTATCGGTCGATCGACGCCGTCGATCTGTCGGCGGCAGCGCTGGCACAGCTGCGCAGCCGTCTTGGTGAAGGTGCCTCAGCCGTCAGGTTCGTGTGCGCCGACGTTCGCGAGGTTTGCTTCGACGGGCCGATCGACCTGTGGCACGACCGGGCGACGTTCCACTTCCTCACGACGGCGGCCGACCGGGCTGCCTATGTGGCGCGCGTCGGTGAGGCGGTGGCGCCCGGCGGTCACGTGGTGATGGCCACGTTCTCCGAGCACGGTCCCGAGCAGTGCAGCGGCCTGCCCGTTGCCCGCTATTCGGCGGCGGCGCTGGCAGCGATGTTCGCCCAGCAGTTCGACCTGATGCACTCGTTCGAGCTGGATCACATCACTCCTTGGGGCACGCCGCAGTCGTTCACTCACGTGCTCCTGCATCGCCGCCGCGATCCCATCGCTGCACCCTGATTCGGCCCGCTGCGCGGGGCCGCGCACAGAAGTTTCGCAATTCTTTCGTGCCTTCGCATCGACCGCTTCGACCAGTCGGCCTATGTTCCCTCTACCCGTCCTCTGAACCCGAACCAGGAGCATGTCACCATGCAACCCATCTCTCGTCGGTCGCTGTTCGCGCTGGCCGCAGTTGCCACTCCGCTCGCCTTTCTCGCCGCCTGTGGCGATGACGAGGAGGAAGGGTCCGGCGGCACCCAGCCCGGCGGCTCCACCCCTTCGACGGCCGATGGCTCCCCCACGCTCACCGGCACCGTCAACTTCCTCAACTTCACCGGCTGGTCGGGCCCCACCACATATGCCGACTTCGCAGCCGCGTTCCCCGGCGCAACGGTCAACGAGATCGCGTGGGCGTCCAACGACGACACGATCAGCAAGGCAAAGGGTCGGGCGGGCGACATCGATGTGGTGTTGGTCGACGGCACCACCTTCCCGCGGCTCACGGCCCTGGGAGTACTGGCCGAGCTGGGCGACCTGCCCAACATGCAGTACGTGGCCGATCAGTACAAGGGCAACAGCTGGGACCCGGAGAACAAGAGCTTTGCCCCCACCGATCACGGTCGCACCGGCATCATCTACCGCAAGGACCTGGTGCCCGCCCCGCCCACCTCGTGGGCCGAGTTCTTCGCCATGGCGCCGCAGTACTCGGGGAAGGTGGCGATGCTCGATTATCAGGGCAGCGTGATCGACAACGTGCTGGTGATGCTCGGCAAGCCGGTCGGTTCCACCGATGAGGCCGATCTGGCGGCCGTGCTCGAGGTGCTCACCACGGTGAAACCACATCTGCTGGCCATCTCCACCGAAGTGGGCAAAGCAGTTGCGGCCGGCGATGCGGTGATGGCCATGTGCGATGCCTACGACGCCCAACTCGCGCTCACCACCAACCCCGACGTGGCGTTCGTCGACCCCAGCGAGGGTCAGGTCGGCTACCTGGAGGGGTTGGCGATCCTCGACGGGCCGCGCAACGACCTGGCCCGGGCGTTCGTCGACTTCTTCCTCGCACCCGAGAACTACGCTGCCTTCATCAACAACGTTGCCTCGCCCTACGTGCAACCCGACAACGCGGGCATCGACCCCGTTCTCACCGAGTCGCCCGTCATCAACCCGTCGGCAGCAGTGGTCGCCAAGCTCAGCTATCACGTGTTCCTCGGCGACGACCAACCCAAGTTCGACGCCGTGTGGGACGCGTTCAAGGCGGCGTGACCGGGCGCCGGCACAGGCCGCACGATGCCACTCGCATGCGGTTGGGGCCGCTCGTGGTTCCCGATTGGGTGCTGGTGGTGTTCGTGTGCCTCGTGCCGGTGGCGTTCATGGTCACGCGCTCGTTCGGGCGGGCCAACCCCATCACTCTCGACATCGAGCTCACCGGTACGATCGATTCGTATCGCACGCTGTTGTCGGGCGTGTACCGGCCGGTGCTGCTGCGTTCGCTCGGGTTGTCGGCACTGACGGTGGCCATGTGCCTGCTGGTCGGTACCCCGGCAGCCCTGGCATTGAGCCGTTTGGAGGGCAGGTCGCGCAACCTGGCGCTGGTGGCGGTGATGCTGCCCTCGTTCGTCAGCTTCACCGTACGGATCTTTGCGTGGCAGGGCGTGCTGGCGACCGGGGGACCGGTCGAGTCGCTCACGGGGGTGCAGCTGCTCTACCGACCACCCGCCGTGGTGCTCGGGATGATCACCGCATACGTGCCGCTGTTCATCCTGCCGGCGTACGTTGCGCTGGCCCGCGTGCCGCGCTCGATGATCGAGGCCGGCGCCGACCTCGGCGCGCGTCACCTGCGGCAACTGATCACGATCACGCTTCCGCTGGCAGTGCCTGGCATCGTCACGGGCGCGGTCGTCGTCGGTGTGCTCTCCTTGGGCGAGTTCATCGTTCCCGCCGTGCTCGGTGGCGGCAAGGTGCTGCTGCTGGGCAACATCCTTGCCGAGCGCGGTGCCGGGCGCGACCAACCGCTGGGCGGTGCGATCACGGTGTTCATGTTGCTCACCTTCTCCGCCGGCGGCCTGGTGGTTGCAGCGTCTCGCCGGCGAGCGGCGCGCCATGCGTGAGCGTGGTCGGGTGGCGAAGACCGTGCTGGTGCTGGTGCTCCTGGTGCTCTACGCGCCGCTGGTCTTCCTCGTCGTCGCCAGCTTCAACAAGAACCCGGCGTCAACTCAGTGGCAGGGCTTCACCACGCAGTGGTACCGCAAAGCCTTCGACGACGTCAGCCTGCGCCGGTCGGTGGGTGTGAGCATTCGGTTGGCGGCGCTCGCCTCGCTCGGTGCGGTGGCAGCGGGCACTCTTGCAGCCATCGCGGCCCGCCGCTCGCGATGGCTGGGTCGTGTCAACACGTTGTTCGCGACGGTTCGCGTCGCGACACCCGAGATCATCATCGCCACCGGGCTCGGCGCGGTGCTACCCGTGATCGGTATCGCGTTCGGCTTCCGGCCGATGTTGGTGGCACACGTCGCGTACCTCTCGGCGTACGTGCTGCTGATCGTCGGGACACGCGCCGCGGGTGCCGACCGCAACCTGGAGGAGGCGGCGCTCGACCTGGGGGCCACGAAGTGGCAGGTGCTGCGCGACATCGTCCTCCCCGACCTGCGGCCCGCCATCGTGTCGTCAGCGCTGTTGGCCTTCGCGTTCTCGTTCGACGATGTCGCGCTCTCGTTGGCGCTGCGTGGGCCCACCGACACGACGGTGCCCATCTACATCTTCTCTGCAGTGCAACGGCGTGTCACGCCGTCGATCCACGCCATCGGAGCGCTCATCATCGCGGTAGGAGTCGTCACGTTCCTCGCAGCGACGGTCGTCCATCGCGCCGTCGCCGGCGGCGACGCGCGTGCGCGCGCTCGGTGAGCCGGGCGACCGTCAGAGATGATCGCGAGGAATCGACCGTTCGAATCGGCGTTCGGCGAAGATCGCGTCGCCTTCGTAGGCCGACAGGCGGCCGGTGATCCGAAACGTCGCGGCATCGCAGGACAGGACGAGGTCGGACTCGATCCGAACGTTCCACTCGCCGCGCCGATAGGTGGCGCGACACTCGACCGTCGCGCGAGCGCTCAACGGCTCACCGTCGACGATCGACGACGTGCGCACACGTGTGAACGACTGCTCGGTACCGATGTCGTCGATGACGTAGAGCCCGTCGTCGCGGGCGGCGATGAACTCGGTTCGGCGGGCACCCAGATCGCGCACGATGTGGCGTGTCTCGTGCCCGTTGCGCAGCGCAGTGATGGGGCCGTGCACGGCGTCCTCGGGTGGCTGGAAGATGTCGGCGGGCGAATGGTGCACGGTGGCGTGCGCGGGGAGCTCGATGCGCGAAGCCTGCTCGTGAACGGTGATCGTTGCCGGATGTGGCGACGGCCAGATCATCGGCCAGTAGCTGGTGGAGATGGCCACTCGCAAGCGTTGACCGGCGGGCACCGTCTGAGCAATTGCCTTCATTTCCACGGTCACGTCGTACTCAACGCCGGGGGTGAGGGCACTGGGGTGCTCGTGGCTGTCGCGGTGGCACAGGTTGAGCACCCCGTAGCTGAGTCGCTCGGAGGTGCCGTCGGCATGCACGGCGTTGAGGCGCACTGCGACGAGTGCTTGTGGCTGATCGCTCGACACCCGCAGCCTCACGACCGGGCCGCCGGCGAGGTGCAGCGGCGCGGCGAGCATCTCGCCGTCGTAGGTGAGCGAGCCCGCATCGTCGGCGCGCTGGTCGAGCGGCAGCTCGGGGGCGATCTTGCCGAGCCCGTAGGCGCACCACTGGCCGGCGCCGAGCCCGACGGTCTGCGGCGAGCAGATCGATGAGTGCGAAGCAGGCATCGTTGGTGCTTTGGCATCCGACCCCGGATCGTCACTGACCAACGATCCGTGCGCGAGCCGCAGGGTGAGCTCGCGGGCCGGCGACCACTGGTCGAAGTGCACCCATGACCCCGCACGCTCGGGAATGTGACCTCTGGGTTCGTGTGAGGCCTGCAGCCACAGCCGCATCGCAGGGTCGGTGTCGACTCCGCTGTCGATGTCGCGAAGCCACTTGTCCCACCAGCGGGTGGCCTCCTGCAGGAAGCCGATCGCTGGCCCGGGCACGCCGTCCTGCGGGTACTTGTGCCCCCACGGCCCGACGATGCCCTTGCAGGGAACGTGCAGGTGCTCCACCAACTCGAAGACGGCAGCGGTGTAGCCGTCGGCCCAACCGCTGACTGCCAGCACCGGCACTTGGATGGCCGACCAGTCCTCGATCACCGAACCGTGTTGCCAGAACGTGTCGCGCCGCTGATGCTCCAACCAGTCGGCCGGCGCCAGCCGCGCGTGGTCGATGCGGTGTCGCCACATCGCGCGCCACCGATCGTTGCCGACGATGTCGGGGTCGGGCGGAAAGCCGTTCATCGTGAAGAAGTAGCCACCCCACTCCAGGTTCTCCTCGTTGAGGCAGCCGCCGGTGTAGTGCACGTCGCCGTGGTAGCGGTCGACGGTGGAGCACAGTGAGATCACGGCCTTCAACGCCGGTGGCCGCCTGGCCGCGATCTGCAGCCCGTTGAACCCGCCCCACGAGATGCCGATCATTCCCACCGAGCCCGACGACCAGGGCTGGCGTGCCAGCCACTCGATCACTTCGAGGCCGTCGTCCTGCTCGCGTCGCACGTACTCGTCCTCGATCAACCCGTCGGAGTCGCCCATGCCGGCGATGTCGACCCGGGCACACGCATACCCGGCGGCGGCGAACCAGCGATGCATGGCCTCGTCGCCAATGCGGGTGCCGTCGCGTCGGCGGTACGGGATGTACTCGAGCACCACCGGTGCGGGCTGGCGGTGTGCCGATCGCGGCAGGAACAGCCTCACCGCGAGCCGGCGGCCGTCGCGCAGGGGGATCCACTCGGTCTCGATCTCTTCGATCAGGTGCTGCACGTCTCGATGGGTGGCGATGCCGGGATGCTAGGCGTCGGCCGCGCTGCGCCGCACTCCGTGCACGAGTAGCGTCCTGCCATGAACAGCCCCTCGCTACGAGCCGATCAGATCGTGCGCGACTCGCTGGTGTTCCATCTGCGCTTCGGTGACGCCCACCAGACGTTCGACGATGCAGTGGCCAACTTTCCGGCGGAGGCCATCAACGTTCGCCCACCCAACGTTGCGTACACCTTCTGGCACCTGGTCGAGCACGTCAGGTTCTGTCAGGCCGACATGCTCGAGTACCTACTCGGCCCTGCCTACGAAACGGTGACGTTCCCCGACGACTACTGGCCACCCGCCACCGCCACTGCCAGCGAGCAGCAGTGGCACGACACCATCCAGTCCTACCGGGTCGATCTCGACCGGGTGGAGGCGTTCGTCCGCACCGAGGGCCTCGATCTCTACACGGCCGCCCCGCACGTCTGGGAAGCCGCCCACACCCCGCTGCGCACCGTGCTGGTGATGGCCGACCACGCCGCCTATCACGGTGGCGAGCTCGGCATCCTGCGACAGGTGATGGGGCTCTGGGCGCCTGATCGGGTCGATCACTTCACCGTCGAGGCGGTCGTCAGCCAGAACGCCGTGCCGCCTGCCGACCTTGCCGACGACGAGTAAGTAGTAGATCGTCCGTGCCGTTGCTTCGATCGCGATTGGCGGCAGCTGCCGCGTGCGTGGCGGCGTTGACGGGTTGCTCCGATGGTGCGGTGGCGTCGACCACCGTGCCATGCCCACCGGGCCCGTTCCGTCACTCGCCGCCGCTCGTCATCGCTCACGCCGGGGGTGAAGGACTCGGGCCCGCCAACAGCGTGCTGGCGATGCAGCGGTCGCTGGCGGCCGGAGCCGATGTACTGGATGCCGACCTGTGGATGACCGCCGACGGTGTGGTGGTGGCGCACCACGATCGCGACATCGCCGGCGACACCGACGGCACGGGCAACATCGACGAACTGACGTGGCAGGAACTGCAACGTGCCGACCTGCGCGCCGGTTGGAGTGGCGACACCATCGACCAACCCGTGCGGGTCGCTTCGCTCGAGCAGATCCTGGTCGAGTTCCCGACGGTCACGATCTCGTTGGAGATCAAGCAGAGCTCGCCGTCGATGGCGAAGCCGCTGTGTGATGTGCTGCGCCGGCTCGACGCCGTCGACCGGGTGTACCTCAGCGCCAACAACGACGACGACGTGTACGCGGCGCAGGCCGAGTGCCCCGGCTCGGTCGTCATCACCACCACCTATCGCGACGTCGCCGAGATGCGCCGTGTGCGCAGCACCGGCGAGGCGTGGTGTGCGCCGGCGCCCATCGGGCAGCCACCGTTCAGCGCCAACCTGCTCGACCCCGCCAACGTCGGCTGGTCGCACGACCACGGCATGGCCATCTTCACGTGGACGGTCGACGATCCCGACACGCTGCGTGGCCTGGCCGAAGCCGGTGTCGACGGGGTGTACACCCGCCGGCCCGACATCGCCCGCAAGGTCTTCGACGAGTACGCAGCCGGCTAGGCGGGCGCGTTCCGCAGGGCCGTTCGCCTCTATGGCGCGCTCCTGTGCGGGCGTAAGCCAAGGGCGCAGAGAGATGTGCATCGGAGGTTCCGGTGCACTCGGCTCCCGTCGCCGTGGCCCTGTCTGGGGCCGGGCGAAGTGGACTGGTGGGGAGTGCCATCGGGGGCGCTCCCCACCGGGAACCCTTGGGAACAGTGGTTGGTACGTTGGGGTCATGTCCACGCCTTCGCATCGCGTCACGTTCACCGGCAGCAACGGGCAGCAGCTGGCCGGGAGACTTGATCTGCCGGCCACCCCGCCAACCGCGATGGCATTGTTCGCCCATTGCTTCACATGCTCGAAGGATCTGTTCGCTGCCGGTCGCATCGCCGCCGAGCTGATGGCCGCCGGCATCGGCGTGCTGCGCTTCGACTTCGCCGGGTTGGGTGCCAGCGAAGGCGACTTCGAACAGACCGACTTCTCCTCCAACCAGACCGACCTGTTGGCTGCTGCCGACTGGCTGCGGGCCAACCACTCCGCGCCACAGCTGCTCATCGGTCACAGCCTCGGTGGTGCTGCCGTGATCAGCGTGGCCGGCTCGATTCCCGAGGTGCGGGCGGTCGCCACCATCGCAGCGCCGGCCGACGCCGCGCACGTCACCACGTTGTTCACCGACGAGCTGCCGGCCATCGCTGCGGAAGGTTGCCGGTACGTGCAGATCGGTGACAGAACCTTCCCGATTCGGCAGGCCTTCGTCGACGACCTGCTGCGCCACTCGGTCGAAGAACGAGTGGCGACGATGCGAGCGCCGCTGCTGGTGATGCACTCTCCCATCGACAACACGGTCGGGGTGGAGAACGCCGCCCGTCTGTTCACGGCGGCTCGGCACCCGAAGAGCTTCGTGTCGTTGGATGGCGCCGACCACCTCCTCTCGCGTCGCGAGGATGCTGTGTTCGCGGCGCAGATCATCGCCACCTGGGCGCAGCGCTACCTGGTTGCCGAGCACGCGCCACTGCCGGTGCCGGCGGCAACGGCGCCGGTGGTGGTGGCGGAGACGGGTCTCGGCACGTTCCTCAACCACGTCGTCGCCGGCGATCACCGCTGGCTGGCCGACGAGCCGGTTGATGTCGGCGGGTTCGACGCCGGCCCGTCGCCCTACGACATGCTTGCTGCCGCGCTCGGTGCCTGCACGTCGATGACCATGCGCATGTACGCGCAGCGCAAGCAGCTGGCGTTGCGACGAGTCACGGTGGAGGTGCGGCATCAGAAGCGGCATGCCGACGATTGCGCCGATTGCGTGGACGGCAAGGGCGCTCTCACCGACCACTTCGATCGACACCTCGTGATCGACGGCGAGCTCAGCGATGCCGACCGGCAGTCGCTGGTGAAGATCGCCGATCGTTGCCCTGTGCACCGCACGTTGGAGGCCGGCTCGCGGATCGTCACCACCGTCGGCTGAACGGCTGAGCGGCCCGGCTGAGCGGCCTGGCTGTCAGCCGAGCAGGTCGTGCACCACGCCCAGCCACAGGTCGGTGGTGAGTCGTAGCGATTCCACGTCGATTCGCTCGTCGTTGCCGTGGAAGCGCGAGATCATGTCCTCGTACGTGACGTCCGCGCTGAACAATCCGGTGCCGTACGCGACGGTGCCGCGCCGGCGGAAGAAACGCGCGTCGGTGGCACCGATCTCCAGCTGTGGCAGCAGGCTGGCGCCGGGGTACGTCGCCCGCGCCCGAGCGGCGAGTGCGTGCCACATCGGGTTGTCGAGTGGCGAGGCGGTGGACTGATCGTCGATCAGGCGACCGATGTGCACGCGGTCGGCCAGGTCGCCGATGGCGTCATGCAGCGCGGCGTCGACCTCGTCACCGGTCACACCGGGCAGCGTGCGGATGTCGACGTCGAGTTCGACCACGTCGGGAATGACGTTGCTCTTCACCCCGCCGTGCACCACGTTGGGCGAGAAGGTGGTGTGGCTGCATGCGTGCAGCATCGTGGCCGTGCCCTGGTCGGGCAGCGCCTGCAGCGCGGCATACACCTCGGTGGGGTCGAGCAGCCGGCGGGTGAGCTCCGGCTCGAACTCGTACGCCTCGACGGTCGCCCGCCACACGTCGTCGAGCCCGGCCTGCGGGCGATGTGCGCTCAGCCGGCGAACGATCTCGGCGGCAGTGATGATGGCGTTGTCGGCGCCGAACGGCATCGAGCCGTGCCCGGGACTGCCGCTCACACGTAGGCGACGCCAGGCGATGCCCTTCTCGGCAACCGTCACCGTGATCTTGCGCGTACCGTCGGTTGATGGCATCGCCACGCCGGCGAGCTCGGTGAGCAGGTAGTCGCAAGCGATGGCATCCCAGTGATGGTCCACCATCCACTTCGCGCCCCACGTGCCGCCGGCCTCTTCGTCGGGCACGGCGAAGTAGATCAGCGTGCCCTTCGGTCGGAAGCCCCGCTGCGTCAGGTGCCGGAAGGCAACGGCCTGCGTGGCCGTTTGGTACAGCATGTCCAGCGCGCCGCGGCCCCACACCTCGCCGTTGATCAGCTCGCCTCCGAACGGGTCGCGGCTCCAGCCGTCGCGGTTCACCGGCACCACATCCGTGTGGCCCATCAAGCACACGGTGGGCGCCGCCGGGTCGCTGCCCTCCAGCCGAGCCACCAGCGACGTACGCCCAGGGCGCGACTCGTACGTCGACATCTCGACGCCAGGCCCCTCCAGGTACGCGTGCAGCAGGTCGACGTTGCGGGCTTCACCACCGGAATCGGGCGTTCCGTCGTTCACGCACTCGGCGCGGATGAGCGCCTGCAGCAGTTCCGTCGATGCGCCGGTGAGGTCGGTTGCCATGGGCCGAAGGTAGCCGCTACACCCCGTGCGGGCGACAGTACGATCCGAGCCGTGATCCGACGAATCGGGAAGAACCTCGGGC
>Ga0209477_1000019_pt1 | contig 74094 bp, 75 predicted proteins | sample KloWWTupernatant_FD_187180 | JGI IMG/M metagenome (GOLD analysis project Ga0209477, IMG submission 187180) | Active sludge microbial communities from Klosterneuburg, Austria, studying microevolution and ecology of nitrifiers - Klosterneuburg... | ecosystem: Engineered > WWTP > Aerobic digester >...
GCTGGCGCTGGCGCTGGCGCTGGTGCTGTTTGCTGCTTGCTGCTTGCGATGCCGCGGTGTCGCGGCCTAGCCGACGATCCAGGGGCGTGTGAAGCCCAGGACGGCGCTCCCGTCGGTATCTGCGAGTGAGACGCCCACGAAGGTGGTCGCGCGCTCGGAGGTCTGCCAGCGGAACCGAAACTCATCGGCGAGCACCGCATCTGCGATCGCGGCGCCGGCCGACTCAGCGGTTTGCGCGCTGGCGAACGACCCCGAGCTGCGCTTGAGGTAGGCGTCGAGCAGGGGCGCGTAGGGCCCGCTGCCGCCCGCGCCGGGGCGTTCCGCGTTCGCGACGAAGTCGCTCGCGACGGCCGCGGGTTCGATCACGCCGACCCGCACCCCAAAGCGCTCGGCGACGACGGCGAGCGATTGCATGAACCCCTCGACCGCGAACTTTGAGCCGCAGTAGGCGTCGGCGAACGGCTGGCCGACGGCCCCGCCCACGCTGGTCACGGTGAGGATCGTGCCCCGGCCGCGCTGGCGCATCCCCGGCAACACCAGCTTGGTGAGGTTCACGGGGGCGAGGTAGTTGACCTCGAGCTGGTCGCGGATCTGCTCCATGCTGAGCTGCTCGGCCGAGGCCACCATGCCACGGCCGGCGTTGTTGACGAGCACGTCGATGCTGCCGTACTCGGCCACGATCGCCGCCACGAGCTCGGCCGACGCGGCGTGGTCGACGACGTCGAGCGCGCGCACGTCAAGCGTGACGCCCGCCGCTTCGGCCGCGGCGTGCAGGCGGTCGGCGCCGCGCGGATCGCGCATCGTCGCGACCACGCGGAGCCCGCGCTGCGCGAGGTGAACGGCGGCATGCATTCCCATGCCGGAGGAGGTGCCAGTGATGAGGGCGACGTCAGTCATGAAGAAACAGTAGTGGCGCCGTGGGCGCGGCGACTAGGGCGAGTTTTTGGGGGTGCGTTCGGGTTGGTTGGTCGGTCGGTCGCACCGTCGGCGCGTCGGCGGTGGGTTCGACGACACTAACTCAGGAAAAATGGGTGGGTTGTGCGGAAAACCCCTGGTCGGGCGGTGTGGATGCCGGTCGCTTGGCCGGTTTTCCTGAGTTCGTGTCGTGCGGGCCAGCGTGTCGCGCGGCGGCGGCAGCGGGGGCCGGCGGTGGACGCTAGCCCCGCCCCGCCCCGCACCGCCCCGCGCCCCCCCGTGCCAGACTTGCCGTATGACAGTGGCGCAGCGCACGAGCAGCATCGGGATGCCGCGCCCATGAGCGTCGACTTCGACATGACCCGCATCAGCGCGGGCACGGTCACCCTGCACGATGCGCGCCGCAAGCGACGGTGGGACGTCGAGCTCGAGCCCTTTGAGATCGCCAGGTTCGCCGTGACGGAGGAGCAGTTCGGTGAGCTGCTCGGCGAGGGTACGTTCCGCTCGCGCCGTCCGGCGCGTGCCGTTACCTGGCTCCGCGCCATCCGATTCTGCAATGCGGTCTCGGAGTGGGAGGGGCTCGACTCGGCCTACACGTTCGACGGCGAGGATGTCACATGGCACGTCGACTCAGACGGCTATCGCCTGCCCACCGAGGCCGAGTGGGAGTTCGCCTGCCGGGCAGGTTCGACGGGCGCGCACTATGGCCCGCTCGCCGAGGTCGCCTGGACGGCTGCCGACGGCGTCACATCGCCCCAGCCAGTGGGCGGCAAGATGCCCAACCTCAACGGCACGTTCGACATGCTCGGCAACGTCTGGGAGTGGTGCTGGGATCTGCTCGATCCCGCACGCTACGGCGACTACCGAGTGTTTCGAGGGGGCGGCTTCGCCGACGATGCCTGGAGCGCGCGGGCGTCGACCCGCCGTGGCGGTGCGCCGCGGATGACGCACGACGATGTCGGGTTTCGGCTCGCGCGCGGCGGGTTCGACGGCGCGGCGGCGGCGCAGGGCTGGTCGGCGAAGGTCGACGCCGAGCGCGCGGCAATCGACGGGCCGCTGCCCGATGGGTGGACGCCGCGGCGTTAGGCCCCTGCGCGGGGGCAGGCTGCGGCATCCACCGTTCGAAAGCGGTTAGCGCTCGACGAGGATGCCGTCTTCGTCGCTGTAGAGGTGCGCGCCGACGCGGAAGGTCACGCCACCGAATTCGAGGGTCACGTCGACCTCGCCCACACCGGCCTTCGAGCTCTTGCGCGGGTTGGTACCGAGCGCCTTGACGCCGAGGTCGAGCGTGTTGATCACGACCGAGTCGCGGATCGCGCCGAGGATCACCGCGCCGGCCCAGCCGTTCGCGACCGCCGACTCGGCGATCATGTCACCCATGAGTGCCGTCTCAACCGAGCCGCCACCATCGATGACGAGCACTGCGCCGTTGCCTGGCGTCGCGAGCGTCGACTTCACGAGGGCGTTGTCTTCGAAGCAGCGCACCGTACGGATTGGGCCGTCGAAGGCAGCGCGCAGGCCGAAGCTGCGGAACTGAATCGGGAGGGACTGAATCGCCTCTTCGAGTTCGTCATAAAGATCAGCGGTAACTACAGACATGTGCGCTCCAAACGTTGTGCTTCTATCCTGCCGCCCGGGCGGCAGCGCGCCCGCATTCTTACGTCGATTCGGGATGCCGCGGGCCACGGCACGGGCCGGCCCGCGGCATCCCAAATCAGGCGTTGCTAGTTCGCCAGCGCGGGGTTCACCAGGAACTTGCGGCCCGTTGCGAACTTGGCGTAGACGGCGATCTTCTCGGGGTCGAGCATGTCGGCGAGCGAGATCACGTCGGTGTAGTGGCTTGCGAACGTGGTGCGCAGCTCGGTGGCGACGCGGTTGCGCATGCGGCCGACGATCTCTTCACCGGCGCGCTCGAGGAACGGGGTGAGCAGCCAGCCGTTGACGCCCCAGGACATGCCGTAGGCGCGGTGCAGGATGGTCGGGCTGCGGTCGAGGCCACCGTAGATGTAGACCTGCTTGTGCGTGGCCGAGCCGTAGCGGCTGTATTCGGTGGCGGTGGCGCTGATCGCGCGCTCCATCGCGGTGAGGAGTTTGCTTGCCAGCTCGCCGCCGCCGACCGCGTCGAACGCGAGGGTTGCACCCGTGGCACTGATGGCCGCGAAGAGCTCGACGTCGAAATCGGCCGAGCTGGTGTCGACGACCCACTTCGCGCCCTGTGCGCGGAGGAGCGCGACCTGCTCGGGGCTGCGCACGACGTTGACCAAGTCGACGCCGTCGGCGATGCAGATGCGGTTGAGCATCTGGCCGAGGTTCGACGCGGCGGCCGTGTGCACGAGCGCCTTGTGGCCTTCGAGGCGCATGACCTCCACCATCGCCTGCGAGGTGAGCGGGTTCACGTAGCTCGACGCGCCGTCGGCCGGCGTCGACTGGGCATCGAGCACCAGGCAGTCGTTCGCCTTGACGGTGCGGTACTGCTGGTACATCTCGCCGCCGGTGAGGGCCACGGTCTTGCCGAGCAGGTGCTGTGCCTCGGGGTTGCTACCCGCGGCGACGACGACACCGGCGCTCTCGTTGCCAACGACGAGGCGTTCGCCCACACGGGGGCGGAGGGCCGGCAGGGCCGCGGCGGGCACCTGGCCGGTGAGGGCGGGATGCCCCGGGGTGCCAGTCGGCGTGAAGTCGGCCCACGATGCCCCGGCGAACAGGCCGCCAAGGTCGGAGGGGTTAATAGGGGTCGCCTCGACACGCACGACGACCTCGTCGGCGCCGGGTGCTGCCAGGGGCACCTCGACGAGCGAGAGCTGCAACTCTCCGCTGTCGGTGACGAGGGAATGCAGTTGCTGCTGGGTCTTGGGCAATGCGGTCATTGGTGAGTGCCTCTCTTTCACGCGCGCACAGGAGCCGCGCATGCCCGATCTCGGGGTTCGTCGTTGAATGCCGTTGGCTGTTGCATCCAAACTACGCGACGCCGCAGACACTCGGCCTGAATCGCGCAATTGCGACGATGCGCATCAGTTTTCGCTGCTCGCCGGCACCTCGATGATGCGGGTGGTGCCCACCACCGGGGTCACGGATCCCGCCGATGCCGCCGCGATCTCATCGCTCAGTGGGGCCAGCGTCGCGGCGGGCACCCAGAGCTCGAGGGTCGCCACCGCGCCGTAGCTTGGCTCGCCGAGCACGGCACCGTTGCGCCCGGCCCAGTCGCGCAGGAGGTTGTCGAAGCGCCCGGCCTCGCCGTGCGGCACGTCGATGCGCACCTGCGTCAGCGATTCGCGGCGGAGGAGCGAGCCCAGACCAAGGGCCTCCGAGACCGCGGTCGAATACGCGCGAATCAGGCCGCCGGCACCCAGTTTCACGCCTCCGAAATAGCGCGTCACCACGGCCACGACGTCGGTGAGTTCGCGCCTGCGCAGCACCTCCAGCATCGGGACGCCGGCCGTGCCCGGGGGCTCGCCGTCGTCGGACGACCGGGCCTGATCGCCAAGCAAACCTGTCACCATCGCGGTGCAGTTGTGCCGGGCATCCCACGCGCGCTTTCGCACCTCGCCAATCACGCGCTCGGCATCGTCGACGGATGCCACCGGCGCCACGTGCGCGATAAACCGCGACTTCTTGATCACGAGCTCGTTTTCGACGGGCGCGGCGAGCGTCATCGGATAGCTGCGGTCGACGGTCACGGGCTCACGATACCTCGGCCGCTACAGCTCAGTGACCTGCCCGCCCTCGACCCGCCAGTGCCGGTCGGTTTGCACCGTCGCGAGCATCCGGCGATCGTGCGTGACCAGCAGGAGCGTGCCCTCATACGCTTCGAGCGCCTGCTCAAGCTGCTCGATCGCGGGCAGATCGAGGTGGTTGGTCGGCTCGTCGAGCACCAGCACGTTCACCCCGCGCGCCTGCAACAGGGCGAGCCCCGCACGCGTGCGCTCGCCGGGCGAGAGTTCATCGACTGGGCGACCCACGTGGTCGGCCTTCAGTGCAAACTTAGCGAGCAGCGTGCGTACCTCGCCGGAGGCCATCTCGGGCACGAGCGCCTCGAATGCCGTCGCCAGCGGTTCGGTGCCCGCGAAGAGGGAGCGCGCCTGATCGATCTCGCCGATCTGCACGTTCGCGCCGAGCGACGCCGTGCCCTCATCGGGCTTCTGCATGCCGAGCAGCGCTCGCAGGAGGGTCGACTTGCCGGCGCCGTTGGGCCCGGTAATACCGACGCGCTCGCCCGCATTCACCTGCAGCGAGACGGGCCCGAGCGTGAATTCACCCTGCCGGAACACTGCCGCATTCAGCGTCGACACCACCGAACTCGAGCGGGGCGCGGCACCGATTGTGAACTCGAGCTGCCACTCCTTGCGCGGCTCGTCAACCTCATCGAGGCGCGCGATACGGCTCTCCATCTGGCGCACTTTCTGCGCTTGTTTCTCGCTTGATTCAGCGGATGCCTTGCGCCTGATCTTGTCGTTATCGGGAGCCTTCTTCATCGCATTGCGAACGCCCTGACTCGACCACTCCCGCTGGGTGCGCGCGCGCCCCACAAGATCGGCCTTCTTGTCGGCAAACTCGTCGTACTTCTCGCGTTGCTGGCGGCGGAGGGTCGCGCGCTCCTCGAGGTAGGAGTCATAGCCGCCGCCGTAGACGCGATTCGAGTTCTGGGCCAGGTCGAGTTCGAGCACGCGGGTCACGCAGCGTGCCAAGAACTCACGATCGTGGCTGACGAGCACGACGCCACCGCGAAGCCCGCGAACAAACGTCTCGAGGCGTTCGAGGCCGTCGAGATCGAGGTCGTTCGTGGGCTCGTCGAGCAGCACGATGTCGAAGCGTGAGAGGAGGAGGGCAGCGAGCCCGACGCGGGCCGCCTGCCCACCCGAGAGCGCGGTCATCAGGGCCTGCTCGGCGGGCTGACCGCCCAGGTCGAGTCCGAGGTCGGCGAGGACGACCGGCACGCGATCGTCGAGGTCGGCTGCGCCACTTGCGAGCCAACGATCGAGGGCATTCGAGTACACATCGGCGGGGTCGAGACCCGGGGTTTGTGAGAGCGAGGGGTCGCCGAGGGCGGCGGCTGCGGCATCCATGTCTCTTGTGGCATCTAAACAACCCGTGCGGCGCGCGATATATGCCGCCACGGTTTCATTGGCGATGCGCTCGTGCTCTTGCGGGAGCCAGCCGACGAATGCGTCGGGCGGCGAGAGCGCGATGGTGCCGCCCTGGGGTTCGTCGATGCCGGCGAGCAGGCGAAGGAGGGTCGATTTTCCGGCGCCGTTTGCGCCGACGACGCCGACGACGTCACCCGGGGCGACGGTCAGATCGAGCGAGTCGAAGAGGGTGCGGTGGCCGTGGCCGCCGGCGACGCCCTGGGCCACGAGAGTTGCGGTCATTCTGCAATCTTCTCAGGGGATGCCGGGGGTCGACCAATTGCGGTGGGGTCGACGTCTTTGGTGCTTGGCGCTGGGGCGCTTGGTGCTCGGTGCCGACCCGCTGTCGGGCGCCGGGGTGCCGGGTGCCGGACCGGCGGGCGGTGCGCCGCGCTAAGGCTGGAGCTCGGCGCGATCGAGTGCGACAGTCGCGGCGCGGCGACCCTCGGCGATGAGGCGGGGAATATCGCGCATTGTCCACTGCGCCATCCGCTCCATCTCGGGCTGCACGAGCACTACGGATGGGTCGCTTGCGAGGTCTGCGGTTTGCGTGACCGTTCGCATCATCCGGACGTTCTCCCATTTGGCATGCAGGTGCACGACGATCACGCGCTCCGCGCCAAGTTTGCGAGCTGCCGTGTGGGGCACATTGTCGATCATGCCGCCGTCGGCGAGGAGTCGGCCGTGCACCCGCACGGGCGGGAGGAGGCCCGGCACGGCGATCGTCGCGCGCAGGGCGAGGCTGAGTCGCCCCTTGTCGAGGATCACGGTGCGGCGCGAGCGCAGGTCGGTCGCGACGGCACCGAAGCGGCGGGGCAGCTCTTCAATGAGCGGGTCCTCTCCGAAGAGTCCGCGAAGTGCGCCGGCGATGACGCGTGTGTCGAGCAGACCCCAGCGGGGTTTGGCGGTCCATCGTGCGATCTTGCCCCAGCGGAACCCACGCGCGACCCGTTCGAGCGCCTCTCCATCGAGACCGGCCGCATAGCCCGAACCCACGAGCGCGCCAGAGCTGGTTCCGGTCACGATTCCCGGGCGGATGCCACGTTCTTCGAGCACCTGCAGCACCCCGACGTGTGCCGCACCGAACGCACCGCCGCCGCTCAGCGTGACCGCGAGGGTGTGATCGTCGTTTGCGGGATCGTTCGCCTCATCGCTGACCGCGGGGCGCAGGTCAGGGCGCAGTTCGGGTTTCATTTTGCGTGGCGGCTCTTCCTGGGAGGGTTGCCGCTGGCGGCGGCAGAGCGTGCGAGGTCGATGGTTGTCACACTAGCGGTGCTAGCCAGGTATTTTGTTGGAGATTCGGGGGCGATTGGGCCCAAATTTCTATCCCGACTAGCCTGAGCGCATGAGTGATGCACTGCCTCTTTGCCCCGAATGCGCCAGCGAGCACGCATATGAAATGCCGCCCCTGCTCGTGTGCCCGATGTGTGGCCACGAGTGGTCGGCCGAAGAGGCGACGGCGGATGCCTCGGGTTCTGCGGGTTCTGCCGGTTCTGGCGCCGATTCTGGTGAGCCGGTCGTTCGCGACTCGGTGGGCAACATCCTTTCTGACGGCGATACCGTCACGATCGTCACCTCGTTGAAGGTGAAGGGTTCGCTCTCGATCAAGGCCGGCACGAAGGTCCGCAACATCCGGCTGGTTGCGCCGGTGAACGGGCACGATATTGATTGCAAGATCGACGGTTTTGGTGCGATGCAGCTGAAGTCGAGCGTGGTGAAAAAGATCTAGGGATACCTCCGCCCTGCCTTGTGGGCTCCATCCTGGCATAACTCGAAGATATCTTCTAGAAAGTTATCCACAGATGCCCATATTTGGGGTCGTAATGTCCGAGGCTCCTGCCACGCTTGAAGCATGACCACCCCGAACGATGGCAACTTTTCGTCAGCTGAGCTGACGAATCTTGATGCGCGCGTGTCGGAGCTGTCGGAATTGCAGTTACAGAAGAACGCGATGTACGCGCGTGAGGCGCAGCTGATCCACGAGGTCACCCAACTTGCGGTCGCGGTGCAAGAGCGCACGCGTGCCTCCCGGCAGGCCGCCGAGCTCCCGTATCGCACCGTGGCAGCCGAGCTCGGCGCCGCGTTTCGCATCAGTGATCGGTCGGCGCAACGAATGATGAGCGAGGCCGACACGCTCGTCACGCGGTTTTCCGGCACATTCAAGTCGCTCGCTGCCGGGCGGATCAGTCAGGCGCATGTGAGGGTGCTCATCGACGCCGGTGCGCACATCACCGACGCCCAGGCCCGTGCCGACTTCGAGACGGCGGCCTTGCCGGTCGCCGAGCGCGAGTCGGCAAGCCGACTCCGGCCTTTCGCCCGGCTCCTCGCAGAGCGCATTCACCCTCGCTCGCTCACCGAACGTCATGAGGCCGCGGCTGAAGATCGCGCGGTTCGCGTGGTTGACCTGCCCGACGGCATGGCCGAACTCATCGCAACGTTGCCGACGGCCATCGCCTATGCGGCCTTTGATCGCCTGAGCGCGATGGCACGCGCCGTCACCCGCGCGATCGTTGCCGAAGCGAAAGAGGCGTTGGGAGGGAAGGAGGCGTTGCGAGCGGAGGAAGCGAAGGAAGTGCTGGGAAGGAAAGAGGCGTTGGGAGCGGAGGAAGCGTTGGGGGCGAAGGGGTCGCCTGCTCTGGATGTCTCGGCGGCGGTCGTTCCCGATACTCGCTCTACCGACCAGCTCCGCGCCGACATTCTGGCCGATCTGCTGCTCGCCGGCGCGCCCGAAGCGCACGGCGCGGCCGGGTTCGGAGCCATTCGTGCGCACGTGCAGGTCGTCGTTCCGGTGCTTGCTCTGCTTGGTCAGAGCGAGGAGCCCGCGACGCTCGTCGGTGTCGGGGCGATCGACGCCGACACTGCACGGCGCCTCGCTGGATCAGCGAAGGGCTGGGATCGCGTGCTCACCACCCGATCACCGGCGCGGTGCTCGCCACCGACCGCTACCGACCGGGAAAACAGCTCAAACGCGCGCTACAAATACGCGATCAACACTGCAGATTCCCTGGCTGCCGAATCGCGGTGCGGCGATGCGATATCGACCACACCACCGACTTCGCACTCGGCGGGCAAACGACCGACTGCAATCTTGCGCACCTCTGCAAGCGACATCACACGCTCAAGCACGAGTCTGCGTGGGCGGTGGTGCAGCAACCGGGCGGTGTTCTCAAATGGACGAGCCCAACGGGGCGCGTCTATCCAGATCTCCCGACAAGTCAGCTCCTCTTCCAACCCGTACCGCCGCGGCGGGTTCGGTTCGATCCGGCTCCGTTCTAGTGGTGGGGTTACTCGACCGCGAGCAGGTGTGGAATCTCGCGGCGCAGCGCGGCCAAAGTCGGCAACACAGTGGCGGCGAGCAGGAGCACCAGTCCGCCGCCGGCGACCAGCCAAGCGCTGGAGAGGGCGAGGGTCGGAGCCGGCATCCCGAGCGCATGCGCAAGTACCAGGCCGCCGATACCGATCGCGAGTACGGCGAGGAGCGTGGCCGTGACCGCAGAGATGAGCGCTTCCCAGAGAGCGATCTTGATGATCACGCCGCGCGTGGCACCGGCGGCCTGGAGGAGGGCGAACTCGCGCTCCCGTGCACCGCTCGACATGAACACGGTCGCCGCGGCGCCGATCGCGGCCAGCAGCAGCGGGCCGCCGAGCATGAGGACAACCCCCTCGGGCGCAAGCTCGAAACTGCCGGTTCGACCGGTGGTTGCGGCGACCGCGGTGCCCAGCGTCGCGGCGGTCGTGAAGAGCCCGCCGGCGAGGGTGATGCCAACCATCAGAGGGTTGATCGCGGCGCTGCTCTGGCTGAGTCGGTAGCGGGCCGAGTGTCGTGCCAAGAACCACGACGACGAGGCGCGGCGGGGCACGAGGGCGGTCCATGCACTGAGCGCCAAGGGAAACACGAGCGGCCCGATGCCCGCAAAGACACCCGCGATGAGGGGGGTCAGCAAGATCGCTCGGCTTGCGATGCCGCTGAAGTCAGAACCGCGCAGACCCTGGGCGAGCGAGATGGTCGCTATGAGCGCTGCAACGGTCAGGAGTGCGCGGAACCAGCCGAACTGCACCCGACCGAACTGCAACCGGGAGCCTCGCCAGCGCACGCGGCCAACCCGCCCGTCGGCCCGACGGCCAGTCCCGCCGCCGGTGAAGCTGACCCTGGCCCCAGGCCCAGGCCCAGCCCCGGGCTCGGGCTCCCGAAGCGCCGCCACCGCGGGTACCCGACTCGCCCGTCGTGCACCGCGAAGTCCCCCGACCACCACGACCCCTGTCACGCCAGCCACGACGAGCGCTGCTGTGCCGACACTGAGCGAGAGCGGCAGCCCCGGCATGCCGTTCCACGAACCAAACACCCAGTCCAAGATGGGGCGAAAGAGCGGGGTGGCGATGAGGCATCCGACGATCGAACCGACCACAGCAACGATCGCCAACTGCGCCAGCACGACAACCCCGACGAGTCCCGGGTGAATGCCGACCAGCTGCCACAGCGCATAGCTGCGTGTGTGGAGGGCGACGGCGAGGTTGGCGGCCGAGCTCAGCACAACGAGCGCGGTGAGCGCCGCGAAACTGACAACCACGGAGGCCGCGCTCATCAGCGCCTCCTCGATACGCCCGCCGTGGGCCATCCCGGTTTCGAGGAGTCCGCCCGCGAGCGCCCCGACGAAACCCACCGCAATGACGACCGCGAGCGTGCCGCCCCACACTCGTGCATGCGCGACGAGGTCGTTCCAGATCAGGCGGGTCATGCGTCGGCCCGCGCGAGGGTGATCTCTTCGAGCACCTGTTCTGGAGTCGCGTTGCGAAGTTCGGTGTGGATGCGCCCATCCCGCAATACCAACACCCGGTCGGCGAGGGCCGCTGCCTCGAGATCGTGGGTGACCACAATCACGCTACTGCCCCGATCGGCCGCGGTGCGCAACAGTTGCAGGGCGGCGGCGCCGCTGGCCGTATCGAGCGAACCGGTCGGTTCATCCGCGAACACGATGTCGGGCCGCATCGCCAAGACCCGCGCGATCGCGACCCGCTGCTGTTGCCCGCCAGAGAGCTCGCCGGGCTTGTGCCGGCCACGATCCTGCAGGCCCACATCGGCGAGGGCCCGATCGATCTCGGCCCCAGTGATCCGGCGCCGTGCAAGGCGCGCGGGGAGGGCAATGTTCTCGCGGGCGGTGAGCGAGGCAATCAAATTGAACGACTGAAACACGAAACCCAGGTGGTCGCGCCGCAACTTCGCCAGCGCGCCGTGCCCAAGCATCCCGAGCTCGCGACCCGCGAGATGCACGCTGCCGCTGTCGACGCGCTCGAGCCCGGCGAGGCAGAGCAACAGCGTCGACTTGCCCGAACCGCTGGGCCCAACAATGCTCACCATCTCGCCGGGCAAGACACCGAGCGAGACGTCTCGCAGCACGGGCACCGCGGGTTCGCGGCGTCCCCGCCCCGGAAACGACTTGAACAGATGCTCGGCGCGCACAAGAGGTGTGGTCATGCTCCCAATCCCAGCGCGTGAGCGGCCGCCCGGCGATGGTGCGGGCACCACACCCTGGGTAGAGCTGGCTCTACTCTTTGGGCCGGAGCGGGGCCGGAGCCCGGCGGAAACGGGCGTCCGCACCCACTTCTCAATAGGGTTGAGACATGGCAGCAGCGACCGTGTGGGAGGCGCTGATTCGCCCACCCTGGCGGTTTCTGGGCAGCCGATGGCCGTGGCTCGCGCTGCTCTACCTGCTCGTCAGTGCGGTGATCGGGGTTGTGCTGCTTCCGCTTGCGGCGCTCACCCTGTTGCTGTTGCCCCTGTGGGGCATGGCGATCGGTGCGTTGGAGCGCCGCCGCACCCGCATGCTGGGCTTCGGGAGGCAACCGTCCCCACACGTGTTGGTGGTGCCCGAAGAAAGGCATAACTGGCTCGGCATACGTCTGACCGAGGCGGCGACCTGGCGCGAAACGTGCGCGCTGCTCGTCGACCTGGTGTGGGGCTGGCTTGCGCTCGCCGCCGTCTTTCTCCAGGTGCTGATGGGTGCCGTGCTCGTGGCGATGGCGACGGTGGGCGCCCGCGAAAACACCGAGATCCTGCTGTTTTTTGACACCCGAATCACTGTCGGACCGAGCACGTGGTGGCTGGTGCTTCCTGTTGGGGCGCTCGCGCTCGTGCTTTTCGCATACGTCAACGCGTTGCTCGCGGGCGCCCAGGCCGCACTCCTCCGTGTGCTCTGCGCGCCCAGGAACAGCGAGATGGCGCGCAACGTCGAGCGCCTCACGCGCTCACGGTTGGCGCTCGTCGAAGCGTTTGAGGCCGAGCGCCGCCGCATCGAGCGCGACCTCCACGACGGCGTGCAACAAGAACTCGTCACCCTCGCCGCGCGCCTCGGCCTGCTGAGTCTCGATCTCGACGAACTTGTCGAGCGGGGGGTGGATGCCTCGGCCGCCCGTGCCGCGCTCGAATCGGCGCAAGATCAGGCCGAGCATGCGATGGCGACGCTGCGAAGCACGGTGCGTGGCATCCACCCCGCTGTGCTCACCGATGAGGGACTCGAAGCCGCGCTCGCCGAACTTGCGGGCCGAACTCCGGTCGCGCTGGAGCTCGATATTGCGGGCCTTGGGCGGCTCGCACCGTCGGCCGAGACCGCCGCGTACTACCTGGTGAGCGAGAGCGTCACGAACGCGGCAAAGCATGCCGACGCGAGTCGCGTGGGGATCGCGGCCCGCCTCGATGCTGGATCGCTGTTGGTCACGGTGCGCGACGACGGCCGCGGCGGCGCCGACGAAGACGCCGGGAGCGGACTGCGGGGGCTGCGCGAGCGTGCCGAAGCGCTCGGCGGCTCGCTCACGGTCTCGAGCCCGACGGGCGGACCCACCGTGCTGACGATGGTGCTGCCTGCGTCCGGGCTATCGCTGACGAAAGAAATGGAAGTTCGGGATGCGCCTGCTCCTCGCTGAAGACTCGGCGCTCTTGCGCGAGGCGCTGGTTGCGCTGCTCGAGCGCCTCGGCCACAAGGTCGTGGCGACCGCATCGACCGCCCCCGAGCTACTCGCAGCGTTCGAGAGGCTGAGGGCCGCGGGTACCCTGCCTGATTTGGTGCTCACCGACGTGCGGATGCCGCCGGGCATGAGCGATGACGGGCTCATTGCCGCGCTTCGCATTCGGGAACAATGCCCACGGCAGCCGGTCATGGTGCTCTCACAACACATCGCCGACACCTACGCCCGCGAACTCTTGACCCTGCCCGAAGGCGCAACCGGATACCTGTTGAAAGACCGCATCAATCGGGTACGAGACTTCGCCGGCGCGCTCGAAACCGTCGCCGCCGGGGGCACGGTGATTGACCCAGACGTGGTGCAACGCCTCCTCAGTCGAGCACCGCGCGGCCCACTTGAGGCTCTCAGCCCGCGTGAGCACGAGGTCCTTGCGCTCATGGCGGATGGGCGCTCGAACACCGGCATCGCCAGCGCCCTGACACTCAGCGACGCCGCCGTGAGCAAACACATCGGCAACATCTTCATGAAGCTTGGCCTCAGCCCGGTCGAAGAGAACCGCCGGGTCAAAGCCGTGCTGACGTATCTTGACCAGCAGCGTTAGCCTTGCGCGGGCTCGCGGCGCCCGCGTTGGCCTTGTGCGGCGTTAGCCTTACGCAATGATCATCGAGTTCGACGCCGAAGTGTTCCGGTGGGATGCCCGGGTCGACACTGCGTGGTTTTTCGCTGCCGTGCCGCCCGAGCTGAGCGAAGACGTTCGCGAGCTCCCGCGCCCGACGCGCGGCTTCGGGGCCGTGCGGGTTCGCGCCCGGATCGGCGGGTCGGAATGGACGACGTCGATGTTTCCGAGCACCCAGCGCGGGGGATACATCCTGCCGCTGAAGAAGGCCGTCCGCGACGCCGAGGGCCTCACCGAAGACAGTGTGCCCTGGGTGCGGCTCGAAGTGCTCGACGCGTGACATTGCAGCGCGTTTAGCCACACCGCCTGCGGCCCCACGCACCTCTAGCCAAACCCACTACTCAGCAGTACTATGTACCAGTAATCAATGGTGCTAGGTAGCGAGGGTGATGAGCGTGGGCAAGCAAGCGACCGAGATGCTCAAGGGAGTCCTTGAGGGGATCGTGCTCGCGCTCCTGTCTCGGAGACCCGCCTATGGGTATGAGCTCACCGCGTGGCTTCGCGAGCAGGGATTCGTCGACATCGCCGAAGGCACGGTCTATGCCTTGCTGGTGCGGATCGAGCAGCGCGGCCTCGTCGACGTAGAAAAGGTGCCCTCCGAAAAGGGTCCGCCGCGCAAGGTGTATTCGATGAATCCACAGGGCGAGGACTACCTGGCCGAGTTTTGGCGCACCTGGGGCTTTCTCGCCGAGCGCCTTGCACATCTTCGTGACGAAAGGAACACGTGATGGCCGCAAAATGGATCGAACTGTTCACCGGATCGATCGAGCAAAAGAAGCAGTACAAGCACGCCCAGGCGCGCATCGAGGCACTCCCTGCTCCGTACGCCGCCCCGGCAAAAGCATTCCACCGGTATCTCATGTACTACGGGGGCATCACAGAAGGCGACACCCTCGTGACGATGATCAGCGACTTCGCCGACCTGTGGGAAAGCGCCGCCGCCGACGGAACGCCGATACGGACGATCGTCGGCGATGACCCCGTCGACTTCGCCGAAACCTTCGCGCAGGCGTACTCGGGCAAGCGCTGGATCGACAAGGAACGTGCCCGGTTGGTTGAGGCGATCGCCGAAGCCGAACGGTTGGAACGGCCATGACCGCCGCGGCAGCCACCTCCATGGCCTCAACGGCCGCGGTCCCAGCCGTGCGCGTACGCGGCCTCGAGAAGTCCTTCAACGATGTTGTCGTGTTGCGCGGCGTCGATCTCGAGATCGAGCGCGGCAGCGTGTGCGCCCTCCTCGGCTCGAACGGGGCCGGCAAGACGACGGTCATCCGCATCCTCTCGACGCTGCTTCGCGCAGATGCCGGCACGGCGCAGATCAACGGCTTCGACGTTGCCTCACACGGCGCGCAGGTTCGCGAGTCGATCAGCCTCACGGGCCAGTTCGCGGCCGTCGACGAAGTGCTCACTGGCCGCGAAAACCTGGTGCTCGTCGCCAAGCTGCGCCACCTCGCCACGCCGGCAGCGACGGCCGACGAATTGCTGGCCCGATTTGCGTTGGTGGATGCCGCTGACCGCCGTGCGTCGACATATTCCGGTGGCATGCGCCGCCGTCTCGACATCGCCATGAGCCTGATCGGCAGTCCGCCGGTGATCTTTCTCGACGAACCAACAACCGGACTCGATCCGAAGGCGCGCATCGAGGTGTGGAACACGGTGGAAGAGCTTGCGGGCGGCGGCACAACCGTGCTCCTCACCACGCAATATCTCGACGAAGCCGAGCATCTTGCAGACCGGATCGCCATCCTGCACGAGGGCAAGATCATCGTCAGCGGAACCCTTGCTGAGCTGAAAGCACTCCTTCCGCCCGCGAAGGTCGAGTACGTCGAAAAACAACCGTCGCTCGAAGACGTCTTTCTCGCCCTCGTCGGCGGCACCGAGAGATAAGGGGTCGATCATGGCCGCACACTTCTTCGCAGACACCACCGTGCTGACCGGGCGGTCGATGAAACACATCTTGCGAAGCCCCGACACGATCATCACGACCGTCGTCACTCCGATCGCGCTGATGCTCCTGTTCGTCTATGTGCTGGGCGGCGCGATCAACACTGGGTCGCAGAACTATGTCGACTACATGCTGCCTGGCATTTTGCTCATCACGATCGCGTCAGGCATCGCCTACACGGCATTCCGCCTGTTCACTGATCTGCAGGGCGGCATCTTCGAACGGTTCCAATCGATGCCAATTGCACGCGCATCCACACTGTGGGCCCACGTGCTCACATCGCTGGTCGCCAACCTGCTGTCGCTCGTGATCGTCGTGGGCGTCGCCCTCGTGATGGGCTTTCGTTCCGGGGCGGGCGTATTGCCGTGGCTGGGAGTGACCGGGATTCTGGTGCTGTTCACCCTCGCGCTCACCTGGTTGGCGGTGATCGCCGGCCTCACGGCGAAGACCGTCGACGGCGCGAGCGCGTTCTCGTATCCGCTGATCTTCCTCCCATTCATCAGTTCGGCTTTTGTGCCGACCACGACCATGCCAGGGCCCGTCCGGTGGTTTGCCGAGAACCAACCCGTGACATCGATCGTCGATTCGATTCGCGCGCTCCTCGCCGGGGCGCCCGTCGGTTCGGAGCTGTGGGTCGCGCTTGCGTGGTGCACCGGCATCCTGATCGTCGCGTTCGCCCTGGCGATGCGGATCTATCGCCGACGGATCGGCTGAACGGGCAGCCGCTGCGGTGCCGCGGGCCCGCACAGCCGGCGCGCATCGGGCCCGGCGTAAACTTGGGTGTGCCCTTCATCACATCTGATTCTTCCGCGAGCGAGCTCGAGCGCCGCGACGACACTGCCCGCGACAACGCCGCCAGCACCGATGTCCTCGACACCGATGCAGCCGAGCTTGGCCCGAGTGGCATCTCTGCCGACGAGCTGGCAACGACCCTCGACGTGCTCGCCCGCATGGCCGAGGTCGACCAGACGCATCCAGACTTCATCACGGTCCGCCGCGCGACGGCAGCCATGTTCAAGGCCGTGAAAAAGGAACGCCGTCGCGAGCTGCGCGAGATCGTCGCCGACGCTGACCGCGCGGTCGTGGCCGCAACCGCGACCGGCGCGCCCGATCGAATCGACGACGAGACCCGTGGCATCCCGATCAGCACTCGTCTCACCGCGCCGACCGCTGGCACCCTGATTAAGGCTCGTGGATGCTACATCTGCAAGCAGCCGTACACCCTGGTCGACGCGTTCTATCACCAGCTGTGCCCCGATTGCGCGGCGCTCAGCCACGCGAAGCGCGACGCGCGCACCGACCTGACCGGCATGCGCGCGCTACTCACGGGCGGGCGCGCGAAGATCGGCATGTACATCGCGCTGCGTCTCCTGCGTGACGGCGCGCACACGACGATCACGACGCGATTCCCGCGCGATGCGGTGCGCCGTTTCAAGAACCTGCCCGACTCGGCCGAGTGGATCGACCGGCTCAAGATCGTCGGCATCGACCTGCGCGATCCCGCCCAGGTGATCGGGCTTGCCGATGATGCTGCCGCCGCCGGCCCCCTCGACATCCTCATCAACAACGCCGCGCAGACCGTTCGTCGCTCGCCGGGCGCCTTCCAGCCGCTCATTGACGCCGAACTCGCGCCGCTCCCCAATGACGGGCCGCTCCCGGAGCTCGTGACGTTCGGCCACACAAACGACCCGCACCCCGAGGCGTTGGCGCGTTCGGTGTCGGCGCATCCGGTGCTCGCCGCCGCCGCGGCCCGTGCCGATGAGCTGACCGAGATGGCGATGGCCCCCGGCTCGAGCTCGCTCGCCCGCCTCGCCGCCGGCACCGCGATCGATGCGGGTGGGCTGGTGCCCGACCTGCACGACAGCAACTCGTGGTCGCAGTTCGTGCAGGAGGTTGACCCCCTCGAAATGCTCGAGGTGCAGCTCGCGAACACGACCGCACCGTTCATCCTGATCTCGAAGCTGCGCGAGTCGATGGCTGCCTCCACCTCGCGACGCAAATACATCGTCAACGTCAGCGCGATGGAAGGCGTCTTCGGTCGCGGATACAAGGGGCCGGGGCATCCGCACACCAACATGGCGAAGGCGGCCGTGAACATGCTGACCCGCACAAGCGCGCGCGAAATGTTTGAGACCGACGAGATCCTGATGACGAGCGTCGACACCGGGTGGATCACGGACGAGCGTCCGCACCCGACGAAGATTCGCCTCGCGGAGGAGGGTTTTCACGCACCGCTCGACCTGGTCGATGGTGCCGCGCGCGTGTACGACCCGATCGTGCGCGGCGAGGGCGGCGAAGACCTCTTCGGCGTGTTCTTGAAGGACTACGCGCCCGGCGCGTGGTGATGGACGAGGCTGCGGAGGGGGCTGGGGCTGTGCCGGTGCCGCCGCCGGTGCCGCAGCCGGTGCCGCAGGTGCACACCCCACCGGTCGGCAGTCGCGTCGTGGTGCGCTACCTGCTGCCCACGGGCCAGGCAACCGACGCGCTCGGCATGTTGCGCAGCGCCGACGATGCCGAGCTGGTTGTCGACGGCAAGCGCGGGATCGAGCGGATCGCGCGGGGCACCGTCATCGCCGCAAAACAGGTGCCGCCGGCGCCCGAACCGCGACGTCCGCGAGCTACTTGAGCCAGGTAATCGAATCTGCCGCGAACGGATGTGACTGGTCGACCGAGATCGCGTTTCGATCGGTGCCGTTATAGATTGCGCCCGCGATCGGGTCACCCTTTGACAGGGCGACGAAGCAGGTAACGTTCACGCCCGAGCCCGACTTGAACTCGGGCAGCTTGACGCCGCACGCGTCGGGCGAGCCGATCGCGATGTTGCCGATGTCGTTTGCGACCCAGCCCCCGAGCGTGCCGTCCGCGGTGATGGGCAGCACGTCGATCTCGATCTTGCGACCGTCGACCTCGCTCGCGGGCGTCCACGAGTACTGCGTGATGACGCCGTACGGCGTGTAGCCGGTGAACTCTGCGTTGGCGCTGAAGCCCTCGATGCTGGCCGGGTCGATCTCGTTCACTTCGAGCACGCTGACGCCGACCATCTCGCCGGTTGCGCCGCTCGCGTTGTCTTCTACCCAGGCCGTGTCGCCGAGGCTGAGCAGGGTGCCCGGGGGCGTCGGCTCGCTCGCGATCTTGCCGACATTGATCGTCGCGATCTCCGGGCCGCCGGCGGAACATCCGGTGAGCGCGATGGTGCTCAGCGCGACCGCGGTGAACGAAATGGCGGCGGTGCGGCCCGAGCGACTGTGCGTGCGCATGCATACTCCCGTTGAGTCGGTGGCCGCGCTTCGCGGCTTCGCACGCAATTCTTGCATGAACGGATGCCGCGCCCCGGCGTCGCCCGAGCGCCCGGCGCCGGCACGAATGCCCAGTCTGCGGGCCAGCCCGTACACTGGAGGGTGACACTCATCCAGCCGCGAAAGACGCCTGCACCGTGACATCCACCACACTGTTTACCCCCCGCCTCGAAGCTCGCCACGTGCAATTGTTGCGTGCTGTGTTCGCGGCGATCGCTGCGGCGATGGTGACGTTCACGTCAGACCACTCCGCGCAGCTCGGCCTCGCCGCCTTCAGCGGCTTCGCGATCGCGACGGCCCTCGTGCTGTTTCTTGCGACCTGGATGACGTATCCTTCCGGCACGCGCGCCCCCATTGTGTGGCAGGCGATTGTCACTCTCATCGCGGGAATGGTCGGCGGCCTTGCCGGGCTCCGCACACCCGAGATGTTCTTCACCGTGATCATTGCGTGGGCACTCATCACGGGCCTCATTGAGGCGATTGTCGCGTTCCGCACCCCGCGTCCTCGGACCCCCGATGCGCGCGATGCCCTCACGGTTGGCGCGCTCACCCTGCTGCTCGGCTTCGCGCTGATCATCGCCATCTTCGTCGAGCCGCAGGTGTACAGCGTCGAGGGCCATGACTTCGTGCTCACCAACATCGGCGTCGGCGTTGGTGTTTTCGGTGGATACGCCGCAATTCTTACGGTGTTCCTTGCGATCGCCGGCTTCTCGCCGCGCAAACCCGAACTTCATTCCAGTGACGCGGATGCCTCACCCGAAGCATCCGCCAACGACACCGCTCGAGCGGCAGGCGCCGCTCCCACTTCGAATTCAACGAGGGACAACGCGTGACTGACAAGCCCACCCGCCGTGCACTTTTGCGGCCCCTGCACATCCTGCTCGTCGCCTTTGGCTCAGCAGTGTTCGCCTCCGTGATCACGCTGATGACCACGCGCGACCTGTTCTACATGGCCGACGGCGTGGAGACATTCCCGATCACGTTTGTGGTGTTTGGCGCGACGTTTATCGGTATCTTGCTGATCATCGCACTGCTGCTGCTCGCGGTTGATCCGGCTGAGTTCGACGAAAAAGTCACGCGCGGCGTGCTCCTGCCGACCGATGCCGACGGTGATGCTGCTGATGGCGGCGCTGGCGCTGGTTCTGGCGGCACCCCGCCCGCCGCGCCGAAGGTGCTGTAGGGCGCGCGCTCAGCGCTCACCCCCCCTTTTCGTTCCCCGGGGTTCGCCCTTTGGCCGCCGTCAATGCCGACCCTCTTTTCCTTCCCCGGGGTTCGCGCTCAGTGCCGACCCCCTTTTTCGTTCCCCCGTCGCAAAATGCCGCTTCGACCTGTGCGAAGCGGCATTTTGCGACGGGGGAACGTCGGCGTTAGGACGCGGGGGTTAGGGCGCGGCGGTGAGCGGCATCCGTGGTGCTAGTTCAGGTACTCGAGCTGCGCGGTGGCGATGCCCAGGTACGACGCGGGGGTCAGCGCGAGCAGGCGCGTGCGTGCGTCTTCGCCGATGTCGAGACCGTTGATGAACTCGGCAAGCTCGGCCTGTCCGACGCGGCGCCCGCGGGTCAGGTCTTTGAGCACCGCGTACGGGTCGCTGATCTTTGAACGACCGGCGCTGATCTCGGCGCGGATCACGGTCTGGATGGGCTCTGCGAGCACCTCCCAGTTCGCCTCGAGGTCGGCCGCCAGCACAGCTTCGGCGAGCGAAATCTCGCCCAGACCGCGCAGAATATTGTCGAGCGCGAGCAGCGAATGGCCGAATGCGACGCCGATGTTGCGCTGGGTCGTCGAGTCGGTGAGGTCACGCTGCATGCGCGAGGTCACCAGGGTAGCCGCGAGCGAGTCGAACACGGCGCTTGCCAGTTCGAAGTTCGCCTCGGCGTTCTCAAAGCGGATCGGATTGATCTTGTGCGGCATCGTCGACGAGCCCGTCGCACCTGCGACCGGGATCTGCGAGAAGTAGCCCATCGAGATGTAGGTCCACACATCGGTTGCGAGGTTGTGAAGCACCCGGCCGGCGTGCGAGACACGGTTGTAGAGCTCGGCCTGCCAGTCGTGCGACTCGATCTGCGTCGTCAGCGGGTTCCAGTCGAGCCCGAGGGACTCGACGAACGTGCGCGAGAGGAGCGGCCAGTCGACCGACGGGTCGGCGCTCACGTGCGCGGCGAACGTGCCCGTCGCACCCGAGAACTTGCCCATGTATTCGGAGGCATCGATCTGACGGGCGATCCGCTCGAGGCGGTAGGCGAACACGCCAAATTCACGCCCCATCGTGGTGGGCGTGGCAGGCTGACCGTGCGTGCGAGCGAGCATCGGGACGTCGCGCATCTCAAGGGCCGCTTCGCGGATGCGATTGAGCACCGCGCGGAACTTGGGCAACCACACCTCGGTCACTGCGCGCTGCACGGTGAGCGCGTAGGCCACCGAGTTGATGTCTTCACTGGTGCAGGCGAAGTGGGTGAGCTCGGCGATGGAGTCGAGTCCCAGGGTCGTGAGCCGGTCGCGCACGAGGTACTCGACGGCCTTCACGTCGTGGCGGGTGATGGCCTCGCGCGCGGCGAGCCAATCAATCTCGGCCTGGCCGAACTCGGTGTACAGCTCGCGAAGGGCGAGCTTCTGCGCGCCGTCGAGAGGGCTGCTCCCGAAGAGCGAGTTGTCGGTGAGCACGATCAACCACTCGACCTCTACCTCGACGCGGGCGCGGTTGAGGCCCGCCTCAGAGAGGTGCTCTCCGATCGGCGCGACGACCGAGTGGTAGCGACCATCGAGGGGGCTAAGTGGCTGGCTGGGAAGAGTAGACACGGGAGTCCTCTACGTCGGGCGACCGTCAGGTCGGCGGGAGGAAGCCGCACCGCCACCGCACTTATGCGGACTTGCGAACGGCGGGTTCCAGTTGCCGGAAAAGCGCCCGGCACGCACTCTCAATCATACCGAGCACCTCATCGAACATCGCGGCGTCGGCGTAGTAGGGATCGGGGACATCCAACTCGGCCTGGCTTGACGCGTCGAAGCTCAACAGCAACGCGATCTTGTCGGCATCCGTTTCATTGCGAGCCCAACTGCGGAGCGTGCGATTGCTGGTGCGATCGAGCGCGATGACTAGGTCATTTTCATCGAAGGTCGCGGCCGAGAACTGGCGTGCGCGATGTGCCGAACCGTCAAAACCCAGGTGTTCAAGTGCGACGAGCGTGCGCTGATCGGCGCGCTCACCCACATGCCATTCGCCGGTCGCTGCACTCGATGAAGCGATGTGCGCCGACAGGCCGGCACGCGTGACGAGTGCGCGAAACACCACATCGGCCATCGGTGAGCGGCAGATGTTGCCTGTGCACACGAAGACGACGCAAAACGGCGTCACGGAGCCGCTTTGGGTCGGTTGAGTCATCCACCTATTTTGCACGCGCATGTGGCTCCTGAAAAGTGCTGTTTCCGTCGGCGACACTCGTCCTCCACACGAGCACCGAAAACAGTGGATGCTTCGGCCCGCCGTCGTAGGCGAACCTGGGCCGTTTGCGAGCCCGCGGAGGGTGCACGATGGGCGGGATGCAAAGGGGAACAAGCGTGGTTGAGACGAACGCGTGGGTGGCTGATTCATTGCGCGCCCAGCAGCGGCGGGTGGGCGAGTCGATCGCCACGCTTGAGCGATTGCGGGGCGCTCTGGTCTCGGCGGGGGCGGGGATGCAGTGGCGCTCGCGGGCAGCCAAGCAGTTTTCTCGGCGGGTTGAGGTGCAGGTGGCGAGCATTGACGGGCTCGTGCTCGCGCTGCGCGAGCTGGATGGGGCCATGCGGCGGGCGGGAACGCGGGTGTTTCACGTGGAACACGGGAGCGGGAGCGGGAGCGGGAGTGGGAGTGGGTGAGGGCGACGGGCAGGGCGAGGGAGGAGGTCGATGTGGCGTTGCCGAGTGAGGTTGGGTGAGCGGTGGCGAATGATGTTGAGGTGAGTCACGGCGGCGTGATCGAGGTCGACAGCGCGCAGTTGTGGACCGCGGCGGTCACGATCGCCCATCAGGCGCGCCGGCTCCACGAGGTCGAAGCCGAGGTCGCCGGCGTGCAACATGCCCTCTGGCAACTGGGTGCGGAGGCCGGTTGGGAGGTGCTCGAGTGCGCCCGCCGTGCGGTGGCACAGGCGGAGCAAACAACTGCCGGCCTGGGCGTGCTTGGGGAGCGGCTCGGCCGGACCGCAGAGGAGTACGAAGCGGTGGAGCTTCGGGTGCGCTGGTCGCTCGCCCGGCTGCAGGGTGACGAAGACGCGCGGCTGCTGATCGAGGCGCGTGCGCACGCGCTCGGCATGGATGCCACTGCCCTCGCCAAAGACGTCTCGACGTTCGGTGCCCGGGTCGAGGCGTGGTGGAAGTTTGCGATCCAGTACGCGGTGCCAATGCTCGGCAGCCCAGTGGGCGGCGTCGGCGCCGGTACTGCGGGGGTGATGCTGATGGCATTGTTCGCATTTATCCACAAGCTCGATCGGGGCACGGTTACCCCCGGCGCCCCGCTTGGAGGGTCGGCCAAGCCTGTGGTTGTGCGGCCCGTGGTTGTGCCGACGGCGCAGGTGCCGGCGCCTGCCCAGGGTGCGGCGCACACGCAGGGCGCAGTGCCTGCCCAGGGCGCGGTGCCAACGCAGGGCGCAGTGCCAACCCAGGGCGCGGTGCCAACCCGGGGCCCGGCACCAACGCAGGGCATCGCACAGGGCGCGGCCGGGACCGCCGTTAAGCCGCCGTCGTCGCTGGCGGCAATGGCGCGGCGCATCCCGAGCGGGGCAGCGCAGGTGTCGATCGAACGGTTCGCGATGCCCGGCGGGCGCAACGAGTGGGGTGTGTACATCGCTGGCACCCGCAGCGCAGCGATGGGTGGGAGCGAGCCGTGGGACATGAAGTCGAACGGCGAGCTCTACTTCGGTGAACGCTCTGCCTCATCCGACGCGGTGTTCGAAGCCATGCGGGTCGCGGGTGTGCAGCCAGACGAACCGGTGCACCTGGTGGGGCACTCGCAGGGCGGCATGATCGCCGCGGGGGTCGCCGTGTCGGGCGACTTTGCGGTCGGTTCGATCACGACGTTCGGCTCGCCAGTCGATGCCGAGGTGCCCGACTCGGTGCTCAGCGTGCGGGTGCGACACGATGACGATCCCGTTGCGGCGCTCGCCGGGGTGGGCAGCGTCGCCGGGGCGGGCTCGGCCGACAGCGTGGTGGTGCGCCGCACGGCCGATCCGCAGACCGGCGCGCACGACTTCACGCTGCCCTCGCACGGGCTCGACGAGTATGCGCGCACGGCCGAGTATTACCAGGCGAGCGGCGACTCGCGGGTGCGCGCAGTGGAGCGACTCTTTGCGCACCTCGGCCAGGCGGAGGGGGTGACGCGAACGGACTACGTGGCGGCGCGAGCCGGGTGAGCGCTAGCGCCTTCTCTTCTTCGTCTGCGGTCTGAGGAAGATGCCGAAGAACCAGTTAATGATCGAGATCACCAGCGCCGCGACGACGCCCCACCAGAAGCTCTCGACGTGCAGGCCAAAGTTGAACGCCCCATTGATCACGGACGTAAGCCACAGCAAGAACCCATTCACGATGAGCGACATGAGCCCGAGCGTGAGGATGTACAGCGGGAACGCGACGATCTTGATCACCGTGCCGATAACGGTGTTCACGAGCGCGAACAGCGCCGCTACGAGGAGGAGTGTGATCGCCAACTGCAGAAAATGGCCCGGGGGAAACGGCGTCACAGACACCTGCAACGTGGGGATCAGGGTGACGACCCAGATCGCAAAGGCGTTGATAACGACGCGAATAATGAAGCGCATAGTGCGTCAACTCTGCCACGCACTGCCCTCAAGCGGCACTCCCTCTAGAATCGGTCGGGTGAGCACGCCCGAAATGCCCCAGCCCGTCCTGCCCTACATTCGGCCAGAGATCGCGGTTCTGCCCCCGTATAAGCAGGGCACGCAGGCCGACGGCCGGGCATTTAAGCTCTCGAGCAACGAAAACCCGTTCGAGCCGCTGCCTGGTGTGCTGAGCGCGGTGCTTGCTGAGGCATCCATTCATCGATACCCGGATGCCACAGCCGGTCGCCTTCGCGCCGCGCTCGCCGAACGATTCGGCGTCGACATCGACGGCGTACACATTGGCGCCGGCTCTGTCGCGATCATCGCGCAGCTCATGCTGGCCGTGAGCGCCCCCGGCGACGAGGTCATGTTTGCGTGGCGCTCGTTCGAGGCATACCCCGGGCTCGCCCTGGTGGCCGGGGCCACCCCCGTGCAGGTGCCGCTCACCGCAGACGCGCGCCACGATCTGCCCGCGATGCTTGCCGCAATCACCGATCGCACGCGCGCCGTGATCGTGTGCAGCCCTAACAACCCCACAGGCCCCGCCGTCACGCAGGCCGAGTTCGATGACTTCCTCGCGCAGGTACCGCCGACGGTGCTGGTGATTCTCGACGAGGCCTACGTCGAGTTCGTCACGCAGACGGGCGTTGTCGACGGCGCACGCATGATTGCCGCCGGGGCGCCCGCAAACCTCGTCGTGCTGCGCACATTCTCGAAGGCATACGGGCTTGCCGGGCTCCGCGTCGGCTACGCGATCGGGCACCCGAGGGTGCTTGACGCCGCCCGCAGCACCGGCATCCCGCTCTCTGTCACCGCCCAGGCCGAGACGGGCGCGCTCGCAAGCCTCGCCGCAGAACCCGAGTTGCTTGAGCGGGTGCGCGAGATCGCGCAGCGACGCGACGCGATGGCGGCAGCGCTTCGTGTGCAGGGCTGGCGCGTGCCGGATGCGCAGGGCAACTTCATTTGGCTCGCGACCGGGGCCGAGACCATGGCCGCCGCCGACACGTTCATGGAGGCCGGCCTCGTCGTTCGCGCGTTCGATGGCGAGGGAATCCGTATATCCGTCGGAGAGCATATGTCTGTGGAGAAAGTCCTACTTGCCGCACAGGGGATTGTCGACAATCTTCCAGATGCCCACCCGGGCAAGCGATAGCGTAGAACGGTGAGCTCAGTGACCGAACCTCAACTCGTGCGCGTGCTCTCGGCAGACGGAACATTTGCACCTACTCCCGCAGCCGAGCGCTACCTGCCCCTGATCGATGCCCTCGGCGACGCCGAGCTCGAGCAGTTCTACCGCGACATGGTGATGGTGCGTGCCTTCGACCAAGAAGCGACGAACCTGCAACGGCAGGGCCAGATGGCGCTGTGGCCACCGAGCCTCGGCCAGGAGGCAGCCCAGGTCGGCTCGGCCCGCGCAGCCCGCACACAAGACCACGTCTTTCCTTCGTACCGTGAGCACGTCGTGTGCTCGATCCGTGGTGTCGACCCGGTCAACATCATCCGGTTGATGCGTGGCAACACGCACGGCGGGTGGGACCCGTTCGACCCCGCCAACGGCAACACACACCTCTACACGCTGGTGCTCGGTGCGCAGGTGCTCCACGCAACCGGGCTCGCGATGGGCCTCGCGTTTGACGGCCGCTCGGGCACCGGCAACGTCGACCGCGACGAGGCGGTCATCGTGTACTTCGGCGACGGGGCATCGAGCCAAGGCGACGTGCACGAGTCGATGGTCTTCGCCGCGAGTTACAACGCTCCCGAGGTGTTCTTCCTGCAGAACAACCAGTGGGCTATCTCGGTGCCCGTCGCGACACAGACGAAGGTTCCCTTTTACCGTCGCGGCGATGGCTACGGCATCCCCGGCGTGCAGATCGACGGCAACGACGTGCTTGCAAGCTTCGCCACCACCCGTGCCGCGCTCGATTCGGCGCGCGTGGGTGAGGGCCCGCAGTTCATCGAGGCAGTGACGTACCGGATGGGCGCGCACACCACCAGCGACGACCCCACGAAGTACCGTGCCCGCGACGAAGAACAGAAGTGGCGCGGGCGCGACCCGATCGCACGGTTCCGCACGTACCTGGCCGGGCGCGGGGCATCCGATGCATTCTTCACCGGCGTCGACGAAGAGGCCAAGGCCTACGCCGCCGATACGCGCACTCGCACACTGGCGCTGCAGGCACCGGGTGCCGAGCTCATGTTTGACCATGTGTACTCCGAGCCGCACCCGCGGATCGACGAGCAGCGTGCATGGCGCGACCAGTACGAGGCGACGTTTGATGTTGCCGGCTCTGAGGCGGGGGCAAACGAATGAGTGTGACTGCAACGAGCGCGAACCTGAGCGCTGAGGCCGCACCCGAGTCGGCGATCAAGACGATGACCATCATGCGCGCCCTCAACGAGGGCCTGCGCCGCGCGATGGCTGAGAGCGACCGCGTCGTGCTCATGGGCGAAGACATCGGAAAACTCGGTGGTGTGTTCCGCATCACCGAGGGCCTTCAGGCCGAGTTCGGCGAACGCCGCGTGCTCGACACGCCCCTTGCCGAGTCGGGGATTGTCGGAACCGCAATCGGCATGGCGATGGTTGGGTTCCGCCCCGTGTGCGAGATTCAGTTCGACGGCTTCGTGTTTCCTGCCTTCGACCAGATCACCGCGCAACTGGCGAAGATGACGAACCGACACGAGGGTGCGCTCAGCATGCCCGTCGTGATTCGCATCCCCTACGGCGGGCACATCGGCGCGATCGAGCACCACCAGGAAAGCCCCGAAGCGTACTTCACGCACACGCCCGGCCTGCGCGTGGTGAGCCCGTCAACCCCGAACGACGCGTACTGGATGATCCAGGACGCGATCAACAGCAACGACCCGGTGATCTTCCTCGAGCCTAAGGGCCGGTATTGGATCAAGGGCGAGGTCAACACCGCCGAGCGCGCGGTGCCGCTGCACGCGAGCCGCGTTGTGCGCCAGGGCACCGATGTGACCCTCGTCGGCCACGGTGCCATCGTCGCGATGCTGTTGCAGGCGGCCGAGCTGGCGGCAACAGAGGGCACGAGCATCGAAGTCGTCGATGTGCGTTCGCTCTCACCCGTTGATTTTGACCCGATCGTCGCGTCGGTGCAGAAGACCGGCCGCATGGTTTACGCCCAGGAGGCCCCCGGCTTCACGAGCGTCGGCAGCGAGATCTCGGCGACCGTGACAGAGCGCGCGTTCTACTCCCTCGAGGCCCCCGTGCTGCGGGTCTCTGGGTGGGACGTGCCGTTTCCACCCGCCAAGATTGAGGGCGCGTACCTGCCCGACGTCGACCGGATCCTTGAAGCGGTCGACCGTTCGCTCGCGTACTAACTCATTTATGCCGATGTTGACATATACCGAGTCGGCAGACACCCGATTGCGTAACTTGCACGACCTGAAGGGGACTCGATGACTGAGCAGAGGTTCTTGATGCCAGACGTGGGCGAAGGGCTCACCGAGGCAGAGATCGTGACGTGGCGCGTCGCATCCGGCGACACCATCGCCGTGAACGACGTGATCGTTGAGATCGAGACCGCCAAGTCGATCGTCGAGCTGCCATCGCCGTTCGCCGGCACTGTTGGCGCATTGCTCGCAAACGAGGGCGACACAGTTGAGGTCGGGGCGCCCATCATCACGGTGCTGAGCGAGGGAAGTGCAGGGGATGCCCCGGCCGCCGCCGGCGCAAACCCCGAAGCCGCACAGCTCGAGGCAGACGCCGCGGCATCGATCTCTGAAGAGGACGCAGCGGGGAACGAGGGTGGATCGGGCGCCGTGCTCGTCGGCTACGGCACCGCCGAGCCCGTCTCGTCGCGACGTCGCGTCCGCGGCGCCGCTGCATCGGCAGCGGGAACACCCGCCCCCGCCGCGGCTCCCGCGCGGGCGGCCGAGGCACCCACCGAACTTGGTGGGCGACTCGTCGCCGCGCCCGGTGAGCCGCGTCGTCCCGCCAGTATTCCCGCCGCGGCATCTTCGGCCGTGATCGCCAAGCCGCCGATCCGAAAGCTCGCGAAAGACCTCGACGTCGACCTCGCAACTGTGCAGCCGACTGGCCTTGCCGGCGAGATCACGCGTGACGATGTCATCCGGCACGCGACGCAGGCGAGCCTGTTCCGCAACATCCAGACGCCCGAGTGGCGCGAGGATCGCGAAGAGATCATCCCGGTCAAGGGCGTGCGCAAGGCCATCGCCAAGGGCATGTCGCGCAGCGCCTTCACCGCGCCGCACGTGTCGGTGTGGGTCGACGTCGACGCCACGCGCACGATGGAATTCGTGCGCCGTCTCAAGACCTCGCCCGACTTTGCCGGCGTGAAGGTTTCGCCGCTGTTGATCATGGCGAAGGCAATCATCTGGGCCGTGCAGCGCAACCCCACAGTCAACTCGGCGTGGGTCGACACCGACAACGGTGCTCACATCGTGGTGCGCCACTACGTCAACCTCGGCGTCGCCGCGGCAACGCCGCGCGGCCTGATCGTGCCCAACGTCAAAGACGCGCAAGAGCTCAGCCTGCGCGAGCTCGCCCAGGCGCTCGAGCAGCTCACGCTCACCGCTCGCGATGGCAAGACCAGCATGGAAGAGCAGGCCGGCGGCACCATCACGGTGACAAACATCGGCGTGTTTGGCATGGATGCCGGAACGCCGATCTTGAACCCCGGTGAGGTTGCGATCGTTGCCATGGGCACGATCAAGCAGAAGCCGTGGGTCATCGACGGCGAGGTGCGCCCGCGCTACGTCACGACGGTCGCCGGTTCGTTCGACCACCGCGTGGTCGACGGCGACGTCGTCTCGCGCTTTGTGGCGGATGTCGCATCGGTGCTCGAAGAACCCGCACTGCTGCTCGACTGAGCTGAACGCGCGGTGCGTGAGCAAGGCCGGAGCGCACGGCGAACGAATGTTGCACGTGAAACACTTGAGAATCATTATCAATAGGGTTTAGTCTTGACGGGTGCCAGTCTCCCGACGCTTGACCATGCCCGCATACGCGATGTCGCTTTTGGCGACGCTTGCGGCAGCGATGCTCGTGCTTTCGGGGTGCTCGGCCGGGCCGAAGGGCGAGGACGATCCGCGGGTGCGGGTTGTGGCATCCACCAATATCTATGGCCAGATCGCCGAAGAAATCGGCGGCGACCGCGTCACCGTGACCTCGATCATCGACTCGGGTGCGCAAGACCCGCACGCCTACGAGTCGACGGCCCGCGATCAGCTTGCGGTGCAGCGAGCCCAGCTCGCGATTGAGAACGGCGGCGGCTACGACGAGTTCTTCACGCAGCTGATCAAGGCTGCAGGCAATGGGGCCGCCGACGGTGGCCCCGTCGTCATCACCGCGGTCGATTTTCTGCCAGAGGGTTTTCTGCCAGAGGCGGATGCCGCGGGCGACGAGCTCAGCGAGCACGATCACGCGCTCAACGATCACGACAACGATCACGATCACGAGCTCAACGAGCACGTCTGGTTTGATCCCGCCACCATGATCGGGCTCGCCCGCCAGATCGCCGCCGACCTCGGTGCGCTCGATCCCGAAGGGGCCGAGGGCTTCGCCGCGAACGCTGCGACGTTTGCTGCCGACCTTGAGGGCGTGCAGGCGCAGCTCGCGCAGATCGCCGCCGAGCACGCGGGGGAGGGCGTCTTTCTTACCGAACCGCTCGCCGGCTATCTCGTGACGGCGGCCGACCTGGTCGATCTCGCGCCAGAAGGTTTCGCCGCGGCGGTCGAGTCTGGCCGCGACGTCTCACCGGCCACGCTCCTCGCATCGCTGCGCGTGGTCGAGTCGGGTGATGTGCGCGCCGTGCTCGTGAATGGGCAGACCGCCGGTGCAGAGACGAAGCGAGTGATGGATGCCGCAACCACCGCAGGTGTGCCGATCGTGGCATTCACCGAAACCCTGCCGGACGGCTCGGGCGCCGACGCCATCACCACGTACGTTGACTGGATGAGCGACAACGTGAAGCGGCTCGCGACCGCGCTGGGCGCATGAGCGACGTGAACGCGGCACCCGTGCTCGACATCTCTGGCGCGGCGCTCGTGCGCGATGGCAACGAACTCTGGAGCGGCCTTGACCTGGCCGTGCGCCCCGGCGAGTTCATCGCGGTGCTCGGCCCGAGCGGCTCGGGCAAGACAACGCTGCTGCGCGCGATCCTCGGGTTGCAAGCGCTGAGCGCCGGCACCGTCACCGTTGCCGGCCGGCCCGTGCGCCGCGGAAACCCCGAGATTGGGTACATCGCGCAGACGCGTCCGCTGCCGCCCGACACCAACCTCCGTGCCCGTGACCTCGTCGAACTCGGCGTCAATGGCACGCGGTTCGGCCTGCCGCTGCGCCGGAAGAGCGATCGCGAACGCGTCGACCAGCTCCTGCACGACGTCGGGGCCGAGGCCTTTGCCGAGCGCCCAGTGGGCTTGCTCTCTGGCGGCGAGCAACAGCGCCTCCGCATCGGTCAGGCGCTCGCCGACGAGCCCGCGCTCCTGCTCTGTGACGAGCCGCTCTCGAGCCTCGACCTCGCGAACCAGCAGGCGGTCACCGCGATCATCGACCGGCAACGCCGTGAGCGGGGCGCCGCCGTGCTGTTTGTGACTCACGATATCAACCCGATCCTCGGGATGGTCGACCGCGTGCTCTACATCGCCGGCGGCAGGTTTACGCTCGGCACCCCCGACGAGGTGCTGCAGACCAGCGTGCTGACCGAGCTCTATGGTGCCCCGGTGTACGTGCTGCGTGCCGGTGATCGCCTGGTCGTGGTCGGTGTGCCCGATACCGACCACCATCACCCGCATGACGACGGGCACGGCGCGCACGGCGGCGAGGTCGTCGCATGATCTCTGTACCCCTGGTCTCGTGGAGCGACATCTTCTCGTTTGAGGACTACGGCGCGCTGCTCGCGCTCGTGCAGAACTCGCTCATCGCGGGCGCCGTGCTCGGGCTTGTCGGTGGCCTGATCGGCGTGTTCGTGATGCAGCGCGACCTCGCATTCGCCGTCCACGGAGTGAGCGAAATGTCGTTCGCCGGTGCCGCGGCCGCGCTGCTCTTCGGCTTCAACATCGTTGGCGGGTCGCTGGTGGGCGCGATGGTTGCCGCCGCCCTCATCGGCGTGCTCGGTGCAAAGGCGCGCGACCGCAACTCGATCATCGGCGTGTTGATGCCTTTTGGTTTGGGCCTCGGCATCCTGTTTCTCTCGCTCTATGACGGCCGCAGCGCCAACCGATTCAGCCTGCTCACGGGGCAGATCATCTCGGTCGATACCCCCGACCTCGCATGGCTGATTGGCATCTGCGTCGCGGTGTTCGTCGTGTTGCTGCTCGTGTGGCGGCCGTTGCGGTTCGACTCGCTCGACCCGGCGTCGGCGGCGGCGCGGGGCATCCCGAGCACGCTCGTGAGCATTGGGTTCATGCTGTTGCTCGGCGCGGTCGTGGCCGTGAGCGTGCAGATCATTGGCGCGCTGCTCGTGATGGCGCTGCTCGTCACGCCGGCTGCGGCGGCGATGCGCCTGAGCGCTGGCCCGCTCGCGGTGCCGGTGCTTGCGGCGGTGTTCGGGTTCGTCTCGGCCGTCGGCGGCATCCTCCTCGCGATTGCCGGCACGCTGCCGGTGAGCCCATACATCACCACCATTTCGTTCTCCATCTACGTCGTGTGCAGGGTGGTGGCCTGGGGCCGCGCCCGCGTCGCGCGACCCGTCGCGGCCTAGACTGACGGGCATGGCGAAGCGCAATACGTGGCAGCGTGAGGCGGTGCGTGAGGCACTCGACTCGCGCGCGGGTTTTGTCAGCGCACAGGCGCTGCACTCGTCGCTGCACGAAGCGGGCACGAGCATCGGCCTGGCGACGGTCTACCGGGCACTCGCCGATCTTGCCGAGCGCGGCGAGGCCGACTCGCTCCAGGGCCCCGACGGCGAAAACCTCTTTCGCGCGTGCGTGAGCACCGACCACCATCACCACCTCATCTGCAAGTCGTGCGGCATGGCGGTCGAGATTGAGGCCCGCGAGGTCGAGCAGTGGGCCCAGGCAACTGCGGCGCAGTACGGCTTCACCCAGGCCCAGCACGTCGTCGACATCTTCGGGCGGTGCCCCGCCTGTTCACGGGCACGAGATGGCCAATAGCCGGCCGGGCTTTCACCAGCCCACGCGCGGTGACCTTGAGCGCGACGCCCTCGCGGTCGCGCCGACACTGCTCGGAGGCATCCTCTGCACGAGCGTTGCTGGCGTTTCGGTGGCGCTCCGCATCACCGAGGTCGAGGCGTATCACGGCCGTGGCACTGGCCCCGTGCCCGATCCCGGATCGCACGCGCGCATGGGAAAGACCAACCGCAACGCCACGATGTGGGGTGAACCCGGGCATCTGTACGTCTATTTGAGCCGTGGCATCCACTCGTGCGTCAACGTCGCCTGCTCGCCCGATGGCATCGCCTCGGGAGTGTTGCTTCGTGCCGGCGAAGTGATCGAGGGCACGGATGCCGCGACCCTGCGTCGCCCCGCAAGCCGCGCGCCGCGCGACCTGGCCCGTGGCCCTGGGCGGCTCGGCCAGGCGCTGGGGCTTGTGTGGTCGCAGCACAACGGCATCGACGCGCTCGCCGGCGGCGCACCGCGCGCGGGGGCTGTCGCGCGGCTCTGGGTGCGCGATACCCCGCTCGTCGATATTGCATCCGGCCCGCGCGTGGGCGTGAGCGGCCGGGCGGGGACGGCCGAGTTTCCGTGGCGTTTCTGGATTGCCGGCGACCCGACGGTGTCGGTGTTTCGGGCCGGGCCGGGGGCTGCGCCCGGTGTCGAGAGCGCGCTGCCGTGACGCAAACGAGCCCCGGGCGACACGTCTTGCTGGGCAGCTTGGAACCGCTGGCTGGCGTCGGAGTGCTCTGAACCCGCTCCTTTCGCGCCAGAAAACGCCGGAATTTCGGGACTGGACGAATGGTCGAGGCGCCGAACGCACGAATTGGTGACCCTTGACGACGTTCGGTTGGTTGGATGGAAGGCATGCACAGCACCAAACATGACTTCGGCAAGTTCGTCGCCGAAAGGCGCCGCTCAGTCGGGCTCACCCAGCGCGAACTCGCACGCCAGCTGCACGTCACTGAGTCGGCGGTCTCCAAGTGGGAACGCGGACTCTCGTACCCCGACATCACCTCCGTGCCCGCGCTCGCAAAGGTCCTCGGGGTGAGCAGCGACGAGCTCATCAGCGCAAGCGAGAACCGCGAGGAACGGCATGACCGCCGTGATGCCAAGGTGTACCGCCGCTGGCGAGCGGCATTGCTCTGGACCACCTCGCTCGCCTACGGCGCCGCAATCATCACCTCGTTCATCGTGAACCTCTCGGTGGAGCACACGCTGAGTTGGTTCTGGGTGGTGCTCACCGCGGTCGCCCTCGCATTCACGCTCACGACGCTTCCCCTGCTCGGAATCGCGCGCCGTGGCTGGGTGACACTTGCTTCCGCCACCTTCTGGCTGTTCGCACTGCTCGGTGTCGTGGCGCTGCTCTATGGTGCGGGGCCGTGGTTGCCCATCAGCATCGCGGCCGTGGCGCTGACGATCGTCATCTGCTTCGGGCCGATCTTGTTGCGCGTCGCACCGCTCCCCGCTGGTCTCCGCCCACACGTGATGGTCCTCGCTCTCGCGATTGACACGATCGCCATCGCCGCGTTCCTTGCCGTCACGCTCGCCGCGCTTGGGATGCCGGAACTCTGGCTCTCACCCGCACTGGTTATCGCAGCCATCGGCCTCGTGCCGGTTTGGATCATCGCGCTTGTGATTCGATATCTACCTGGACCGGGCCTTTACGGTGCCGCAGTCGCGGTCTTCGTCGCCGCGGTTGCCTCGATCACGGTCGATCCGCTGATCGCTCGAGTGCTCGGCGAGGACTCTGCTGCTACCGCCGTTGACCTCTCCACGTGGAACGTCGAGACAATCAACGGCAACGTCAGGTTGCTCGTATTCGTGGGATTGTGTGTCGTGGCGGTCGCCCTCGCCGCGGGTGGTTTCGTCCTGGATCTGCGGCGAAGAAGCGCGCAGCGCGGGAAGACAGCACGGCCGAACGCCGCCGCCGACAGCGCCGAGAAGAATCAACCAAACGACTGAGCACATGCCAAGGTACGCGCCGTAGGCTGAGAGCCTATGTCTCCTCGTATTCTTTACCGCACCCTCGCCATCGCCGAAGTCATCACCTGGGCGTTGCTGCTGACCGCGATGTTTCTCAAGTACGTCACGAAGACCACTGACATGTGGGTTTCGCCGGCTGGAGGCATCCATGGCTTCGTTTTTCTGAGCTACGGCGCGATGACGATTTTTGTGTGGATCAACCAGAAGTGGAAGCCGAGCGTCGGTATCCTCGGCCTCGTGAGCGCGGTTGTGCCGTTCGCGACGCTGCCGTTCGACATCGCGATCGATAAGCGCGGGCTACTGAACGGCGGATGGCGCCTCGCCCCGGGCGGTGAGAAGCCGAGCGGCTTCTTCGAGCACGTGCAGGCGATGGTGCTGCGTCGACCGATCGTGTGGACGAGCATCGCGGCCGTGGTCATCGCCGGTGTCTTCACCGTGCTGCTGATCCTCGGCCCGCCGATCCCGGTTTCGGCGTAGCGCGGGCGGGACTCGGCCCTGGCCGTTGCCCGGCTGCATAGCCCGAACTACCGGGCATGCAAAGCGCGACGCGCGGGGCGTGCTAAGATTTCCCGTGGTCTGCGTGCTTCCTCGCACGTAGTTCGGTACCCACCCCCTCATGTTGGCCGTCAAGGTCGTTGCCCGAATGGGTCGTGAAGCGGTGTGTGCAGACAAGGGATCTTGGGTGCGGCCGTCCGGTCGCACGGTATCTAAGGAGAAAAAATTATGGCAGCAGTGTGCCAGGTGACTGGAGCTATTCCCGGCTTCGGTCACAACATCTCGCACTCGCACCGCCGGACGAAGCGTCGCTTCGACCCGAACGTGCAGCGCAAAACCTATTTCGTGCCCTCGCTTGGGCGCAACATCAAGCTCAACGTGTCGGCCAAGGGCATCAAGGTCATCGACGCGCGTGGCATCGAGTCGGTCATTCGTGACCTGCAGGCGAAGGGTGTGAAGCTCTAATGGCCAAGAAGTCACAGGACGTTCGTCCGATCATCAAGCTCCGTTCGACGGCCGGAACCGGGTACACCTACGTGACCCGCAAGAACCGTCGCAACAACCCCGACCGTATCGTGCTCAAGAAGTACGACCCCGTAGTGCGCAAGCACGTTGACTTCCGTGAGGAGCGCTAGAGATGGCGAAGAAGAGCAAGATCGCTCGCAACGAGCAGCGCAAGGTTATCGTCGAGCGCTACGCCGCAAAGCGCCTTGAACTCAAGAAGGCACTCGTCGACCCGACCAGCACGGACGAGCAGCGCGAAGCTGCACGTCTGGGCCTGCAGAAGCTGCCCCGCAACGCTTCGCCGGTGCGCGTTCGCAGCCGCGACGCCATCGACGGTCGTCCCCGTGGAATGCTCACCAAGTTCGGTGTCTCGCGTGTTCGCTTCCGCGACATGGCACACCGTGGCGAGCTGCCCGGCGTGACCAAGTCGAGCTGGTAAGCACGACGCAGTAAGCACCAAGTAGTAAAGAAGAGGCGGGGCCGAATGGGCCTCGCCTCTTCTTTGTTGCGTACGGGTGGCCTGCGATTGCATCTGCGTTTGCGCGCCGGAGTGCGCAAGTATTGGCGAAATCCGGCAATTTCAGGCGAAATCCGGTGAAATTGGGTCGCGACACGCCCGAACCCGCTCCAAACACCGTGAAAATCCGCGAAATCACGCGGAGAGTTGGTACATTCGTCACGGTCGATCAGACCAGCCGGGGGCATTCGCGCCTTGGTCCAAGCAAATTTTGCGGCTCACAAGCCGCAATGTCCGAGGAGGACATCTCCATGGCTGACAAGTCCATCACCAAGACCGAACTCGTCGCGAGCATCGCAAGCGCCACCGGCCAGAGCCAGGCAGCCGTCAGCGGCGTCCTCGACAGCCTCTTCGCCACGGTTTCTGACGCAGTTGCCGCAGGCAACAAGGTCTCGATCCCGGGTTGGATCGCATTCGAGAAGGTTGCAACGTCGGCTCGCACCGGCCGCAACCCCCAGACTGGCGACGAAATCAAGATCCCCGCTGGCCACCGCGTCAAGGTGACCGCAGGCTCGAAGCTCAAGGCAGCCGTCAAGTAAGACCGCTTTCTTGCCAGAGGGGGACGCCGCGAATCGCGGTGTCCCCCTCTGACGTTTTTGCGCCGACGGCCACGGTTCGATACTCACGCCAAGCAAACGTAGGCTTGGGGGGTGTCACCCCGTCGTTTGCGCCTTCTCGGCCCCCTCATCCTCCTTGGCTTTGCGCTCGTTTCGCTCGTTGCGGGGCTCGCGTTCGGTGGCGGGGCCGCGCCGCAACTCCTGCTTGACGCCGGCCCGTTCGTCCGCTGGGGCCTCCCGGTAGCCCGGCTCTTCGTCAACCTCGGCGCCGCGGGCATCATCGGCACGCTCGTGCTCGCGCTCTTCGCGCTCAAGGTGGGCGAGCGTGAGTTTGAGACCGCGATGAATGTGGCATCCGTGTCTGCTGCGATCTTCACCATCGCGAGCGCCGTCACCGCCTTCTTTACCTACCTCAACGCGTTTCCGACGACCGTCCGCCCCGACGCCGAGTTCGGCGCCCAGCTCGCGGCGTTCATGCTCGATATCCCGATGGGCCGCGCCTGGCTCATGACCGTCGTTGCCGGCGCGATCATCACCGTGGTCGCGTTCGCCGTGCGTGGCTGGCTCGGCACGGCGCTGCTGCTCGCGCTCTCGATCGCCGCGCTCTACCCGATGGCGACGCAGGGCCACACGGCCGGCGCCGCGGGCCACAACATCGCCGTCACCGGACTCTTCCTCCACCTCGTTGGCGCCGCCGTCTGGCTCGGCGGGCTGATCCTTCTCATCGTGATTCGCCCGGTCATCGACCGCGACAAGATGACGCGCGTGCTGCTGCGCTACTCGTCGCTCGCCCTCGCCGCGTTCTTGGTCGTCGCATTCTCGGGCTACGCGAGCGCCGCGCTGCGCGTCGGCGCATGGGACGCCCTCCTCACTCCCTACGGCATCCTCATTCTCGTCAAGGTGACAGCGCTGCTCGCGATCGGCGTGCTTGGGGCGATCTATCGCCGCGCCATCATCAACCGCATGGTTGGGCCTTCGCGCGCCGTGTCGGCACCGCGTCGGCGAGTGGATGCCTCGGCTGCGGCATCCACACATCAAAAGCGTTCGGCAACCCGCACCTCGCCCGCCGAGCCCAGCCGAGCCGCGTCGCGCGCCGGCCAGGTTGCCGCAGACCGCCGGTTCTGGGGATTGATCGTGCTCGAGTTGGTGCTGATGGGGATCGCCTCGGGCGCGGCCGTCGCGCTTGCCCGCACCGCGCCGCCCGTACCGCAGGAGGCCGCCGAGATTCCCACGCCCGCGCAGCGCCTCACCGACCGGCTACTGCCGCCCGAGCTCGGCCCCCTGCAGTGGCTGACCGAGTGGCACGTCGATCTGCTCTGGATCGTTGCGTGCGCGTTCGGACTGTTCTTCTACCTCGCCGGTGTGCGCCGCATGCGCCGCCGCGGCGATGCCTGGCCGCTCTATCGCACCATTGCGTGGGTTGCCGGCGTGCTGCTGTTGTTCTGGGTGACGAACGGCCCGATCAACGCCTACCAGGAGTACCTCTTCAGCGTGCACATGCTCGGGCACATGGCGTTGGCCATGGGCATCCCGATCTTGTTGGTCACCGGCGCGCCGGTGACGCTTGCGCTGCGCACGATTCGCAAGCGCGACGATGGCACCCGTGGTGGGCGCGAGTGGATCATGTGGGCCGTGAACACCCCGTTCGCGAAGGTCATCACGAACCCGTTCGTGACCGCCGCGATCTTCGTGGTCTCGCTCTGGGTGTTCTACTACACCGGGATCTTCCGCTGGTCGATGGAAGACCACCTCGGCCACCAGTGGATGGTCGTGCACTTCTTGATCTCGGGCTACCTCTTCGCCCAGTCGCTCATCGGCATCGACCCGGTGCCATACCGACTCCCGCACGCCGGGCGCCTTGTGCTCCTGCTGCTCGTGATGGCGGTGCACGCGTTCTTCGGTGTGGCGATCATGGCGCAGGAGGGCCTGTTCGTTGCCGAGTGGTTCGGGGCGATGGGCCGCACGTGGGGCGGGACGCCGATGGACGACCAACGCGCCGGCGGTGGTGTCGCCTGGAGCGTGGGCGAGATCCCATCGCTGATCTTGGCGATCACGGTGGCGATCCAATGGAGCCGCAGCGACCAGAAGGAACAGACGCGCCTCGATCGCACTGCCGACCGTACGGGTGATGCCGAGCTGGCCGACTACAATGCCCAGCTCGCCGGCATCGCGGCGCGGGACGCGGCGCGCGAGGCGGCCCAGGAGGGCGCTGGTCGGCAGTAGCTGCTCGGCAGTAGCTGCTGGTGTCGGCAGTAGCGGGCGCTCAGTAGCGCGCTAGTCGAGCCCCTGCTCGCCGCCGCCGACGCGGATCGAGATGGTGCCGTCGCCGAGCAGCGTGATCGTGCCGTCGATCGTAAACTCGACGTCTTCGTCGACGTTGCGCACCGAGCCGTCAAAGAGCGACCGCACGCCAACATTGATGTGCGCCCGGCCGTCAGCGGGCACGATCCGCCAGTCGGCGCCGTGCGGCACGACGTTCACGACCGGGTATTCGGCCATCGACCACTCCGGCGGCGCGACGATCCGGTTGGTGACGAAGAATCCGAACGGGCAACCCGTGGGCTGCAACACCTGCTGGGTGGCGCAGGCATCGAGGAAGCCGTTGACCTCCTCTTGCACAACGTTCACGAACTCGGGCGTCGGTTCGGCCTGAATGTCGATGGGGGTGTTTCGCAGCGGCGCATCGGCGAGCACAAGCACACCGTCGCTGCGCGAGATGGCGGTGTCGACCGTGACCGAATAGATGCCCGGGGAGAACACCAGCATCGGAACGGGGGCGAGGGGGTCAGCATCCACGCCATCGACGGAAACCTGACGCTTGTCGACCTCGAAGCCATTCACCGAAAAACGCATCGAGCCGCGCACCGTGAGGTCGATGACGCTCAGCGGGCTCTGAGTGAAACGCCAGGTGGGGGCGACCCCAAGCCAGCCGTCCTGAGCGATGCGGAACGTCGTGGTGCCGGGGGTCCCGTGCGCCGTGTAAGAGACGGTCACGGTGGTGACACCGTTCTTCGTGGTCTCACTCACCGGCTCGATGTCGCTGAGCTGGCCGAGGGCGGCGCGGCGAAGCAGGGCATCGGATGCGCCCGCCGGGAGTGACGCCTTGTCGAGCGCGATCGAGTCGACGCGAACACCCGGCATGTCGAGTGCATCAGCGGCCCGGTGGTCTTGGAGGAGCGACAGGTAGCGCATCGCATAGGCGGTGGGGCTGTAGAACTCGCGATACAGGATCACGCCGGTGGCGCCGAGCGCCGCGATCAGCAGGAGGCCGACGACGCCGAGGATCGTCAGATCGATCGCAAGAGCGCGCTTTCGCCGCGGCGGCGCGTCATTCTCGGCAGGCTCCACCCGGCCAGTCTACGAAACCCCGCCGGGTAACATTGCTTGGGTGATGCTGTCGTGACCGTCGTGGAGCTGTCTGCCGAGCAGCAGGCCCTGTTTCGTCTCATTGAAGACACCAATGAACACATCTTTGTGACGGGCCGCGCCGGCACCGGCAAATCGACCGTGCTGGGCCACCTGGCGTGGAACACGGCGAAGCAGATCGCCGTGTGTGCCCCGACGGGTGTGGCCGCCCTCAACGTCGACGGGCAAACGATCCACTCGCTCTTCCGGCTGCCGATCGGACTGATCGCCGACCAAGACATCGACCAGAACGATGCCACGCGCAAGATCCTCAACGCGATCGACACCCTCGTCATCGACGAGATCTCGATGGTCAACGCCGACCTGATGGACGCGATCGACCGTTCGCTCCGCCAGGCCCGCGCCCGCCGACGTGAGCCGTTCGGGGGCGTGCAGCTCGTGATGTTCGGCGACCCCTACCAACTCGCGCCCGTTCCGCCCCGCGGCGACGAGCTCGCGTACGTGCGCGATCATTACCGCTCGTTCTGGTTCTTCGACGCCAAGGTCTGGGCGGGAACGTCCGGCGGCGATGGTGCGCTCGATTTAGAGGCAGTGGATGCCGCACCCCTCCGCATCGTCGAACTCGTCGACATCCACCGCCAGGCCGACGACGGTTTCAAGGCAATGCTGAACGCCGTGCGCCATGGGCAGGTGACGGCCGAGATTGCCGGCATTCTGAACGGAATGGGGGCGCGAAAGCCGCCCACCCTTGGCAAGGGGCTCGATGCGGGCGACTCGATCATCACGCTCGCGTCGCGCAACGACATTGTGTCGAACATCAACCGGCGCCACCTCGAGGCGCTCCCCGGCCGCGCGCAGACCGCGGTGGCAGAGGTCAACGGCGACTTCGGTCGCGAGTCGAACTACCCGGCAGACGGCGAGCTCTCGCTGAAGGAGGGCGCGCAGGTGATGTTCCTGCGCAATGACGTGGGTGGCGGGCCCGACGGCCAGCGCTGGGTGAACGGCACGATCGGTACGGTGACGAGCATCGGCGGGACCGTGCACGTCGACGTCGACGGGACCGATCATGAGGTTGACCCGGTCGCGTGGGAGAAGTACCGCTACAGCTACCACGCGGCATCCAAAAAGCTCTCGCGTGAAGTTGTCGCCGAGTTCACTCAGTTTCCGCTGCGCCTCGCCTGGGCCGTGACCATTCACAAGTCGCAGGGCAAGACCTACGATCGTGCGATCGTCGACCTGGGTTCGGGTGCGTTCAGCCCGGGGCAAACGTACGTCGCGCTCAGCCGGCTCACGTCGCTCGAAGGGCTCTACCTTTCGCGGCCACTGCGGCCGAGCGACATCAAGGTCGACCCCGATGTGCAGCGCTTTATGGCGCAGCGAAGCGCGCCGCTGCGGGGCTAGCGGGGCGGGCGCCCGTATACCTTGACTCCGGACGAAGTCGTGCTGCGGGTTGGGTGTACTCGTCGAGCGCGTGCGCGATCCAACCGGCTGTTCGCGAGACCGCGAAGATGAGCTCCCCTGCGTCTGTGTCCATCTCGCCGCCAATCGCCAGCGCCGCAAGGGCGAGGTCGAGATTCGCGGGTCGTGGGCTCCGTGCGCGGACGACGGCAACGATGCGATCGGCGGCGGTTGTCGCACCTTGAAACGAGGGAAGCTGCCGCATCGCTGCGAGCAGCAACTCCGCGCGCGGGTCAACGTCGCGGTAGATGAGGTGACCGAACCCCGGAATCATCCCCGTCTTCTTGATTTGGCGAGAGATCGCCTGCTCGGCGTTTCCGGTTTGCAGCGTCTCGGTCAGCATGCTGACTGCTGCGATGCTCGCAGCACCGTGCACAGCGCCGTCGAACGTGCTCAACGCCGCGGTGACCGCGGCGTAAGGGTCTGCGCGGGCAGAGGCCGCAACTCGTGCAGACATCGTCGAGATCGCGAGGTCGTGGTCCATGCAGAGCACCATTGTCGCGTTGAGGACGCGAAGGTTGCCGGTCGACGGTTCAAGCGGCGAGATTTTCGCCCAGAGCCTGCGCGCGAGCGGAGCCGCTGCGGACGGAGCCGGTTGGAGGTCGGGCAGCGCGTCAACGACCGCCGCGAGCATCCGTCTGCCAGCGCTCATGACCGCCGATGGCTGCAATGAAGCCCGCTCCGGGTCATGCAGGGCGCAGATGAGGAGCGCGAGTCTGAATCGATCCACGAACCGCGGGGTATCGCCCAGACTCGCGGCGGCCAGACGGATTGCAGCGACGGTCTCGGGATCGCTCACGAGCTGGTCAGGGGCGCCATCGCGCTGGTGCGGTGTCGCCCAGAGCATGCTTACAGCTTCTTCGAACTGGCACCGACGGGCGAGATCGACGGCCGAGACGCCCCGAAAATAGAGCGCGTCGTCTTGCAGCAGCGTGAGGTCGGACTCGACGACCGTCAGTGGCCGTCCGGCCGAGCTGCCGCCCGACCTGGATCCCCTGCGCCGTGACGCGGCGAACGCCTCTACGTCGAGCGGATCGAACGTCGAACCCCCGTTCTCAGCCCGTGCGCTCCTGAGCAGGCCCCGCGACACGTAGGCGTAAAGCGTCGCGGGCTTCACGTCAAGCCGAGCGGCGACCTGGGCGCTGGTCAATCGCGTGCTGGGAGGTGTCATATCGACCGGCCTAGGAGGAGGGTGTTGATTCGATCAATGTTTGATTGCCGAAAATCAATGTCGGTGCTGTAGTCACCCTAGTTGCACGAACGACGCAGCGCTCGCAAGACGCGGTGAACAAACGACTCGGGAGAACACGATGAAGTCAGCGATCCGGATGGATGACACCCCAATTGACGTGCCGCGTGGTCTCGCGAACGTGATCGTCACCGAGACGGCGCTCAGCGACGTGCGGGGGCAGGAGGGTTTTTACCACTACCGTCAATATTCGGCGACTGAACTTGCTCGCACGCGATCGGTTGAAGACATCTGGCAACTCATGCTTGACGGTGCACTGCCCACACCGGTCGAGCGCGCGGCGTTCGCGGCACAGATCGCGGATGCATCAGCGCTCCCCATCGCCTTGAGCGAGGCGCTCCCCGCCATCGCGAAATCGTCGATGCACGCTGATGGGCTTGCTGGGTTGCGAGTGGCGCTGTCGCTCGAAGGTGCACGAGCCGGGCTTTGCCCGCTCTACGACCTCAGTGTCGAACAACGTCGTGACGATCTCGTCGGTCTGGCAAGCAAGACTCCCACGATTATCGCGGCTCTCCACCGGCTCCGACTCGGGCTGCACCCCGTCGCGCCGAGACCGGAGATGGGGTACGTCGCCAATTACCTTTACATGCTGCAAGGAGTTGTTCCGCAGCGGCGAGCGGTCGAGGGTCTCTCTGCATATTTGGCGGCGGCAGTCGACCATGGTTTCAATGCGTCGACCTTCACGGCCAGAGTGATTGCGTCGACAGGTGCCGATGCCGCCTCATGTTTGGTGGGGGCGCTGGGTGCGTTGTCAGGACCGCTCCACGGAGGTGCACCAAGCCGCGCGCTTGACACGCTCGACGCGATCGGGAGCCCCGAAAATATCGATGCCTGGATCGGCGAACGGCTCACCGCCGGAGAGCGCATCATGGGATTTGGCCACCCGGTCTACCGCACCGAGGACCCGCGGTCGGCGCTGTTGAAGGCCGTCGCAAAGACGTTCGGCGGGCCGAGAGTCGACTTCGCGATCCAGGTAGAAGAACGCGTTCCAGTGCTCCTCGAGGCGTTCAAACCGGGTCGAGCACTCCACACCAACCTTGAGTGGTACGCCGCAATCGTGATGGAACTTTGCGGCATCGACCGCGACCTGTTCACGCCCACGTTCGCAGCTGCCCGCGTCCTCGGATGGACGGCGAACGTCCTTGAACAGTCGATCGACCCGAAGATCATCCGCCCATCGGCACGATATGTGGGCCCGCAGGCGCCTGAAGCCGTTCCGCCCGTCGCGATCTAGGACGGCTCCGAACGTAGGCGCTGCGGTTAGACCAGTGCACCGTTCTTGGCGGCAGCGAGGTCTTCGAACACGTCGGTGTTGAACTGGTAGGCAGCGAGGACCTCTTCGATCACGCGCTCGCGCTCTTCTTCGCTCCACGTCACGGCGTCAAGCTGTGCACGGTACTCGTTCTTGAAGACGGTCGGGTCGGCGATGTCATCGAACGTATAGAACGTGACGCCACCGTTTTCGAGGTTGAAGCGACGCGCCATCACGCGGCCGATGAAGATGCCGCCCGAGAGGTCGCCGAGGTAGCGGGTGTAGTGGTGGGCGATGAACCCACCGGCCCAGTCAGAACCGATCTCGTTGATGCGGTCGACGTAACGCTGCGTCGCGGGCAGCGGTGCGATCTGCTCGAGCCAGTTCGCACCCAAAAGCGCCGTGAGGTCGGCTTCGCAGGCGGGCAGGCGCGTGAGGGCATCGGTGATGAACGCGGATGCCACGGGCTCGCTGCGCATGTTGTCGGCAGCGGCCTCGAGGGCAACGTAGATGAAGTAGTGCTGGGCAACGAGCGCGATGTAATCGTCGAGCGTGCCGTCGCCCTTCAACAGCTCGCTCATGAAACCCGAGCCTTCACTGCTGGAGTGGGCGGCGGTGCTGCGCTCACGCACGGCGGTGGAGAAGGGTGTGACAGACATGGCTCAATTGTAGCGAATTCACGAGGCGCTTACTTAGGCAGACCTTAGCAACCGCCGTCAGGCGCCTGTGAACCTGACGCGGTGTCGAGAAATCCGCGGTAATTCGCTACTCGTGCGGGCGCGGCTCGACGCCGAGCGCTACGCATGCGTCGTCATAAAGCTGCACGATCTGCTGACGAACCTCGATGCGCTCCGAGATCGAACCGATCGGCCACGCGATGCGGGCCTCGGTGCTCGTGCCGTCGGCAAGCGTGATCGTCCAGTCGCCGCCGTCGCCGTCGAAGCCGGTCATCTCGGCAGCGGTCACATCAGCCTTCGTGCCACCGGCGCCACCGAACGCGCGCGTGATCAACAGGTTGTCGTCCTGGTGGTCGTCGTTCATGTGGTGGAGCACTGCGGCGCGGACGTTGTCTTCAAAAATGTGGGGCACGATCACCATGTTAGGCGGGTTGTGCTCAGGGTATGGCTCGCAGGGCGGGATAGAATCACCTGGACATCACACCGGGGGTTCACATGCGGGCAGGCACCACGCGCCGTCGAATCGTTGCGCTCACCGCGACAATTGGCGCGATGCTCCTCACACTCAGTGCATGCGCCGGTGGCCAGGCCATCTCGCTCGACCTGCCGGCGCAGTCAGAGTCACCGTTCGCGCCAGAGACGCAGGCCGCGCTCGAAGAGGCGGTCGGCCACGCGATGGGCATGGCCGCAGCACCCGGCGCGATCGTCGGAGTCTGGGCGCCGTGGAGTGGCTCGTGGGTGGCCGGGGTGGGCACGACGACCGCCGGCGGCGACATCCCCGTGACGACTTCGATGCCGTTCCGTGCCGGTGATGTGACCCGGCCCATGATTTGTGACGTGCTGTACGGGCTCGCGGCTGACGGTCGCGTTGCGCTCGACGACGCGGTGACCAAGTACGCCGGCGGCGTCCCCGCGCTGAAGAACGTCACCCTTGAGCAACTGTGTAACGGCAGCTCGGGGGTCGGCTCGTACGCCATCTCGCTCGAATCCACGTGGATGAGCAACCCGGCTCGCGTGTGGAGCCCGCGCGAACTCGCGAGCTTTGGCCTCGGCGAGGCACACGCGGCCACGCCCGGCGCGGCCTACACAGACGCCGATGCTGGGTATGTGCTCCTCGGCATCGCGCTCGAAAACGCCACCCGCATGAGCGCGGCAGACCTCCTCTCGCAGTACGTCTTCACGCCCCTCGCCCTGCGCAACAGCGTGCTCCCGGGCTCTGCGGCAGCTTCACCCGGCGCCGATGCGCTCCCGGGGTATCGGAGCAGTTCAGACTGCGCCGCCCTGCAAGACGTCACGGTGCTCTCGTCGTCAATTGGCTTCACCGACTCGGGTGTCGTGACAACGGTGAATGACCTCGGTGCCTATATGCGGGCGCTCGCCGCGGGCTCGCTGCTCGCCGACAAGGCGGGCGGCAACGACGAGTCGGCGGCAGCGAAGCTCGCCGTGCAGCGCTTTGCAACGCCGCTTCCGGCTGGAGAGGGCGTGCCGGCTTGGTATACCGCGACGGGTGGCGTCTTTCAGGCCGGTTCGTTGATCGGCCAGTTCGGTTCGATGCCCGGCTACCTCACGGCGGCCTTCGCCGACCCAGCCACGGGCCTCGTGGTCGTCGCGGTGCTAAATAATTCGGCCGCGAGCCCCGCACTGGTGCGCGACCTCGCGTGGCAGCTCGCCGCCATCGCCTCGAAGGCCCCGGCCGCCGCGGAGCATACCGCCCCCGAGTTTGGCTTGCCGTGGACGGCGGAGCAGTACGGCGAAGAGATCACGCAACTGGCCGTCTGCCAGCCGGCGCCCGCCGCGGCCGAGTAGGTTGCTGAGTTACGCGAGCAGCGTGTCGCCCACGAACCCACCCTCGGCGCAGCCGGGCGGGATCGCGAAGACCGACGAACCGATTGGCGTCGTCCACGTGTTGAGCAGGTCGAGCTCGTCGAGCCGGCGCTGCATCGGCGTGAACTGCCGGTCGACATCGGCCTGAAACGCGATGAACACGAGCCCCGCATTCGCGATCTCGGTTCCCTCCGGCGCGTCGTCGTAGTTGTACGCGCGCCGAAAGATCTGCTCGTCCGGGTTGTCGCTGCGCGCTCGGCGCATGTGCGAGAACTCGGGGATCACCGGAAACCCAATCGCCGTCTTCGCTTCGAAGTCGGGCTCGTCGTGCTCGTTGCGTCCGGTCAGCGGCGCCCCATTCGCGAGCGTGCGCCCAACCGACTGTTCGCGGCCACCCCGGTCGAGGTGATCCCAGGTGTCGAGATTCATATGGATGCGGCGCACCACCGCACTCGTTCCGCCGGCCATCCACGCGGCTGTGTCTGTGCTGCCCGTGTTCCACACGACCTTGTCGAACTCGGCGGTGCCTGGTGCGACGTTGGCCGTGCCATCCACTTGCCCGAAGAGGTTGCGCATGGTTGTGCCCGACGCTTCGGTGCCGGTCGCGCGCCGAAAACCGCGCTGCACCCAGCGGACCGTCGCGAAGCTGCGAGTGTCTTTGAGCAGCATGCGCGCCGTGTGCGAAACCGTGAGTGGGTCGTCTGAGGCGATCTGCAGCAGCAGGTCGCCGTCGCTGAACTCGGGCTGAAGACGATCGACCGTGAACGGCGGGAGCGGGGCGAGCCACGGCGGCGCGGTGCCGCCCGCGCGGGCCACGAAACCCGGGCCGAAGCCGAACGTGACCGTGAGCCGCGCGGGGGCGACAGCGAGTTCTGGTTCGGAGTCGGCCAGGGCAGCCCGCCCCTGCGTGAGCCGAGCCGCGTCGTCGCTCAACAGGCGCATCATGCGCCCGAGTGCCCCGCGGTCGCTGCCTTCGCGCAGGTCGAGCGCGATCAGGGTGGCGTGCGCCTGCGGTGTGGTGGCGATCCCGGCCTGGTGACGGCCGTAGAACGGTACCGTCTCGCCGCCGTGGATCGTCGCGATTTCGGGTGCCGCTGGCGTCGCGGTGGCGGGGGTGTCGGGACGGTTCAGGATGCTGTCGAGCCCGATCACGGCGGCCGCGCCGACGCCGGCGACGGCTCCTCCGAGGAGGAACTGTCGCCGGGTCGCCTTGGCCCGGGCCGCCTTGTCGTGCGTTCCGGACGTGGGCACTACTCGCCCGTTTCGTAGTTCTCGTTCGCGCCCGAGTAGTCCTTGACCGGAGCCTCGAATGTGAACGTCGAACCGTCGTCGAAGGTCACGGTGACCTCAACGGTGGCACCCGCCTGCAGCGGCGCCATCAGCCCCATAAACATGAGGTGATTTGCGCCGGGCTCGAGAGCGAACGAGCCGCCGGCGGGGATCGTGAATCCGCCCTTGACCTCGCGCATCTCGAGCTCGCCACTGGCGTTCTCGGTGGTCTCGTGGAGCTCGACCATGTGCGCGACCTCGCTCGACGCCGACACGATGGTCACGTCATCGGCGCCCGCGTTGTTGAACGTACCGAATGCCCCAGACATCCCCTCATCGGCGGCCTTGAACCAGGCATCGGTGATGGTGACGACGGTGGATGCCTCAGCCACCCCCTGGCTGGCAGCCGGGGGCGTTGGAGCTGGTGTTGCCGCGCAGGCAGTGAGGGTGAGGCCCGCCGCGGCGACAAGGGCGGCAAGACGGAGGGTGGTGGAAGTGTTCATAGAGATGCCTTTCACAGCGAAGAGTTTCCGGACGATTCGTCGCGGGAGTGTGGTGTGGTGGCGGGGTCCTGCCCGGCCACCTGGCCGCCTGCGCGAGCGCGCCGGCGGGTGAATGCAATGAGTGCGGCGATGGCGAGCGCAACGACGGCGCCGCCCACCCCGAGTGCGACGACTCGGGGGATACCGCCGAACCCTTCAGCGACCTGACCTTGCGCGGGTTCGGTGGTGTCGACAACAACATCGGGTCTGGCGTTGTTCGCGCCGTCATCGTTGGTGTTGTTGCCGGTGCTGCCGGTGTTGCCGCTTTCGCCGTCGTTGTCGGCGGTCGACCTGACGAGGGGTGCACCCTCGCCGACCGTGAACGGCACGAGCCCCGAAATGGGGTGGCCGTCAGACGAGACCACGCGCCAGCGCAGCTCGTAGCCGGCCTCGGGGAGGGGCCCGTCGAGCGCCGCCGAGACGGAGTTGCCGGCGATTCTGACATCGCCCACCACCCAGTCGCGGCCGGCCCCGTCGGCGACGATGACCGCCGCCCCGAGGGTGAGCACATCGTCGGAGAACCGCAGCGAGACCTCGGCCGGCGCCTCGGTGAGGCGTGCTCCCGGCTCCGGCGTGCTGCCGATCAGTGCGTCATGGGCCGATGCGGGCACAGACGTCGCGAACACCGCGAACGCCGCTACCAGCACCCCCATCGCAAACAGGCGAGGGCGAAACATGGCAAAACCTCTCTCTGGACGCCGGGCTGCGGCATCCACGCGCAATTGATCACTCGACAAGGGCCGAGCAAGAAGCGGTGCATGGCGCCACAATTGGCGACCACACCGCGGTCAGATCAGGCGCAGAGAGGTGGGCCTCGCCGCTGAAGCGACGAGCGAGCGGGACCGGCGCCGGGGGCGCGGAGTGAGAGGCGGGTGGCGCGCACGCGGACCGGCCGCAGTGGCAGCGGCAGTGCGACGACGCCGAAGGCGCGGGCGGTCCAAGCCGAGATGTCGCGTGCGAGCTCGCGCAACTGCAGGAGCGTGCGCTCGCCGCGGTAGAGCGACGCGACGGTGATGAGGGCGGCGATGCCGTGCGAGATCCACATGGCGGTGTCGCCAACGAACGCGTCGACGGGGATCGCCGAGACCGGTGGCAGCGTCATCGTGCCGGGTGCGGAGTGGTGGGCGTGCGCGTTCTGGGCGGCGGCCGCCGCACCACTTCGGGTGATGAAGCCGAAGATGAAGAGGAAGTGAAAGAGCGCCTGGCTCGCGATCACGCTGAGTGACAGGCGAATGAGCGAGAGCGCGCGGCCCGCGAGCAGGGTGCACACCATCACCGAAAGCAGCCAGGGGAGGGCGATACCGATCCATCCGGGCATCGCGCCACCGGCCGCGAGGTGCGAAAGCAGGGCCACGAATGTAGCAATTGAGGCCCCGATGAGCCCGCGCAGTGCGCGAGAAGCTCTGGACCGTTGCATTTCGTCATTCTTGCAGGAATCTGTGGCGACTTCACATCGTGGGGGCCGTGCGTAGTTACTCTGATTCGCATGGATCTTCAACTCAAAGAACGCGTCATTCTCGTCGTCGGTGGGCACGGGTTGCTCGGCAGTGCTGTCGTCAAGCGCCTGCGCGCAGAGGGTGCAATCGCGATCCCCGCGTCACGCAATTCGACTGACGGCGTCGTCATGGATGCGATGAGCGACGAGTCGGTGGATGCCGCGGTTGCGAGCGTCATCGCCGAGCACGGGCGCATCGACGGCCTGGTGATGACGGCGGCAACGGTGCCGACCATCACCGACCCCAAGCTCAACTCGGAGCCGTCGCGCGTGCTCGACGGCATTGACACGAAGGCGATGACGTTCTTGCGCGTCGCCAACGCCGTGCTGCCGAGCATGACCGCCGCCGGCTACGGCCGCGTGGTTGGGGTGAGCGGACAGAACGCCTCGCTCACCGCAAACATGACCGGCTCGCTGCGCAACGCCGCGCTCATCATCGCGTCCAAGCACCTCGCCGACCAGGTCGCGGGCACCGGGGTCACGGTCAATGCGATCAGCCCCGGCGTCATCACCCACACCCCCATCCCCGACGTACAGATGGGCTCGAGCGGACAGTCGAGCCCCGACGAGATCGCCGACCTCATCGCGTTCCTGATCTCGCCGCTGTCGCGTCCGCTGAGCGGTGAGTCGATCGCGGTCGGTCACCGCCTGCGTGGCATGACGGGGCTGTAGGGGCCTCGGCGCGGCGGCGCGCCGCGCGTCTCTGCCGTTTCGCCGCGCGCCCCGCACGCCTCTGCCGTTCCCTCGCGCGCCCCGCACGCGCCGCGCGCCGCGCGTCCCACCGCCTCTCCCGTTCCCCCGTCGCGTCTTGTCGCTTTGTGCGGGGTTTCGCGGCGTTTCGCGACTGCTGAGCGGGGCGCGGTGCGGGGCGGGAGCGCGGAACCAGTGACGGGCGATGCTTTGTCCCGTTCCCCCGTCGCGTTTTGTCGCTTTGTGCGGGGGTTCGCGGCGTTTCGCGACTGCGGAGCGGGACGGCATGGTGCAGGCGGGGTGCGCCGTGTGGCGACACTAACTCAGGAAAACCTGGCGACGGGCGCCATGCGCCCCCGTATTTCCGGGGGCTTCGTCTCGCTGGACACCGTTTTTCCTGAGTTAGTGTCGCGCGCGCCCGCGACTGGGCCGCGCGGGAGCGCCGAACCGGTGACGGCCCGACCTTTGTGCCGTTCCCCCGTCGCGTTTTGTCGCTTTGTGCGGGGTTTCGCGGCGTTTCGCGACTGCGGAGCGGAAGGGTGGCCGATGCGGAGCGCCGGTCAGACAGGGCGGCGGAACGGCAGAGGCGTGCGGCGGCGCGGCGGCCGGGCGTGCGGCGCATGGGGAAGCACCCGAACGGGCGCGTGGAGGGGCTGACGGGAATCGAACCCGCGCTATCTGCTTGGGAAGCAGAAGTTCTACCATTGAACTACAGCCCCGCACTCTTGCCGGCCGAGAAGCCGGGCCGTGCAAGTGAACGACATCACCCGAGTCGCGGTTTGCTCGCGAATTGAGGGCAACACTGAATATCCTAGCGCGACCGGCTCGGTAGGCTTGGCGCGTGCTCCTCTCAGACCGCGATATCAAAAAAGAGCTTGCCGCCGGTCGCATCGGCCTTGAGCCCTTCACGACCGACATGGTGCAGCCGTCGAGCGTCGATGTGCGGCTCGACCGCTACTTTCGACTCTTCGACAACCACAAGTACCCGTTCATCGACCCGGCCGCCGATCAGCCCGACCTGACGCAGCTCATCGAGACGAGCCCCGACGAGGCATTCATCCTGCACCCGGGCGAGTTCGTGCTTGGCGCGACGTTTGAGCAGGTCAGCTTGCCCGACGATGTGGCGGCGCGACTCGAGGGCAAGTCGTCACTTGGACGCCTCGGCCTGCTCACGCACTCGACCGCGGGTTTCATCGACCCCGGCTTTTCAGGGCACGTCACCCTTGAACTCTCGAACGTCGCCACGCTGCCGATCAAGCTGTGGCCGGGCATGAAGATCGGACAGCTCTGCTTCTTCAGGCTGTCGTCGCCGGCCGAGAACCCTTATGGGTCGGGGCCGTACGGCAACCGGTATCAGGGGCAGCGGGGGCCCACGGCATCCCGATCATTCCAGAACTTCCACCGCTCGGACGTGGCGGTCACCGACGCGGGATCGCCTGGCGCTTAGGCAACGCCGCGCCAGCAACAACTTCCGCCCCTACCTCCGGTGCGGCGGAAGCTTCACCAACAGCAGGAGAAACAGGCCCACGGCCAGCACGATCGTGATGCCGAGGATGCCCCAGTACGTCGCGCCGAAGAGTGCGATGAACAGGGCCCAGAGGCCCGGTGCGATGAAGCTCGCGACGCGTCCGGTTGTGGCGTAGAGGCCGAAGATCTCGCCCTGCATGCCCGTCGGGGTGACGCGGGCGAGCAGCGAACGGCTTGCCGCCTGCGCCGGCCCGACGAATGCCGAGAGCAGGAGCCCGCCGACCCAGAACACGATCGTGCCGACGTCGCGGAAGAAGAACAGCAGCAGGGCGATGGTTACGAGCCCGGTCAGTGCGGTTACGATCACGCTGCGCGCGCCGAACCGGTCGTCTGCGCGCCCCGCAAGAATCGTTGAGATGCCGGCGACGACGTTAGCCGCGATGCCGAAGATCATCACCTCGGTGGGGGTGAAGCCGAAGACGACGGCCGCGAGGATGCCGCCGAAGGCGAAGACTCCGGCGAGTCCGTCGCGGTAGACGGCGCTTGAGACCAAGAACCAAAACGTCGGGCGGTGGTTCTTGTACAGGCGCGTGATGTCTTGCACCAGCACGACATAGCTGCGGAAGAAGCCGACCCGCGCGGCGCCCATGCGCGCGGGCGCCTCGGGCACGTTCAAGAAGATCGGGATCGAGAACACGATCGTCCACACGCCGCAGCCGACGGCGATGAGGCGGTACGCCATGCCGTCAGACGTATCCATGCCGAACCAGTTGAAGGTGGTCAGCACGACCACGAGCGTGAGTGCGACGATGCCGCCGATGTATCCCATGCCCCATCCGAGCCCGCTGACGCGCCCCACCGTGCGCGGCGTCGAGATCTGCACGAGCATCGAGTTGTAGTTCACGCCCGCGATCTCGGCGACAACAGCCCCGAGCGAGAGCACGATCGCGCCGAACCAGAAATACGAGGGGTCGGCGTGCACGAAAAACAGCGCAAACTGCGCGAGCGCCAGCAGCGCGGTGAACAGCATGAGCCCGCGCTTCTTGTTGCCTCGGCGGTCGGCCTGCTGCCCAAGCACCGGGGCAAGAATCAGAATCAGGATGCCGGCAATAAACGTCGCGAGCCCGTAACCGCTCGTCAGCGTCGCCATCGCGCTCTGCTTCAGCGGGTCGTCGTTTGCGAGCCCCGCAACGTCGGCCGGCAAGAAATTGTCGGAGACAAGATAGAGCGATGCGAAGACAAAGGTCAGCAATACCGAGTTGAACGGCTGGGTCGCCCAGTCCCACAGGGCCCACGAATAGATCTGCTTTCGTGGCACGACACGGTTGTCGTCGGTGTCTTGGAACATTGCGCCCATTGCGCTCAGGGCGCCAGTGTTCGCGGTGGGCGGCGGCGTGGCCGGAGCGCCGGGGGCAGGTGCATCTGACAGCGACATGGTGGTCACGCTACGGCGAATTGATGAACGATGGGTGTCTCTGGCGGCGCGCCGCGGCACCTCGAGAATTGTGGCCGCGGTGCCTCAAAAAAGGGAGCTTCAAAGTTGAGCTAGCTCATATCAACTTCATGTTGACACGGGTTGGCTCAACCTGTAACATTGAGCCTGTTGGACTCAAGTCCAGCCCCAAGAATTTCAGATCAACCCCAACGCCGCGCGGCACCCCGCGCGACACGAAAGAGAGAGACACATATGTCACGTGCAGTGGGAATCGACCTCGGAACCACGAACTCGGTCGTTGCCGTCCTCGAGGGTGGCGAGCCGAAGGTTATCGCTAACGCCGAAGGCTTCCGCACCACCCCGTCGGTGGTCGCATTTACCAAGGACGGCGAGGTGCTCGTCGGTGAGACCGCAAAGCGCCAGGCCGTCACCAACGTTGACCGCACCCTTGCTTCAGTCAAGCGCCACATGGGCACCGACTGGACCTTCGCGGTCGACGACAAGAAGTACTCGCCGCAGGAGATCTCGGCCCGTATTCTCGGCAAGCTCAAGCGCGACGCTGAGGAGTACCTCGGCGACACCGTGACCGACGCTGTCATCACCGTGCCCGCCTACTTCAACGACGCAGAGCGTCAGGCAACCAAGGAGGCCGGTGAGGTTGCGGGCTTGAACGTGCTCCGCATCATCAACGAGCCCACCGCCGCGGCGCTTGCATACGGCCTCGACAAGGGTAAAGAAGACGAGCTCATCCTGGTGTTCGACCTCGGTGGCGGAACGTTTGACGTCTCGCTGCTCGAAGTGGGCAAGGACGACGACTTCTCCACCATCCAGGTGCGCTCGACCGCAGGCGACAACCGCCTCGGTGGCGACGACTGGGACCAGCGTCTCGTCGACTACCTGATCAAGCAGTTCAAGGACACCACGGGTGTTGACGTCTCGGGCGACAAGATCGCACTGCAGCGCCTCAAGGAGGCTGCAGAGCAGGCAAAGAAGGAGCTCAGCTCGTCGACCTCGACCAGCGTGAACCTTCCCTACCTCTCGCTCACCGAGAACGGCCCGGTTTCGCTGTCTGAGACCATCACGCGTGCCAAGTTCGAAGACCTCACCAAGGACCTCCTCGACCGCACCAAGAAGCCGTTCGCAGATGTCATCCGCGAAGCCGGCGTCAAGGTCAGCGAAATCGACCACGTCGTGCTCGTTGGTGGTTCGACTCGCATGCCCGCCGTTGCCGAGCTCGTCAAGCAGGAGACCGGTAAGGACGCCAACAAGGGTGTCAACCCTGACGAGGTCGTCGCCGTCGGCGCCGCCCTCCAGGCTGGCGTGCTGCGCGGCGAGCGCAAGGACGTGCTGCTGATCGACGTCACCCCCCTGAGCCTCGGTATCGAGACCAAGGGCGGCATGATGACCAAGCTCATCGAGCGCAACACGGCCATCCCGACCAAGCGCAGCGAGACCTTCACGACCGCCGACGACAACCAGCCTTCGGTGGCCATCCAGGTCTTCCAGGGTGAGCGTGACTTCACGCGCGACAACAAGCAGCTCGGCACCTTCGAGCTCACGGGTATCGCTCCGGCACCCCGAGGCGTCCCGCAGATCGAGGTCACGTTCGACATCGACGCAAACGGCATTGTGCACGTGTCTGCAAAGGACAAGGGCACGGGCAAGGAGCAGTCGATGACGATCACCGGCGGCTCGTCGCTGTCGAAGGAAGACATCGAGCGCATGGTGCGCGAGGCTGAAGAGCACGCGGCTGAAGACAAGCAGCGTCGCGAATCGGCAGAGACTCGCAACCAGGCCGAGCAGCTCACCTACTCGATCGAGAAGCTGATCAAGGACAACGAAGACAAGCTGCCCGAAGACGTGAAGACGTCGGTGCAGGCAGATGTCGACGCGCTGAAGACCGCGCTCGCAGGTGAAGACGACGCCGCAGTGAAGACTGCGTACGACGCGCTCAACGAGAGCCAGCAGAAGCTCGGCGAAGCGATCTACGCGCAGGGCCAGGAACAAGAAACCGCAAGCGACACCAGCGACGACCGCGCAGAGTCGGCAGACGCTGACGAAGACGTGATCGACGCAGAGGTTGTCGAAGACGAGGACGAGAAGAAGTAATCATGACGGACAAGAACCCCGATCAGGGCCCCGAGGGTCACGACGAGGTTCAGCCCGGAGCGACGCAGGGGTCGGAGGCACACGCCTCCGGCCCCGGCCCGCGCGGGTCGGACTTCGATGGTGACCTCACGATTGACGACATTTTGAACGCAGAGCAGACGGCTGAGGCATCCGCTCACGGCGTTGAAGACGAGGCGCTCGCCGAACACAACCCGCAGCTTGCGGGGGCGGCCGCCGAGCACCTTGCTGATCTGCAGCGGCTGACCGCCGAGTACGCCAACTACCGTCGGCGCACCGAAGAGCAGCGGCTGGTCGAGATCGAGCGCGCGAAGGGCGAGGCTGCACGCAGCCTGCTGCCCGCGCTCGATGACCTCGACCGGGCAGAAAAGCACGGTGACCTCGAACCTGGGAGCGCCTTCGCGACCATCGCCGAGAAGATTCGTTTCGTTGCCGAGAAAATGGGCCTCGAATCGTACGGTGAGGCGGGCGAGCTGTTCGACCCGCAACGCCACGAAGCAATCTTCCAGGCTCCCACCCCGGGTGCGACCGAGCCAACGATCCTCGAGGTCGTCGAAATCGGCTACATGCTGGGTTCCGTAGAGCTTCGACCCGCAAAGGTCGTCGTCGCGGTTCCGGCGGAATAGAGGCGATATGGCGAGTCAGGATTGGTTCGATAAGGACTTCTACAAGACGCTGGGTGTGGCCAAGACGGTCGACGCTGCCGAGCTGAAAAAGACCTATCGGAAGCTCGCCCGCAAATATCACCCCGACTCAAATCAGGGTGATGCCGCCGCCGAGGCCAAGTTTAAAGAGATCAGCGAGGCGTACTCGGTGCTCTCTGACGCCGAACAGCGCGCCGAATACGACCAGATTCGCGCCATGGGCTCTGGCGCCCGCTTCACCGCGGGTGGCCAGAGCAACCAGGGCTTCGATGACGTGTTCAGCAGGTTCGGCCAGCAGGGTGGCGGCCGCGGCCGCCCGCAGGCCTCCGGGCAGAGTTACGAAGACCTCTTTGGTGGCCTCTTTGGCCAGCAGGGTGGTGGTTTTGGTCAGACGAGCGGCGGATACCGCGGCTTTGGCGGCCCCACCAAGGGTCAAGACGTCACGGCACGCACCACGCTCGATTTCGTGACGGCGGCGCGTGGCGAGACGATCTCGCTGCAGGGCGAAGACGGTCGGCCATTCAAGGTCAAGATTCCCGCCGGCGTTGCCGACGGGCAGAAGATCCGCCTCCGCGGCCGCGGTCGTCCCTCACCGGACGGCGGCGAAAACGGCGACATCGTCGTGCAGGTGAAGGTGCGCAAGCACCCGGTCTTCGAACGCGATGGTCTCAACCTTCGCGTGACCGTTCCCGTCACCTTCGTGGAGGCAGCCCTCGGCGCCACCATTGAGGTGCCGACCCTCGGCGGTGACCCCGTGAAATTGCGGGTCGCGCCGGGAACCCCGAGTGGTCGGGTGCTGCGTGTCAAAGGCCGCGGCATCACGAGCACGAAGGGCACGGGCGATTTGCTCGCCGTCGTGCAGGTTGCCGTTCCGGCACACCTTGACGACGCCGCGCGCGAGGCGCTCGAGAAGTACCGCGAGGTCGAACCGGGTGAGAACCCGCGTGACGAACTGATGGCGAAGGCAAGAGGCTAGGCGCCGCATGTTCGGTCTAATGAGTGAGGTGAATGACGATGGATGCCTCGATCGATGAGGATGTCCCGCTGTTTGCGATCGCGATTGCGGCCGAGCTTGCGGGAATGCACCCGCAAACACTGCGACAGTACGACCGGTTGGGCCTTGTGGTTCCCGGTCGTACTCGCGGTGGTTCGCGGCGCTACTCGACCCGCAACATCGAGCAGCTGCGCGAGGTGGCACGCCTGTCGGCGGACGGCATGAGCCTGCCCGCAATCTCGCGGGTGTTGCTGCTCGAAGAACAGGTGCATTCGTTGCACCGCCGGGTGGCTGAGCTCGAAGGGCTCCTCGCCGCCGAGCGCGAGCAGCGCCCAGGTGGGCGCGTGTTCGCCGCCGCCGCAACCGGCTCTGTCGTGACGCTGCGGGCCGGAACCCGGCTTCGCCGGCAGACCGATGTGGTGCTGTGGCGGCCGGGGTCGATGCATCCGCAAGCCGGCGAAGACGACCAGCGCTAACCCGCACCTCTCTTTTTGGGGCGCAGGCGCACCTCACTTTTGGGCGCCTGCGCCCTTCTCTCTGAAATCGATGCCGAGTACGCTCGAGGCACATCGATCGAGGGGGATCATGCGCACTCGAGCATCGCAGTTGCTTGTGACCATCGGCGCGGCCACCGCGCTCGCGTTGCTGCTCGGCGCGTGTAGCGCCGGGGGCGCTGGCGGCGGCCGGGTCGACGTCAGCCCCGACGCGGATCGCCCCTTTGTGCTCTCGGGCGTGAGCGGGTTGAAAGAAATCGCCCAGCTCACCGGCCCGGGGGCAATCAACGACACCGAGGCGGTGGGCGTTGCCGGTACCGACCTCGGCTCGATGCTGACGGTCGACGATCGCACCTACTTCTTCTTTGGCGATACGTTCGGACTGCGCGACCCGGATGCCTATGGCGGCGAGGGCGGCATGTGGCGCTCGAACGTGATGGCGTGGAGCACCGACGACGACCCGAGCGACGGCATCACCTTTGGCGGGTGGGCCGAAGATGCGATCGGGCTCGCGGCGGCACTGGTCGAGGGCGATCACGGGCCGGGCGATGGCAGCGGCGAGGTCACCAAGATTCCCACGCACGCGTTCGCGATCGGCGACGCGATGTACCTGGCCTACATGTCGGTCTCGCACTGGGGCGATGCGGGCATGTGGGATGCCGGTTACAGCGGCCTTGCAAAGTCAATCGACCAGGGCCAAACCTGGACCCAGGTCGAGGGCGTTCGCTGGCCGGGCGACTCAAACTTCATTCAGTTCGCGACGGTGCAGGTGCGCGAAGGCGGCACCGACTACGTCTACATCTGGGCGATTCCTGCCGGCCGATTTGGCGGCGTCGCGCTCATGCGCGTGCCTGCGACGACGGACGCGGTTGAGGATGCCGGTGCCTACAGCTATTTCACCGGCACCGATGCCTCGGGTTCACCCAAGTGGAGCGCGCAGATGGACGACGCCGCGATCGTGCTCGATGGCACGATCGGCGAGATGTCGGTGATGTATTCGAACTACCTCGAGCGCTGGCTGATGACGTACTCGGATGGCGGCTCGGCGTACATGCGCGAAGGGCTCACCCCGTGGGGGCCGTGGGGCGACCCGCTCGAGATTGTGTCGGGCACCGAATATCCGGGCCTGTACGCGCCCTACATGAACCCGCGCTATGTGAGCGACGACGGGCGCACGGTCTACTTCGATCTCTCGCAGTGGGGCCCGTACAACGTGTTCTGGTTCTCAGTGCATCTCGACAAGGTGTCGGGCTGAAGACCAGCCCCGCTATGACCGCGGCGGTGTCGCACCGAGGTCGGGCACCGCGCTTGTGCCTAGGTGTACCTCCATGTCGTCGGCCGAGGGCGACTTCGGTCGACGGGCGGTGGGCCGGTCGAGGTAGAACAGGGCGGTCGAGGCGATGTCGTCGCGCAGCGGCAGGTAGCGCCATCCGCTCTTCCAACCGAGCGCCTGCACATCGACCTTCGCGAGCCGCTTCGAGAAGAAGATCGGGTCGGGCAGGTGCCACCTGTAGAGCCCGAATCGCTGCTGGCTGACGTAGAGCCCATCGGGCCGGATCACCTGCGGCATCCCCAAATATGGCGTCGAGAACGCGGTGTAGCCCTCACCAGGCACATCGAAGTTCCAGGCCCCACCGAAGTAATCCTCGGTGCCGGTGCCGCAGATTGTCGGGTGCTCGACGTCGTCATCGAGGTAGAACTTCACCTCGCCCTCGCCCCACCACCCGTTGGAGTTGACCCCCCACGCGATGTAGGTGCCGACGTAGTGGCCCTGCCCTTCGACGCCCTCCACGAGGACGTGGGGTGTTGCCTCGTCGAGCGGGTTCGAGCGGCGCCACTGGGCGTGGAAGTAGCCGTCGTTCTCGTAGTTGCCGCCCTCTTCGTACGTGATTTGGTAGTACACGCGTACGTCGACGACCGAGGTGTTCTCGACGGTGAGGCGCGCGCCGGTGCGAAACGGCATCGGCCAGTACGAGTTGAACCCGCCGTGCGGGTTCGCGGCGATCACCTGCGAAGTGACCTGCGCGAACACGCCCCAGCCGTTGCAGAAGAAGTCGCCGTAGGGCACCTCGACCGCGGGCTCGTCGGCGCCGTCCCAGTAGGCGCGGAGGATGAGGGTGCGCCAGTTGTCGGTGTGTGTCGTGATCCAGATGTGGGTGATCTTGCCGGCGCCCGAAATGTTCGCGAGGTCGAAAGTGTCGCCGGCCTTGATGTCGACGCTCGGTGAGATCTTCCAGCCCGGTCCGAGGTCGACGGCGCACGCTGCGCCGGTGCCCTCGGTGGCGCGTGCGCCGCCGCCGACGCTGCCGTCGAAGTTTTCTGGCGAGATCGATCTCGTGCGCAGCGGCCGCAGGCCAGCGATGCTCGAAAGTCCGGGGCTCGAAAGGCCGGAATTGAGCGGCGATTGTGTATTCATCTTGACAGGCACTTCCTCGTGTTCTGGCATGACGCGTCCATCGATTGTGCAATCGATTTCAGTCAATCTAGTGACACACTCCCGGGCTGTCAACGGCCCTGCCGGGCGACAGCCCCGGAAAATCGCGTGGGTTTTCGATTCCCCGTAACAATCCATGCAATCGCGCTCGAGTGGGCAAGTGCGAGCGCTCGCTCAGGCCCTTGTGGATGAAATCGATTTCTCCTAGCCTCCTGCGTGAGAGGTCATCCGACCCGCCACGTTTACGAGCACCGGCGAATCGATGCCAATGCTCCCCTTCCGTGGTGACTCACCGACGCGTCTCAAGTCTGAGGAGGATGCGATGCGTTTCAGAAGAGGCAGAACAGCACTTGCAGTGCTTGCCATCGCCACGACAAGTGTGTTGATTGCCGGGTGTTCAGGCGGCGGAGGTGGTGGAGGCAGCAGCCCGTCGGGGAGTCCCGATAGTGGCGAGCTGACCTTCGTTTACCTCGGTGACGCCAACCAGCAGAAGGCGTTCAACGCGCTCTTTGCAGAGTTCAACAAGCAGTACCCCGACATCAAGCTCAAGGCCCAGGGCATCCCAGCCGGCAACTGGGCCGACTTCTCGAACACCGTCGCCACGCGGCTCGCCGGTGGGCAGGTCATCGACATCATCCAGGTGGCAACCGAGGGGCAGCGCCTCTTCGCGTCAAAGGGTGTGCTCGCCGACCTCGGCCCGTTCATCGAACAAGACAAGGCAGTCGTCGATGACTACTGGGCCGACATCAACCCCAAGTTGAAGCAGTTCAACGAGGAGTTTGCGTCGGGCCCCAATGGTGAAACGCTCTTCATTCCGGGCGGGTTCAACACCATGGGCATGTACCTCAACAAGTCGGTCTTCGACGCCGCGGGGGTCACGATCCCGGCTGATGGCAACTGGACGTGGGACGAATATCTCGCGGCCGGCCACGCGATCAAAGACAAGACCGGCGCCTACATTCAGGCCGCTGGGTCGAGCTACTTCGGTGATGCAATGCCGTGGCTGACCACGAACGGTGCGAGCACCTTCAACGCGGACTGGACAAAGCCGACGTACAACAGCCCCGCCGCGATCCAATCGGCCGAGATGGCACGCCAGCTCGTCGCCGAGGGGCTCTCACCCGAACCGGGCGGGCAGTTTGACGCCGAGGCAGCCTACAAGCAGGGCAAGCTCGCAAGCCTCAACGGTGGTCGTTGGCCGGTCCTCAGCATCCGTAATCTCGACATGGTCGCCGACACGGTGGTCGTCAACTGGCCCACCAAGACGACGAACGGGTCGCCAGTGGGTTGGGATGCCTGGAACATCGCGAAGAACAGCAAGAACCAGGAGGCCGCCTGGACCTTCATCAAGTTCTTGATGTCGAAGGATGCCGGTGAGTACTTCGCCACCATCGGTGGCACCATCGTGCCCGCACGCGAATCGGTGGCGAAGTCGAGTGCCTTCACCGACAACGCGCCCGAGGGCAGTATCCGCCTGAGCGAAGCGATGAGCTACGCAACGCCGATCCCGTCGATTGACCGTGGCGCCGAGGCGCAGAAGGTCATCGAAGAGGCGTGGCTGACGATTATCTCCGGTCAGGGTGACGCGAAGGCCACCCTCGACGCGGCCCAGACAAAGCTGGAGAGCCTTGTCGCTAACAAGTAGTTCAGCATCGGTGCGACGTCCTGGCGCAGTGCGCCAGCGGCGTCGCACCGAGGTGGCGGGCTGGCTGTTCGTCAGCCCCGCCACCCTGCTGTTCCTGATCTTCATCGCGGGCCCGTTCGTCTTCGCCATTGGGCTCGCCCTCTTCAAGTGGGATCTGCTCACCGACCCGGTGTTCATCGGGCTCGACAACTTCGTCAAGCTGTTCACCGATCCGATCCTGCCGCGCGTGCTCGCGAACACGTTCGTCTTCGCGTTCGCGTCGATCGTGACGCACATCGTCTTGGGACTGCTCCTGGCAATTGCCGTGAACCGGGTGGTCAACCGATACCTGAGCTATTTCTTGCGGGTCGCCGTGTTCTTCCCGTTCCTCATCTCGTGGGCGGCAGTGTCGCTGCTGTGGAAGTACGTGCTTGACCCCACGTTCGGGTTCGTCTCGCAATACGCGGCGATGATCGGCATCGACACCCCCAACTTCTTCACCGATCCGTCATGGGCGCTCCCGGCGATTATCTTCATCGACCTCTGGCACACGCTGGGCTTCACCTTCATCATCATGCTCGCCGGGCTGCAAACGGTCTCGCCCGAGCTCATCGAAGCGGCCCGCACTGACGGCGCGAACTCGTGGCAGGTGTTCTGGAAGGTCACGCTCCCGCTGATGTCGCCCACCATGTTCTTCGCCATGATCATCACGTTCATCGGCGCGTTCCAGGTGTTCGAACCGATCCAGATCATTACAAAGGGCGGGCCGCAAAACTCGACCACGACCATCGTGATGTACCTCTACGAAAAGGGCTTCCAGTCGTTCCAAATGGGGTACGCGGCGGCCGTGGCCATCCTGGTATTCCTCATCGTGATGGGCGTGACGCTCCTGCAATTCTGGGGGCGCAAGAAGTGGGTGTTTGAAGCATGAGCATTGCACCCGGTGTTCGCACCGGCCTCCAACCAGACCTGCTCGGGCGCGTGAACGCGCGCACGCACACGCGACGCCTGCACTGGGGCGACGTCGTGCTCAGCATCGTGCTGATCGTGTTCGGCGTGCTGATGCTTGCCCCGCTGTACTGGCTCATCTCGACGAGCTTCACGGTGGGCGCGGAGGCGTTTACCGAACCCCCAAAGTGGTTGCCCGTGCCGTTCACGGTTGACAACTTCGTCAACGTGTTCGAGTACGTGCCATTCATGCAGCAGTTCATGAACTCGCTCTTTCTCGCGGTGATCATCACGGTCGGGTCGCTGACCTTCTCGGTGCTCGCGGCCTATGGGTTCGCCCGCGTTTCGTTCCGGGGCAACGGCGCGCTCCTTGTGGTCATGCTCTCGGCCATGATGGTGCCGGCGCAGCTCGTGATCATCCCGATTTTCATCATGATGCGCCAGCTCGGTCTGGTCGACACGCTCGCCGCGCTGTGGTTGCCCGCCCTCGTGAACGTCTTCCAGATCTTCTTCCTCACGCAGTACTTCAGGACGATCCCACGCGAGCTCGACGAGGCCGCGAAGATCGACGGCGCCGGGCACGCATGGATCTTGTTCCGGATGCTGCTGCCACTGTCGGGCCCCGCACTCTCGGCGCTCGCGATCCTGAGCTTCGAGGCATCCTGGAACGGATATTTCGGACCGTTGATCTTCCTCTCAAGCCCAAAGAACATGACGCTGCCCCTGGGCCTTGTCGTGTTGCAGCAGGGGTTCGGTGCGGCGCCCGCGACGGTCGTCTTCGCCGCCATCACGATGGTGGTCGCCCCGTTGCTGATCGTGTTCCTGATCTTCCAGCGCCAGTTTGTGGCGAGCGTTGCGTCATCGGGGCTGAAAGGATGAGCGCGGCCGAAGGGCTCGGTGGGCAGTCAGCCGCCTCGCGCCAGGCCGACCCGGTTTTGCGGCGGATGCCGATGGCGTTCTGGCGAAGTCTTCCGGTGTTGTTGGCGAGCGGATGCGCCCTCTTGGTGCCCACCCTCATCGCCGGCGCGATTTTCGGTGCCGACAGCCCGGTCGTCGCGCTCGCCGTCTGCCTGTTTGGCGCCCCGCTGCTGCTTGCCTGCGTCGAGCGCCTGCACTCGGAGGTGTTCGAGCGCACCGGCCCGCGCCCGGCCTGGTGGCGCCGGGCGCTGCGGGCCGAGGCGATCGTGCTGCCGTGCGGGCTCGCCGCGGCACTGAGCCTGGTCGCGGCATTTGCCGCAGCGCAATCGGGGGCGACGTTGTTCGCGATTGCCGCGACCGCCGGTTCGCTCGCAACCGTGGTGTTCGCGCTGGTGGCGATCGTGGCGTTGCCGCTCGCGGACGCCCGCCCCGAGAGCTCGCTGCGCGCGATCGTGCTGGTCGCCTGCTATTCGGTGCTGCGGTTTCCGCTCCCGGCCATCGCGACCGCAATCGTTGGCTGTGCGCTCGCGTGGGTCGGGATGTCTGGGCTGCCGGGGCTCACCGCCCTCGCCCCCGGCCTGCTGGCCGCGCTCGCCGTCGGCGCCGCGTGGCCCACCGTGGTTCGCGCCGGGGTGTCGCTGCCGGCGCTCGCCCCGCTGTTCACGAGAACCACCACGACGTTTGACGCGAAGTTCGCCACGAAGCCCACGAAGCCCTCAAAGCCCTCCACGCCCTCCACGCAGTCCTCCACGAAGGAGTAGCAACATGAGTCAGGTTCTTGGTCAACGGATCCCGCACACCGACGCACCCGCACTGGCAATGCCGGTCGGGGGCATCGGTACCGGAGGGTTCGCCGTCAACGCCGATGGCTCGCTTCGCCAATGGCAACTCAGCGGCATGCCAAATCACCGCGGCGCCCTGCCCGGCACTGGCTTCTGGCTCCGGCTCTCTCGGGTCGAGCCGCCGGTGCAGGTGGTCACAATGCTGCAGGGCACCCCGGTGCCCGATCCCGCGGCGCCGCTCGTGACCGACGGCGAAGTGCCCGAGTGGATGCTTCGGGCCGCCGACCGCGTCGGCACCATGGCCGAGGCGCGATTCAGCGCCACCTACCCGGTCGCCGAGGTCGAGTACAGCGACGATCGGGTGCCGCTGCGCACGAGCATGCGGGTGCTCAACCCCATGATTCCGGGCGATGTCGATACCAGCAGCATCCCCGCCGCGCTGTTTGAATTCACCCTCACCAACGACGGCCCCGTCGAGGTGCACGGCACGCTCGCCGGGTCACTGTTGAACGCGGTGGGCTGGGACGGCGTCACCCCTATTGCCGAGACGACCCCCGGGCTCGGCGGCAACGTCAACCGCCTGGTGCGCGGCAAGGGGTGGACCCGCGTGGTGATGGACAACCCGAGCCTCGCCGAGAGCGACCAGTTTGCCGGGCAGATGGTGCTCGCGGCCGACGATGAATATGCGGCGGTCGTGCCGCGGTGCGCGGGCGTCGAACACCTCGTCTCGTTCCTCGAATCGCGCGCGCTCAACAACGGTCGGGCGAAGCTCGAGCAGGCGCCGATGATCGCCGACCCGCAGCTGAACGGACCGCGCTCGGCGTCGGGGCCGAGCGCGCCGGGCCGCTCGTGGCTGGGTGTCGTGGGCGTGCCGTTCTGGCTTGAGCCCGGGCAAACCCGGGTGATTCGGTTCAGCATGTCGTGGCACTTCTCCAACCGCTTTGTCGACATCGAGCAGTTCGGCCAACCGCACCCCGAGTGGGGCGGTTCACGCTTCTTCGTCGGCAACTCCTACGCCGGCCGCTATCTCGACGCCCTCGATGTGCAGCAGCAGGTGGCCGAGAACTGGGACTCGCTCGTGCAAGACACGCTCGCGTGGACCCGCACGCTCATCGACTCGGATCTTGACGAACGCACCGTCGACCGGATGGCGGCGCAGGCCTCGCTTGTGCGCAGCCCCACGTGTTTCATGGGCGCGGACGGCCGCTTCTATGGGTACGAGGGGTCGCTCGGGGCATCGACCACGATGTGGTCGGGCGCGTTCGGTGGCTCGTGCCCGCTCAACTGCACCCACGTGTGGCAGTACGAGGCTGCGCTCGCCGCCCTTTGGCCCTCGCTTGAGCGCAACATGCGCGACACCGAATTTGACGTGATGCAGGCGCCGAACGGCGCGATCCCGCATCGCCTGCGCGTGCCCGTCTATCTGCGGCAAATGTGGGACGAAATGATCGGCGGTCCCGAAGAACCCGCGCTCGACGGCATGCTTGCCACGATCCTCAAGTCGCTCCGCGACGCGCAACACGGCGCCGGGGACGCCTGGGTGAAGGCGCGCTGGCCGCGGCTGGTCACGCTGTATCGGCATATTGCCGAGAAATGGGATGCCGATGGGGATGGCGTGCTGCGAGGCATCCAACCCAGCACGCACGACATCGATCTCGCCGGTGTGAACACGTTCATGGGCACGCTGTGGCTCGCGGCGCTTCGTGCGATGGAAGAGCTGGCCGCGGTGGCGGGCGACGCCGAGGTCGCGGCCGAGGTGCGCGAACGGTTCGAGTCGGGCTCGCGCCTCTATGACGAGCTGCTCTTTGACGGCACCCACTATGTGCAAAAGCTCGACCCCGACGACCCGTCTGATTTCCAGTGGTTGACGGGGACCTTGAGCGACCAGCTGATCGGCCAGTGGTGGGCGCACCAACTCGGTCTCGGGCACATCCTGCCCGCAGACCACGTGCGCACCGCGCTTGCCCACGTGGTCGCCACCAACCTCAAACACGGCTTCGAGAACTTCGAGCACCCGTACCGGGTCTACGCCGATGCCGCCGATGATTCGGGCCTGTTGATGTGTTCGTGGCCATCGGGTGGGCGCCCGGCGGTGCCGACGCGGTATGCAGACGAGGTGTGGAGCGGCATCGAATATCAGGTGGCGGCGCACTGCCTGTGGGAGGGATTGGATGCCGAAGCCGACGCCGTGCTCGATGCGCTCTGGACACGGCACGATGGCCGGCGCCGCAACCCGTACAACGAGATCGAATGCGGCGACCACTACTCGCGGGCGATGGCGGGGTGGACGGTCTTGCAGGCACGCACCGGCGTGCGAATCGACGAGCTGAGCGGCGAGATGCACCTCGCCCGCGACGGTCGCTGGCCGTGGGTGTCATCGACCGGGCACGGCACCGTCGACGTGCTCGGGGGGCGAGTACGGGTGAGCTGCGCGGCCGGGGTGCTCGATGCCACGGTGATTCGATTTGGGGATGGCGAGCTGGGGCGGGTGGTGCTTTCTGCAGGGGCGCCAGCCGCCGCTCCGGTCTTTGCGGCCGGCGGGGGCGCGAGCGGCGAGGTCAAGGGGGGACGACCGATGAGCTGACGCCGGATTTTGACGCATTTAGCGAGTGTGATGCAATCGATTTCAGACAACGAATCACACGCAGGGGAGGGGGCGATACATGGTCACGATCTATGAGGTTGCGAAGCTCGCGGGGGTGTCTCCGGCGACGGTGTCACGCGTGTTCAACGGCATGGGGGTGTCAGAACAGAAGACGCTCGCGGTGCGCGACGCTGCACAGCAGTTGCGCTTCACGCCCAATCGCAACGCGCGGAGCCTCCGCAGGCAGGCCTCCGAGGTCATCGCGCTCGTGCTCCCCGACATTGAAAACCCCTACTTCACCGAGATGGCCAGGGGCGTCGAAGACGTCGCCTCAGCGGCCGGCTACTCGCTCGTGATCTGCAACTCGGATTCGCAGATCGAGAAGGAAGCGAACTACCTGAAGATCGCGATCTCGGAGCGGATGGCGGGCGTGATTTTGGCACCGGCATCCGATCACACGAATCTCGACGATCTGATCGCCACGGGGCGACCGATTGTGGCCGTCGATCGCGGCGCCGGCTACGACATCGACGGCGTTGTGATGGAGAACCGCGCGGCCGGACAGGCCGCCACCGAGAACCTCGTGCAGGCGGGGTTCACCCGCATCGCGTGCATCACGGGGCCCGAGCCGATCGAGACCGCGCAGGAGCGCGCCGAGGGATGGCGGGCCGTGCTTGCCGCGCGCCTGCCCGACTTCGACCCAGAACCCTACCTGCGCTTTTCGACGTTTCGGGTTGATGGCGGCCGCGCCAAAATGGAAGAGCTGCTGTCGATGCCCGAGCCGCCCGACGCGGTCGTCGCGGCAAACAATCTGCTCGGCGTGGGGGCGATTCAGGTGCTCACCGAGCGCGGGCTGACGCCGCCCAAGTTCGGGGTGGCGGTGGTGGGCTCGCTCCCGTTCACAACGCTCTCGCCGAGTGCCGTGACCGTGGTGCGGCTGCCCGCCCGCCACATGGGCGTCACCGCGGCAAAGATGCTGCTCGAGCGCATCGATGGCGACCAGCAACCCGCACGCACGGTGGTGTTGCGCAGCGAACTGCAACCAGCCCGTGGGTGCGATGCACCTGCGGTGCCAGCGGGCGGGTAGCCCCGCGCGGGTGCGCACGCAGCCTGCCTCGCGCGCCCCAGTTCGTCGCCCTTGTCCGTCGCCCTACTGACCACTTCTACAACTAAACTTGAAATCGATTTCACTAGGTGTGAGCGCAGCACGCGCCCGCACGTTTCACGAGGAGAACATGATGCCCGCGCGGTGCACCATCGGTGTCGATATCGGCACATCAAGCAGCAAGGGTGTCCTTGTCGACGCTCACGGCGAGATCCTCGCCTCGGCCACGGTCGCACACGACGTGCAGCGCCCCCGCACAGGCTGGGTCGAGATGGACGGCCGCATCTGGTGGGCCGAGTTTGTGCAGCTGACGCGCGAGCTGCTGGCCGCGGCATCCGCTTCGCAGCTTGAAGTCGAGATCGCGGCAGTGGGGGTCAGCGGCATGGGGCCCTGCGTGCTGCTTGCCGACGACGCCGACGAGCCGGTGCGCCCGGCCATTCTGTATGGCGTCGACACGCGAGCGACCGCCCAGATCGACCGGATGACCGACGAGCTCGGCGTGGCCGAGATCACGCGCGTGGGCGGCTCGACGCTCACCACGCAGGCCGGTGGGCCCAAGATCGTGTGGATTGCCGACGAAGAGCCGGCCGCCTACGCCGCCGCGCGCCGCCTGTTCATGCCCGCTTCGTGGCTCGCCCGCCACCTCACCGGCGCCTACGTGCTCGACCACCAGTCGGCGAGCCAGGTCTCGCCCCTCTACGACGTCGAGCGCGAAGAGTGGCATGCCGACAACTGGGCGCGTTACGCACCCGGCATCGAGGCGCCCCGCCTGCTCTGGGCGGGCGACATCGCCGGTCAGGTGACGGATGCCGCAGCCGCCGCAACCGGTCTGCCCGCGGGCATTCCCGTCATTGCCGGAACGATCGATGCGTGGAGCGAGGCTGTCAGCGTCGGCGCCCACGAGTTCGGCGACCTGATGCTCATGTACGGCACCACGATGTTTTTGGTTGCGACGGGCACCGAGACGCTTCGCACCCCCTCGATGTGGACGACGGTCGGGGCCTTTCCCGGCACCCGAAACCTCGCCGGCGGGCTTTCGACCTCGGGCGCGCTGACCGCGTGGCTGAAAGACCTTTCGGGCGCCGACTACCCGACGCTGCTGGCCGAGGCCGCAGAATCTGGTCCCGGCGCGCGGGGCCTGCTGACGCTGCCCTATTTCGCGGGCGAGCGCACCCCCATCCTCGACCCGGACGCCCGCGGCGTGATCGCCGGGCTGACGCTCAGTCACACCCGCGGTGACCTCTATCGCTCGGCGCTGGAGGCCACGGCCTTCGGCGTGCGGCACAACGTCGAGACCATGCGCGCGGCCGGCGCCGACATCCGCCGCATCGTTGCCGTCGGCGGTGGCACCCAGGGTGCGCTCTGGTTGCAGGTCGTCTCCGACGTCACGGGCCTCACGCAGGAGGTGCCCCGCACGACGATCGGCGCGAGCTACGGTGTCGCGTTCCTCGCCGCGTGCGCGATCGCGGCCCCCGGCACCGAGCCGACGATGGGCGAGTGGAATCCCGTCGCCCAAACGATCAAACCGAACCCCGATGTCGCGGCAGCCTATGACGAGCTGTTCGCGCTGTACCTCGAAACCTACGAGAACACCAAGCGAGTGGTCCACGAGCTCGCTCGCTTGCAACGCACAGAAAGAAGCACGAAATGAGCACATACACTCTGCCCGTTCGAAGCGAACGCCCGGTTGCCGCGCCAAAAACCGCGTACTTGATCGCGAGCGGCGACCTGCGCGAACCCGCCAATACCGAGGGGTGGCCGACCCAGGCGGCCATGGAGGCCGCTGTCACCGCAGCGTTCGCCGATCTCGGCTGGACCGTCATCCGCGCAAATGAGATCGACCCGGCCACCGGCCACGGCTTCATCTCGAGCCAGCGCATGGGCATGGAGGTCTTCAAGTCGATCCCCACCGGCGCGCCGCTGATCGTTGCCGAGGCCGTCTGGCAGTACTCGCACCACGTGCTCGCGGGCCTGCGCACGCACGAAGGACCGATCCTCACCGTCGCCAACTTCGAGGGCGAGTGGCCTGGCCTCGTGGGCCTGCTCGGCCTGAACGCCGGCCTCACCAAGATGGACAAGCCCTACTCGACCCTGTGGAGCGTTGACTTCACCGACGAGTGGTTCAAGACCAAGCTCGCCGAGTGGATCGAGACCGGCAGCATCACGCACGACGTCTCGCACGTGCGCCCCCTTCCGGCGCTCGCCGAGAGCCCCGAGCGCGAGCTCGGCTACGCGCTCGCCGACGAGATGCTGGCAGACAAGGCAATCATCGGCGTGTTCGATGAGGGCTGCATGGGCATGTACAACGCGATCTTCGATGACGAGCTGCTCAACAAGCTCGGCATCTACAAGGAGCGCCTGTCGCAGTCGGCGCTCTACGCCGAAATGCTCACCGTGGGTGACGAAGAGGCAGAGGCCGTTGGCACCTGGCTGATCGACCACGGCATGACCTTCAAGCTCGGCACCGACGAGGCGACCGAGCTGACCACCACGCAGCTGCGCTGGCAGTACAAGATGTACATCGCGGCGCTGCGCATATCTGACGACTTCGGTCTCGACGCGGTGGGCATTCAGTACCAGCAGGGCCTGAAGGACCTGGTTCCGGCATCCGATCTCGCCGAAGGCCTGCTCAACGCCACCGAGCGTCCGCCAGTGACGAGCCGCGACGGCTCGCGCGTGCTGCACGAGGGTCGCGCGTTCCCCCACTTCAACGAGGCCGACGAGGGCGTTGCTGTCGACGCGCTCATCACCGACCGCGTCTGGCGTGCGATGGGCCTCGTGCCCGACAACACGCTGCACGATGTGCGCTGGGGCGAAGACTTCGGCGGCGACTTCGTCTGGGTCTACGAGATCTCGGGTTCGGTGCCCGCATCGCACCTCGGTGGCTACGACAAGGCAGAGGGCTGGCGCCAGGGCCACGTCTTCTTCCCGGCCGGCGGCGCGACGCTCAACGGTGTGTCGAAGCCCGGTGAGATCGTCCTGAGCCGCGTCTACATCGCCGGTGGCGAGCTGCACGTCGACCTCCTCCGCGGATCGGTCGTCGAGCTCCCCGCCGAAGAGACGCAGCGACGCAAGGATGCCACGAATCCCGAGTGGCCCATCGCCCACGTCGTGCTGCACGATGTCACGCGCGACCAGTTCATGGCGCACCACAAGGCCAACCACGCGCAGCTGGTCTACGCGCCGGACGCCGAAACCGCCGATCGCGCGCTGCTCGCGAAGGCCGCAATGTTCGAGCGCCTGGGCGTGCACGTGCACCTCGTTGGCACGGTGAACATCCCGGCATAGCCGGGCTCGTCGGGGTCACACCCGATCAGGCATGGCCGGCGGGTGCTGCGGGTCGATCAAGAAGGGTCGAGCCGCAGCACCTCGCCGGTTTCGCCGACAGCAATGTCGTCGACCAGGCGAACGGTGCGGGCGAGCTCATCGAGCGCCGGCGCCAGCGTGCCCACGCGCAGGGGGTCGCCCGCGATCGCCGAGAGCGTGACGAACTGCGAGCCCGTGTCCCAGAGGTACGTGATCGTGGCGGTCGCGCCGCCCGGTTCGGTGCGCACAAACTTCTCGCCCATGCCGAGGTAGCGCGAGCGAAAATCTTCGCCCACCTCGTCAGACATCGCCTGCGCAATGCGCATGTCGTTGCTTGCGTCGATCACGGTCGCGAGCGTGACGACGAGCTCGGGGTCGTCACGCCACAGGTACGCGAGCACGCGACCCTCAAGCTTTCGCATCATCAACGGCGCGGCCTGGCTGAGCGTCCACGCGGCAAGCCCTTTGCCCCGGATGCCGCCACCCGGCGCTTCACCTTCGCCCGTGCCGGGCGTGACACCACGCAAAGCTTGGGCAAGCAGCATCCCGATCGCCTTCTTTCTTGCGCGACGACCGCGCAGGCCAAGCGATCCGGTGACCGGAATCCACAGGGTCAGGTCGGGGGTGGCAATGAGACGGGGCATGCATTCAGGGTAGTTGCGCGGGTCTACGAAGCGCACAGGGTGCCGCGGTTAGACTTGGCCCTCCTGGATGCACGCAACTCGTGTCGTCCCGCCGCAGAGAGATAGGCAGTAGTTCTCCCGTGACAACTGAGACGAGGAGCGCCGACCGCGCAGACTCGGCCCCCAGCAAGCCCCTGCGCATCGTCATCGGTGGTGACACCTTCTACCCCGACGTCAACGGCGCCGCGCGATTCACCGAACGGCTCGCCGCCGGACTGGTTGCGCGCGGCCACCATGTATTTATCATGGCGCCGGCACAGGAATACCGCCGCAGCACGGGCATCGAGATCATCGAGGGCGAACCGATGACCGTGCACCGCCTGCCCTCCCTGCGCTGGCCCCCACACGACTGGCTTCGTTTCGTGTGGCCCTGGCGCTCCAAGTTCTATGCCAGGCAGGTGCTCGACGAGGTGCAGCCCGACGTGGTGCACTTCCAGTCACACATCGTGATCGGCCGCGGCCTCGCCTACGAGGCGCACAAGCGCGGGATTCGTGTCGTCGGTACCAACCACGTGATGCCCGAGAACATCCTTGACTTCACCAAGCTGCCGCCCTTCCTCAAGGGCAGGTTCGTGAAGTGGGGTTGGGACATGGCGAAGCGCACGTTCGTGCTCGCCCAGGCCATCACGACCCCGACCCAGCGCGCCGCCGACTTCTTTGTGCAGGCGACGGGTTTGACGGATGTGCGCGCGGTGAGCTGCGGCATCCGAGCCTCGAATTACACGGCAGACCTCACTCCGCGCGCCGAGAATCGCGTGCTGTTTGTTGGCCGCCTCACCCGCGAGAAGCAGATCGACTTGCTGCTCGAAGCGGTGCAGTCGATGGACCCGAAGCTCAACGTGAAGGTCGACATCGTGGGCGGCGGCGACCAGCTGCGCAACCTCGAGCACCACGCGAAAAGCCTCGGGCTGAGCGATCGCGTGACCTTCTACGGCCGCGTCGACGAAGACGAGTTGCGCGCGATCTACACGCGGGCGAGCGTCTTCGCGATGCCCTCGATCGCCGAGTTGCAGTCGATCGCGACCATGGAGGCGATGGCATCCGGGCTTCCGGTCGTCGCCGCCGACGCGATGGCCCTGCCGCACCTCGTGCACGACGGCGAGAACGGCTACCTCTTCGACCCGACGAGCCGTGACGACCTCGCGGCGAAGCTCACGACCGTGCTCACGGCCGACCCCGCCGAGCGCCTGCGCCTGCAGGAGAGCTCGCTCGAGGGCGTGAAGGTGCACGATATCGACCGCACGCTGCGCACCTTCGAGGCGCTCTACCGGGGCCTGCCCGTCGAGGGCTAGCGGGGCTCAGTCATGCGCATCGCGCTCGTTTGCGACTATTCGCTCGACTACCTCGGTGGGGCGCAGAGCGCGTTTCTTGATCAGGCGCGCATTCTGCGCGAGCGCGGGCACAGCGTCACGATTGTGGCGCCGGTGCGTGGCGGGCGGGGTCGCGGGGCTGGCTCCGCGTCTGGTGCTGGTGCTGGCGCTGACGTCGAGAATGGCGCCGAGAGCTGGGCGGATGCCTGGGCCCAGGGCGACGGCGGCGTCGTGGCCGTCCCGGCACGCGTCACACTCGCCGGGGTCGACCTGCCCCTCGTGCGCAACAGCACGAAGCTGCGGGCGCGACTGCTCGAAGAGTTTCGCGTGCGCGGCATCGAGGTGGTGCACCTGCACTCCGAGTTCGGGCTGTCTGCGGCGGCGGTTGCCGGGGCTCGCGAGCTCGGCCTCCCGATCGTGCAGACGGTGCACACGTTCTTCTGGCAGGCGCCGATGCCCCGTGCGGCCGGCGTGATCGCCGCGGCCGGGGTACGCGGATTCACGCGGTGGCTTCGCGGGTTCCCGGCCGGACACGAGTCGCTCGC